>ERZ1034901.29-NODE-29-length-101224-cov-21.383942_pt1 | contig 101224 bp, 96 predicted proteins | sample MGYA00520628_ERZ1034901 | MGnify/ENA primary metagenome ERZ1034901 (study PRJEB33766, sample SAMN09781783) | gut metagenome | biome: gut microbiome | host: Homo sapiens | place: Madagascar | study: EMG produced TPA metagenomics assembly of the PRJNA485056 data...
GATAAAACTATACAGGGCTGAGCTTCAATAAATATTTGTAATCGTCAGCCCTGCTCAGTCTTGGAAAAACCATCCAGGAGCCTCCGGCCCCTTAACTATAATTTGCGGGATAAACACTCCCGTACATGTCTGCGGCAGCCATCCATTTGAGCAGATGACTCATTCGAGCTGCCGCTGTTTGATTTTTCCCTCTTTCACATCATGCAATCGACCAAGCAGCAGTTCATCGAATTCGCCCTGGATGCAGACGTTCTTCGCTTCGGCGAATTTAAAACCAAGGCCGGACGTCTCTCCCCCTACTTTTTTAATGCCGGGCTCTTCAATACCGGTGCGCTTCTTGACAAGCTTGGGGCTTTCTACGCTGAGACGCTTCTTGCTGCCCGCAAGGAAGGCCGCATTGAATTCGACATGATTTTCGGACCTGCCTACAAAGGCATTCCCCTTGCCGCGAGCGTTGCCATGAATCTTGCTCGTCTCGGCTGCGATGTGCCCTGGGCCTTCAACCGCAAGGAAGCCAAGGACCACGGCGAAGGCGGCATGATCGTCGGCGCTCCGCTCAAGGGCCGCGTCGTCATCATCGACGACGTCATCTCTGCCGGCACGTCTGTCCGCGAATCGGTGAAAATCATTGAAGCTGCCGGTGCCACGCCCTCCGGTGTGCTCATTGCTGTTGACCGCCAGGAACGCGGCGGCAATGCCGAAGTGATGACTGAAAGCTCTGCCGTACAGGATGTGGAAAAGACTTTCGGGCTCCACGTCGCTTCCATCATCAATCTTCACGATCTGCTTGCCTTTATGGACGGCCCTTCGGAAAAAGCAAAAGCTGTTGCCGGCTTCCGTAATGCCGTTGCGCAGTATCGTCAGCGCTACGGAGCCTGATTAAGATCAGCAAGCTGTTTCACGTGAAACAGCACCCTCAAAAAAATCCCCGGAAAGCTTGAACGGCCCCGGGGATTTCTTTTCAGATTGTCAGAGGATCTGATCAACCGGCAATGCGCTTTCTCAGAAGCTCATTAAGCTGTCCGGGATTGGCCTTGCCCTTCGTTGCCTTCATGCACTGGCCGACAAGTGCATTGAGAGCCTTTTCCTTACCGCCCTTGAATTCTTCTACAGACTTCGGATTTTTGGCGATCACTTCATCAACAATCGCTTCAAGCGCACCGGTGTCGGAAATCTGCTTCAGCCCCTTGCTTTCAATAAGCGCATCCACGTCCTGACCTTCTCCCGCCCAAATGGCAGTGAAGACTTCGCGCGCGCCCTTGTTGGAAATGGTTCCATCCGCAATGCGGGAGAGAAGCTTCACAAGAGTTGCAGGCGTAACCGGAGCAGACGCAAAGCTCATGCCTTCCGTCTGGTTGATGGCGGCAGCAACTTCACCCATCACCCAGTTGGCCGCGATCTTCTTATCCTTCACGCCGTCTGCTACGGCGACGTAATAGTCGGCGATATCGCGACTGCCCGTAAGAATGGATGCATCGTACTCAGAAAGACCAAAATCCTTCATAAGACGTGCCCGCATGGCATCAGGAAGCTCGGGCATTTCGCTGCGCACCCGTTCGATCCACTCATCGCTCACTTCAAGCGGGAGCAGATCGGGATCCGGGAAGTAGCGATAATCCATCGAATCTTCCTTCGTGCGCATGAGACGCGTTTCACCCTTATCCGGGTCATAGAGACGCGTAGCCTGCACCACCTTTCCGCCGCCCTCAATCAGTTCGATCTGACGCTCAACCTCATAGTTGATGGCTTCTTCGAGGAAGCGGAACGAATTGAGATTCTTGATTTCGCAGCGGGTGCCGAATTCTTTCTGACCGACAGGACGTACGGAGACGTTGGCGTCGCAGCGGAAGTTACCCTCCTGCATGTTGCCCTTCGACATGCCGAGCCAAACCACCAGCGCATGAAGCGCGCGGGCATAACCCACTGCTTCAGCTGCAGAACGCAGCTCCGGCTCCGTCACAATCTCAAGAAGCGGCGTTCCGGCGCGATTAAGGTCAATGCCGGAGTGTCCATGAACAATGCCATGGACTGACTTGCCGGCATCTTCCTCAAGATGCGCTCGGGTGAGATTAATGGTCTTCATGTAGGGCTCGCCGTTTTTCGGCTCCACCGCAAAAGTCACTTTGCCGCCGACGACAATCGGCAGCTCAAACTGACTGATCTGATAGCCCTTCGGAAGGTCCGGATAAAAATAATTTTTGCGGTCGAAAACCGAATGATTGGCCACGCGGGCGCCAATAGCGAGACCGAAGCGAATTGCACGGTCCACAGCTCCCCGGTTAAGCACCGGCAGCGCCCCCGGAAGAGCGAGGTCAACGTAGCAGGCGTTCACATTCGGTTCGTCGCCGAAGTGGCACGGCGCACCCGAGAAAATTTTGGAATGGGTCGAGAGCTGAACGTGCGTCTCAAGACCAATGACAACTTCCCATTTCATCTTGATTTTTTCCCTTTAAGCGTTCGTCTGCTCAATAGCCCTTCGGATGGCGCTGATGCCAGTCAGTGGCTTTCTGCCATGCGTCAGCAAGCTGCAAAAGCTTCGCTTCGGTGAAGTGTTCGCCGAGAAGCTGCAGACCGATCGGACGGCCGTTCGAATGGATGCCGCAGGGCATTGATACGCCAGGCAGGCCGGCGAGCGAAGCCGGAACCGTATAAAGGTCGGATAGGTAGGCGGAAACCGGATCGGCATTCGCGCCAAAGTCATAAGCCGTGCCGGTGGTTACCGGGCAGGCAATGGCATCAACCTTGCGGAAAGTCTCATGGAATTCGCGAGCGATGAGGCGGCGAACCTTTTGAGCCTTTAAGTAGTAGGCATCGTAATAACCGTGCGACAGCACATAGGTGCCGATCATGATGCGACGCTTCGGCTCCGGACCAAACCCTTCGTCACGCGACTTCTTCATCATGTCGCCGATGTCGGTGTATTCGGCCGCTCGATGGCCATAGCGCACGCCGTCAAAACGCGAAAGGTTGGAGCTCGCCTCAGCACAGGCAACAACGTAGTAAACCGGGACGCCGAGCTTGGCCATCGGAAGCTCAATGTCGACGATCTCTGCGCCTTCGCGGCGATAGAAATCAAGAACGGCATCAATGGAAGCGCGGACTTCGTCATCAAGGCCGTCGCCCATCCAGGAGCGCGGCACGCCGATTCTCAGTCCCTTCACGGATTTGCCAAGGTCACGGGAGAAATCTTCCCGGGGCATATCAACGCTCGTCGAATCCCAGGGGTCGTGGCCAACCATGGAGCCGAGCACCATGGCGCAGTCTTCCGCCGACTGACCAAGAAGACCAGCCGTATCGAGAGACGAAGCAAAGGCAATCATGCCGAGTCGCGACGGCCGTCCGTACGTGGGCTTCATGCCGGTAATGCCGCAGAACGCGGCAGGTTCGCGAATGGAACCGCCCGTATCCGTCCCGGTTGCAATCGGCACCAGTCCCGCAGCGACTGCTGCGGCTGAACCGCCCGAAGAGCCGCCGGGAACGGCATTGGCATCCCAGGGATTCCCTACACGACCGTAAGCGGAGTTTTCATTGCCCGAGCCCATCGCGAACTCATCGCAATTCAGCTTGCCCATGCAGACCATGCCGGCGTCCTTGAGACTGCGCACGACAGTCGCGTCAAAGGGGCTCATATAGCCATCGAGCATGCGGCTCGCGGCAGTAGAGGCCCATTCCTTGGTGACAAAAATGTCTTTATGAGCGATGGGAATGCCCGTAAGCGGCGTCGCCTGCCCGGCGGCAATTCGTCGATCGGCTTCCTCAGCCTGACGGATCGTTTCCTCCGGACGGACATCAAGGAAGGCATTCAGGCTGCGGCCAGCTTCAATGCGTTCGAGATAGTCGCGGGCAAGTTCAACGGCAGAAACCTCGCGGCTCTGAAGTCGCCGGGACAGTTCGGCGACGGAGACAAAAGCTTTTTCCATGGGTGAAACTCTTCCGGAAACGTTATTCGATCACCTGAGGGACAAGGAAATAGCCCTCGGATTTTTCCGGAGCATTCTTCATGTTCTCACTGCGGTTATTGCCTTCAGTGACCACATCATCACGCAGGCGCTCCACTCCGTCATGCGGATTCGGCATAGGCTCAATTCCTTCGGTATCAACCGAACGGATTTCTTCAATCATCTGGAAAATATCGTTGAGCTCGCCCTGCATGACCTTGATCTGTTCTTCAGAAATATCAATGCGGCCGAGATCTGCGATACGGCGAATATCGCCAGCGCTTAAAGGCATAGTGACGTCTTCCGGAAAGGGATGAAAAGGAGCATGCGTTCAGAGGGCGGAAACAGACAAAAAATCCGTAACAATCCCACACAAAGGCCAGAGGGCGAGGCCTGAGGCGCTGCTCCTTGGAAAGGGTGAGTTAGTTTATCATTGCTTATTTATGCGTGCGGTAGTCGGCCACGAGCGGCCGGGTACTGGATTTCTGCCTGTCTGCGCGAGGCGATTCAAAGCGAAACAACGATGTTCGGCTTCTTTCGAAACTACTTCTCCAACGATCTCGCCATCGATCTCGGTACGGCCAACACCCTGATTTACGTCCGCGGTAAAGGCATCGTTCTCAATGAGCCGAGCGTTGTCGCCATCCGCCAGGAAGGCGGCCCGAACGGCAAGACGACCATTCACGCTGTCGGCAAGGCCGCCAAGCAAATGCTTGGCCGCGTTCCGGGCAATATCAGCGCCATCCGTCCGATGAAGGACGGCGTGATCGCAGACTTTACGGTCACCGAACAGATGCTCAAGCAGTTCATCCGCATGGCGCATCCGTCAAGGCTTTTCGCACCGAGCCCGCGCATCATCATCTGCGTGCCCTGCGGTTCCACCCAGGTAGAGCGCCGCGCCATCAAGGAAAGCGCGCTCGCTGCCGGCGCATCCGAGGTCTATCTGATCGAAGAACCCATGGCTGCCGCCATTGGCGCGGGCCTCCCCGTCAATGAGGCTGCGGGTTCCCTGGTGGTGGACATCGGCGGCGGCACTACTGAAGTGGGCTTGATTTCGCTTGGCGGCATGGTCTATGCAGGATCCATCCGCGTGGGCGGCGACAAATTCGACCAGGCGATCATCAACTACATCCGCCGCAACTTCGGCATGCTGATCGGCGAACCCACGGCTGAACTCATCAAGAAAAAGATCGGCTCCGCCTTCCCGGCGTCCGAGATGATGGCCATCGAAGTCAAGGGCCGCAACATTGCCGAAGGCGTGCCGCGCACGTTTACCGTCCATTCCAATGAAGTGCTTGAGGCGCTCTCTGAACCGCTCAATCAGATCGTTGTCGCCGTCAAGAACGCACTTGAAAAAACGCCGCCGGAACTTGGCGCCGATATTGCAGAGCACGGCCTCATGCTGACAGGCGGCGGCGCTCTTCTGAGAGACCTGGATCAGCTGCTCAAGGAAGAGACCGGCCTGCCGGTGCATGTTGCCGAAGAACCGCTCAACTGCGTGGTGAAAGGCTGCGGCATTGCGCTTGAGAATATGGACAAGCTCCGCACTGCCTTCGCCGTCGGCTGATTGTCGAGCCGGCAATGGCCTACGGAGCTCCGCCGCTATTCCGCCAGGGCGTATCCGCCCGCGCGCGTTTTCTATTCTTTCTTATGCTCTCGCTGGCAGCCATCCTTGTTGATGGCCGCCTGCGTTCGCTTGACGGCCTTAGAAGCACCGTAGTGAGCTTTACTTCTCCCATCGTGGAGGCGATTCATCTGCCCGGCCGGATTCTCGGCGAAGGACAGGGCTATTTCATGAGCAAGCGCCGCCTCAATGAGGAAGTGCAGCGCCTCTCCGAAGAAAACCAGCTGCTGCAGCTCTCGGCTGCGCGCTATGAGGAAGTGCAGCAGGAAAACGAGTCTTTGCGGCGCCTCATCAATACTGTCCCCAGAGCAGCGGATAAAGTTGCAACGGCAGAAGTTATCGGCCGCATTGCAGATCCTTTCTCCCGACGGATTCAGATCAATATTGGTTCGCGCGAAGGGGTTGAAGTCGGCATGCCCGTAATCGGCCCCTTTGGGGTTCTCGGGCAAATTTCTCGTGTCGTGAACCGTCTCTCTGAAGTGACGCTCCTCACGGACCACACCATCCGCCTTTCCGTCATCAACCGCAGAACCGGTGCTTTCTTCATCCTTTCGGGCACAGGAGACGACACGCTCTCCGTTCTCTTCGCACTGCCCTCAGCGGACATCCGCCCCGGCGATGAACTGACTACCTCTGGACTCGACAACCTTTTTCCGAAGGCTATTCTGGCGGCCCGCGTGACAGCTACCAGTTATCAGCCTGGAGAACCGTATCAAAGAGTGGAGGCGGCAGCCGTTGCTGATGTTGAAGACATTCAGTTCGCCACAGTCGTTCTCGCGAATCCCAATCCCGCCGCCGGGCTTGAAGAAGTCGCCGCCCCCTCGCGTTTTGAGAGGAGGTCCCGTCGATGACCAAGCTTGATTATTCATCGCTGCCCGACGACAGCGATGCAGGCAAGCTCGAGCATCCTGCCTCGCTCTCGTGGGTAGTCTTTACCTTCTTTTTTTCCATCGTCATCAGCATTGCGGCCCAGCAAAGCTTCTGGATGCCTAATTTTCTGGCTCTGACGATTATTTTCTGGACGCTGCGGCAACCTGAGAGCGCCGGCATGACTGTTGCCTTCTGCTGCGGCATTCTGATGGATGTGCTGAATGGCTCTGTTCTCGGACAGCAGGCGCTTGCCTTCGTGACGCTCTGCTACTTCACAACAACACTCGCAAGGCGCATCTCCTGGTTTGGTCCTTTCGGACAAAGTCTCCACATTCTGCCGCTCCTGCTGCTTTCGCAAGTGCTTGTAATGCTTGTTCGTCTCTGGTTTGACGGACTCTGGCCCGGTTGGGAGTGGTTCCTGCAGAGCCTGACGGGCGCCGCCATCTGGCCGCTGTGGGCCAAGCTTCTCAAACCGCGCTCATCGCGCGTCACTTCACTCTGATCCCCGGGGAAGATGCACTCATGGCCCTCGAATCTCTGGAATTCAAGGAGGAGGACTCTGACGCTGGAGCTTTCAGGAGACGCCTTGCCTTTGCTTTCGGCATGGTGATTCTCTGCTTCAGCGTGCTCGTCATGCGTCTCGCCTGGCTGCAGATCATCAAGCAGGATACTTATCAGCAGCGTGCAGAGCAAAACCGCACCGTCACTACAACCAATCAGGGATCGAGAGGGTTGATCTTTGACCGCAACGGGACATTGATTGCCGGCAATCGCCTCTCCTGGTCAATTGAAATTACGCAGGACCAAACGGTTGAACCCGTAAACCGCTTGATCGACCGTCTCGCGGAAGTGATCAAAATCACGCCTGCCGACCGCAGACGCTTTCGCCGGCTGCGGGAAGATCTGAATCGATACGACGGCATCCCCATCCGCACAGATCTCACCGACGCGGAAGTAGCCGCCTTTACGGCTCAGCGCTGGCGCTTCCCCGGCGTAGACATCAACCAGAGAGAACACCGTATTTATCCGGAAAATGCTCTTGGCAGCCACATTATTGGCTATGTCAGCTCACTCTCGCAGAACGATAAGAAGCGCCTTGACTCCGAAGGCGTTCTCGCCCTCTATCAGGGCGAACGCGAGATCGGCAAGGTAGGGCTCGAACGCAGCTATGAACACGTTCTGCACGGCACGCCGGGTCATGAAACGCTCGAAATTACTGCCGACGGCAGATCTGTCCGCACGCTTGAGCTGATCCCGGCTCATCCCGGAAAAAATCTGCGCCTCTCCGTCGACATGAACCTGCAGAGCGTTGCAGAAAATGCCATGAAGGGAAAAACCGGCGCCATCATCGCGATTGAGCCGCGTACCGGCGAGATCCTTTCTTTCGTCTCGCTTCCCACATACGACCTTAATCTTTTTCCGGGCGGCATTGACCCCGAGTCCTGGAACTATCTCAATACTGCAGAATCAAAGCCGCTTCTCAACAGAGCCATGCGCGGCATCTACCCCATCGGCTCAACCTACAAGCCATTCATGGCCCTCGCCGGTCTTGAGACGGGCGCGGTAACGCCCGACTTCATCCTCAACGACACCGGCGTCTTTCAGGTCGGCAACCATCGCTTCCGCGACGTTACCGGCTCTCCGAAGGGGCCGCTTAATCTGCGCAAATCCATTGCGGTTTCTTCCGACATCTACTACTACTGGCTCTCCACGCAGATTGGCGTTGACGGCATCTACAACTTCATGAAGCAGTGGAAGTTCGGCGCCAAAACCGGCATCGACCTTGTAGGCGAGCAAACCGGCATTCTCCCGAACAGGGAATGGAAGGAACGCCGCATTAAGGAACCCTGGTACGTAGGCGATACGCCGTCCCTCGGCATCGGCCAGGGCTACAACGCCTTCACGCTTTTGCAGCTTGCCCATGCAACGGCTACGCTCGCCAACCGCGGCGTCATCATGACTCCGCACCTTGTTAAGAGCATTGAAGATCCGATGACCGGGGAAGTAACCCGTGTTGATGCAGAGCCGACCGGGAAAATCCCGCTTAAGCCCAGAAATATTGATGTGGTTACTGCCGGCATGACGGATGTCACGACTTCCGGGACGGCTCGGGGAATTTTCCGTGATGCTCCCTACAGCGTGGCCGGCAAAACAGGCACGGCTCAGGTGGTGAGCATTGCTCAGGATTCGCGCTATGACGAAAAGAAGCTCTCGCGGGAGCTCCATGACCATGCACTCTTCATCGCTTTTGCGCCTGCCCGCAACCCGCGCATTGCGCTGGCGGTTCTCGTTGAAAACGGCGGCTTCGGCGCCCGTGCAGCAGCTCCGATTGCCAGGGAAATGATGGACTACTGGCTCACAGGAGAAAATAAGCTCGGTCTGCCGCCTCCCAAGGGTGTGCCTCTTATTGACACGAAATCGAAGGAGGAGCGCCGTCAGAAGAGGAGCAATCCGTCATGACGAATGAATTCTCCCGGTTGTCTGCTCTCTCCGGGCGCTGGCTTCTTTCCAGAGTCCTGCGTTTCGATCTGATGCTGCTTGCGATAGTGATGTGCCTCATCACTATCGGCTTTATCACGCTTTTCTCTGCGGGATATTCCTTCCCCTGGCGCATTGAAGATCAGATCCGGAATCTCATCGTTGCGGCAGGCGCTATGTTTGCCACCTCGCTCATTCCGGTGAAGTGGATACGGCGCGTTGCACTGCCGTGCTTTGCTGTCGGCTGCCTTCTGCTTCTCGCAACCGCAGTGGCAGGCATCACGGTAAAAGGCGCCACTCGCTGGCTCAATATCGGCATTCGCATCCAGCCGTCTGAAATCATGAAGCTCGCCGTGCCGATGATGCTTGCCTGGTACTACTGGAAAAGAAGCGAATCACTCGCGTGGTGGGATCATATCGTCGCCTTCGGATTGCTCCTGATTCCAGCAATTTTCATTATGCGTCAGCCCGATCTGGGAACGGCCATCCTGGTTTCTATTGCCGGGCTTTCCGTCATATTCTTTGCCGGTGTAAGCATCAGGGTCGTCGTCGCCTGCGTCTGTCTGGCGCTTCTCTCGCTGCCGCTCTGCTGGACGCTCCTTCATGATTATCAGCGAGAACGCATTCTTACTCTGCTCGATCCAACGCTCGATCCATTGGGCAAAGGCTTTCATATTCTGCAGGCGCTAATTGCCATTGGTTCAGGAGGCTTTACGGGCAAAGGCTGGATGGAAGGCACTCAAGCACATCTCGACTTTATTCCTGAGCGTACTTCGGACTTTATTTTTGCCGTCTTCGGCGAAGAATTCGGCTTTGTCGGGGCTGTGCTCCTTCTCGTAATGTACCTGGCGCTTGTAGCTCGAAGCTTTTTTATTGCTGCCTGGGCGCCCTCCCGGTTTTCAAGACTTCTCGCCGGCGCTATCGGCGTCATCTTCTTTACCTATACATTTGTCAATATCGGCATGGTAAGCGGAATTCTTCCTGTGGTCGGCGTGCCGCTGCCCTTCATGAGCTACGGCGGAACGGCTCTGCTGATCCTCGGCATCTCCACAGGCATACTGCTTTCCATATCCGCAGAATCAAAAGATTAGGAGGCCTCCTTCATGCGGCTCCCCGTCATTTCTTATCTTTCCATTCTGGCCGGCGCTGCTGCGCTGCTGACGCTTTCAGGCTGCAGCACGAGCTCCCGCTACTACGGCAACGACGGCCCGCCGGCGGTTTTCACCGGAACCGGAGCTGAAAGCGCAGTCCCTAAAGTCGAGCCTTTCCGGGCAGCAGCCAATCGGCCTTATACGGTGCTCGGTTCAACCTATACACCAATGACTACCGACGCGCCTCTGCGTCAGCGCGGCGTTGCATCCTGGTACGGCAAACAGTTCCATGGCAATAAAACCTCGATCGGCGAGATATACGACATGTATCAGCCAACCGCCGCGCACCCGACGATGCCGCTGCCTTCCTATGCACGCGTAACGAATCTTGCCAATGGCCGCTCCATCATCGTGCGCGTCAATGACAGAGGCCCCTTCCTGCATAACCGCATCATTGATCTTTCGTATGCTGCGGCCAAAACGCTCGGCTATTCGAGCGCCGGCACAGCCAATGTTGAAGTGCGCCGACTTACCTGGGCTGAAATCAAATCCGGCTCCTGGCAGCAGAGCAGCCCCAGCACAACACCGCTCTCCCAGCCCACTTGGAAAGCTCCCTCGGATACTGCAGGCATCACGTCAGCCAGAGCAGGCTGGGGCGTGCAGATCGGATCCTTCTCGCAGGAAAGCAATGCGCGAAGCTACGCCGCCCATGCCGATGCTGTTCTTTCTGCAACAGGCGGCCTCAAGGGCGTACGCATTGTCAAGGACGGCTCTCTCTGGAGGGTAATTGTCGGCAGTGGAATGACGCATGACAAAGCCGCGCAATTCGCGCGCAGCATCAGCTCTGAACTGGGCGTTCAGGCTTTCAGCATTGAGCGATGACCAGGCGCTCAAACTTTGTCCTGCGAAAGAAGGAATAGGATTGCATCCATACGCAGGGAAAGATGCCTCCCGGAATCCCGGCCGAGCCTCCTTCCCCTATATGTGAATTGCTGAACGCACAGAAAAAATGATGACGCTTAAGGAATACATTCACCACGCCTGGGCAGGCGAAACCCTGGATGCCATGAAGGCTTTCATTCGCATCCCTTCCAAAAGTTCTGCCTTTGATGCTGAGTGGGAAAAGCATGGGTTTCTTCTGGAAGCTGTGAAGGACGCTGCTCAATGGGGCAAAAAACGCTTTCCGACAGGAAATTTTGAGATCCTCTCAAAGCCCGGAGTTACCCCGGCACTCTTCATTGACCTCCCTGCTACCAATGGACATGCCGGCCGTCCCGTCTTTTTTTACGGCCACTTCGACAAGCAGCCTGAAACCATCGGCTGGTCCGAAGGGCTCGGCCCGTGGCTGCCGGTAGTCAGGAACGATCGCCTTTACGGCAGAGGCTCTGCAGACGACGGCTACAGCTTCTACACTGCTCTGACGGCCATTCAGGCGCTTGAAGCGGCAGGCACAGCTCATCCGCGCATTGTGGGCTTTTTTGAAACCGACGAGGAATCAGGGTCCAAGGATCTCGGCGCCTACCTGCATGAAATAGCGCCCCGCTGCGGCAACCCCTGCGTACTCGCGATCCTTGACCTTGGAATCTGCGACCACCATCGTCTCTGGCTCACGAGCAGCCTGCGCGGCGTCGTCGGCTTCAAGCTCAAGGTGGAAGTTCTCACGCACCCCGTACATTCCGGCATTGCCAGCGGCATTGTTCCAAGTTCCTTTGCGGTTATGCGTGAGCTTCTTGATCGCCTGGAGGATCCCAGAACCGGACGGGTGCTTCTCCCTGAATTTCACGTGTCTCTTCCTGAGGAGCATAAAAAGGCCATTGAAAGATGCGCCGCGATTCTTGGCAAAGATGCCATCAAATTCCCCTTCGCCGGCAATACGGAGCCGCGTTCAGCAGATCCCGTTCAGGCCATTCTCAGAAATACATGGGAGCCGACCCTGTCCATTCTCGGCGCAGATGGTCTTCCCTCCACCTCCGAGGCAAGCGCGCTCCTGAGAGCCTCCACGAGCCTGGCGCTCTCCTTCCGCATTCCTCCTCGTGTTGATCCCCAGGCGGCGCTTAAAGCCGCTGTTGCCGCAGTGACTGAAAATGTGCCCTCGCATGCCCGCGTCACCGTCTGGGATTGCCGGGCGGAAGGCGGTTTTGAAGCGCCGGCGCTTGCCCCCTGGCTTGAGGAGGCGACGCACGCGGCAAGTAAAGCGCTATGGGGGAACGACTTCGAATATTGCTTTGAAGGCGCAACAATCGGCACGATGAAGGATTTCTCCTCAGCATTCCCGAATGCCTCCTTCCTGAATCTGGGGGTGCTCGGTGCCGAAGAAAATGCGCATGCCCCGAATGAGTCTCTTCCTCTCGACTATGTGAGAAAGCTGACTGAAGCGCTCGCTGACATTGTCGCGGCAGTTCCGCAGAAGGACTGATCCTATGCGCCGGGACTGCGTTACTCAGGTCATTGTTCGCTGGAGCGATGGCGAAGAAGACAACTTCGCCACGCCTTTTGAGGCTGAAAACTACATCAACTACATGCTCGACGAACTGGGAGAACCCATCGCGGCATGGCTTGAAGACATGTCGGGCCGGAAAAAGTGGGACTACCGAATCGTGGAGGACGAGGAAGGTACGCTCAGGCTTGCAGACTGATTTTTCAGGAGATTTCGCATGAATTGTCCACTTTGCAGCGAAAAACCCGCCGGGGAATTCTGGAGAGGGCGTCACTTTTATGCCATTGATGCCGGCAACGAGGATTTCCCTGCATACATCCGCATCGTCGCTTGCGATCATGTGGCCGAGATGAGCATGCTCAGCCCGGCACTCAAAACAGAGCTGCGCGCCCTGCTGGATGCCGCAGAAGAAGAAATGATTGCGGCACTTGCTCCTGACAAAATGAATTGGGCGCAGTTCGGCAATATGGTTCCACACCTGCACTGGCACCTCATTGCCCGCTGGAAGGATGACGGCTGGTTCCCGGAATGCCCCTGGGGGCCTCGTCAACGCCCGGTTGAGGCAGAGCTTTCCCAGAACCGCCGCAAAGAAGCTTTGGAGCTGCTCCCCAAGCTCATCCAACGCTTTGCCGAAGTTGAACGGCAGCGCATTCAGGGTTGACAAGCGGCGAATTCGCCTCCTTCCCGTCCCTTGAAGGTTTTTATGAGGAGCTTGTTTTCATCCTGCGAGATATTGGGGAAGACAAGCTCCACATAGCCTTTACGCGAATTGCGCTCCATTACGATGACATTTTTGAGAGCCCAGGCCTGTGCAGCTTCTCGCGCCCAGTTTTCAGCCTGAAGCCGCTCCGGCGTCCGGGCAATCTCAATTCCCCAGCCTTTCTCATCAAGCGCAAACAGCTTCCCATTCCGGAGTCCTTCCCGGATGAGCTTTTCAAGCGCCTTTGCGGCCTTTGCTTCCGTGCCGTAAGGTCCTGCATACACAATGCGTTCGGCAAGATCCACGGACTTAATTTGAACTCTATCCATCCAGCCAATGCGTTCGATGGAGTTTCTTAATTTTTGGAGTTTTTTCTCCGGGATTGGACCGAACTTCAGGCAGACGGCCTCTTCGGGCGGCGGTAGTTTTGACTCTACCCTTTCAAATTGAGGGATCTCTCTTGGAATAAGCTCTCCGGCCTCCTTGTCTCTCCCGGAAGACTCTTGCGCACGAAGGTTTTCAGACGCGGCTACAGTGACAGGCTTTGCAAGCGTGACGCCATCTACAGAGACGTTTGCTGAGGCAGGGACCGTTCTCTGCACTGTCTCATCGCTCTTCATTGCGAGAAGCGCTGCAAAGCCTGCAGCGACGAACACAAGAATGACTGCAAGTACTCTCATAGCATGTCTGCCTTTCTCGGCCGATGCCGCGCCTGAGCTGCCAGCCCAAGCAGCACCAGGTTGTGCTGAAGCATCAGATTCGGTACAAGTCCTCTGAGCCTTGGCTCGATGAAGCGCGCGGCACCTCCGGCCAGCACTACACGTGCACTTCCGCTTCGTTTCACCAGTTCCTCATAAGCAAGCCTCACCAGACCGGCCTGCGCATCCATGATGCCTGTGGCAATTGCATTCAGCGTGTTCTGAGGAAAGTCCTGCCACTCTCCGAGCTCCCCTTTCAGAAGCGGAATACCGTCCTCCAGACACTTTTTCATCATCGTAGGCCCCGGAGCAATGCGCCCGCCCAGAAATGCATATTGTCCTTCTGCTTCGAAAAGCACGGCATCTACTGTCGTGGCTGTACCCATCTGCACGACCAAAAGAGACTGTCCCGGGGCTGCATCTATGGCGCCCAGAGCAGCGCACCATCGATCAGCTCCGAGTTTCCCGGGGGCACTGTATGCATTCCTCAGGGTGAGATCATCACTTACAAATGCGTTTTGTGAGCGAACCCAGTTCCAGGAAATATCGTGATCATTAAAGAACTTGGTTGCTGAAAATGCGAGCTCAGGCGCGGCAACCGTACAGCCGATGACGCGGTCCGGCGCCAGTTCAAGCCAGTCTGAATAGAGCCTTTCCTTGAAGCCGCTCTGTCCGCGGTGAACCACCGTATGAGGAGTGCGCTCATCCCCGAGAAGCGCCCATTTGAGCGCCGTATTTCCCAGATCAATAAGAAGAGTCTTCAACTTCATCACTCCCTATGAGAATTCCCGAGCAGAGAAACCAGTTCACCGGATAGTTCCGACTGTTCGCCGCGCCGCCCTTGCAGAATAAGCCGGCCAAAAGCATCTATTCCCTTGTCTATGCCTTCGAGCGTTACGTCGGGCTCATCCAGCGTGCGCCAGGCTACCGATTTTCCGTAGAAAGCATCGTAAAGCGGCCATTTATCAATAATTTCTGAAAAATTATTAGATTTTTCAATTGCACTGAATGTGTGCATCAGATCTGAGACGATCAGGCCAAGAAACTCTCCACGCATTGTCGGGTCATTCATGCTGACGCGAGTCGAAATAGCCCTGATAGGCCATCCGGCAGTTGTCACGCCTCCCGGAGCAATACTCAAATTCAAGCCTGCTCCTATAACGACGCTGCGATCCCCGCTTGCGTCTCCTACTGTTTCAATAAGAATGCCCCCGGCTTTTCCTCCGGCAGTCCAGATGTCATTCGGCCATTTAACCAGAACCTTTTCAGCGGAAGCCATAGAGGCTGACTGAGCAATGGACATCGCCGCCGCAATCGAAAGGATGCCAGGCGGAGCGATCAGCAATCCTTTCCTGAGCGGCAGCCCCAACGAAAAAATCACTGAAAGGTCTGCCATCCGCCAGCCTCGACCGTGCGTGCCCCGACCGGCATTCTGTCGCTCCACAGTAAGCAGCACCGGATGACTGAAAGCAGTTTGCCGCGCCGCCGTCTTCAGATCATCATTGGTAGATCCCGTTTCCTGCCGCCACATCACTTCCACAGAAGCGGGAAGCGAGTCTGTTAATGCATCGAGGAAAGAATTTTTAGACATAGACGCTCTGCAATAGCTTGGCTAAGATCAATCAAGACGTTGAAACGCTTCATTTTGACACAGCCACCAGCCGACTATTCTTCTCCTGAGATTCTCTTATCACGCATGCTCCGGTTGTTCCCCAGATTCACATCCGCACTGGTTGCACTTGCGGCGGTCTTTACTTTTCAATCCGCGCAGGCCGCAACGTTGCTCATTGATCTTGAAAGTAATCAGACCATACTTGAGGAAGCTCCGGCTGCTCCGGTTTCTGCTGAACCTATGCTGCCTCTGATGGCGGTCTATACAGCGCTTGATATCGCTAAAAACACTGCATTCGATCTTTTTGAGAACGTGCCCAACCCCTGGTTAGGCAAAGTTCAGAATAGAAAAGACGCTGCCGAATCGCCCAAAACTGTCGAATTCGCGACGATCCTGCAGAGTGCGCTGATGAACGGCTCCCCGGATGCTGTAGAGGCAATTGCGCCATCCCTCGGTCTCACTCACGCAGAATTTACCCAGCGCATGCGAAAGAGTGCTGAAAAACTTGGCATGACCTCCTCGCAGTTTTCTTATCCCTGCACGAATTCAGAGCCCTGCACATCTTCTGCAGAAGATATTGCGCATCTGGCACAGGCGCTTTACCGGGATTTTTCTATTACGCGAATATGGGCCGCTCAACAACGCTTTACGGCAACCGGTCTGCCGCCTCAGACCACATCCAACTTTCTGCTGATTCATAGTCCTGCAATCTCAGGGATTTTTATTGCTCCTGATGAGAAGAATGCATGTGCCGTCGTACTTTCAGAGAATCCAAGAAACTCCGGGAACCGCATCCGCAGGCTTCTTGCGGTAGAACTCAACGCTCCGGGTCAAAAAGCCCTGCGAGATCGCCTCTCCGCCCTCTTTCTCAGAGCATGGCGCGACTATGAAACACTCCGAATTTACGACAAGGGAGCCATTGTTGCGCAGATTCCCGTCTTCAAGGGGCGCACCCGAAAAGTGGCGGCGGTACTCAATGAGGATTTGTTTGCAACGCTTTCCAGAGAACAGATGATCAGCAACGGCTCAAACGCATTTGATATCCGCGTGAGCTATTCTTCTCCCCTTGTAGCGCCTGTCGCGCAAGGGGATCTCATCGCGGAAGTGAAGATTTATGCCGACAACCGCGAAATTGCAAAAGCCCCGCTCGCAGCGGCGGAAAATGTTCCTCTCGGTGGTTTCTGGGCAAGATTTCGCGATACGCTCCGTATCGCGCTTGACCAGGATGCTCTGCATCCCTGATGCGTAGAGGCGCCCTTATTTCTTATTTCCTTGAGTGAAGAAAATGACTGAAGCGGAAAAAAAGGATGTTGTAACCATGGATTCTGAAGTCGTTCAAGACAAGGAGTCCGAACAGCTGAAAGAGGCCGTGGAACAGTCCGAAGCGCTCATGAAATTCCCCATGGAATTTCCAATTAAGGTCATGGGCGATGCATCTCCATCTTTCCCTAAAGAAATCATTGGGATTACGAAATCTCATTTCGAAGACTTCGACGAAAAAAACGTTGCCGTCACTTGGTCGAGAACCCGCAAATATCAGTGCGTGACGGTAACGGTTACAGCGAGATCGAGAGAACAGCTCGATGACATGTACCGTGCGCTCACGGCCTGTCCGATGGTGAAATACGCCCTTTAAAAACAGAATGACCCCCACTGCCCGCGAAAATCCTGGACTGATCCGTTCCTGGCTGGCCTTTACACGCCCGAAAACCTGGTTAATAGCTGTCTCCCCGGTGATTGCTTCTCTGGCGCTTGCCTGGAGTGAAACCAAGACCTTTGCACCTCTTACAGCACTCTTCACTATTTCCATTGCTATCCTGATGCAAGCCATTTCCAACATGGAAAATGACCTGGGATATGCGGAAAGAAACGCCGAAAGAGGAAACCGCAGAGGCCTCCCGAGAGCAACCACCATGGGATGGATCAGCCTCTCGACAGCCCGTATTGCGATCAGAATCGGGGCGCTTTTAGCGCTCATCAATACTGCCGTGCTCATCTGGATCGGCGGATGGATTTTCCTTTTGATCGGCCTGGCTTCGCTCATCGCAGCTTATTCATACATGGGCGGCCCGAAGCCCATTGCCTACACGCCTTTCGGCGAGCTTGTCGTCCTGGTATTTTTCGGCCTGACCGCCGTATGCGGCACCTATTTCCTTCAGACTGGCAGCATATCGATCAATGCATGCCTCCTTGGCCTCGCACTCGGCAGCATTGCCTCCGGCGTTCTTGCAGTCAACAATTTCCGCGACTATGAACACGATGCCAGTATTGGGCGCAATACCCTGGCTGTCGTCATCGGCAAGCCTGGTTTCCTGAAGTTATTTCACTGCCTGATGCTTGTGCCTTATGCCGCCCTTGTCATCATGGGTGTAAACAGCCCCTCTCATTGGCCGATTCTTATCGCCTTGGCAACCCTTCCTCTGGCCGTTTCCATTGCAAAAAATCTTGCTCAGAAAGAACACGAGGCACTAAATGCCGTTATGTTTGGCTGCGTAAAGCTCGAAGGCATCTTCTCCTTGCTCTTTGCGACAGGATGCATCCTGGCTGTTTTTGTCGGGAAGCTTTAAGAAAAAACGGGCTTTATCAATCAATTGAGATTGCAAAAGCCCGCTTTTTATGCGTGAAGACTGCTCGGTGCAGCAGCCTTAATCTTCCTTGGGCTGATTCTGCTCAACAGTCTTCATGCGCAGTTCAATTTCCTCGCGCGTAGCAATCGTAAAGCAGGTAATGACCTTCTGAACGCCGGAAATCTTTGCCGCTGTCTGCGCAGCAATCTGAGCCTCATCTCCCGTCACGAGCCCCATCAGGTAGATGATGCCTCTTTCGGCCACAACCTTCATTTGGTTCAGAGAAATCTTGCTGTTTCCGACAATAGAAGTCCGAACCCGGGTTGCGAGGAGCGAATCAGAAAGACGCGTCGAGAGCGATGAGGGCTCCATAACCGCAAGCTCATTGACTACGCCACGAACATCCGGACTTGCAGTGGCTATCTGTTCAACAGCCTTTCTATTCCCCAGAGAGTTAATTTCTCCCGAGAGCAAAACGCGTCCATCATAGGCGGTCACCGTCACATGATGCGGCTGACTCTTCCCAAGAGCCTGTTCTATTTCATAGGACACGCGCTTTTCCACAACTTCATCGCTCACGATGGAACCGGCAGTTCTACGGTCCGTTACAACCGATGCCGTTGTTGCGGCCGCCCCGCCAACAATCAGTGGGGCGGCTATGCACCCGGAAAGCATTACGACACCGACCGACAAGCTAAGAGCAAGGGAAGCCTTTCTGAATGAGATTCGCTGCATGTGCACCATCAACCGTAAAAAGAGATGAACCGAAAGCCGAAAGCGTTTTAGAAGTTTAGCGAGGCAGTTCGAGATCGCGCACAGGTAAAGAAGTCCTGAGGGCTTCCGCTTCGTAAACATTTGCAGTCTGGAGAATCGGCTGAATTTTCTGCCAGCTTCCAGAGAGCAGTTCCCGTGAAATGAGAACTTTATGCGAGAGATATCGGATCCTGTCCTCCTTCAGCCACTGTCTAAGCACCCCCCGTATTTGCTCAGGCGAGGTATTAATAACGGAAGATGCCACCTGTAGAGAAGGAATGACGCTGAGCGCTACCCATTCAACAACGCCTTCCCGAAGAAGATCCTGAAAATCCTGATTCGCGGAAATTGAGTTTGCTACAAGAAAAATCGCAAGGCGTTCTTCTACCGTGGCAGAGTGCGTCACCAACAGGCCGAGGCGATCAGATACGGCGCAGATAGAGGAGTAGTGTGAAAGTTCTCGCTGCCACGATGGATTCTGGTCACAAATGCGCAGCAACAGATCCGCATTGGCAACCACAACTTCCGTGGTAGTCATACACCAATGCCGTCGCTGCATTCTGTCCTGTAAAAAAAGCGTTTCATAACTGCCGCAGAACGCACCAGGACCAGAAAGCGAAATCAACAGAGGATCCTTATGAAAAGGATCGAGGAGAGCCTTCGCAACCACACCGCGTTCAACCAGCATCAGCTTCTGGAAAAAGCCCGGCGACTCATAAATGCGCTCTCCTCGCATGAAGACTGTTCGATGCCCAAGGTTATTGATGACTCCCCGCATAGAGCGCGAGAGCTTCGGCGCGAACCAAGGCAGAAAAGCGGAGGTTATAGACATATAAACAAAAATGTTGTCAACTATGTGAACAACTCGCGTGAACAACTTTTATGTTGATGGTGCATTTTGTGGACAACTCACGGCTAGCCCGAAATTCCCAGGAATTCATCCCCAGTCTATCCATGCTTGCCCACAATGCATTCATCCATCTATCCACAGCAAAACACGACTCTTATCTGCATGATAGCAATGAATAAAATCAAGTTATCCACAGAAAACGTTTTACCTACTACTAACGACTGCTTATTAAATATAAAGATTTAATTGAATAAGGGAATTGAGGAAAGTTTCCAAGGAGATTCATTCTAGCCTGTGGATTGTCTGTGGATACTGTATGAGTTATTGGTGAATTTCCTGTTGGTATCATTACGTTACTTGTTGAAATTTATGGTTTTCTATTGCTCATTGTGGATGCCGAACGGAACAAGTACGCTGGGTATCTGAGCCTGCATTTTTTCGAGATTCCTAGCCTGATCATCAAAGAAGATATGGGGACGAATAGCCTCCAGGATGCTGCCTTTATCAAGACCGTCAAGCAGGAAGAGTTCTGCCGCGCTCATGCCGAAGCTTTTTAAGGTTGTGATCAATCGTTCTTCACTTGGTGCGCCTCTGGAGGTGACAATGGAGATGCGGATGGCAGGTTTAAAGTAAGGGTCCTTGATGCCCCGGGTCTGATAATCGAGGCGCTGGAAAGCTGAAAGCCGGGCAAACAAGTCTCTCAGGGGGCCAGGAGCATGCGGGGTTTCCGCTTTTTCCATTTCGTTCTTATGGAACGCGGAGAGGCCTTCCTTTTGATAGCAACGCTCGGATTCATCGTCAGCAAGAACGCCGTCGAAATCAAAAGCAATCCTTAGCGTCGGATCATGTCGCCATCGTCATCTGCCATAGGGTTCGGCAACACCAAGCCGCCCGGAAGTCCCGCTTCAATCGCTCGGGAAACATTGGCTGCGTTGGCGGATAGGAACAGCGAGACCTTAAATGCTGAGATGTAGGGAAAGGTGGATTGTCCGGAAGTGAAGGCGCCGGCATGAATCGGGAGTTGGTAATGTCGACAGGAATTGAAGAAGCGTCTGGCCGTTTCCGGCGAATTGCGCGATAACGCAACTACGCGAAATGGTTCCAGGTTGGGAAAGAGCTTATTCAGGCCTAAGAACCGTTTGACGAAGGGAAAGGCTACGCCTGGCTTCAAAGGCTCGTCCTTCATTCTGACCTGATAGTCCCGAAAGGCTTCATACCCTTGGGTTTCAAAAAGCTGATGTTCTTTTTCTAGGTCGAAAAGGGCTCTGGAAGAGACAGCAACGACTAACTGTTCAGTTTGGGCAGTCATCTAGGAATTCTTGGAAGAAAAAGGCGCCCGGAAGAGATTTCCGGACGCCTGGAACTAGGGCATCAGGTATCGATATTCCCGAATAGTGCATTACTCTCAATGAAGGCTCTGCGCGGCTCTACGATGTCGCCCATGAGCATTGAGAAGATTGCATCGGCATTGGCAGCATCTTCAATGCGTACTCTGAGCATTCGGCGTACTTTCGGATCCATTGTGGTATCCCGCAACTGCTCCGGAGTCATCTCACCCAACCCTTTGTATCGCTGACGGATAAGGCCTTTTTCAGCCTGACGCATCAGCCAGCTGACCACTTCAGCAAAATTCTTGACGGGAGATTCATCTTTGTCTCGCTTTACGCGAGCGCCTTCGCCAATTACGCCCTGGAGCATGCGGGAGCTTTCGCGAAGCTTCTGATAGTCAGCCGACAGGATGAACTCCGGCAGAACGGTTGTGGTTTTCGCATTGCCGTGCTTCATGCGGTGGACCTTGAGGACGTGCTTCTCCTCCTCTTCGTTCCATTGCGCTTCAACCTTAACGTTGGGGTCGCGCATTTCCCTTTCCAGGCGTTTGGCGCTTTCCTCAGCATCAAAGGAATTTTCAAGCGAGAGTTCAGTGCCGGCCGCAATGGCGAGAAGCACGCCGGTATCAAGGACGTTGCCCAGGCGGGAAATGACGGCGTGGGCCTGGAGATATTCGGCCACGAGAGACTCAAGTGCGCTTCCCCGTATCGGAGAGTTGTTTTTTACAGCTTCTTCATTGGGATAAAGCTCAGCACCCTTGAGAGCAAGATCTGTCAGATAGGCGCTCATTTCCGCCTCATCCTTGAGGAAGCGCCCCTTATCCTTGCTGTTCTTCTGGACTTTATAGAGCGGCGGCTGTGCAATATACACATACCCGTTTTCAAGGAGTTCGGGCATCTGACGGTAGAACAGCGTAAGAAGCAGCGTGCGGATATGCGCGCCATCCACGTCCGCATCGGTCATGATGATGATGCGGTGATAGCGTAATTTTGAAATATCGAAGTTCTTACCGATGTTGGTGCCGAGGGCAAGCGTCAGCATGCGGATCTGTTCGGAATCAAGGAGCTTATCCTGAGCTGCCTTTTCAACATTGAGCACTTTGCCGCGCAGCGGAAGAATGGCTTGATTCTGGGAGTTTCGCCCTTGTTTGGCAGACCCGCCGGCGGAATCGCCCTCTACGAGAAAAAGTTCGGAGTAAGCAGGATTCTTTTCGCGACAGTCAGCAAGTTTCCCGGGCAGACCGCCGCCCACACCGGTTTTCCGAGTGAGGTCGCGTGCTTTGCGAGCGGCTTCGCGTGCGCGGGCAGCCGTTATGATCTTCTCGCAGATGATCTTGGCATCAGTCGGATTCTGTTCGAGATAAAGCTCCAGTTCACGGCCGACGATATCTTCTACCGCAGGACGGACTTCGCTCGAAACAAGTTTGTCCTTTGTCTGGGAACTAAATTTAGGCTGAGGAACTTTTACAGACAGCACGCAGGTGAGGCCTTCGCGCATGTCATCGCCCTCCGGATCGACCTTAGCCTTCTTGGCAAGCTCATTCTTGGCGATATAGTTCTTCAGCACGCGCGTCATTGCTGCACGCAGTCCCGTCACATGCGTGCCGCCGTCGCGCTGCGGAATGTTGTTCGTATAGGCAGTGAGGCTTTCGTTATAGCTGTCCTGCCACTGCATCGCGATTTCCACTTCCACGGGCGTTCCGCTGGAAAGCACCGTTCCCTTGGCGTGAAAAATCTTGGGATGAAGCACCGTCCGGGACTGGTTCTTATATTCAACATAAGCCACCAAACCCTTGTCGGTCTTCAGGTGTGCTTCATGCGAGGTGCGCAGGTCTTTGAGCGTAATGCTCACCCCTGAATTCAGGAATGAGAGTTCGCGCAGGCGCGAGAGCAGCGTGTCGTAGCTGAACTGCGTGACCTTTTCAAAGATCGTTAAATCAGGAAGGAAGTGAACTTCAGTACCGCGACGATTCGTAGGCCCGAGAAGCTTCATAGGAGAAACGTTTTCGAGCTTGCCGGTAAGGGGATCGGGGAGTTGCTCCACAATCCTGTTCTGCACTAAGCCCTTGCGGAATTCAAGGAACCTTGCCTCTCCGTCGCGGCGCACAGTAAGGCGAAGCCAAGATGAAAGCGCATTGACGCAGGAAACGCCCACACCATGGAGGCCGCCAGAGATCTTGTAGCCGTTATTGTCGAATTTGCCGCCGGCATGGAGTTCCGTAAGCGCAATTTCTGCAGCGCTGCGCTTAGGATCGTGCTTATCGTCCCATTTGATTGCAGAGGGAATGCCGCGGCCATCGTCTACGACCGAAACAGAATTGTCGGTATGAATCGTGACTTCAATGTGCGTCGCGAATCCGGCAAGCGCCTCATCAATGGAGTTGTCGACAACTTCATAGACGAGATGGTGCAGGCCAGAACCGTCGGCCGTATCGCCGATATACATTCCAGGGCGCTTCCTGACGGCCTCTAATCCTTCAAGAATCTGAATGCTTGATTCGTTATAGGCGCTGGGATTCTGATCCGGATGTATTTCATCCAGATTCTGGACCTGAGGCAGCGCTTCAGGCGCTTCAATCATGTGATTTTCCGCTTCGGACATGAAATCTTTAATCCTTGGCTTCGCCCTGGCAAACAGAATGAATGGGGCGAATTGATGTTAGGTGCAAGTCGAAAAGGCCTTGGCGAGGCGCATTTCCTGACCGAATGCGCCTCTATTGCAAAAGCATTGCTTAAATTCTCATCGGCATGATGAGATAGCGGAAGCTGGAAGATTCCGGCATCGTGACCAGGACGCTCTTCGGCGTGGGCGCGAAATGGAAGTCCACTTCGGAATTCTTCAGGTTTGTGAGAAGTTCAATCATGTAGAGCAGATTGAAGCCGATATCGAGTTCTCCCCATGTCCAAGGAGCATGAATTGTTTGACTGGCTTCTTCCTGTTCGGCGTTATTGCCCTGGATGAGCAGCTCCCCTTCCTTGAACAGCCAGCGCATGCCGTGGAATTTTTCATTGGTGAGAATCTGCACCCGCCGAAGCGCCAGAAGAAGTTCTTCCCGATTAAGGCGAACGCACTGCGGATTTGTATCTTCTGTCGGCATAACGCGTTGATAATCAGGGAATTTTCCTTCAATCAACTTAGAGATGAATTCAACATTGTCGAACTTGAAGCAGATCTGCGTGTCGCCAAGATTGACAACAACCGGTGAATCGTCTTCCGGGAGAATGCGCATCAGTTCGCGCACAGTCTTCCGTGGAACAATTGCCTCGACCTTTTCATCCTGCATCATGCCGTCCACTACCGCTTCGCAATAGGCGAGACGATGCGTGTCCGTTGCGACAGCGCGGAGTTTTGAGCCCTGAGCAACGAGCAGAACCCCCATCAGATAGTAACGAATGTCCTTTGCGGCCATGGCAAAGGAGGTCATCGTCAGAAGGTAGCGAAGGGTTTTAGCGGGTAATGTAAACGAGCTTACAGGTGTCTGGGTCTTAATGACCGGAAAGTCCTCCGGCGGAAGCGTCTGAACGGTGAAGCTGCCTCCGGAAACAGAAAAGGCGGCCAGGCCGTCCTCACCGACGTCAATTTCGACAACATCAAGCGGGCGGAGTGCCGCAAGAATTTCAGATGTTTTCTGTGCGGAAACCGTGAAGGTGCCTTCCGCTCCCGCGACGCCAACAGGCGCAGAGGTACGGATCTGAATATCAAGGTCCGTTGTTGAGAATGTGACGGACTCGTCCCTTTGCTCGATCAGAATGTTGCTGATCACGGGCAGGGACTGATTGCGTTCAACAATGCCCGATACCGTTTTGACGGGTTTGAACAGGTTCTCAACAGGACTGGCAATAAGCTTCATGATCGGACTGAAAATTCGTGATTTATCGATGTTGATTGGATGGCAGGTCGCGATTTAACCGCGGATCATTTGCTCAAGCACATGAATCTCATGATTGAGTTCAGCATTGCTCTGCCGTTCCTGAGTGATTTTACGAACCGCATGCATAACGGTTGTGTGATCCCGGCCGCCAAAATTTTCACCAATTTCAGGAAGGCTATGCTGGGTCAGTTCCTTCGTGAGATACATGGCGATTTGTCTCGGTAATGCAATGTAGGCGGGGCGACGCTTTGAATGCATGTCTGCGACTTTGATCTTGTAGTAGTCAGCAACCGTTTTCTGAATATTTTCAATGGTGATCAGGCTATTGACGACCTGGAACTGATCTCTCAGCACGCGCTTCGCAATATCAATGGTAATTTCGCGCGATGCAGACGGCTGAAACTGCTGATAAGCGACGACCTGCTGAAGGGCGCCTTCGAGTTCGCGAACATTGGATTTAAGGCGCTTGGCAATAAAGGCAGCTACTTCATCAGGAAGATTGACGCCCATGGCCTTCGCCTTATTGAGCAGAATGGCTGTGCGCATCTCGAATTCAGGAGGTTCAATAGCGACGGACAGCCCCTGGGAAAGGCGGGAAATCAAGCGAGGCTCGATATCCTTAAGTCCGCGCGTATAAGTATCTGAAGTAATAACCAGCTGCTTGTTGTGAGGAACAAGCGCTTCAAACGCGCGGAAAAATTGCCCCTGAGAGCCTTTGGCGCCGGAGAGCGACTGAACATCGTCGATGAGGAGCAGGTCGAGGTTGCGATAGCGCTCATCGAATTTTTCCAGGCTTGCATGGGTCTTATTGGCAGACTCCCTGACAGCAGCCGTGTACTCATTAATGAAATCCTGAGCAGAAACGCAACGGACTTTTGCCTTGGGATGCAGATCAAGGTAACGATGTCCAATCGCCTGCATCAGATGTGTTTTGCCCAGGCCCACCCCACCGTAAATGTAGAGCGGGTTGTACTGAGTGCCGGTGGTTGTGGCAACGTGCTCTGCCGCGGCAACGGCAAGCTGATTGGCATTGCCGTTGACATAGTTTTCAAACGTCAGCCCCGGAAGGAGACCGGTTTCCTCTCTTCTGCGCACGTCGGACTCTGACGTGCCGACAGAGGACTTCTGAACTTCAGCAGCCTCTTTCTGAGCGGCAATGAGAGAGACGGTCACAGGCCGATCGTCATTGACGTGGGTGGCGATCCGCTGGATATTCTTGAGGTACGTATCTCTAAGAAAGCGAACTTTGGAAGCCGGAGCTTCGAGCGTCAGCACTCCATTATCCGGATCCCAGGCAACGGGATTGATTACTTTGAACCACGTGTCATAGATTTTTGGTGCGCTCTGAACAAACTCTCTCAGGTTGTCCAGACACTTTTGCCAAAAGACTTGCATAGGCCGAATAAAGAGCTAAACGTTGAAGGACAAGATGGAATCAGATTTCGATCTTGCTGTTGCCTGACAGGCAGGGATCGTTCATTTTACCAAGTTTTCTTTAGGGAATGGCGTTTTCTTTGTGGATAACTCATTAATTAATTGAAATATAACTAAAAAAGTTATCCACAGAAGATTTGAAAGACTATGAATATTTAAATTATCCACAAAATGATGTGAATAGGGATTCTCTGAAGCTCTAGTCAATTTAAGAGATTAAACACTTACATTTCGGTGATGTACACAAGAGAATGTTGTTGTTTGGAAAGAAACATCTATATATAGTATTCTCGTGTATCACCTTACTACTGAAAGCGTTTTTCACTTCTTCTGCGCAGAACCAGTCTCCGGGTGAAAATGCAATTTTCCACAGTCCGAGGTTTGACAAGACCACGCAGATTGTTGTGTAATAGCGAGCTTTTCTAGGCTTCCTCCAGTCCCGCCCTGTATCCAGGGTCGTCGGAGACCAAGAGGAATGCGTCAGAGCAGCACTCAGTCTGCTTTGGATTCTTCATCCGCTGAGTAGAGACAATTCAGTCTCTACAAGCTTCTCCCTCGAGACAAAGGAAACAACATCATGGCTACCAAGCGTACCTATCAGCCCTCCAAGACCAAGCGTGCCCGCACTCACGGCTTCCTCGTTCGCAGCCGTACGAAGGGCGGTCGCCGCGTTCTGGCTCGTCGTCGCGCCAAGGGCCGTCACGTTCTCGCCCTCTAATAGCGGTTGCCCTAACACGGCTGGATGCTTGCCGTGACCGGAAGCCCGGCGGAGAACTACGGATTTCCCCGAAGCAGTCGCCTCATTAAAAGCTCTGACTTCGGTGTGATATTGAGGACGCGGAATGCGCAGTCGTTCCGCGTCCATTCTGCGTATTTCACTGCTGGATGCCTTGAGAATTCAGAACCGCATCGCGTTCGTGTAGGCATTACGGTCGGAAAGCGCAATGCGCCGCTTTCTGTTGACAGGGCGATCGTTAAGCGTACATTGAGGGAAGCTGCAAGACTGCGGCTTCCTGAACTCAGAGAAGTGCTGGCCTCTAGAAATCTTGGGCTGGATATTTCTTTGAGGCTTAAAACCGAGCTTTGTTCTCTCGGTGCATCCTCACGCAGCAGTCTGAAGGAAAAGCTTCGTGCCGATGCAGCAGTCCTTCTTGAGGAGGTTGTGCGCCGAGCGGATCAACGCCGCAAAGCTCAGTCCGCAAAAGAAGGAAAAAAATGAATTTCCTGAAGCGGCTGATGATCGGACTCATTCGACTCTACCAGCTGACTTTGTCGCCATGGGTGGGGCGCGAATGCCGCTATCTGCCTACCTGCTCGCAGTATGCTATTGAAGCTTTGGAGCGTCATGGCGCCCTGAAAGGCGGGTGGATGATCGTAATGAGGCTTCTGCGATGCCATCCATTGGGCGGCAGAGGGTATGATCCGGTCCCGAATACCTTTCGCTGGCGATGCTGGTGCAGGGACTGCAAGGACATTCATGAAGAAGGAGCGAACTCGAGCGGGCGATCCTTCTTTAATCTTTAAATTACCCCTAACTCAATCCAAGAGAGCTTTATGGGAAGAGAAGTTCAGCGTGCCCTTTTGTGGGTGATCCTTTTCGGATCGCTTTTCATGCTATGGGACAATTATCAAGTCTATAAGGGCGGTAAGTCTTTCTTTGCTGCTCCTGAAGAGACTGTTGAAGCCTCGCAGAGTGCGGGGGCAGCGGATATTCCTGCTCCGGCTCAGGATGCAAGGGCTGTTGAAGTTCAGGCCGCGGCGACTCCGGTTAAGGAACCGGTGGTCGTTACTACGGATCGAATGAAGGTCACTTTTGATCTTCAGGGCGCCCGTGTAATTGGTACGGAGATGCTTCTCTTCCCGCAGCAAGCAGACTGGACTGAAGTCGGTCTTGCCGGCATGATTCTCGGCCGCAAGCCTGCTGATGATCTTGGCAACGTCAAGCTTCTTAATGTTCAGGGCGCGCATACCTACATGGCTCAGAGCGGGCTTGTGGGCGGCGATTATCCGACGCATGCCGATGAATTCAAGCTGGTGAGCAAGTCGCTTTCCATGGATGGTTCCGACAAGCTTGATGTGGTCTTTGAAGCAGACAAAGGCGGAGTTAAGGTAACAAAGACCTACTCCTTCAAGCGCGGCTATTACGGCATGGATGTCTCCACGACCGTTACGAACCAGACTGAAAAGGCTGTTTCGCCTCAGATTTACTATCAGATCACGCGCGACTCGAGTAAGCCTGCTGGCGAAAGCTCGATGTATTCGACGTTTACTGGACCGGCTTTCTACACCAGTGAAGAGAACTTCCAGAAGCTCGATTTTTCTGATATTCACGATAAGGATGCATCCTTCGTAGAGAAGACCGATAACGGCTGGCTGGCGATGGTGCAGCATCATTTTGTGAGTGCCTGGATTCCGTCGCAGGGAGAATCCCGTCAGAATTACGCCCGTGAAGTCTCTAAGGATCTCTACGCTATCGGCACCCTGGTCTCCATGAAGGAAATTGCTCCTGGAGCCTCTGTGACGGATCGCGCAACTTTCTACTCCGGTCCTCAGGAACAGGCTCGACTCGAGCAGCTTGCTCCCGGGCTTGAACTGGTTGTTGACTACGGCTGGCTTACTTTCCTCGCGAAGCCGATCTACTGGCTGCTGGACTTCCTCTATGGGATCGTCGGCAATTGGGGCTGGGCAATTGTGCTTCTCACCTGCATTGTGAAGGCTGTGCTCTATCCGATTTCGGCGGCCGGCTATCGATCGATGGCCCGCATGAAGGAAGTGACGCCCCGCATGAAGGCGCTTCAGGAAAAATATAAGGACGACAAGCAGCGCCTCAACCAGGCGATGATGGAACTCTATCGCACTGAGAAGATCAATCCGATTGGCGGATGTCTCCCGATCATGCTGCAGATTCCTGTGTTTCTCGCTCTCTACTGGGTTCTTCAGGGCTCAGTGGAGCTGCGCGGGGCACCGTGGATTTTCTGGGTGCATGACCTTGCGATGCCTGATCCTTGGTTTGTGTTGCCTCTCCTGATGGCAATCACCATGTTCCTGCAGATCTTCCTCAATCCGAAGCCTACTGATCCGACGCAGGCAAAAGTGATGTACATCATGCCGGTCGTTTTCTCGGTGATGTTCTTCATCTTCGCTGCAGGTTTGGTTCTCTACTGGCTTACGAACAATATCCTTTCTATTGCTCAGCAGTGGTGGATCAACAAGACGATCGCCGAAGAACGCGCGAAGCGGCTGGCAAAACAAAAATAAGTAGCCGCGACTTGGCACTCCTGAGGTGCCAAGTTCGTTGACAAGTCGGCCGGGCGAGAAGCTCTTTCAAAGAAAGAGCCGCCCGGCCTTCATTTATTTACGAAGGCTTTTTTTCGAATTCAGAGACGAGGCTGCCAAGAGAAGCGGCCAGAGCCAAACAGAGGCAAACCAGAGGAAAATTCTTCTGACTGAAAGCCGGCTCTCCTCCGTCTTCCAGGTTTTGGCAAAAACGGCGATTGCACCGCAGACTACCCACAGCATGAATCCGCAGTAGATCAAAGATCTGGTTTCATAGCTGTCCCCAAAAAAACGGGCCGTATAGGCTGCTGCCGGGACGGAGAGAATGACTGCAGTGCAGACGCCGGCAAGCGCAGAGCCGAAAAATTGTCCGCGCCTGGAGGAACGAGGATCCTGAAGCGACATGAGGTTAGCTGCCTTGTTGAGGTTGAATCGCGCTCTGCATTCTAAAAAAAGAAGAGATGTGCCATATGCAGCTCAATGACAAAACTCCCATCGTCGCTATCGCGACGGCTGCCGGACGCGGCGCAATCGGCGTCGTGCGTCTTTCCGTGCCTGCCCATCATGCGGATGTAGTGCTCAGTACGCTTTTCCCCGGCGTTTTGCTTGAGCCAAGGCATGCGCATCTCCTAGATGTAACGGATGCTAAAGGAGCTTTGCTTGATCGGGCTATAGTCCTTTATTTCCCGGCTCCGGCAAGTTATACCGGGGAAACTGTATTGGAAATTCAGGCTCACGGCGGGCCAATGCTTCTCAGGCTGATTCTGCGGTCTGTTCTTGAAAAGCTTGCCTTTATCGGCATTCGGATTGCAGAGCCTGGCGAATTCACCAAACGAGCCTTTCTTAACGGACGCATCGATCTCGCACAGGCTGAAGCCGTGAGCGGTTTGATTGATGCAGTGAGCGAGGCGTCGGCGCAGGCTGCTGCCCGCTCCCTTTCCGGCGACTTCTCCAGACGCATTCATGACGTTGGAAATCTTTTGGATGAAGCACGGGCGCTTACGGAAGCGCAGCTCGATTTCCCGGAAGAGGAACTCGATGACCTGATGGCGGATGAAATTATTCAAAGAATGGCAACTGCAGCAAGCCGCATAGATGAACTTCTGAAGACTGCACGGAAAGGTGCTGTGCTTGCAGAGGGGCTCACTGTTGCTCTTGTCGGCGCGCCAAATGTTGGTAAATCGAGTCTGCTCAATGCGCTGGCCGGAGAGGAAATTGCCATTGTGACGGATATTGCCGGGACTACGCGGGACAGGATCGAGCACTGGACGGCATTTAACGGCGTACCGCTTCGCATCGTGGACACGGCAGGTCTGCGAAATACAACCGATGTGGTTGAATCGAAAGGCATTGAGCGCTCGCTGCAGGCCCTTAAGGAAGCTGATATTGTCCTGGCGCTGTCGGATGCTTCGGGGCGCGTGGCGGACGATGGCGACGCATTAAAACGCGTCGAAGAGACGGTCCGTTTCGGAACTCCGGTTCTCCATATTGCCAATAAGTGCGATCTGGCTTCGGAAAGCGTTCTCAACGAACTGCATTCAAAGGGCGCCATTGCAATTTCAGCTAAAACAGGCGCGGGACTCGAGGAATTGAAATCAAGAGTTCTCGACCTTTCCGATATGGCGGGAGGCACCGAAGAGGTGTTTCTTGCACGAGAGCGTCATCTCGAATGTTTGCGCTGCGCAGGCCTTCACATCCGCAAAGCCCTGGAGATTGCCGACAGCGGCTTCGGTATGATGGAGCTCCTTGCCGAAGAGCTGCGCCTTGCTGGTCGGTCCCTTGGAGAAATCCTTGGGGAGACGGATGCGGAAGGACTCCTCGACATCATTTTCAGCCGATTCTGCATCGGCAAGTGAGTCAAAGACTCTGGATTTGAAAGCTATGGAATACCCAGAAAGCTACGAGGTCATCGTTGTCGGTTGCGGACATGCGGGTGCTGAAGCTGCGCTTGCTGCTGCGCGCATGGGACGAAAGACTCTTCTTATTACGCATAATCTCGACACTGTCGGGCAGCTTTCCTGCAATCCATCGATCGGTGGCATCGGCAAGGGACATCTCGTTAAAGAACTTGATGCCCTGGGCGGAGCCATGGCTCAGGTGACAGATGCCGCAGGCATTCAGTTCCGTATTCTGAATAGCTCTAAAGGTGCGGCTGTACACGCAACGCGCGCGCAGATTGACCGTCAGCTTTATCGGCGGGAGATGCGCAGGCGCATTGAGGCGCAGCAAAACCTTACCGTATTCCAGATGGCGGCTGATGATCTGATCGTCGAAAACGGTGAAGCTCGCGGCGTAGTCACGCAGACAGGCATACGATTTCACTCTCGGTCTGTAGTTATTTGCTCCGGCACTTTCCTTAATGGTCTGGTGCATATCGGACTGGAGCATTATCAGGCGGGACGCATGGGAGATCCTGCGAGCGTCAGGCTTGCCGAGCGCTTAAAGGAACTCGGTATGCCTCAGGGGCGTCTGAAAACAGGAACTCCCGCTCGAATCGATGGCCGTTCAATTGATTTCAGCCGCTGCGAGGAGCAGTGGGGTGATTTGGATCCTGTTCCGGATTTTTCGCTGATTCGACCGGCAAATGCGCACCCGAGGCAGATGCCCTGCTGGATCACGCGCACGACAAAGGAGATGCATGAACTCATCCTGGCCAACCTCGATCGTTCGCCGATGTACGCCGGAGTGATCCAGGGGGTTGGCCCTCGTTACTGCCCTTCGATTGAGGACAAAGTCAAGCGTTTTGCTTCGAAGGATAGCCATCAGGTGTTCCTTGAGCCTGAAGGGCTTGACGTTCAGGAGTTCTATCCAAACGGCATTTCTACGAGTCTCCCATTTGACGTGCAGTACCGCATGGTCAGGATGATGCCGGGACTGGAGAATGCACATCTCATTCGCCCGGGCTATGCCATTGAATACGATTACTACGATCCGCGCGGTCTTAAGCGCACGTTGGAAACGAAGGCAATGCCGGGCCTCTTTTTTGCCGGGCAGATTAACGGGACAACGGGCTATGAAGAGGCAGCTGCACAGGGAATTCTGGCTGGCCTAAACGCTGCTCTCTACGCAAGAGGAGATGAAGGCTGGACGCCCCGCCGCGATGAAGCCTACCTTGGCGTTATGGTGGATGATCTGACGACAAAGGGCGTTACGGAGCCCTACCGCATGTTTACAAGTCGTGCGGAATATCGGCTTTCTTTGCGAGAGGACAATGCCGATACCCGTCTCACGCCGATTGGTCGTCGTCTTGGCCTGGTGGACGATGCGCGCTGGGAGTACTTCAATCGAAAAATCGAGCGTGTGCAGAAAGCCTTGGAAAGGCTCAAGGATACCTGGGTGAATCCCAAGATCATTGCCGCAGCGGAGGCTGAGCGCGTTCTAGGGACCTCGATTGAACGGGAATATCCTCTCAGAAGCTTGCTTGCGAGACCGAATGTCCGGATGTCTGACTTGGCGACACTTCGTCGTACGGACGGCACTCTGGCTGCGGATTTCTCTGAACTCAATGAGGTCGAAAAGGCTCAGGTTGAGGTTGAAGTGAAGTACGCTGGATACGTTGAGCGGCAGAAGGATGAAATCGAAAAAGCGCTCGCCAATGAAACGCTGGCAATTCCGGATGCTATGGACTATGACGCGGTGACAGGACTTTCTTTTGAAGTTCGACAGAAGCTCAAAGCGTCAAGACCGGAAACGCTTGGTCAGGCATCCCGTGTCTCTGGAGTGACGCCCGCAGCAGTGGCGCTTCTGCTTGTTCACCTAAAGCGCCGCTATTACTATCAGCGGGATAAGGGCTCAGTACCGGTTGATCGGCCGGCGGCTGGAAATTAAAGTGTTTCTTCGGAATGCTTCTCTAATGAATTCAATTGCAATTGATAGTTCCCAGCTGCGTGCCGGACTGGAGGCTGAAGGCCTGCCTGTCGATGAAAACATAATTCATTCATTCTTAGGCTATGCAGAACTTCTCCTGAAGTGGAATCGCGTTTACAACCTGACGGCGATACGCAGACCAGAAGAGGTGCTTACGCACCATTTGCTCGATTCAGCTGCGTTGGTGCCATGGCTGAGGCGTGTGGTTCCGAATGCTAAAAATATTCTCGATGTTGGCTGCGGAGGCGGGCTGCCATCGGTGCCGGTAGCTATCCTTCGTCCGGATCTGGAAGTTACAGGCGTTGATGCTGTAGGGAAGAAAGTGGCGTTCGTAAATCAGGCTGCGATTGAGCTGGGCCTCAGAAATTTGCGAGCACGGCACTCTCGGGTAGAAAAACTCCAGGGCAAATGGGACATGATTACGAGCCGGGCTTTTGCATCGCTCACCGACTTTGTTACGCTGACTCGCCCTCTCCTTTCTCCAGGGGGGCGTTGGCTGGCTATGAAAGGTGCAAAAACAGAAGAGGAGATTTCTGCACTTCCTCAAGGCATAACTGTTGAAATGCTTGAGCCGATTCATGTTCCTGGTCTTGAAGAAACTCGGCATCTGATAGTGCTGTCTCAGTCCTGATAGGGATGAAAAAGAATGGATTTCCTTCCTGCTACATTATTGAGCGCCTTCATCTATACATTCACGACGCTCGTTCCGGTGATCAATCCGTTCAGTGGCGCGATGTTTTTTGTGACGCTGTCGAGTCACCTTTCTGACTCTGATCGGGCTTATGTTGCTGGACGTATTGCCATTTTTTCCTTTGTTATCCTTGTAGTATGCCTTTTTGCGGGGCATCTGATTCTTGGATTTTTCGGCATTTCCGTCGGTGTTCTGCGCTGTGCCGGCGGGTTGGTGCTGTTTGCTGCAGGCTGGAATGCATTGAATGCTCCATCTCATGATGAAGGCTCTAAGGAGCCGCCTCTGGCGCTGCCTCGTTCTCGCCTGAAGGCAATGGCGTTCTATCCGTTTACACTGCCGCTCACAACGGGACCCGGGGCAATCGCTGTGACGGTGGCTCTAGGTACCACACTCCCTTATACCGCCAGTAATTTAGGGGGAACGATTCTTGCGATTTTTGCTACCGTCCTCGTGATCTGGATCTGCTTCCGATACAGCGATCGCGTCAGTCGATCGGTCGGCGCTGCAGGCGCAGATGCCCTTGCGAGAATTTTTGCCTTTATTTTGATTTGCCTCGGCGTGTCAATTTTCTGGCAGGGCTTCTCCGAGCTTTGGCTCCAGCTCGGTCAGCAATAAGCCGGAACGGGACGTCATAGCCTTGTTCTATAAAATAGGGTCTGTTTTTTAACCTCTTTGTGATTTTCCGCGGCCAGAGTCCAGATAAAGACCGACCGCGGGATTTTTATTTCTCATGGCTCAAGTTTTCTGCATTGCCAATCAGAAGGGCGGCGTGGGCAAAACCACAACAACTGTCAATCTTGCGGCTGCTCTGGCGCTCCGGGATCGTCGGGTGCTGCTTGTCGACCTCGATCCTCAGGGTAATGGCACGATGGGTTGTGGGATCGATAAGCGGGAAATTGAATGTTCTGTTTACCAGCTTCTTCTGGGGCTGAAGTCGTTTGATGATGTTGTGCGACGCAGCGAAACAGGCGGCTTTGATGTCCTTCCGGCTAATCGTGAGCTTTCGGGCGCTGAAATCGAGCTTATCAGCATCAGGGAACGAGATCAGAGGCTGAAGAAGACGCTTGGACCGGTCATGGATCGCTATGACTATATCCTGATCGATTGTCCGCCCAGCCTTTCCATGCTCACGCTTAATGCACTCTGCTTCGCCAACGGCGTTATCGTGCCGATGCAGTGCGAATACTTTGCGCTCGAAGGGCTCACGGATCTCGTTGCCTCCATTCGCAGGGTTCATAACGAAAAGAATCCCGGGTTGCGGATCATCTCCATTCTGCGCGTTATGTTCGACCCCAGAATTACGCTCCAGCAACAGGTAAGTGAGCAGCTCAAGAAGCATTTTGGGGATAAGGTCTTCAATACGATTATTCCCCGCAATGTTCGGCTCGCGGAAGCGCCAAGCTATGGCAAGCCAGGGGTGGTCTACGATCGGTCGAGCCGAGGCGCCATGGCGTATAAAGCATTTGCCGACGAGATCATCTCCCGCATGGAAGCGAAAAAGACAAACGGGTGAATGCTGTGAAAAAGAAAGAAAAAGGACTTGGACGCGGTCTGGATGCCCTTTTCATGGGGGAAGTAGGTCCGGATGCACTGGATGATGCTGTAAACGAACGTCGATTGCTGGAGGTTGAGACCGCTCATATTCATCCGGGGCGCTATCAGCCGCGTACGCGCATGGACGAAGCGTCTATCAGTGAATTGGCTGACTCAATTCGAGAACAGGGGCTTCTCAGCCCTATTCTTGTTCGTGCACTTAACGACGGAGAATATGAGGTTCTTGCCGGTGAGCGTCGTCTGCGAGCAGCAAAGCTGGCTGGGCTTGAAAAGGTTCCGGTTCTTCTACAGAACGTTGATGATGAGCATGCACTAGTCATCGGGCTGATTGAGAACATCCAACGTGAAAACCTGAATCCGATTGAAGAGGCTCAGGGCCTTCAGCGGCTCATCAGCGAGTTTTCCTTCACGCATGAGGATGCCGCTAAGGCAATTGGTCGTTCCCGGCCTGCCACAAGCAACCTTCTTCGTCTGTTGTCACTCACAGATGAAGTGAAAGACATGGTCATGCAGGGCGAGCTGGAGATGGGGCATGCCCGTGCCCTACTCGCTCTCTCCGGGGCAGATCAGATCACAACTGCCAAAACTGTGGTTGCCCGTTGCCTCTCTGTGCGCCAGACGGAAGATCTTGTCCGGCGTTTGCTTGAGGGCCCTCAGCCTCAGAAAAAAGTCGTGATCAAGACGCGCGATAACGAACGTTTGGAAGAGGCGCTGGCGGAAACGCTGGGCGCCGTTGTGAAGCTCACGGCAAATACAAAAGGCAAGGGAAAAATTGTGATTGAATTCTCCAACTTGGATCAGCTCCAGGGAATTGTGGATCACATTCGAAAATAAATTTCTTGTCTTTACACGTCCTTTTATGGTGCAATCTATCTCTGAAGTGTTACTTTCTATAGTGCTTTCGTAGATTGTTGCGAGATGCTTCAAGAAGTAAACTTCCACCGACTCAAATTCAAGCTTGTAGTGCGTAAGAATGTTCGGCTGTTCTGATATGATGCGCGTCGTTCTTGCGCAGTACGTTGTTGCTGTGCTGGCAGCCCTTATGGGGGCGCTATTTTTCAATGTCGACGCTGGATTGTCTGCTCTGCTCGGGGGGCTCTCTTATGCGTTTATGTCGACTCTGCTCATGCTCTTTTTGATCATGGGCAGAAAAATGAAAATCAGCGTTGGTGCCGGCGTTATGGCAATGCTGCTTGGCGAATTTGTAAAAATTTTAAGCGTTATAGTGTTGTTGCTCGTTGTAGCTCAGCAATATGACGCGTTGAACTGGCCCGCTTTCCTCATCTCATTGATAGCGGTGGTGAACAGCTACTTTGTGTTGCTGTTCAAGAAAAACTAAGGATAGGTCCTCATGGCAGTCGAGAGCCCTAGCGCTACTGAGTACATTCAGCATCACATGGCGCATCTGCAGTCAATGCATCAGAACGTGATCGTTGACTTCTCGGTCATCAATTACGACACGATCTTCTTTTCGCTTGCTGCGCTCCTGGTTGTGTTCTTCCTGCTTCGCATGGGGGCCAAAAAGGCTACCTCCGGCGTTCCGGGGAAGATGCAGTGTGCAGTAGAGATGCTGGTCGAAATGGTGGATAACCAGGCCAAGAATATTGTTCATGGCGACCGCACTTATATTGCGCCGCTCGCTCTGACGGTGTTCTGCTGGGTTGCCATGATGAACTGCATCGACCTTATTCCGGTCGATCTGTTCCCGTGGATCGCCGGCTTCCTTGGTCTTGATCACCTTCGCCCGCTTCCGACGGCAGACCTTAACGGTACGCTCGGTCTGTCTTTCGGCGTTCTGCTTCTTCTTTTCTATTACGGCATCAAGGTCAAGAGCTTCTCCGGCTTTATCGTTGAACTCTTTACTGCTCCGTTCGGCAAGTTCCCGCTGCTCTGGCCGGTGAACTTCCTGATGAACCTCATTGAGTACTGCGCGAAGTTCGTTTCGCTCGGTATGCGACTCTTCGGCAATATGTATGCCGGTGAGCTCGTGTTCTTCCTGATTGCGCTCCTGGGCGGCTTCATGCTTGATTTTGCTCTCCCGGGCGCTGCAGCTGCTGGACTTGGACAAGTCATCGCCGGCCTGGTCTGGTGGCTCTTCCATGTGCTGATTGTTCTGTTGCAGGCGTTTATTTTCATGATGCTGACGCTGGTCTATATCGGGCAAGCTCACAGCAGCCACTAACAGACAATTTTTTTCTTCAACTTTGTCAACTCCCTTTTTTATAGATCTAGGAGTCTTTCAAAAATGACCAACGTCGCTTTAGTCGCTATCGCCTGCGGTATCATCATCGGCCTCGGCGCTCTCGGTGCTTGCCTTGGCATCGCTCTGATGGGTGCGAAGTACCTCGAAGCTTCTGCTCGCCAGCCCGAGCTCATGGAGCCGCTCCAGACGAAGATGTTCCTTCTCGCCGGCCTGATCGACGCGGCCTTCCTGATCGGCGTCGGTATCGCCATGATGTTCGCCTTCGCCAACCCCTTCGTCGGCTAATACTCAGCCGTACGACCAACGTCTTTCTTTTCAATGACGCTGTCCGCGGCGCCGCCCAAAGACATGCGCGGCGCTGCTGACTTAACGGGGTTCAACAATGAACATTAATGCCTCTCTGTTTGTACAGATGGTCGTGTTCTTCCTTGGTGCTTGGGTCACCATGAAGTACATCTGGCCACCGCTGATTCACGCGATTGAAGAGCGGCAGAAGAAGATTGCTGACGGCTTGGCCGCAGCCAACAAGGGCGAGAAGGCTCTTGCTGTGGCTACCGAGCAGGGCAAGGCCATTGAAGCGGCCGCTCGCGCCCGTGCTTCCACCATCGTTGCCGATGGCGAAAAGCGTGCGCTTGCGATCGTTGAGGATGCCAAGGCTCAGGCTACGGTTGAAGCCGACCGCATCATCGAGTCCGCTAAAGCTGAAGCTGCCACGCAGGTTCAGCGCGCTCGCGATCAGCTCCGCGATCAGGTGGCTGCGCTTGCTGTCCAGGGTGCTGAACAGATTCTTGCTCGCGAAGTCGACAAGAACGTTCATGCTCAACTGCTTGATCAACTGAAGGCGAAGCTCTAACTATGGCGGAACTTTCTACGATAGCGCGCCCTTACGCTGAAGGCCTCATGGAGGCCCTCCAGGAGCGTAAAGCCAGCGCAGAAGAAATGACTCGGGTACTTGACGCCGTTGCGCAGCTTGCGCAGGTGGCTCGTGATCCTCAGGTCAATCAGCTCGCGGGTGATCCCGGACTTACGGAAGATCAGCTTTATGGTGTGCTTGACGGCATGCTTGACGCCGATCAGCCGGCAGAAGTCAAGAATCTGCTTCGCGTCGTGGTTCAGAACGGGCGCATCGATGCGCTGCCTGAAATCGCGCGGCAATTCCGCATCCTGAAGAACCGTTCCGAAGGCGTCGCTGACGCCTACATCGAGACGGCCTTCCCGCTCACCGATGATGAGCTGAAGGAACTGCTGGAAGCGCTAGCGAAGAAGTTCCCGGGAGTGAAGCTTCACCCGGTCGTCTCGGTCGAGAAGGAATTGATCGGCGGCGTGCGCGTGCACGTTGGCGACAAGCTCCTCGACGCCTCGATCCGCGCGCGTCTCAGTCAGATGAAGACGGCGCTTACCGCATAAAATTCGGAGCTGTAAGATGCAACTCAATCCCAGTGAAATCAGTGAACTGCTGAAGAAGCGTATCGAAGGCCTCGGCGTTTCCGCTGATCTTCGCACACAGGGCACCGTGGTCTCGCTGTCCGACGGCATTGCTCGTATTCACGGCCTGAGCGACGTGATGCAGGGCGAAATGCTGGAGTTCCCGGGTGAGGTTTATGGCCTCGCTCTGAACCTCGAACGCGATTCCGTCGGCGCCGTTATTCTCGGTGACTACGAAGGTATTTCCGAAGGCGACACGGTGAAGACCACCGGCCGCATTCTTTCGGTTCCGGTCGGCCGCGAGCTGATCGGCCGCGTTGTCAACGCGCTCGGCCAGCCTATCGACGGCAAGGGTCCGATTGAAGCCAAGGAATTTGACGTTATCGAAAAGGTCGCCCCTGGCGTCATCGATCGTCAGTCCGTTTCTCAGCCGGTGCAGACCGGCCTGAAGTCCATCGACTCGATGGTGCCGATCGGCCGCGGTCAGCGTGAGCTGATCATTGGCGACCGTCAGACGGGTAAGACCGCTGTCGCCATTGACACGATCATTAACCAGAAGGGTAAGGACCTGATCTGCGTTTACGTCGCTATCGGTCAGAAGGCCTCTACCATCGCCAATGTCGTCGCCAAGCTCGAAGAGAATGGCGCTATGGACTACACCATCGTTGTTGCCGCTACGGCTTCCGAGTCTGCTGCCATGCAGTACATCGCTCCGTACGCCGGCGCCACGATGGGCGAATACTTCCGCGACCGCGGCGAAGACTCCCTGATCGTTTATGACGACTTGACCAAGCAGGCTTGGGCATATCGTCAGATCTCCCTGCTGCTGCGTCGTCCGCCTGGACGTGAAGCCTATCCTGGCGACGTCTTCTACCTGCACAGCCGTCTGCTTGAACGTGCTGCCCGCGTGAATCCCACGTATGTGGAACGCTTCACCAAGGGTGCCGTCAAGGGCAAGACCGGTTCGATGACCGCTCTGCCGATCATTGAAACGCAGGCAGGCGACGTCACCGCGTTCGTTCCGACCAACGTGATTTCGATTACCGACGGCCAGATCTTCCTTGAAACCGACCTCTTCAACGCTGGTATTCGTCCTGCTATCAACCCGGGCATTTCGGTGTCCCGCGTGGGCGGTGCGGCTCAGACCAAGGTCATCAAGAAGCTCGGCGGCGGTGTTCGTCTCGCCCTTGCTCAGTACCGCGCTCTCGCGGCCTTCGCTCAGTTCGCTTCTGACCTGGACGAAGTTACCCGCAAGCAGCTCGAACGCGGCCGCATGGTTACCGAACTCATGAAGCAGCCCCAGTATCAGCCGCTTCAGGTTTGGGAAGAAGCTCTCGTTTTGTACGCCGTCAACAACGGCTACTACGACGATGTCAACGTTGGTGATGCCATGAAGGTTGAGCGTGCTATGCGCGAATACCTCAAGACTCACTACGCTGATCTCGTTGACTCGATCGAAACCAATAAGGCTCTCTCCAAGGAAGATGAAGAGCGCCTGAAGGGTGCTATCGCCGAGTTCAAGAAGAACGGCGCTGTCTAACGTCTAATCGAGGACCCAATTCCATGCCCAGTACAAAGGAAATTCGCGGCAAGATCAAGAGCGTGCAGAACACGCGCAAGATCACCAAAGCGATGGAGATGGTTGCGGCCTCGAAAATGCGCAAGGCGCAGGATCGGATGCACGCTGCCCGCCCGTACGGCGACAAGATTCGAGTAATCTGCTCGCATCTCGCGCGCGCGAACGTGACGGACTATCGTCATCCGTTCCTGAATCAGAATGAAGGCGCCAAGAAGGTGGGCATTATTCTTGTGTCCACCGACAAGGGCCTTGCCGGTGCTCTCAATACGAACATTCAGCGTGTGCTCCTGCAGCGCATGCGTGAATGGTCGGCTGAGGGCATTCAGGTTGAAGCTTCCGCCCTTGGCAACAAGGGCCTTGGCTTCCTTCAGCGCTTGGGAGTGCCCGTGCTGAGCCAGGCGGTTCAGCTCGGTGACCGCCCGTCGATTGACCGTCTGATTGGAGCCATTGCTGTTCAGATTGAAGCGTATAAGGAAGGGAAGGTCGATAAGGTCTATCTCTGCTACAGCCGCTTTGTGAACGCGATGAAGCAGATCCCGGTCGTTGAGCAGCTTCTGCCCCTTTCGGACGAACAGCTTTCGGCCGAGGAGCCTCAGCGCAAATTCTCGTGGGATTACATCTACGAGCCTGACGCCCAAACCGTTCTCGACGAGCTGCTCCGCCGCTACGTCGAGGCTTTGATTTACCAGGCAGTTGCAGAAAATATGGCCTCTGAGCAAAGCGCCCGTATGGTCGCCATGAAGGCCGCTTCCGATAATGCGAAGAAGCTTATCGACGATCTGCAGCTCGTCTACAACAAGACTCGCCAGGCCGGCATTACGAAGGAAATCACCGAAATCGTCGGTGGTGCCGCCGCCGTGTCTTCTTAATCGAATTTAAAAAATCGATAACTGAGGAAAACCCATGAGTATCGGACAGATCGTTCAGGTGATCGGCGCGGTCGTGGATATTGAATTCCCGCGCGACGCGATGCCGAAGATTTACGAAGCGCTCGTCCTTAAGAACGACGACGCGAACTCCCTCGCCGAACAGGGCCTGGTGTTTGAGGTCGAGCAGCAGCTCGGCGATGGTGTTGTCCGCACCATTGCGATGGGCTCGTCTGAAGGCCTTCGCCGCGGCATGTCTGTCGAATCCACCGGCCGTGAAATCTCGGTGCCGGTTGGTCCGAAGACCCTCGGCCGCATCATGGACGTTCTTGGCCGCCCGATCGACGACTGCGGTGCGATCGAGGCCGAGGAAATCCGTCCGATTCACAATGAAGCCCCGAAGTTTGACGACCTTTCTCCGTCCGTTGACCTCCTTGAAACCGGCATTAAGGTTATTGACCTTATCTGCCCGTTCGCCAAGGGCGGCAAGGTCGGCCTGTTCGGCGGTGCCGGCGTGGGCAAGACCGTCAACATGATGGAGCTCATCAACAACATCGCTAAGCAGTACGGCGGCTACTCCGTGTTTGCCGGCGTTGGTGAACGTACCCGTGAAGGCAACGACTTCTACCACGAAATGGGCGAGTCGAAGGTTCTCGATAAGGTCGCCATGGTGTTCGGTCAGATGAACGAACCCCCGGGAAATCGTCTTCGCGTCGCTCTGACGGGCCTCACGATGGCAGAAGCCTTCCGTGACGAAGGCCGCGACATTCTGCTCTTCATCGACAACATCTACCGTTACACCCTCGCGGGTACGGAAGTGTCCGCACTGCTCGGCCGTATGCCGTCTGCCGTGGGTTATCAGCCGACTCTGGCTGAGGAAATGGGCAAGCTTCAGGAGCGTATTGCTTCCACGAAGACTGGCTCCATTACGTCGATTCAGGCCGTGTACGTCCCTGCTGACGACTTGACTGACCCGTCCCCCGCTACGACCTTCGGTCACCTTGACGCGACCGTGGTTCTTTCGCGTGATATTGCTGCTCTCGGTATTTATCCGGCTGTTGACCCGCTCGACTCCACGTCCCGTCAGGTCGACCCGAACATCATCGGTGTTGAGCACTACACGACCGCTCGTCGCGTTCAGGAAACCCTGCAGCGCTATAAGGAGCTTCGCGACATCATTGCCATTCTCGGCATGGATGAACTTGCTCCCGAAGACAAGCTGGTGGTGCAGCGCGCTCGTAAGATCCAGAACTTCCTCTCGCAGCCGTTCCACGTTGCTGAGGTCTTCACTGGCGCTCCCGGCAAGTATGTTCCGCTCAAGGAAACCATCCGCGGCTTCAAGATGATTGTTGATGGCGAATGTGATGAACTGCCCGAACAGGCGTTCTACATGGTCGGTACCATCGACGAAGCCTTCGAGAAGGCGAAGACCCTCAAGTAATGCTTTGCGGCAGCCGGCTGAAAAGCGGGTTGCCGCAAGCGCCCGACAAACGGAGCAACCTATATGGCTACCATTAAAGTCGACGTCGTCAGCGCCGAAGAACATATCTTCTCCGGCGAGGCCGAACTCGTGTCGCTGCCCGGAACGTCTGGCGAACTTGGCATCATGCCGGGGCATCTCCCGCTTATCACTCTGATTCGTCCTGGCTTTGTGCGCGTGCACAAGCCCGGTGAATCTGAAGTCGAACAGATCTTTGTGGCGGGTGGTGTTCTGGAGGTTCAGCCTGATCGAGTCACCGTTCTGGCCGACACTGCAGTCCGTAGCAAGGATCTTGACGAAGCTCGCGCCAAGGAAGCCCTTGCCGCAGCGGAAGCGTCCCGTGCGACTGCTACCGGCAGCATCGAGATTGCACGCATTGAAGCGGAAATCGCTGCCTTGGCTGCGGAGCTCGCGGTTATCAAGAAACTGCGCAGCAAGCTCTGATCAACTAAAGCCAACGACGCCTTTTAAAGCGGAGCTGCTTACGAGCATCTCCGCTTTTTCTTACCCATACTTTCCGTCAAAGCGCTAGCATTCTGCATAAGCAGTTTGAACTGGACCACTGTTTCAAGCATTGAAATGTTGGTCTTGTTGCAGCCATACACTCGTCCCTCGCAGACCAAAAATAAGTGTGCTGGGATTAGAGCTCAACTGAATGGAGGTTTAAGTATGAGCGCAGTTAAGATCCTCGTAACGACGGACGGTTCTAATTTAAGCGACAAGGCGGTGGATACCGCCATCGGACTTGCTGAACAGGTAGGCGGCTCGGTTGTCGGCATGACGGCTGTGCTTACGCCGGCTCCGGCTGGCGGCTTCGAGGACGAGGACCCGGTCGTCAAGGAGCGTCTTGAAGCCATTTCCCGCAAGGCTGCCGAAGCGGAGGTCCCCTGCGAGGTAATCGCCGAGCATGCTGAAACGGTTGCGCAGGGGGTGCTTGCCTGTGCGGCCAGGTGCAATGCCTCCTATATCGTGATGGCAAGCCGCGGACTCGGCACTTTCGGCGCACTGCTTCTGGGCAGCGAGACGCAGAAAGTGCTCAGCCAGGCGGATCGTCCGGTGCTGATTGTCCGCTGATGAGAATTTATTCTCACAGTTAGATTAATTAGAAAATTCCGCGCCTATGTGCGCGGTTTTTTCTTGTTCGCTGGCGAAGGACTGCGCGAAAAGCGCGGCAAATAAACGGAAAAAAGAAATGATCCCTCAGAATGACTGCTTCCTGCGTGCGCTTAAGCGCGAACATACGGACTTCACTCCGCTCTGGTTGATGCGCCAGGCAGGTCGATATCTGCCGGAGTACTGCCGCACCAGAGCTCAGGCCGGCAGCTTTATGGGGCTTGCGCAGAATCCGGATTACGCTACAGAAGTGACGCTGCAGCCGATTGACCGATATGGTCTGGATGCCGCCATTCTGTTTTCGGACATTTTGACGGTTCCCGATGCGATGGATCTCGGGCTTTCGTTCGTGCAGGGTGAGGGTCCTGTTTTTGCTCATCCCGTACAGAGCGAAGAAGCGGTTGAGAAGCTTTATGTGCCCGATCCCGAGGAAAAACTCGGGTATGTCATGGCTGCAGTGAGAAGCATCCGTGCTGCACTCAATAATCGGGTTCCGCTGATCGGCTTTTCCGGCTCTCCCTTTACGCTTGCCTGCTACATGATTGAGGGGCGCGGCAGCCGTGATTTCCGGACTGCCAAAACGATGATGTTCCGTCGTCCGGATCTCTTCGAACGCGTGCTCGACATTAATGCCGATGCGGTGGCGGCGTATCTCAATGCTCAGATTGCTGCGGGGGCCCAGGCTGTGCAGATTTTCGACACCTGGGGCGGCATGCTTGCAGATGGCGATTTCCAGCGCTTCTCACTGGCAGCAACGAAGAAAGTGGTTGATCGCCTGACGCGTACGACCCCTGATGGCGAGAAAGTGCCTGTCATCGTCTTTACAAAGGGCGGTGGTGAATGGCTGGCTGATTGCGCGGCAATAGGCTGTGATGCGCTGGGTCTTGATTGGACGACCAATCTCTCGCGAGCCCGCAAGGTTGTAGGCGATCGTGTTGCTCTGCAGGGCAACATGGATCCGCTCGTGCTTTTTGCGGACGAGAATACGATTCGCCGTGAAGCGCGCAAGGTTTTGGATGCTTTCGGTCCTGTTGGGGCTGGCGGTCATGTGTTTAACCTTGGGCATGGCATCAATCAGTTCACGCCAGTAGAAAGCGTACAGATCCTTGTTGACGAAGTTCATCAGTACAGCCGTCGCTACCACACTGCCGGTTGAGTTCTTATCAACGAGTTGTGCACAGATCTTGTGCTGACGATGCCGATAAGTGAATAAGCCCGTCGATTCCCGGCGGGCTTATTTAGTTCTTATCTTTCGTTGTGGGAGTAAGGCGGAAAATGCGAGCCACTCCTTATTTCCTGACTTCCTCATGGAAAAATGCACCGGAGGGATCTTCTGGCGCAAGAACAATCCACAAAGTTATCCACAACCCTCATCATCTTTCGCTCGATTTTGGGAGTCATTCTGAGCAGTGATTCATAAATAAAATCAGAAGTTCTGTCAGTATTTTTAAACAATGAGCCATGACCAGAATCGATCAGTTTGCCCGTGTGCTTGTAGATGCGCCCGGCCTGCCGCCGCTTGACTATCGGGTGCCTGAGGATATGCTCGCGGCCGCGGGGGATCTGGTTTTGGTTACCCTGGGGGCGCGCCGGGTTGTGGGTTTGATTGCGGAACTTCATTCAGCTTCAGATATCGAGTCCCGCCGGCTGAAGAGCATTCTGAAGAATTTGAAGATAACGGCTCCTCTCGGCTCTGAATGGCTACAGCTTACGCGATTTGCGGCCTCTTACTACATACGTTCATGGGGGGAAGCTGCGCTTCCGGCAATACCGCTTGCGCTTCGAAGAGCTCCGACCCCGCAGCAGGAAAAACGCATAGCCGGCATACGCAATGTCATGCCGAAGATTGATGCATGCCTGAAAAGCAAAGCGGCAGCACCGGCGCTCAACGATGAGCAGCGTGCAGCAGTTAACGCTGTGCTGTCGCAGGACGGATTCGCTTCTTTCCTGCTTTTTGGCGTGACGGGATCCGGGAAAACGGAGGTGTACCTTCATTTGATGGACGCCGTGCTGAAGGGAGATCCTGAAGCTCAGGTCCTTTTGCTTGTTCCGGAAATTAATCTGACGCCGCAGCTCGTGGACCGCGTTCGCGCCCGGTTTCCTGAAGAAGTTGTTGCAGCGCTGAATTCAGAATTTACAGAAAGGGAAAGAGCCGCAGCTTGGCTGGCTGCACATGAGGGGCAGGCAAGAATTCTTGTGGGTACGAGAATGGCTATCTTTGCCAGCATGCCCCATCTCAGGCTCATTCTGGTCGATGAAGAGCATGATCACTCTTATAAAGCCGGGGACGGACTGCGCTACAGTGCGCGCGATCTTGCCGTCTGGCGCGCATCCAGGCTTCAGTGTCCGGTTGTTCTGGGATCCGCAACGCCGTCGCTCGAGAGCTGGGCAAAAGCTCAGTCGGGAGCCTATAAGCTTCTCACGCTTACCAAGCGTGCGGCTCAGCATGCTCAATTGCCGGCAGTTGTTTTAACGCCTCCGCCGATTAAGGGGGCGCGCAGCATGATTACCGAGGTATCGCGGGAAGCCATGGAGTCCTGTCTGACAGAAGGCCGGCAGGTACTGGTGTTTCTCAACCGCAGAGGATATTCACCGGTGCTTTCGTGTCCTGCATGTGAATGGGTGAGTACTTGTGCAAGGTGTTCAGCCTTTACGGTCTACCACAAACGCGAGAATGCGCTGATCTGCCACCATTGCGGATGGAGGCGGTCGGTGCCGGAAGCCTGTCCGCAGTGCGGCAATGTGGATATTTTGCCGAGAGGTACCGGAACCGAGCGTATTGAAGAGGATCTCGCGGTACTTTTCCCTGGCAAGAGGATATTGCGCATCGATCGCGACAGTGCGTCAAAAAAACATGCCGCAGAAGAAGCGTTTAAAAAAGTTCATCAGGGTGAAGTGGATATTCTTGTCGGCACTCAGATGGTCGCGAAAGGACATGATTTCCAGAATGTAGGTCTGGTGCTGGTACTGAATCCTGATGCCCAGATATTGAGTCCCTCCACGCGAGCTCGAGAACAGCTTTTTGCCACGCTGATGCAGGTTGCCGGACGCGCCGGTCGTACGGGTGAGCGGGGACGCGTGATGATTCAAACTCGTTTCCCTGAGGACCCGCTTTTTGCCGCTCTTGCGCATCAGAACTATGTGGAATTCGCAGAGGATGCTCTCAGAGAGCGTAAAGAGAGTTCGGGTGTACCTTTTATTCGTCAGGCGCTTTTGACGGCAGAAGCCGACATGCTGTCGCAGTCGCTCGGCTTCCTGGAAGCAGCTGCGAATGCAGCTCAGAATATGTGCGGTGATGCCGTGCTTGTATACGATCCTGTGCCTATGCCTTTAGTAAGGCTTATGAATAGGGAAAGAGGGCAGCTTCTAGTTGAAAGTTCGGATCGGATGGCGCTGCACCGCTTTCTCGTTGAGTGGAGTTCAATACTGATGAAGCTCCCCAAGCCAGGGAAGACCACATGGGCGCTTGAGGTTGATCCCCTCGAAGCATGAAGCTCTGTATAATCAGAAACCTCCTCGCGTGGTGAAATGGATATCATACGGCCCTCCGAAGGCCGTGTCTCAGGTTCGACTCCTGACGCGAGGACCAATTTTTATGAGCTTTTTTTCGAGAAACTCAAGTCCTGTTATCCCGTACCGCTCCCAGATGCGGCGCGGGATTTTTTGTGTGGTGGATTAGCTATGAAAGTACCTGTAGAAGTGCTTGTTCACAGCAAGGCGAAGACGCTTGAGCTTGCTTATGAGGACGGTACGCGAGCGATTTTCCCATTTGAATTTCTGCGTGTTTTTTCTCCTTCGGCAGAAGTTCAGGGACACTCACCGGCGGAAGCTGTGCTTCAGGTCGGCTGCGCCAACGTTGGCTTGCGGGGTGTTGAGCCGGTCGGACAGTACGCTCTCAGGCTGATGTTCGACGACGGGCATGACACGGGAATTTATAGCTGGGATTATTTTGAAAAGCTTCGCGCTGAGCATGATGCGCTGTGGGGCGCTTATCTTGAAGAGCTCGCAAGCGTCGGTGCTTCGAGAGACCCGGCTGATCCTGCAAATGCACCGTTTCTTGCCCGAATGAAGCCCAAGAAGACCTGCAGCCATGGATAAAAAGGCAGAGAAGATGGAAGAAAAGCCGAAGAGCAATTCAGCTTCCGAAAAGCATCAGATTGATTTTGGCTTCAGCCAGATCGACGAAGCCGAAAAGGAAGAGCGAGTACGCCATGTGTTCGACAGTGTGGCGAAAAAATACGATCTGATGAACGATCTCCTCAGCCTCGGCATGCACAGACTCTGGAAGCGGCGCTGCATTGCCAGCGCTGCCGTCAAGCCCGGCATGAAGGTGCTGGATATCGCCAGCGGGACGTGCGATCTTGCCATGGCGTTTGCAAGGCTTGCGGGAGATGAAAACGTTACGGCAACGGATATTAATCACGAAATGCTCGCCTGCGGACGAGACCGCCTGCGGGCACACGGCGTGCGCTCGAACGTAGTGCTTGCCGATGCGGAGTGTCTGCCCTTTGATGAAAATTCCTTTGATGTCGTGACGGTTTCCTTCGGCATCCGAAATATGACGCACAAGGATCGGGCTCTAAGAGAAATGCTTCGCGTGCTTCGTCCGGGCGGCAAGCTGTTGGTCCTTGAATTTTCGCGTTGTTCAGCCTTTTTAAAGCCTTTTTACGACTTTTACTCTTTCCGTTTCATGCCCTGGCTGGGAGGGAAAATCGTCTCGGATGCGGCGTCCTACAGGTATCTAGCGGAATCCATCCGCATGCATCCGAATCAGCAGGCCTTTGCAAAACTCATGACCGACGCAGGTTTTTCTGATGTGAAATGGCACAATCTGACATTCGGAATCTGCGCATTGCACATCGGGAAGAAAAACTGAAAGAAACTCGATTACCGGGATGCCCGATGATGTTTGAGGAAAGCATTCCTGTGCAGATCAGATCAAAAAGGAAAGACCAAGATGAAAAACCTCGTAGCAGCTCTCGTAGTCTGCGTCGCTCTTGCAACCGCGTCTTTTGATGCAGATGCAGCCAAGCGATTTGGCGGCGGCGGCAGCCTCGGCCGTCCTGCCCCGACTTTTTCTCAGAAAGCTCCGGCAGCTCCTGCTGCGGCCCCTGCAGCTCAACAGCGCCAGCAACAGGGCGCGGCTCAGCGTCCCGCCGCGACTCCGCCTGTGCAGCAGCCTTCCATGATGGGACGCGTGCTCGGAGGCATCGCTGCGGCGCTTGGCATTACTGCCCTTCTGTCCATGCTCGGTCTCGGCGGGGCTGGTCTTTCGGGCATCATTACAGTACTGCTTCTTGCTGTCGTTGCCTTCTTTGTGGTGCGCATGCTCCTTTCGCGTCGGCGTCCCCAAACTCAGACCGCGGCAGCCGGGGGAGCTTCCTCCGATCCGTTCGCAGCTGCGCGTCCGGCAGAACCCTCGCGCCCGATGGAGTCGCAGGCAATGCCTGAACCCCAGAGCTGGCAGCAGCCTTCCGGTCAGGCGCCCCGTTCCGGAAGCGTCATGGATCAGCTGATGGGGGGAAATGGATCGACCGCCGCAGATGCCAATCCGGTGGATGTGACTCCCGCAGATTTCGATCGTGCAGGCTTCCTCAAGGCAGCGCGTGAGAACTACATCAAGCTCCAGAAAGCATGGGATACCGGCAACGTCATGGAGATTTCGGACTTCACCGACAACGATATCTTCACGGCTGTTACGCATCAGCTCCGTGAGCGCAAGGGCGAGGTCTACAAGACGGAAGTTGAAAAGCTTGACAACGAGCTTCTCGGCATTGCTCAGGAAGGCAAGGAGTACTTTGCCAGCGTGCGCTTTACCGGACGTCTTGTCATCAATGGCGAGGCGGAAGATCTCGATGAAACTTGGGTTCTTTCGAAGCCTGTTGAGGGAGATCGCGGCTGGCTGCTCTGCGCTATTCGTCAGAACGGCCCCACGGCTTGATAGCCAGAGGAGAGAGGTGATTTGCCTCTCTCTTATCTAATTGAATACGCTGCGTTTTTATTGAAGCGCGGCGTATTTTTTTTGATCTCGATGAAACATTGCCCGATTGCTGCCGATTAGCCGGGAAAAACGCGCCTTTCTGAAGGAACGCATCGGCGCATTGATTCCTACAATGCGCGAAAAAATCAAATCCTTCTTGGATTTTCCGTTCAACGTCGTTTTTACAAGGACATAAAAGGGATGACGCTGACTGGTTTTGTTCTGCTCTATCTTTTCGCAACCGTTGCGATTGGCGTGTGGGCCTCCACCCGCGTGAAGAGCACCAGCGATTTTGCACTTGCCGGACGCAGCCTTCCGCTGCCGATGGTGATTACCGCTACATTTGCCACTTGGTTCGGTTCGGAAACCATTCTCGGTCTTCCGGGACGTTTCATCGAAAGCGGCATTGCGGGCGTGATTGAAGAGCCCTTCGGGTCCGGCATGGCCCTGATTCTTGTGGGCACCTTCTTCGCGCAGAAGCTCTACAAGCAGAAGATTCTCACGCTCGGCGACTACTATCGCGATCGTTACGGCAGAAGCGTGGAACTCCTTTGCTCTGTTGCCATTGTGATTTCGTACCTTGGCTGGGTTGGTGCTCAGGTAACCGCGCTTGGGCTGGTGATCAATCTGATCACCGAGGGGGCGGTATCCATGACGACCGGCATGGTGATCGGCGCCGGCATCGTGCTCGCCTACACGATGGTAGGCGGCATGTGGTCTGTTGCCGTGACGGATTTCGTCCAGATGATCATCATCGTGCTCGGTCTGGTGGCGATTCTTTGGTTCGCTTCTGATCTGGCTGGCGGCTTCGGCAATGTCATCGAATATGCCCGCGGCAAGGATCTCTTCCATGCGCTTCCCGAACCGACGCCTTCCGGATGGCTTTTCTGGATCTCTGCGGCCATGACCATGATGATCGGCTCGATTCCTCAGCAGGACGTTTTCCAGCGCGTCATGTCGGCGAAGAATGTGCAGACGGCCGTCGCAGGCCCGATCATCGGCGGCTCTTTCTACATTCTCTTTGCCTTTGTGCCGATGTTCATCGTTGTGGCTGCTGTGCTGGTGATGCCGGAAGCGGCTCAGAAGATGCTTGCCGAGGATCCTCAGCAGCTTCTTCCGACGCTCGTGCGCGACTACATGCCGATGTGGCTGCGCGTGCTCTTCTTCGGCGCCGTGCTCTCGGCCGTGATGTCGACTGCATCGGCAACCATGCTGGCGCCTTCGACGATCTTCGTGGAAAACGTGCTTCGCCACTTTGCCCGCGTCGATGACCGCAACATGCTTTTTGCCATGCGCGCTACGGTTGCCTGCTTTGCCATCCTGGTGCTGATGTATTCGATCGCTCTCGAAGGCGCGCCGATCTACGACATGGTGGCGATGGCCTATCAGTTCCCGGTGGTAGGGGCATTCTGGCCGCTTGTCTGCGGTCTCTACTGGAAGAAGGCGACGCGCCAGGGCTGCTACGTTTCGATTCTCTTTGGCAGCGCTGTGTGGGTCTTCCTCACCTGGACGTCTGCAGGAGAAATCTTCCCGAACGTGTTGGGCGGCTTTATTGCCGCGGCGGCCGGCATGGTTGTCGGATCGCTCCTGCCGACCACTGACAACAAGCGATTTCTCGAGGAACGCCGCCGGAACATGATGAAGCGACCGGTGGATGCCGAGATTGGCAGCGGCCGGCTCCCTGCCATTACGCCGGTAAGCGCAACAGCCTGATTGCAACGACATGAAAGCGGCTCCGCGAGGCGGGGCCGCTTCTTCTACAATTTTGTTCATCTGCCGCCCTGTCGGCCGTCCTCTGGCGTTTAGTGAAAAAAAGATGAACATAGTCATTCTTGCTGCAGGCATGGGAAAGCGCATGCATTCCCGGCTTCCGAAAGTGCTCCAGCCCATTGCCGGGCGTCCCATGATCGACCATGTACTCGATGCCGCAGAAGGTCTGAGCGCATCTCCCCGGGTTGTCGTTGTGGGGCACGGCGCTGAAAGCGTGATGGAGCATCTTGCGGACAGGTCTGATGTGACCTTTGCCCTGCAGTCGCCGCAGCTCGGTACCGGGCATGCGCTTCGCCAGGCGCTCGGACAGCTTGATCGAAATGAGCCGAAAACGCTGGTGTGTCTGGGCGACGTTCCGCTGCTCTCAAAAGAGACGCTGGCGGCAATTGCCAGTGAAGCCGATAAGTCCGACCTGGTGCTCCTTACGGTTGAACTGGATAACCCGACAGGCTACGGCCGGATTCTCCGCAACAATGAAGGATTCGTGCGCGCGATCGTCGAGGAAAAGGACGCCTCGCCCGAGGAACGCCTTGTCCGCGAAGTGAATACCGGAATCATGTGCCTGCCGACATCACGGCTTGATGGCTGGCTCTCTTCGCTTAAGGCCGCAAATGCGCAGGGCGAGTATTACCTCACGGACGTTATCGGCCTTGCCGCAGACGAAGGGTTAAGGATTACAACGGTTCATCCCGGGCACGTCTGGGAGGTCGAAGGGGTGAATTCCAAAGCGCAGCTCGCAAGTCTCGAGCGTGTCTGGCAGAAAGAGCAGGCCCGCCGCCTTCTTGATGCCGGCGTAACGCTGATTGACCCTTCCCGCATTGACATTCGCGGAATCCTGGAGTGCGGCAAGGATGTGGAGATTGATGTCAACTGCGTGTTCGAAGGACACGTTCGAATTGCTGACGGCGTGCGCATCGGCGCAAACTGCGTTATTCGGAATGCTGAAATCGGCGAAGAAACAGAGATTCTTCCCTTCTGTCACATTGAAGGCGCCCGCATCGGCACGAACGGCAGGATCGGGCCTTATTCAAGACTCCGTCCTGGTGCGGAACTCATTGGCGGCAACCATATCGGCAATTTCGTTGAGGTTAAGAAGTCGGTGGTGGGAATCGGCACCAAGATTAATCACCTGACCTACATCGGCGACGCTGATATCGGCGCACATGTCAATATCGGAGCCGGCACCATTACCTGCAATTACGACGGCGTGAATAAATTCCGCACGCGTATCGGAGACGACGCCTTTATCGGGTCGGGAACGGAACTTGTTGCTCCGGTGGAAGTGGGTGCAGGCGCTACGATCGGCGCAGGATCCACCATTACCAAAAAGGTCCCGGAGGGCAAACTCACGGTTGCCCGGTCGAGGCAGGTCACAATTGAAGGCTGGCATCGTCCGGTCAAGAAATAAAGGAAAGGAACCATGTGTGGAATCGTCGCTGCTGCAAGCAGCCGCAATATTGTCCCGCTGCTTTTGGAAGGCCTTCGGCGTCTTGAGTACCGCGGGTACGATTCCTGCGGCATTGCAACTGTCGGTCCTGACGGTCTCCGGCGCTGCCGATCGACGGAACGTGTTGCGCAGCTCGCTGAGGAAGCTAAGGAAGCCGGCCTCAACGCCGTCACCGGCATTGCGCATACGCGCTGGGCGACGCACGGTGCTCCTGCCGTGAGGAATGCTCATCCGCTCTTTTCGCACGATTTCATCGGTCTGGTGCATAACGGCATCATTGAGAACTACGAGTCCATTCGTGCGAGGCTTCAGGATCAGGGTTACGAATTCACGAGTCAGACCGATACGGAAGTGATCGCGCATCTGGTTTATTCCAACTATCAGGGAGATCTTCTGGCGGCGGTTAAAAAGTCTGTTCTGGAACTGCGCGGAAGCTATGCGCTCGCGATCATCTGCCGCGATGAGCCCCATAAGATTGTTCTCGCTCGCCAGGGCTCTCCGCTTGTTGTCGGCATCGGTGAAGGCGAGATGCTTGGCGCCTCGGATGCAATGGCTATCGCCGGAGTGACGGATCGCATCATGTACCTGGCAGAAGGCGATGTCTGCGAAATTACGCCGCATACGTGTCAGGTATGGAGGCGCACTGAATCGGGAGAATTTGTTCCGGTTGAGCGTGAAATTCGTGTGGTGCAGGCTTATTCGGGGGCCGTGGATCTTGGCCCCTACCGCCACTACATGCAGAAGGAGATTTTTGAGCAGCCCCGCGCCATTGCCGACACGCTTGAAGGTGTTGCAGGCATCACGCCAAGGCTTTTCGGCGCAGATGCAGAAAAGGTGCTTTCCGGCGTATCGAGACTTCTCTTTCTTGCATGCGGCACTTCTTATTACGCAGCGCTGACAGCGAAATACTGGATTGAAGCACTGGCAGGCATCCATTGCGATGTCGAGATCGCAAGCGAATACCGCTACCGAATTTCAGTGCCGGATCCGGATGCGCTGGTAATCACGATTTCTCAATCCGGCGAAACTGCGGACACGATTGCTGCGCTGCGTCACGCTAGAGATGACCTTGGCATGAAGCGCACGCTCACGATCTGCAATGTTTCGACTTCCGCCATGGTTCGGGAAAGCCGTCTTGCGTACATCACGCGTGCCGGCGTTGAAATCGGCGTGGCATCGACAAAAGCGTTCACAACGCAGCTCGCGGCAATTTATCTGCTCGCGCTCACGCTCGCGAAGATGAACGGACGCCTCAATGAGGAAGCGGAAGCAGAAGAACTCAAGCGGCTGCGTCACATTCCCTCAGCGCTTTCTTCAGTGCTGGCTCTTGAACCTCAGGTTATGGACTGGGCGGAGCGGTTCGCAGGCAAGGATCATGCGCTCTTCCTCGGGCGCGGCGTGCATTATCCGATTGCTCTCGAAGGGGCATTGAAGCTCAAGGAGATCAGCTACATTCACGCCGAAGCTTATCCGGCTGGCGAGCTGAAGCACGGGCCGCTTGCTCTTGTGGATGCCAATATGCCGGTGGTGACGGTTGCGCCTAATGACAGGCTGCTGGAAAAACTCAAGTCCAATATGGCTGAGGTGAGAGCCAGAGGCGGAGAGCTTTACGTCTTTGCGGATGGCGACTCCAATATTGTTCCTGATGAGAGGATGCATGTCATCAGACTGCCGGAAAATTACGGCATGCTTTCTCCCATTCTTCATGTCGTTCCGCTGCAGCTTCTTGCTTATCATGCAGCGCTTGTCCGCGGCACCGATGTGGATAAGCCGCGCAATCTTGCGAAGAGCGTAACGGTGGAATAACCTCCGCCTGAACTCAAAGAAAAAGCCGCGACATGTCGCGGCTTTTTCTTTGAGTCAGCTGAAAGCGAAATCAGCTTCCGGCAATAAACGTGCGGATGCCTGATCCGACGAACTGCACGCCGATGCAGATGAGAAGGAATCCCATGAGCTTGCCGAGCACCAGCGTGCCCGAAGGTCCGAGCCGGTTGGAGATGACGTCCGAATAGCGCATGACGAACCATGACGTGGCAGTCGCGCAGATGATCGCAAGCGCAGTCCAGGCAAATGCAATCGTCATGTCGATATAGTCGGAAAGTTCAGCGATTTCCGTTGAAAAGCCGATGACGACGGCGATCGTGCCCGGACCAGCAATGCCCGGCATGGCAATCGGGAAGAATGCATAGTCTTCTCTATCGCGGCGCACAATCGGCGCTTTGTTCGGGGTATTGCCGCCGAACAGCATCTGGTAGCCGATGGCCGCAACGACAAGTCCGCCCGCGATACGCATGGCGCCGTAGGAAATGCCGAAGAAGGCAAGAAGAACATTGCCGCCAACCAGAGAGACAAGCATGATGGCTGCGGCATAGATGAATGCCCATTTGGCCTGCTGGCGCTTTCTCTCTTCGCTCATCCCCTGAGTGAGGCTGATGAAGAGCGGAATCTTGGAGGGCGGGTTGGTAATCGTGATGAGCGAGATCAGGCCGCCCAAGAAATATTGGAAATGTATGGCTTCGAACATGATTCCGGGCCGTTATTCAAGGAAAGTACGGCGCCTCCTCAATGCAAGGCACAAAAAATGTAAGCAGAGCTTTCAAATTAAGCAATTCTACCTGCAACCTCATCCGTCAGTCTGAGTAAAGGTTCTGCAGATGCCAATTTTTGCCTCAGTCTTGTGCTATAAACTGAACCCTCGTTCACTCCTGAACAAATGTTCAGGGTGATGCCGAATTTCAATATTGAAACGTCAATCAGGTTGGATTGAGAATGTTGTTTACAAGAAAAGCGATACATGTCGCCGTTGGCGCAGCCCTTGGAGCGGCTCTCCTGCTGACAAATTTCCATCATGAGGGCCTGATTAATCAGGTTCAGGCCGCTGAGGGACAGTCCCGGCCGCCTTCTGAAGTGGTGGTGGTCACCGTGAAGCCTCAGGCAGTGCGCATTGATGCGGTTCTGACGGGCCGCACCAGCGCGTATAACGTTTCCGAGGTGCGTCCGCAGGTAAACGGCATTCTCCAGAAGCGTCTCTTCAAGGAAGGTCAGGAAGTTAAGGAGGGCGAACAGCTCTATCAGATTGATCCTGCCATCTATGACGCGCAGCTGAAGACTGCTGAAGCAACCCTTGCTCAGGCGCGCGCGACGCTCGTACAGGCGCAGGCTGATGCCAAACGCTCCCGCGAACTCGTGAAGATCAATGCTGTTTCCAAACAGTCTGACGATGCTGCGCAGGCCCAGCTTAAGTCGGCTCAGGCGGCCGTGAAGTCGGGCGAAGCTGCGGTTCTTACGGCAAAGATCAATCTCGACTACACCAAGGTTCGTTCTCCGATTTCCGGCCGCGTTTCGCGCTCTGAATTTACGGAAGGCGCCCTTCTCACGGCTTATCAAAGCCAGGCGCTGACAACCGTACAGCAGCTTGATCCCATCTATGTCGACGTGACGCAGACTGCCGAGGATCTCCTTCGCATTCAGCGGGAAATTGCCGCGGGCGAACTGAAGACGGACGCCGATGGCGCGGCTCCCATGTCGCTCATTCTTTCCGACGGATCAACCTATTCGGAAACCGGCAAGCTCACCTTTACCGACGCGATTGTTGATGAAGGTACGGGCACCGTGAAGCTCCGCGCGGTGTTCCCCAATCCGCAGCGTCAGCTGCTGCCGGGCATGTTCGTGCGCGCAAACCTTTCGGAAGGCATTCGTCCTCAGGGCATTCTCGTGCACATGCAGTCGGTCATGCGTGATCTGAAGGGCAATGCGTATGTCTATGTTGTCGGAACAGACAATAAGGTCGAGCAGCGCTCTATTACGGTTGGTCAGACGATGGGTACATACTGGCTCGTTACTTCGGGTCTGAAGGAAGGCGAACGCGTGATGTTCGAGGGCTTCCAGCGTACTGCTCCGGGCGCAACGGTTGCTCCGAAGGAGTTCGATCCCAAGACGGCGCCGGAAGGCAAGCCGCTTTTCTAAGCTGGAGACGCTGATTCATGTTTTCGCGTTTTTTTATTGATCGCCCGGTCTTCTCTTGGGTGATTGCAATCGTGATCATGCTCGCAGGCCTGCTCTCCATCGAGACGCTGCCGGTGAGTCAGTATCCGCAGATTGCACCTCCGCAGGTGAGCATCACTGCAACCTATCCGGGTGCTTCGGCCGAGACGATTGAGAACACCGTTACTCAGATCATTGAGCAGAACCTTACGGGTCTTGACGGCTATCTCTACATGAATTCGACCTCCGACTCAGCGGGCCGCGTGAGCATCACCGTGACCTTTGAGGCGGGCACCAATCCGGATATGGCACAGGTGCAGGTGCAGAATAAGATTCAGACTGCCCTGACATCTCTGCCGCAGGTGGTTCAGCAGCTCGGCGTCGAAATTCAGAAAACGTCGGCCAACTTCCTGATGGTTGTGGGCTTCATGAGCAAGGACCCGTCCATGACGTCGGGCGACCTTGGCGACTTCCTTGAGTCAAGCATCAAGGAGCCGCTCTCGCGCGTGAGCGGCGTGGGCGAAGTGCAGGTCTTCGGCTCGTCTTATGCAATGCGCGTCTGGCTTGATCCGGACAAGCTCGTTAAGTACAAGCTCAATCCTTCGGACATCACGGCTGCGATCTCTGCGCAGAATGCTCAGGTTTCCACGGGCAGCCTGGCGGGTCAGCCTACTGACGGCAAGCAGGAATTTACGGCGACGATTTCTTCGTCAAGTCTGCTGCAGACGCCGGAGCAGTTCCGCAATATTCTGCTCAAGGTGACCGATGAAGGCGCCAACGTGTATCTGCGCGATGTGGCGGAAGTGGCTCTCGGTCAGCAGTCCTACACGGCCTTCGGCACGTATCAGGGCTACCCCAGTTCGGGCATTGCCGTGAAGCTTGCCTCCGGCTCCAATGCGCTTGAAACTCAGGCTGCGGTGATGGAGCGCGTTGAAGAGCTTAAGCACCTGCTGCCGGCGGGCGTCGAGGCTGTGGTTCCGTTCGATACCACGCCCTTCGTGCGCGCTGCGCTTCATGAAGTTGTGAAGACGCTCGTTGAGGCCATCATCCTCGTTGTGTTCGTGATGTTCCTCTTCCTGCAGAACTGGCGCGCCACGATCATCCCGACGATTGCGGTGCCGGTGGTGCTTCTGGGTACTTTCGGCATGCTCTCCATTACGGGCTTCTCCATCAATATGCTCACCATGTTCGCCATGGTGCTTGCGATTGGTCTTCTGGTGGACGATGCCATTGTGGTGGTGGAGAACGTTGAACGCGTGATGCGCGAGGACGGTTCGAGCCCCTATGACGCGACGGTGAAGTCCATGGGGCAGATTACCGGCGCTCTGGTGGGCATCGCCATGGTGCTTTCGGCCGTGTTTGTGCCGATGGCATTCTTCGGCGGTTCGACCGGCGTGATTTACCGCCAGTTCTCGATCACCATTGTTTCTGCAATGGCGCTTTCAGTTGTCATCGCGCTGACGCTGACGCCTGCTCTCTGCGCGAAGATTCTCAAGCCGGTGGACCATGAGCACCACATGGGCAAGGGAGGCTTCTTCGGCTGGTTCAATCGCGGCTTCGAAGCTCTGACGATTGCTGTTCGCGACGCCGTGGCGGGGTTCATTCATCACCCGCTTCTGCTTGTCGTCAGCTACGCCGCTGTGGTCGCCGCTATGGTGATCGGCTTCATCAAGCTTCCGACCGGGTTCATGCCGGCAGAAGACCAGGGCGTAGCGCTCCTCACGATGCAGCTTCCGCAGGGGGCTACGATGGAGCGTACGGACCATGAGCTTCGTCGCGTGGAAGGATTCCTGCAGAAGACGGAACAGGAGACGCTCGACAGCTTCTTTGCCGTGCGCGGCTTCTCATTCGCCGGTTCCGGACAGAACATGGCGCTGGGCTTCCTGAAGCTCAAGGACTGGGCTGAACGCCCGAATGCTTCCCAGAGCGTGGAAGCCATTCAGGGCCGTGCTATGGGCGCCTTCATGATGTCGCCTGAATTTAAGAATGCGAGTACGTTTGTCTTCCCGCTCCCGGCTGTGCCGGAACTCGGCGTTGCGGACGGCTTCGACTTCTTCATTCAGGATCAGAAGGGTCAGGGACACCAGAAACTGATGGAAGTGAGGAACAAATTCCTTGCCGCAGCGCATCAGGATCCCCGGCTGACGATGGTTCGCCACAACGGCATGGATGACACTGCGCAGATGAAGCTGAATCTCGACTACGAGAAGCTTTCTGCACTCGGTCTTGATATTTCGGGCGTCAATTCCACCATTTCTACGGCTCTTGCCGGTTCCTACGTCAACGACTTTCTGGATCGCGGCCGCGTGAAGCAGGTCTGGGTTCAGGGCAATCAGGCTGCCCGCATGCAGCCCGATGATCTGAAGCGCTGGCATGTGCGCAACGATAAGGGTGAAATGGTTCCCTTCTCGGCATTCATGACGATGTCCTGGGATTACGGCAGCCCGAACCTCGAGCGCTTCAATGGACTTTCTTCCATCAATATTCAGGGCAGCCCCGCCAAGGGTGTTTCCTCTGGCGATGCGATGAAGGCCGTTGAGGAAATCGCGCAGAAGACCTTCCCGGAGGGATACACGATTTCGTGGAACGGCGTTTCGTATCAGGAACGTCAGGCGGGTTCGCAGGAAGCGGCGCTGTATGCAATTTCGCTCCTCGTGGTGTTCCTCTGCCTTGCTGCGTTGTATGAAAGCTGGTCCGTGCCGATTGCGGTCCTCCTCGTCATTCCGTGCGGCATTGTGGGCGCTCTGGGCCTCACGTGGATCCTCGACATGAACAATGACGTCTACTTCAAGGTGGGCATGCTGACGACGATGGGACTCGTGAGTAAGAATGCCATTCTGATCGTCGAGTTCGCGAAGGATCTGCTCGAGCAGGGTGAGGATGTTGTGCATTCGGCTCTGCATGCGGTTGAGCTCCGTCTGCGTCCGATTCTGATGACGTCGCTTGCTTTCGGTCTTGGCGTGCTGCCGCTTACGGTTGCGCATGGTGCCGGTTCGGGCGCTCAGAACGCTATTGGCGTGGGCGTGCTTGGGGGCATGATTACGGGTACGGTGCTTTGCGTGGCATTCGTTCCGGCCTTCTTTGTCTTCATCAGCCGCATTTCGCACAGGATTTCCGGCAAGCCCGGGAAACCTGCTGCAAAGGCAGCAACTGAAACCGCCGCAGTCTGATAAGGCCTTCTTCAGGGGCGTTTTCCTCCGGATTTCCTGGAGGAAGACGCCTCAGAAGACCGAACTCATTTTCAATGATGGAATCTGTCCTAGAGGACAGCAGCAAAACATGAAAAAACTTCTGCCGATTCTTCCGCTGGCGGCTGCCATGATTCTTTCGGGGTGCGTCAATCTGGCTCCCGAGTACGAACGTCCGGCTGCTCCTGTCGCTGACCAATGGCCGATGGGCGAGTCTTATAAAACGAGTGAAATGAAGCGCGAGTCGCTCCCTGAGTGGCAGGACTTTATTCGCGATGAACGCCTGCACAAGGTAATTGAGCTCGCACTCGCGAATAACCGCGATCTGAGAATAAGTGCGCTCAATGTTGAAAAGGCTCGTGCGCTTTACGGCGTGCAGCGTGCTGAACTTTTCCCGACCGTTGCGGCGCGAGCTTCCAACACGGCGTCTGATGTGCGCGGGGGCATGTCTGCGACACACTCGTACACTGCGCAGCTTGCGATGTCGAGTTATGAGCTGGATTTCTTCGGGCGCGTGCGCAATCTAACCGAACAGTCGCTGCAGAGCTACCTGCAGAGCGAGGATGCACAGCGCACATCCCAGGGCTCGCTCATCGCTGAGGTCGCCATGGCGTGGCTTACGCTTTCTGCCGATCGCGCTCAGCTGACGCTCCAGGAGGAGACGCTTAAGAGTCAGGAAGAAAGCTTCCGTCTTGTCGAAGAAAGCTACAAGTACGGCGCCGCAAGCCAGCTTGACTATGAGCAGGCGCGCACCACTGTGGCCGCCGCCCGCGCGCAGATTGCCTCGTACGTCCGTCAGGTTGCACAGGACCGCAATGCTCTGGAACTTCTCGTCGGCGCCAAGGTCGACGAGGCGCTCCTGCCGGAGACGCTGGTGCTCGACAGCACTTTGCCTGCCTCAATTCCTGAAGGCGTGCCGAGCGAGGTGCTGCTGAACCGCCCCGACATCATGAGCGCAGAGCGCGGCATGATTGCTGCCAATGCCAATATCGGCGTGGCTCGGGCTGCCTTCTTTCCGAGCATTTCGCTCACTGCCGCTGCGGGCTCCACCGGAGGAGCGATGCATCTGAGCGACCTTTTTGCCAAGGGTACCGGCATCTGGAATTTTGCTCCGAGCATTTCTCTTCCGATCTTCACGGGCGGCGCCAACCTCGCTAATCTGCGTGCCGCGGAAGCGTCGCAGCAGATTGCCGCGGCCACCTACGAAAAGTCGATTCAAACGGCTTTCCGCGAAGTTGCTGATGCACTCGCTACGGAAGGCACGGTTGAGCGCGAACTTGCGGCCCGTCGCGACTATGCAGAAGCTGCCGGACGCGCCTATGAGCTCTCCAGCTCCCGCTACAAGCACGGTGCGGCTGCCTACACGGAAGTGCTTGATGCGCAGCGTGCCAAAGTGTCTGCCGATCAGCAGCTGATTACGGCGGAACTTGCCCGGGCCTCCAGCATGGTGACGCTTTACAAGGTCCTCGGCGGCGGCACGCGGATCGCTCAGCCGGCTGCGGCTGACGGCAAGGTGTCCGAGTGAGCGCGGCAAAAGAAGCATCTGAGGCGCAGCAGCAGCATCGCGAGGAAATCGTTGATGCTGCTGAGCGCTGCGTGTTTGCTGCCGGCCTCCATCAGCTGAAGCTTCGCGATATTGCCCGTGAAAGCGGGAATAGCCTCGGAAATATATACAATTACTTCACAAATAAAGAAGAAATTGTGGAGGCGCTTGTTGAACGCCAGACTTCCCGCTTCCTTGCGACTGTCACGCGGTCGGCGGAGGAGATCCCTGGCGAAAAGCATGAGGAGCGCGTGCTGAGGCAGATTTCGGTACTTGTGGATGCCTACATGGATCCCGAGTCGATGCGCCTCTCGATCTTCATTGCGAGTGAAGCGCTGGTGAACCCCCGGGTGCTTGATATCTGCGTTGCGGCCAATCGCCGTGTTTGCGAACACGTGATTGACGTCATTCGTCATGATCCGAACTGCAATGTTGACGTGACGGATGAGGAAATGGAGGTACGGATCGTCTCCGTGCGATCTTATCTTGAGGGGCTGAGAGGTTCGCTTCTTTTCAACCCCACAATGAACCGCAAGCTTATGCGGGACTGCGCCATTGAGCGTCTGCGCGTTCTCTGGCGCTGGGATCAGGCTAAGGCTCAGGGAAAGATGTTTGAAGACGTATTTGAACGCTGACCCAGGTCATTCCACAGACGGCTAACGAAAAAAATCCCCCGGTCTTCGGCAAGAACGGGGGATTTTTCAATGCTGGTCCGATAGGAGATTACTTCTTCTGGTCCTTATCGAAGCGGACCGGGATGAAGATGCGGCCTCCATCGCGCTGTACGAGAAGAAGCACCTTGTCCTCGCGGCAAGCCTTTTGAAGATCTTCTGCGCTCTTTACAAGCTTGCCATTGGCGCTCACGATGATGTCGCCCGGGGCAAGACCAACGGAAGAGGCGAACTTGCCCACCTTGGTGATGAGAAGCCCCGTCGTGTCGGCTTCACGGCTTTCCTCATCCGTGAGGATGCGGCCTTCAATGCCGAGACGGTGTCCGTTTTCCTTGGCTGCGCCGCCGGCAGACTGATCCGAATTGGGATTGGTGCCGATGGTGATGGAGAGCTTTTGCTCCTTCTTGTCGCGGATCACCGTAAGTTCAGCCTTGGTGCCGGGGCGAACCGAGGAAACGAGCATCGGGAGCGACACGGAGGACGTAATCTTCTTGCCGTTGAACTCCGTAATGACGTCGCCCGCCTTGAGTCCGGCCTTCTCTGCCGGGCTGCCCTTTTCGACCTTCGTCACCAGAGCGCCTTCAGGCGTCTTAAGCGCAAAGGAGTCAGCCAGTTCCTGGGTGATTTGCTGGATGTAGACGCCAACGTAGCCGCGGGTGACGCGGCCGTCCTTCACGAGCTGATCCTTGATCTGCATGGCAAGATCGATCGGAATGGCAAAGGAGAGGCCCATGAAGCCGCCGGAAGTCGAGAAGATCTGCGAATTGATGCCGACCACCTCGCCCGCCATATTGAAGAGCGGGCCGCCCGAATTGCCCGGATTAACGGCAACGTCGGTCTGAATAAAGGGAACGTACTGATCTGTAGGCAGATTGCGCGAAAGAGCGGAGACGATGCCGGCGGTCACCGTATTGTCGAGTCCAAAGGGGCTGCCGATGGCTGCCACCCATTCGCCGACCTTAAGCTTCTGCGAATCGCCGATCTTGAGAACAGGCAGATTCTTGGCGTCAATCTTGACGATGGCGATGTCGGTCTGCTTGTCGGTGCCGAGCACTTTGCCGGTGAATTCGCGCTTGTCGGTGAGTCGAACGACAATACGGTCCGCTCCTTCAACAACATGCGCATTCGTCATGATGAGGCCGTCATCGGAAATGATGAAGCCCGACCCGGTACCGCGCTGCTCGGGAATTTCCTCTTCACCGCCGCCGAAAGGCATGGGGAAGCCGAAACGGCGGAAGATGTCCGCATGGCGTTCATCCATTCCGGGGATGCCGAAAGGAACAGAAACCGTACGGGCATTCTTAATGACGGAAATGTTGACGACGCCGGGGCCGTTGTCTTCAACCAGCTTGACGAAATTGGGAAGCTGAGCAACAGACTGGGCAGTCTGCTGCTCGGAGTCTGCCGCGCTGGCAGAAAGCGGGGCGGCAAGGATCAGCGCTGCGCTGAGAGCAGCAGCAAGCGTGGTCTTAGTGAACAACTTCATGAAAAAGGCTCCTCTTAGCCTGATGCCGGGTGCATCGACCGGTTCTCTATGTTTCTAATAGCAGAAACTCTACCTGAGGGAGCGAAATCCTTCAGAAACACTAGAGTAAAGCGTGTTTTGGCCCGGTTAAATTTGTAACAGAAGAGGTGAGAGGAACATCTTCAGATGCGGCTGGATGGTACCGCGGCATTGTGGGGAGATGAGGCTCCGAGCGGAGGGAAGGAAAGTTTGAAGATGGTTCCTCGCCCATCAAGACCGTCCTCGATCTCAACAGTGCCGTGATGAATGTCGACAATGCGCTTCACGATGGCGAGGCCCAGGCCCGTACCGGACGTTTTGGTGCCGAGGGCGCGGTAGAAGCGGTCGAAAACCCGGCTGCGTTCTTCAGGGGCAATGCCAGGGCCGTTGTCGCAGACGCGCAGCACGGAGAGACCGTGTTCGGTGGAGGACGTGATTTCAATGCGTCCTCCCTCAGGCGTATAGCGGATCGCGTTGTCCGTCAGGTTGGTAACCATCAGACGAATGGCATCCTCCATGCCGTCGAGCATGGCAGGGCGGGCATCCTCCGTGATTTCTATGTGCTTCTGAGCCGCAATGGGCGCCATGTCGTCCCTCACGCTTTTGACCAGTTCAGAGAGATTGATGGTCGTCATCGGCTTTTTGGACGCGTCCGGATCAAGACGGGCAATGGTGAGAAGTTGCTGCACAAGGCGTGTTGCCCGGTTAATCCCTTCGTTGAGGCGGGAGAAGCATTTCTGCTGCGCTTCGGGCGTTTTTGCTCTTTGAGCCAGCTGAACCTGGAGTTTCAGCGCAGTAAGAGGCGTGCGCAGTTCATGCGCAGCATCGGACGCAAATCGCTGCTGAGCTGAGAGGCTGTCTGCGAGGCGCCGCAGAAGATCGTTGATGGCGTTTACCAGACTCGCGAGCTCTGCCGGGAGCCCTTTGGTAGAGAGCGGTTCAAGAGATGTCGGCGAACGGCGCGCTACGGATCGAGCGGTTTTTTCGAGCGGAGCGAGGCCGCTCCCGACAACAATCCAAACCGCGATGGCGATGAAGGGAAGAAGCAGACAGAGCGGCTGAAGGATGCGGAAGGCAGCTGTGGCAGCGAGTGATGTGCGCACTTCCAGATCCTGCCCCGCAGTGATGACCAGCGGACCGACGGCGACGGAATAAGTCCGCCAGGTTTTCCCCTCAACTTTGACGAGGCCGAAGCCGGGACCTTCGGGAAGCGGCATGGCAGGCGCTCCCTCCCGCTGCCAGAGACTGTTGTGCGCAGAATCGTAGACTTGCACGATGACGCGGTAGCTCGGCGCATCACCGATGATGGTCAGGTGCTCTGGCTCCTTGGTAGGCATGCTGTGCCGCACGGAGTCGCCGAGCGACTCCGCGGTTTCGCGCAGATGAGAGTCCAGAAATTCATTGAACTCCGCCTGCGCGGAGAAAAAGGTGGCGGTGGCTGTCGTGAATCCGGCAGCCAGAAGCGCCAGAAGCAGCGTAAAGAGGAGCTTCCTGCGAATGGAGGTCATGCTTGGCCCTTTGTGTCAGGCAACTAGGTTTCAAGCAGATAGCCTACGCCGCGGACAGTTTTGATGGCGCTGTCGGAAAGCTTCTTGCGCAGGTGGTGGATGTGAACTTCAATGGCGTTCGATCCTACCGTATTGTCCCAGTTGTAGAGCTTTTCCTCGAGCTGGGAACGGCTCCAGACAACGCCCTGTCGTTCAGCAAGTGCAAAGAGAAGCGCGTATTCCTTCGACGAGAGAATGACGGGTTCCCCGCGATAGGTCACCTCACGCGTATGAGGTGAAATCCGGAGTTCGCCGCGCTCCAGGATCGGGTCGGCACGGCCTGCGGAACGCCTCAGCAGCGCGCGGATGCGCGCCGAAAGCTCATCAAGATCGTACGGTTTGACAAGGTAGTCGTCAGCGCCCATATCAAGGCCGCGGATGCGGTCGTCAACCGTGTCCCGGGCGGTCGTGACGAGAACAGGCGTCGCGTTGCGCTTGGCGCGCATTTCCTTGAGAACCTGCAGGCCATCCTTGCCGGGAAGGCCGAGGTCAAGTATGACGAGTGAAAACTCTGTCGTATTGAGAGCTAAAAGCGCGGAGTTGCCGTCCCGGACCCAGTCAACGGCATGGCCTTCGCATTCAAGGCCGGCGACGACGCTTTCGCCGATCATGTCGTCATCTTCAACGAGGAGAATTCTCATGTAAACGATATCTCAGAATCAGGCGCTCAAGCACTATGCGCCACGTTTCAGCAATGAGAAGCGCAAGCACAATGAGGCCGGTAAGTATGGGATAGGCGGATTCGCGGCCCCAGCCGCCGAAATATGCGGCAAGGCCAAAGTAGGCGATGAAGGCGCCTACAAGGGCTCCAAGGCAGGAACCTGCGGCGAGAGCTCCGCAAAAGCGAAGACTCGGAACGCAGTCGGCAGCGGCTCGGCGCGCTAGATCCGGTCGAAAAAGGTGAATCGATTGTAACGCGATGCATGAAAACAGCGAAAAGCCTCCTGCAGGCATTTTTCCCTTTTCTGCATTGTGACGGCGAAGAATCGCATAGATGCCGGCATCCCGCAGAAAACCGCCGGCAGCGGCGCATATTCCGAGGAGTTCGGGGCTCGATGCAAACACCCAGGAAAAACCGCCGGCGAGCAGCGCGCCCCATCCGGGAGACAACAGCGCAGCGGCAAAAACCGCAGCCGTAGACCAATCTGAGAGTGCAGCTACCATAATATTGAGACTCGGGAAAAGAGCTTCCCGCAGATCAAATAGGAAGAAGAAGCATGCCAGAGAAGCGCTATGCCCGTCGCGATCCGAACGAGATAGTGGATATTGAACATCGTGATCGGCCTGAGGATTATGTTGAGCCCGCATCCGGAACAGTCACCGTCGCCCACATTGTTTACGGGCTCCACAGCATTTCCATACTGACGGGACTTCTTACGGCAGGACTTTCCATTGCCGGAGCTTTTGTTTTTTCCGGACCATCCATCCTTGCCGTCATCATCAACTATATCTTCCGTTCCGATGCCCGCGGGACTTTTGTAGCTTCGCACTTCTCCTGGCAGATCCGTACGTTCTGGTACGCGTTTCTCTGGATGATCCTTATTTACATCATTTCGATGCCGCTTGCTTTTGTTGGCATTGGATTTTTCACGCTGATCGGCGGTTTGCTCGTGCTCGGCATCTGGGTTTCCTACCGGATTCTTTATGGCTGGAAGCGGCTCGTGCGGCGCGAGTCGATGCCCATGAATTGATCCCGGGGGATTTGAAGGCCGGTGGAGTGCAGTAACGCTATACTGAAGAATTCCCTCGCAAATTCCTTAAGGAGTGAGTTTTCATGGCTCTCGGAGCAATGGTCTACAAGGCGCAGCTTTCCATCTCGAATCTGGATCGGGGATGGTACGGGCAGCCTGTGCTCACGATTGCCCGACATCCTTCGGAAACGGAAAAACGCCTGATGCTGCGCGTCCTCGCCTGGTGCGTGCGCGCCGGAGAACATCTCGAATTCGGTCGAGGCCTGTCTTCTGAGGGTGAACCGGCACTTTGGGAAACGGACGACACCGGGGCCATCATTGAGTGGGTGGAGCTTGGGGCGCCCGACGTACGAACCGTGCGCAAGGCGGCAGGCAAAAGCGAGCATGTGCTTGTTCTCGCATACGATGAGGCGCGGACAAAGCCCTGGTGGGAATCTGTAAAGGGAGAGCTCTCGAAAATCGACAAGCTGACGGTCATTTTTATTCCTGATGCTGAGGCAGATGCGCTTGCCGCGATGGCGTCACGAAGCATGAAGTTTGCCGTCACCATTCAGGACAGCGTTATCTGGGTAAACAGCGATACTGCTGACGTGCAGATCAACCCGGAATATCTCAAGCGTGAAACCCAGCGCTGGACCTGACGGACGAATTGGCCCCAATATACGAAAACCCGTTTCCTCATCACAAGGGAACGGGTTTTCGCGTCTAGAGCATTGCGGAAGGTTTGCTTTCAGCGCTGATTGATGAGGCTTTCCGACATCCGGGCAAAGGCGCCTTCAAGACGAAGCCGCAGAGCCGGATCGGCGACTGCCTCATTGAGCGCCATGCGCATCACGCGCATCCATTCCTGCATGAGCGCCCGGTCGATCGGAATCGCGCGATGCGATTCCCTCAGCATGGGCAGTCCGTGACGCTCCTGATAGAGCGCAGGTCCCCCAAGCCAGCCGGAAAGAAATTCGCGCATGCGGCTGTCGTAGCGTTTGATGCCCTCAGGCGTATAAAGCGCTCTCAGCTGTCCGAAGGAAGGATCGTCCTTCAGTATGCGCACATATGAAGCGACAAGCCTTGCAATGCCGTCCTCGCCGCCAATGGCGGCGTAAAGAGAGGACTGTTCTGGCATGGTCAATGGAGAAAAACGGCCGCACCGAAGCCGAGCAGCAGCGCCCAGCCGACGAGCGGCGAAAAAATACGGCGAATGAGCGGATGGCGCGGAATGAAGCCGAAGCCATAGACCCAGAGAATGCTCATGCCGATGAGCATGCCGACCAAAAAGCCGTGAGGAACGCCGGCTGCATCATGAGCAATCGCCCGCGGATAAAGAATGACGAGCGCGGCACATGCAAGCGCGGCGAGAAGTGAAAGAACTCTCAGAAAAGACGAACAGCTTTTCTTCTCGCCGGCGCTTCCGTGAATGCGCTCCAGAGGCTTTTCAAGATTAGTCGTCATTGCGCGATGCGTAGCTTTCAAGCGTTGCCGCAAGGAGAACTGCGCAGGAGAGGCCTGCAATCCAGTAGAAGTAAGACATGGTGTTGAACTCCTGTGAACGATCCGCCTTCAATCCCGGACTGCCCCTTTTGAAGGCAGTTCGGAATTGAAGACTCAGAGACGGTCAATTAGTAAAGGGAGTGCGTGTTCTTTTCGATGTACGAGGCATTGAGCTTGCCGCTCATCACGCGATAGGCCCAGGACGTGTAGAAAACCACGATAGGCAGGAAGATGAGCGTGACGAAAAGCATGATCTCAAGCGTGAGCTGAGAGCTCGTGCAGTCCCAGATGGTGAGGCCGGCATTGAACATCGTCGAGGACGGCATCACGAAGGGGAACATCGAAATAAGCGGCGTGAGGACGATGCCGAGGATCGCTGCGGAGGAGCAGAAGATCGCCGGCCAGATGCGGCCCTTCTTTACGAGTACCGAGCCCAGAAGCGCGCCGGCAATGCCGAGCACGGGGACGATCCAGAGGATAGGCAGGGCGCTGTAGTTGGCGAACCAGGCGCCGGCCTGAACTTCAACCGTCTTCGCAAGGGGATTCGCCGGGCCGGCAGGATCAAGACCGGCAGTTGCGACATAGCCGTCAATTCCCATGTAGACCCAGATGCCGCCCAGCACGAAGAGCACTGCCGTGAGGATGCCGGCAATGCCGGAAACCTTGACGGCCCGGTCATGGAGGTCGCCCTCCGTACGAAGCGCCAGGTAGTTGGCGCCGTGGAAGACGACCATCAGAAGCGCGAGCACGCCGCAGAGCAGCCCGAACGGATTGAGAAGGCCGAAGAAGCTCCCCGTATAGATCGGGCGCATCGTTGCATCAATTTCAAAGGGCACGCCCTGAAGGAGATTGCCGAACGCAACGCCGCAGATCACCGGAGGAACAGCCGATCCGATAAAGAGGAGCCAGTCCCAGGTGGTGCGCCAGCGGGTAGCAGCCACCTTGCTGCGGTAGTCGAAGGCGAGCGGGCGGAACATGAGCGCAGCGAGAATGACAAGCATTGCCCAGTAGAAGCCCGAAAAAGCCACGGCGTACATCATCGGCCAGGCAGCGAACATGGCGCCGCCGCCCGTGATGAGCCACACCTGATTGCCGTCCCAGTGCGGAGCGACGGAATTGATCATCACGCGGCGTTCATTGTCGTTCTTGCCGAGGAAAGGCAGCAGCGAGCCGACGCCCATGTCGTGACCATCCATCACGGCGAAGCCCGTGAGGAGCACGCCGATGAAGAGCCACCAGATGACTTTCAGAATTTCATAATCGATCATTTTGTCAATGCTCCCGGGTTACTTCTGCTCGAAGTGATAGCGGCCGGTGCCGAGCGAGCTCGGACCCTTGCGGCTGAAGCGGATCATCAGCCACATTTCGGCGATGAGCATGAGCGTATAGAGAACAACAAAGCCGAGGATCGAACCGATCAGGTCGCCCGTGGAGAGGGACGAAACAGAGAGGTGCGTCGGCAGGATGTTGTAAATGGTCCAGGGCTGACGGCCGTATTCAGCGACAAACCAGCCTGCTTCACAGGCAATCCAGGGCAGCGGGAGCGCCAGGAGCGTGAGGCGCAGGTAGAGCGGCTGATTCTGGAGAGTCTTCTTCATGGAGAAGACAAGGCCGAGCACGAAGATGAGCGCCATGCCGAGGCCGCAGCTGATCATCAGCCTGAAGCTCCAGAACATCGGCGCAACCTGCGGCGTCGTATCCTGAGCGGCCTGCTTGATCATTTCAGGCGTGGCCTGCGTGACGTCTTCGGTATAGCGCTTCAGAAGAAGGCCGAAGCCGAGGTCGGGCTGCAGCGCCTTGAATTCAGTGCGCAGAGCTTCATTCTTCGGGTCCTTGCGGAGCGCTTCCAGAGTCGCAACGGCTTTCTGGCCGTTCTTGATGCGCTCTTCAGCCTGGGCTTCAAGCTGCTTGATGCCAGGAATTTCCGTGGACAGCGAACGCGTGCCCATCAGACCAAACACCCAGGGAATGCTGATTTCCATGGCGTTTTTCTGTTCGGCTTCATTGGGGATCGCAAAAAGCGTAAGCGGAGCCGGAGCCTCGTGGGTGTCCCAGGTCGCTTCCATGGCGGCAATCTTGGTGGGCTGGTCGCGCGTCACGAGAAAGCCCGATTCGTCGCCCATGTGGATCGTCAGAATGCTCGAGACGATGCCGAATGCGGCGGCAAGGCGGAAGGACGAAGCGGCGAACTTGACGTCCTGGCGCTTGAGGAGATAGTAGGCGGAAACGGCCATCACGAACATGGCGCCCGTCATGTAGCCGCCGGCAACCGTGTGGACGAACTTAGCCTGAGCCCATTCGCTCGTGAAGACGGCCCAGAAGTTGGTCATCTCCATGCGCATGGTTTCGAAATTGAATTCCGCGCCGGTCGGATACATCATCCAGCCGTTGGCGACAAGAATCCAGAGCGCTGAGAGGTTGGAGCCGAGCGCCATCATGATCGTGGCAAAAAGGTGCTTGCCTTTCGACAGGCGGTCCCAGCCGAAGAAGAAGAGGCCGATGAAGGTCGACTCAAGGAAGAAGGCCATCAGGCCTTCAATGGCGAGCGGTGCGCCGAAAATGTCGCCTACATAGTGAGAGTAGTAGGCCCAGTTCGTGCCGAACTGGAATTCCATCGTAATGCCGGTGGCGACGCCGAGGGCGAAGTTGATGCCGAAGAGCTTGCCCCAGAAGCGGGTCATGTCCTTGTACATCTCTTTGCCCGTGAGGACATACGTCACTTCCATGACCACCAGCAGGAACGACAGTCCGAGCGTAAGCGGCACAAAAATGAAGTGGTACATCGCGGTCAACGCAAACTGCAGGCGTGACAGGTCAACAAGATCAGTTGAGATCACTTGAGACTCCTGATGTGGTTTTGAGAGTTGTTAGCGGGGTTCCGAGGTTGCCGCCGGAGCGCCGAGAAGCGCATCCCCCATCTTCTGCGGGGTGACGTCAGTCCGGTGTTCAGGGCTGAAGAACAGGTACCAAAGACAGAAAATGAGAAAGAGCTTGACCGCGACGACCAGAATGATTTCGGCGAGAAGTCCGGGACGCCGGCGGCGGTCTGTGGTGTTGTCCATCAGTTGCTCCGATTGATTTCGCTGAAGGCGGCTTTTTCGTGCCTACATCTTAATGAGCGCTTTGGGGGAACTCCTATATTTGGCGCCTTTCGTTTACGGCTTGACGATGTTAAATGGAACTGTCAGACTGCCAAAATCATAATTTGGCGGACTTTGGCAGTTCGAAATGGCAGTAAGTGCAGAATTTCAGGGCATTCTTGATGCGCTTGAGGATCCGAGGCTCCTCGTAAGATCGGATTACACCGTGGCTTATGCGAATCGTGCTTTCCGGCAAAAATTCGGCATTGATGATTTTGAGGGGCGGAAATGTCATGAGCTGGTCTTTCATGACCTCAACCCCTGCGGAAGCTGCGGACGGATTTGTCCGATGGACAAATCCGTCTTTTCCCGGCAGGTTGAGCGGGCGCTCGAAAGGGAGCTCGTGCCTGGGGGCGAACGATTCCTTGAGCTGGAATCGGTGCCCGTCGCTGCGGCAGACGGAAGTCCTGTTTACTTTATGGAGCGCATCCGCATCCGTGATGATGCGCAGAATGCTGCCCTTCGCGAGGGCATTGTGGCCCGCAGTCCGGCAACAAGGCGCGTGCTCAACGCCATTGCCCGCGTAGCTGCTCTTAATGTGCCGGTGCTTTTCTGCGGGCCCGGCGGATGCGGCAAGCAAAGCTTCACGCGTTTTCTGCATGAGAATTCCCGAAGAGCGGTGAATGCGCTCGTGAAGCTCGACTGCACTGCGCTTACGGATGAACGATTTGAGGACGAGCTTCTCGGCAGATCGGCAAAACTCGGCGGATCACGGACGGGAGGCTTGGCGTCCCGCCCGGGCGGGACGCTTTATTTTGATGAAATATCTGCGCTTACTCCGGGGCTTCAAAGGCGCCTCCTGACGCTTCTGGAATCGGGCTTCGTGCGTGAGGCCGGAAGTGCGCAGAGTGTTGCGCTCGATTGGCGTGTTGTCTGTTCGACCAATGCCAGGGATCCGGACAGGCTTGTGGAGTCGGGAGTGCTGAGGGAGGATTTGTGGCTTAGGCTTTGCGTTGCGCGCATTGATGTGCCGCCCCTCAAGGATCGGCGCGAAGATATCGGGGAGCTCGCAGAACTCATTCTGCGTCGCACGGGAGACGGTGAATCCGCGGAAATATCGTCCGAGGTTCTGGCGCTTCTTCTCAAGCGCAGCTGGCCGGGTAATATTCGCGAGCTTGAATGTGCGCTCATGCGTGCGCAGCTTCTTGCAGGCGGAAGGAAAATTCGTCCTGCCGATCTTGAAGCTCCGCGCTATTCGGAGCTTTCAGCAGAAGATGTCTGCGGCGATACGCTCCTGGAGGAAGAGTCGCGCTGGCAGGGAACCCGGGCGGGACTCGCCCGCCGCATGGGGCTGTCCGAGCGTACGCTTTACCGCCGGCTTCAGGAAGCCAGAGAGCTGCAGCAAAAAAAGGAGAAAGGAACAAAATGACCGCGTCGATGAGGCCCGAGGAGCGGCTTTTCTTTCGGCTGACCGAAGGAGAGGAGCGCATTGGCATCTCGAGAGGCGAGGCGGCAATCGCCGCTGCACTCGCAAAGGCAAGAAAAACTGCCAGAGGACTGCTCATCCTTGTGCACGGAGCGGCTTCCAATGCTTCGCGCTGGGAAGAATTCGTGGAAAAAACGAAGCTCAGGGACGACTGGGATATTCTGCGCTTCGATCTTCGCGGTCACGGGGCGAGCCCCTCGCGTACAGCCGGAACGCTCGAAGCGCATGCCGGCGACATTGCGGCTCTCATGGATCTCGTCGGACGCAGGCGCGCGGTAATTCTCGGTCATAGCCTGGGCGCCGCAGTGGCAATGAATTTTGCTGCGAAGTATCCCGAACGCGTCGAGGGACTTATCCTCCTCGATCCGCTGCTTTCGAATTGTCTGACGCCGAAGGCGATTGAAATGCGAAGGAAGCGCTGGATGCCGGCTCTTCTGGAAAAAATCGGCATTGTTTCCCGTGAGCTTCATCTGCAGCGGCGGCTGCCGCCCTACAACCTCCGGACAGGGGACGAGGCTGCGCGGCTCAAGATTGCCGAAGGAGGAGCGGCGCTGGAAGCCTTTGTGAAGGAGTATTCCTCGCCCTGGCGCGATCTCGGGCATATCCACATGGCGGACTACGGACGCGATTTGCTGGAAGTCGGCCGTCCGAGTCCGGAGCTTTCCAAGCTTAAAGAACCCGTGCTCATTATCGGGGCATCCTCCGGGAGCTACACGGATCCTGAGGCGATGCGCCGTGAGGCCCGGGCGCTTAATGATGGAGAGTTTGTTCTGCTCAAATGCCGGCACTGGCCGGTAACGGAATGCCTTCAGGACCTGATCGCGGTCGTTGAGGACTGGATGCGGCGGCATTTCTGAGCGGCAAAGAAAAAGCCGCCGAGATTTCCCTCGAGCGGCTTTTCCCAGTGTGCAAGTGCCGATTTGCGGTTACTTGGCGGCAGGTTCGCCTGCCGGAGCATCGCCGGCTCCTTCCTCATCGTGATTGACGACGATGCGCACAATGGGAGGCGCAACAGCGGCGTCTTCCTCGCGAATGCCCCAGACCTCCAGAAGCTCGCTCTGAGAAGGCATCTCGCTTGCCGGTCTTGCACGGCGAAGCTTGAGCGAATTGCGGACAACGGTTTCCACAACATCGAGCGGCAGGCAGTTCAGATCCTTGAACTCGATTGAGCGATGCTCGGTATCAAGTCCCTTCCAGCGTTCCTCATTGCCGGCAGCAGCGTCTTTTTCTGCGTAATAGAGGATGAGAGACTTCTCGTGAGATTTGACGGCAAAAATCGGACCGTCAAGCTCATAGAAGGCAAGACCGAAGCGCATGCTTTCACGCACGCCTCGGGCGGAGCGTCGGATCATGCTGCAGACTCTGGCCATTGCAACGCGGCGGTCGTTGGGCAGACTCTGGAGATAGCCTCCCACCGTGGTGGCTGCAGGTACCATGACTACTTTTCCCCCTAAAAAAATATAGGCTTCGGGCTCTCAGGGAGAGCTCGCAAGCCGCAAGAGAATAGATTTTAGCAAACCGGACGGGGGCTTTCCCGACTCAGGCAGTCAGGTTTTTGTTTCTCAGCGGTAAAACACATAGCGTGCGCGAAACGGCACCCGAAGATACTGCCCTCTTTGAGAGGCCGTGCAGGTGACGAGCGGCATGCCCCCGGAAGGCTGGCGGCGGGCGATGTAGCGAATGCCTTCAAGGATCCCGCGGCCTTCGGACTGGGCGGAAAAAACGGCCGTGCGCAGATCCCGGGGAGAGATCTGTTCTCCCTGGCTGATGATTTTGGCGTGGACCGCAGATCCGTCGCGGGCCGTAATGCCGAAGTTCGGCTGCAGTACTGCCTGGCGCTGCCCGGCGTCATTCAGAAGTTCGCCTTCCGTTTGTACGAAATTCCAAAAAAAACCTTCTGAATCATAGGAACATTGAAACACCATTCGTCCGCGTGCTTCCCATGAGTAGACGGCTGTAGCGTCCTTCAGCGGATCGGGGGTGAACTGAATGGTGGTGCAGCTCGCGAGTAGAAGGATCGCGAGCAGGGCGGAAAGGGCGCGCATAGGGATGCTTCAGAGTAGGAAGGTGATGCACGAAAGTCTAGCGGCAGCATCCTTAATATGCCGCTCCGTGAAATGTGTCCTTCGGAAAAAGCCTCGCGTAATCTTCGTTAATCTTGCTAGAGTGGAACTCTAGAAAACAATTTCAAAGAACCCGCTCTGTCGGAAGCATCCAGACCCGGCATCGCTGACTGCATTTTCCAGGCGGCGCGACAGCTTCGGACAGAGCCAACCCGGCCGGACCCCCGGTTGCGTCAGCCTTTTCGGCATGCCTTCAAAGAGAGGCAGAGAACGGGCTGCAAAACCTCGGACGGGGCATAGAGAAGCGCCTCCGGCAGAAAGATTTCTGCCGGAGACTTCGGCATAGCTTCGTCCGCGCGTTCGGCCTCTTTTCCGCAAAGAGGGATCCGAAGTGTTTCAGATTCGTATACATGGCCGCGGGGGCCAGGGCGTTGTGACGGCAGCAGAAATGCTTGCGCTCGCGGGCTTCATGGAAGGGCATAAGGCACAGGCCTTCCCAAGCTTTGGTTCTGAACGAACCGGAGCTCCGGTGGTCGCTTTTGCACGTCTTTCGCCAACCGAAATCCGCCTGCGCGAACCCGTGCTTGAACCCGATGTGGTTTTGATCCAGGACCGCACGCTTCTCGAGAGCGTTCCTGTTTTTGCCGGACTCAGGCCTGATGGCTTCGTTCTGGTGAATTCGAGTCAGACGCCTGAAGCGCTTGGTCTCGGCGACCTGAAGCGCGAGCTTCCGGAGGGACACGTCATGTGCGTGCCGGCTACAAAGTTCGCGCTTGCAGCGCTGGGCAGGCCGCTTCCCGGGGCCGGAATGCTTGCCGGTTTCGCTGCAATGACGTCGATGATGCAGCTCAAAAGCGTTGCGGACGCGTATGCAGTCAAGTTTGCCGGCCGGATTGCCGAGGCGAACGCCGAGATTGCCCGTCAGGCATATGAATACGTAATTGCCCAGAAGGAGACGAACCATGCTTAAGCAGCTCGAAGGCAGTCAGGGCGTTGCGCAGGCTGTCGCGCTTTGCAGGCCTGACGTGGTATGCGCCTACCCGATTTCTCCCCAGACCCACATTGTTGAAAATCTTGGTCTCCTTTGCCGCAAAGGGGTGCTTGCCGACTGCGAGTACATCAATGTGGAAAGCGAGTTTGCCGCGATGTCGGTGGCTATCGGCGCCTCGGTGGCGGGCGGTCGTGCCTATACGGCAACGGCCAGTCAGGGGCTTCTTTATATGGCGGAGGCAGTCTACAACGCGGGCGGGCTTGGACTCCCCGTGGTAATGACGGTTGCCAACCGCGCAATCGGCGCCCCGATCAATATCTGGAACGATCACTCAGACTCCATGAGCCAGCGCGACTGCGGCTGGATTCAGTTGTTTGCTGAAAATAATCAGGAAGCGTGCGATCTTCACATTCAGGCCTTCCGCATTGCTGAGGAAATGTCCATCCCCGTCATGGTTTGCATGGACGGGTTCGTGCTCACGCACGCGTTTGAGGAAATGGACATCCCGGATCAGGCGTCTGTCGATGCTTTTCTGCCGCCCTACAGGCCTCGCCAGCAGCTCGATCCCGATCATCCCTACTCCATCGGCGCAATGGTAGGTCCGGAAGCATTTACAGAGGTTCGCTGGCTCGCAGAACGCCGGATGCAGGAAGCCATTCCTGTGATTGAGAAAACTCAGGGCCTTTTCCGCGAAATCTTCGGCCGCAATTCCGGCGGGCTTCTCTCAGCCTACCGCATGGAAGATGCGGAAGCCGCCGTGCTGGTGATGGGTGCGCTTGCCGGAACCGTCAAGGATGCGGTCGATGAAATGCGTGAAGACGGAGCGAAGATCGGCGTCGTCGTTCTTAAGAGCTTCCGGCCCTTCCCCTTCAAGGCATTGCGGGAGGCGCTGAAGTCTCTGCGCAGCGTGGTGGTGATGGAGCGCATGGTGAGCGCAGGCGGTGCCGGTGCAGTTTCGCTTGAGGTCATGAAGGCGCTCAGGGGACTTCCTGTTCGCCAGAGCACGCTGATTGCGGGGCTTGGCGGACGCGCTGTCACGCGTCAGGCTCTGAAGCCTTATTTCGCCCGGGCGCTCGCCGGGACGCTGGAAGAAGAGGAAATCTTCCTTGATCTTGACGAGGAACTTGTTCGCCGGCAGATGGAGCGCGAAAAAGCTTCGCGTCATATCGGCCCCGTTGCCGAAGCGCTCAATCGTCATGTCAATGAACGCAAACTTGCCCGGGGCGAGGAGATCTGAACATGTCTCAGTCGGAAATTCATTTCTATCAGACCGGCACGTTCACTGCCGGCAATCGGCTGCTCGGGCCGGAATCGAGATCCGTGCAGTCATCCATGGAGCGCTTTAATTCCCTCACTTCGGGGCACCGCGCCTGTCAGGGTTGCGGCGAAGCGCTTGGCGCCCGTTATGCCGTGGATGCGGCAATGCGCGCTACGGGAGGCAGGCTTGCTGCGGCAAATGCCACAGGGTGCCTGGAAGTCTTTTCAACGCCTTATCCGGAAACGAGCTGGCAGCTCCCGTGGTTTCATTCTCTTTTCGGCAATACGGCCGCAGTTGCCACCGGCATGGCCGCAGCCTTCCGGGCCCGGGCTAAGAAGGAAGGGAAGGACCCTACGCGGGTCATTGCGATGGGCGGCGACGGCGGAACGACCGATATCGGCTTCGGCTGCCTTTCGGGCATGTTTGAGCGCAATGACGATGTGCTCTATATCTGCTACGACAACGAGGCCTATATGAATACCGGCGTGCAGCGGTCGTCAGCAACGCCGCCGGCGGCGCGAACGGCCACCACGCAGATTGCCGGGAGCGAACCGGGCAATCAGTGGGGTCAGGGCAAGGACGTGCCGCTCATCGCCATGGCGCACGGCATTCCGTATGTCGCTACCGCGACGGTAGCAGACCTTCGGGATCTGGAGCGCAAGGTTGAAAAAGCGATGAGCATGCACGGCGCACGCTACATCCACATTTTTGTCCCGTGCCCGCTCGGCTGGGGCACGGCTTCAGGAAAGACCATCGAGGTTGCGCGTCTTGCGCAGGAAACCGGCATTTTCCCGGTTTTTGAAGCCGAGTACGGGGAAGTGACGAGTTCCTACAAAATTCGCCGCCGCCAGCCGGTGGAAGCGTATCTGAAGCTTCAGAAGCGCTTTGCGCACCTTTTCGGCAAGAAAGGAGACCCGGCGGTTGTCGCCCGCATTCAGGAGCTTGCGGACCGCAACATTGAAAAATTCAACCTCATGGCCGGAGACGACGGCCATGAGGTCCAGATTCCCGTCGCCGCGCAGGCTGAAGAGCGCAGCCAGCAGATCTGAGGGCGGAGGATAAAAATGACCCAAGAAAAACCGTTTGCGATTACCCTCGACGTCGGGTCGTCGCTCGCCAACCGGACCGGTTCCTGGCGTACGCTGAGACCTGTTTATGTAAATCGCCTCCCGCCCTGCAATGCCAAATGCCCTGCCGGGGAAAAGTGCCGCGACTGGCTCTTTCTTGCGCAAAGCGGGGATTATGAAGGCGCCTGGAAAGAGATTGTTGAAGACAATCCTTTCCCTGCCGTCATGGGGCGCGTCTGCTACCACACCTGTCAGACGGCATGCAATCGAGGCGATCTCGATGAGCCGGTCGGCATCAATGCCGTGGAGAGATTTTTAGGCGACCATGCACTCAGGCACGGCTGGAAGCTTCCTCAGCCTGCTGAGGAAAACGGGAAGCGCATCCTGGTTGTCGGAGCGGGACCGGCAGGCCTTTCCGCGGCTTATCACCTGCGCCGCATGGGCTATGCCGTGCATGTCGTGGAAAGTGCGGAAGCGGCGGGCGGCATGATGCGCTACGGCATCCCGAAGTACCGCCTTCCGCGCGAGGTGCTCGATGAAGAAATCGCGCGCATTGAGGCCCTGGGCGTCGAATTCGAGTTCGGCCGCGAGGTTTCGGATCTGGCTGCTGAAATGAAGGCGGGCGGCTATGCCGCTGCGTTCATCGGCGCCGGAGCTTCTCTTGCGCATCGCGCCTACATTCCCGCCGGCGACGCGGCGCACATCATGGATGCCGTGAGTCTTCTCAGATCCGTGGAGTCGTCTTCGCCCGGCGAAGAACCGCTCCTTGGACGCCGGGTAGTGGTCTATGGCGGCGGCAATACGGCAATTGACGTGGCGCGCACTGCAAAACGACTGGGGTCGGAGCCGATTGTTGTTTACCGGCGTACGCGCGAACGCGCGCCGGCGCATGCTTTTGAAATTGAGGAGGCGCTTGAAGAAGGCGTTTCGATGAAGTGGCTCTCCACGATTTCCGAAGCGGAACGCGGAACGATCCGCATCGAAAAGATGAAGCTCGACGAATCGGGCTACCCGCAGCCTACGGGAGAGTACGAAACCATTGAAGCCGACAGTCTGGTGCTTGCCTTGGGTCAGGAAACTAATCTCTCCTTCCTTTCCGCCCTTCCCGAACTGAAGGTGGAGAAGGGATCGGTTGTGGTCGATGACCGCATGATGACCAGCGTTCCGGGCATTTTCGCCGGCGGCGATGTGGTGCCGGGCGACCGCAACGTAACGGTGGCTATCGGTCACGGCAAGCGTGCGGCCAGGGCAATGGATGCCTGGATCAGAGGCGAATTGCCCGGCGAGAAGGCGCCCGGGGATCCGGCGACCTTTGAGAAGCTCAATACCTGGTACTACGCGGATGCACCGCAGAAGATCCGGCCTCAGCTCGACATCGTTCGGCGCCAGACGACGTTCGAAGAGGTGCTCGAAGGCCTGACCGAAGAGAACGCGCTTTTTGAAGCCCGCCGCTGCATGTCCTGCGGCAACTGCTTCGAATGCGACAACTGCTACGGCGTCTGCCCCGACAACGCGGTGATAAAGCTCGGGCCCGGCAAGAAGTTCCGCTTCAATTACGACTACTGCAAGGGCTGCGGGATCTGTGCCAATGAATGTCCGTGCGGCGCCATTGAAATGGTGCGCGAGGACATCTGAGTTTCGGAAGCAGCATAAGGTTTCCTATACTCCTCAGAGTGCGCCCCGGCGTTCGGGTTTGAATCCGGCGCCGGGGCGTATTTTTCTCTCCTTCAGGGCGCCTGAAATGACTGAGCCGCAATCCGTTCCTCAAAATCGTTCGCTTTACAGGGAATTCAAGCTTGTTTTCATTCTGATCACGCTTTGCGTGACTCTGGCTGCAATCCCCGCGGTGGTGCTGACTGAGCTTTCAACCGGTTCGGGCGGCGCCATCAATGTGTCGGGGAGCCTGCGCATGATGAGCTACAAGCTCACGGTTGCCGTCAGCAACCCCTATGAAACGCATGAAGAGCGCGAGGCCAATACGCGGAGAGCCGTCGAGGAATTCTGGGAGCGCCTCACGAGACCCGGACTTCTTTCAAGCGTTCCTGATGACCCTGCAGACCCGATCCGGGGCATGTACAACATCGTGGCCGAGCGGTTTTCGTCGGAGATTCGTCCGCTCGCGCTGAAGGGGATTGACGATGAAGCGGCGCGGCAGCGCTTCATGAAAAAAATCGGGGGCTTTGTGGACGATGTCGACGTCTTCGTATTTGCCCTCGAGGAGCGCCTTTCCGGCTTGATGGGATGGCTTAAGGCGATTCTCGTTTTAACGCTTCTCGGTGCGCTCGCCGTGACTTTCGGCTTGCTGAGCGTGATGAAGTCGCGCATCTTCTCTCCGCTTGAGGAATTGGAGGCGGCGGCGAAAGCGGTGCGTGAAGGGAATTTCGATGTACGCTCGAAAGCGGCGGAACACAATTCAGAGATCGGGCGCTTCGCGCGCGGCTTCAATTTCATGGTGAGCGAGCTCGATCGGCTTTACGGCTCTCTGGAAGCTGAAGTGGCGAAAAAGACGGCGGATCTGAATAGACGCAATCAGGGACTTCAGTTCCTTGCACAGGCTTCTGAACAGCTTCTTGTCGACGGACCCAAATTGCCCGATGCCGTCGAGAAGGTGCTTGAGGGCGCCGCACAGCTCACGGGCGCCAATGGCGCAGCCTTTTGCGTAAGCGCAGACCCGCAGAAGACATGGGACGACGGAAAATCCTGGCGCTTTGCTGAAACGCCGGGCGACAGTCAGGGTCGGGAAGGCCATCTGCTCAATATTCCGGCCATCGGAGTCCGGGAGGAAACGCTCGGCATGCTGAAGATCTGGTTTCCGGAGGAGCCTTCAGCATGGCAGAGCAACTTCCTCGGCATGACGGCAGCGCTCATCGGCCGGGCAGTGGATGCGTCGCTGCGGACGATGGATGAGAGGCGCCTTGCGGTGCTTGAGGAACGCTCCACCATCGCGCGCGAGCTCCATGACTCCATTGCCCAGTCGCTTTCCTTCTCCAAGATTCAGCTTTTGAGGCTCAAGCGCGCAATTGAGGCGGATCCGACGGGAGATGCGGCACGTGAGGTTCTCATGGAGCTCGATGAAGGCATTTCCACCGCATATCGGCAGCTGCGCGAGGTTCTGACGGCATTCCGGCTGCAGCTTCAGGGGACGGGCTTCGGCGACGCAGTGAATGCTGCCGTAGACGCGTTCAGAAATCGAACCGGCATGCCGGTATCGCTTACCAACACCCTTCTGGGTGTGGAAATTTCCACCAACGACCAGGTGCACTTCATTCAGATTCTTCGTGAAGCGCTCTCCAATATTGAAAAGCATGCCAGGGCAACGCAGGCTGCGGTGCGCATCGAAACCGCCGGTGCCGGCGGGTGCATTCTCACCGTGACGGATAACGGCGTCGGGATTCCTGAGCATGCGGAAAAGGCGCGGCACTTCGGTCTCGGCATCATGAAGGAGCGCGCGGAGGCGCTCGGCGCCACGATTGAAGTGGCCCGCAGGCCGGAGGGCGGTACGGTCGTACGCGTCGAAAAGAAGCCCGAGATGAAGCAGCAGACCGCGTAATGAGGCTCTGAAGGAAAGTGCAATATCGGATTTGTCCTGAAAGAGCGGGCTGCGCAATGGCGCATAGAATCTACGATTGGAGACTGATCCGGACTGGCGAATATATTGTTTACACCTGGTTTTCGCCGATGCAAAGGCTTCTATGCTCTGAATGTCTCTCTCAGGCTTAAGGAATACGTTTTATGAACGCGCCAGAATCAAAACCCGCCGCAGCAGACAAGCACACCGTTCTGGTGGTTGACGACCACCCGCTTTTTCGCCGGGGCGTAAGGGAGCTTCTTTCGCTGGACGACACGATTTCGGTCGTGGGCGAAGCCGGGACTCGCGATGAGGCGGTGCTTCTGGCGAGACAGCTCGAGCCTGAACTCATCGTGCTCGACCTCAATATGCGCGGCTCATCAGGGGTGGAAATTCTGACGACGCTCAAGTCGGAAGACCCGTCGATGCGCATTGTGATTCTGACCGTGAGCGATTCCGGAGACGACCTCCTTGCCTGCATTCGGGCCGGTGCGGACGGCTATTTCCTGAAGGACATGGAGCCCGAGCGCTTTCTTGAGAACGTGCATGAAGCTCTCGAAGGACGTCTCATCGTGGATACGGCGATGGTGAGGTATCTCACGGACATGATTCGCGAGAAAGCGCAGCCCGAGCCTCCCAATCCCCTCACGGAGCGCGAGGAAGAGGTGCTCAGCTACATCGCGCAGGGACTGACGAACAAGATGATCGCGCGAAAGCTCCAGATTTCTGACGGCACCGTCAAGGGGCATGTAAAGCATCTCCTCAAAAAGCTCGGCTTCAACAGCCGGGTTGAGGCTGCCGTCTGGGCTGCTCAGCGCGAAGAGCAGAAAGCAAAGCGGCAGATGTGACATCTGCCGCTTGGGTGAGCTGAGAAGCTCTTTAGTCTTCCGTGGCGTCGTTGGCGTTTACGGGAGCAAGAGGCTTCGCCTGCGAGCTTTCCGCATGGCAGAGCATGCATTCAAAGCGTTCGCCGGCGAGTTTTCCCGGAGCGGCATAGTGCGAACGGGGGATTTCGCCCTTCTGGCGCGCACGGTCAGTCGGCTGCTCGCGGTGGCACATCAGGCAGTTGTTTTTGTCGATGGTAATGGGGAGATAGTTCGCCACCGGATGCGGGACCGGGCTCGGAGCTCCAACGATGGGATTGTCGGCGGCAAGCGCAGGGCCGGCAAGAAGAGCAGCAGAGGCAAATACGGCAAAAATCGTATGGCGGGTCATAAGGTTCTCCAGAATTTTCTAATCCAATTTATGTGTATTTTTGCTGGCAGGTAAGCCGGGGATGCGGAAATGAAGCGCGTCTTCGGGGCAGACTTCGATGCAGCGGCCGCAGTTGAGGCACTCCCCCGATGGAATGCGGCCGGTCTCGGCCATGTCCTTGAAGCGGATGATCTGCTTTTCCGGACAGACCCTGAGGCAGTCGGCGCAGCGCGTGCATTTTTCGTCGCTGAAGGCAATGGTCACGAGAGGCCTCGGCGACGCTCTGCCCGCAAGGGACCAGAAGGCGCCGAGCGGGCAAAGATGTCCGCACCAGCCGTTGCGCATGAGACCGAGTTCAAGGGCAAAGACCGCAAGAGCGGCAGATAAAGCCGAAAGACCGGTTCCGTAAACCACGTCGCGCCAGATGATGGCCTGAGGGCTTACGGACTCAAATGCTGCCGTACCGGTTGCAAAGCTCGCCGCGAGGGTGCCTGCAAGCACGGCATAGCGCGCGCCTCTCGGCAGACGGATGTAGTCGGCGGAAAGGTCGAACTTTGTCCGGAGCCATTCAGCTGCCTCAACCACAAGATTCATCGGACAGACCCATCCGCAGAAGGTTCTCGAGCCGAGAAGGCTGTAGAAAAGCGTGATGAGCGCTGTCCCGATGAGCGTCGTAGCCGTCGGAATAATTCCGGCGAGGAGCCGTTCGAGGAATGCGAGCGGGTCGCCGAGCGGAATTATTCCGAGAATCTTCGATTGCGAGAGGTCTCCGAGGAGCAGAGGCTTGCCAGCGATTTCCCAGCCCAGCCGAGCGGAGCCCGCAAACAGAATGAGTACCAGGAGCTCGGTAACGCGTCTGGCGATCGTGAAGCGGTGCCTGCGCATGAAGGTTTGCTGCGTCATAGCGGATCCTCGCTGTTGAGGTAGTCCATGCCCGGAGCAGTTGCCGGCGCCTTTTCAGCATCGCCTTCAGAAGGCGCGGTGCTGGGCGTCGCAGGAGGACCTTCGCGGCGCATGTTCTTCGGATCCTCTTCAGAGAGCCAGCCGAGACGGTAGTGGCTGCCGATCGTGCCGAGCACGGACGAAGGATCTGCCACACGAATAGCCGCCTCGTCGGTCGGACATGCCTTTTCGCAAAGACCGCACCCTGTGCAGGCATCCGGGTGGATGACGGGCACAAAGACGGCGTGTCGCGAAAGACCGCGGGGACGCACTTCAATCGTGAGCGCACGGCCGTTCTCCGGGCATTCGCGGAAGCAGACCTCGCAGCGCAGCCCCTGCCAGGAGAGGCATGAGTTGGGGTCCACCACCGCGACGCCCATGCGGGCGTCGCGAATGTCCGTGAGGTCAGGGTCAAGCGCTCCGGTCGGACACGCTTTGACGCAGGGGAGATCCTTGCACATGTAGCAGGGAATCTCCCTCGGCGTGAAGTAAGGCGTTCCGACGGGGGCAGGAGACCGCATGCCAGCGAGCTTGAGGGTGTCGTAGGGACACGCGCTCACGCACTGACCGCAGCGCGCGCAGGCGGCGCTGAAGGCTTCTGCCGGGAGCGCCCCGGGCGGTCGGGGCTGCCAGCGGGCAACGCTCTCGCGCACAGGGATCATCCCGAGCAGAAATGCTCCTGCCGTCATGGCGCATCCCGAGGAAATGATCCCCTCAAGAAGCGCCCGGCGGCTCAGGCTTTCCCGGCTTGTCACGGCATCAGGCCTTTCTCACGAGGACGGCGGTCTTCTTGAAGTCCGGTTCCTCGGAAATCGGGTCCGTTGCGTCAATGACGACGGCATTGCACTTCACCTTCTCGTCGAAGAAGGCAAGCCACACGGTGCCGGCAGGCATGATGTTGCGGACCTGAGTTTCCACAACCGCCTCGCAGGTGCCGTGACGGCTTTCAACATGCGCAAGGTCGCCGCGCTTGAGGCCGCGCCTTTCGGCGTCGCCCGGGTTCATGTAGAGGAGCGCCTGCGGAGCTGCGCGGTGCAGTTCCGGCACGCGGCGCGTCATGGAGCCGGTATGCCAGTGCTCGAGAATGCGGCCCGTGCAGAGCCAGAGGTCGTAGTGGCCGTCAGGCTGCTCGACCGGTGCGGCATAGGGACGGAAGAAGATCTTTGCCGTGCCCGCATAAGCCGTCTGCTTCGGATCCGTAACGTTGTAGAGGTCGCCGGAAGCCACGGGCTTCATGAGCTTGCCGTAGAAGAGGTTGTCTTCCTTCGCATAGGGATCGTATTCGGTATTGAAGCGGTAGGGCGTTTCCTTGCCGTTCACGACCGGCCAGATGAGGCCGCGGCACTTCGGGTCCTGATAGGTGTCGAAGTCTGCCAGGTCATGTCCGTCGCCGAGCGTGAACTGACGGTACTCGTTGAAAAGCGCCTTTTCAGGGAACCACTTGAGGCCGAGCGCGTCGCCCGTGTTGTTGAGTTCGGTCTTGTAGAGCGGATCAGGCCACACGGCTTCGGCGCGCTTGCCCGTGGGAGCAAAGAGCGCATCAAAGAGCGTGGTCTCGGGCTTCAGACCCATGGCCTCAGCCGCAGCAAGCACGTCGGGGAGCTTGTCGTCCTTCACGCCCTTCACGGGGACGCTCTTCCAGGTTTCGCCGATGGTGAAGCGCTTGGCGATCTCCATCATCATCCAGACGTCGGTGCGCGCTTCGCCCGGGGACTTCACGAGTTGATGCCAGCCCTGCGTGCGGCGCTCGGCATTGCCGTAGAGGCCCCACTTTTCGAAGTGCGCGGCGGCCGGAAGAATCAGGTCGGCGCAGCGCGCGGAGAAGGTCGGATAAATGTCCGAAACGACCACGAAGGCGTCCGGACGACGGCAGGCCTTGATCCAGTGATTGTTGTTCGGAGCCGACTGGATGATGTTGACGACCTGGGTCCAGAGGAAGTCGATCGATTCGTCCTCGACGCCCCTCAGAATCTTCATGAGGGACGCGCCGACCTTGGGATTGAGCGTGCCGGCAGGAAGATTCCAGATCTTTTCCGTCTTCGCGCGATGAGCCGGATTGGCGACCAGCATGTCGGCCGGAAGTCTGTGGCAGAAGGCGCCCACTTCGCGGGCGGAGCCGCAGGCAGAGGGCTGACCCGTGAGCGAGAAGGCGCCGTTTCCGGGGAGCGCATGCTTGCCGAGAAGCAGGTGATAGGCATAGATCTGCTCATTCACCCAGACGCCGCGCTGGTGCTGATTGACGCCCATGCACCAGTAGCTCATGATGTCGCGCTTTTCGTCGCAGATGTAGTCGGCGAGCTCCATGAGCTTCTTCTTGAAGGTGTCGATCGACTCGTCGTTGTCGCCCTTGGCAAGTTCAGCCACGAACTCGAGCGTGTAGGGCTCGACGCCCTTTTTGAAGTCCTCAAAGGAGATCTTCCAGTGCTTGCCGGCAGTGCCGCCGGAATTCTTCTGCGGGACGACTTCGCCTTCCTTTCTGCCCTGGGCGACGGCTTCCCACTTGTCGAGCTTCACGGAGAGCTGACGCGCCATCACGTCCTTTTCGGCCGGGAAGGCGAACTTGTCCGTGTTGCGAAGGCCGAAGCCGATGTCGGTCACGCCTGCGCAGAAGATGCAGTGCTTTTCGACATAGGACTGATTCACCTTGCCGCGGCGGATGATCTCGCGAAGGATGAAGTTGAGAATCGCAAGGTCCGTATTCGGACGGAAGATGATGACAAGGTCGGAGAGGTTCGACGAGCTCGAACGATGCGTCGTGAGCTGAATGATGCGCGTGCCCTTGTCGGTAAGACGGCGGTTTGCCATGCGCGACCAGAGCACCGGATGCGCTTCAGCCGGGTTGTTGCCCCAGAGAATGATGGTGTTGGTCTTTTCGATGTCGGCGTAGCAGTTGGCCGGTTCGTCGACGCCGAAGGTCTGATAGAAGCCGACCACGGCGGAGGCCATGCAGAGACGCGCATTGGGGTCGATGTTGTTCGAGCGGAAGCCGCCCTTCATGAGCTTCGAAGCGGTATAGGCTTCCGGAATCGTGTACTGGCCTGAGCCGATGATCGAAATGCCTTCGGGGCCTTTCTTTTCAAAGGTCGCGCGCAGGTGCTTGGCCATCTCGTTGAGAGCGGTTTCCCACGACACGGGCTCAAAGCGGCCGGACTTGTCGAACTTGCCGTCCTTCATGCGCATCAGGGGCTGCGTAAGGCGGTCCTTGCCGTACATGATCTTGGCGTTGAAGTAGCCCTTCACGCAGTTGAGGCCGCGGTTCACCGGGGCTTCAGGGTCTCCCTTGGTGGCGACGACGCGGCCGTCGCGCACGCCGACCATCAGACCGCAGCCGGTGCCGCAGAAGCGGCAGACGGATTTGTGCCAGCTGATGCCCTGGTCGAGCGCGTTGGCGTCAGCAGCCTCGGCTGCAGTGACGGGAATGCCGAGCGTAAGCGCGGCGCTTGCGGCGATGCCCGACTTGAGCACCGTACGGCGATGGAATGTGATTGGGCGTTCCTGGGTCATGTGCAATCTCCCTCAGATTGGCTGGATCCGAAAGGTTTCTGAACGCACGGCATCTTTTGCCGGCGGCGCCTCTTTAAGAGGCGTCCGGACGATGCTCAATGAGGCTCACGTCAAAGACGTCAGCGAGTTCAGAGACGGTTCGGAAGAGACGGACTTCGTCATCGGTCGTGGCGGCCTCAATGGTGCAGATGAAGCGGTTGGTGGCCGGATCGGTCTGGTGGGGCTCCACGCCTTCAATGCGGCCGGCTGCTTCGACGGCAGCCTCAAGCCGGCCCGGACGTGCGATGACGAGAATGGCGGAATAGTTCATGGTCGGGGTCTACGGATAATTCTTTTGTTTACTTTGTGAATTAATCCACTGATTCATTTTCGACCGGTCTAATCCGTTGGTCTAGCTCCCAAAGCGGAGGGGCGAAAAAAGTCGAACATCTCCCGAACGGGAGATATGAAATGCTTTCTAATGGGTATTTCCGGCTTCGGCCGGGGGCGGAGAAAGGAACGTCAGAATGATGGCGGCAAGAACAAGGAGTGCCGCAAGAAAATAGGGCGTGCCGGCTGCGGGATCTGACGGGACGCTCTGGGAGGTAAAGAAAAGAAGCGGCGTGCCGAGAAGCGGACTGACGGCGCCAGTGAAGCTGTTGAGGGAACTGGCTGCGCCGAGCCGCACGCCCTGTGTTGTTGGAGACCCCGTGCGGCTGATGACGCTCTGGAGCGTCGGGCCCACGACGCCCATGAGGGAAAAGAGCGCGAGGAGCGGCAGCAGAAATGTGCCGGAAGTGGAAAAGCCGATGCCGATCAGGGCTGCAAAGCCGCAAAAGAGTCCGGTGAAGACAAGCTGCGTGGGCGTGAGTTTTGCTGAAAGACGAGGAAGAATCCACCCTTGAGTGATCGTAATGGCGGCACCCAGGACAAAGATGGAAATGCCGATCATCTTCGGGGTCCAGCCGTAGCGGAATTCCGTATAGAGCGCCCAGGTGCACTGCATCAGACTCTGAGAGAGCGTATAGAGCGTGATGACGAAAAGAATCGGCAGAACCAGGCGCTCTCTGGAAAGTGCAAGAAGCGACGAAAAGGGATTGAAGCGCTTCAGCGTAAACGGGTCGCGAGCCGGTGCGCGGAGGCTTTCCGGAAGCACGAAGAGGCCGTAGAGGAAATTCAAGGCGCAGATGATGCCGGCAAACAGGAACGGTCTGCTCGGATCCGTTTCGCCCAGCATTCCGCCCACAGCCGGGCCGAGTATGAAGGCGACGCCGAAAATGGCTCCGATGCGGCCGAATGCCGCGGTGCGGCTGGACTCATCCGTGACGTCTGCAATGTAGGCTTGAGCGACGACGATGTTTGAGCTCATCGCGCCGCCCAGAATGCGCGAGAGGAGAATGAGCCAGAGCGAATCGCAGAAGGCCGGAACGAGCATCATGACCGCAAGGCCGAAAATGCCCGTCAGAAGAACCGGACGGCGCCCGAGACGGTCGGATATGGCTCCGATCGCAGGGGCGGAAAAGAACTGCATCAGGCCGTAGCTCACCATGATGGCGCCGTACCAGGACGCCTGAGCATCGGGAGAGGATGCGAGCGTGCCGATGAGCCGCGGCAGCACCGGGATGATGAGCCCGATGCCCAGCGCGTCAAGAAACACGCAGGCAAGGACGAAGCCTGCGGCTGGCGTTCTGACCATGAAAGAGGACCGAAAAGCAGGTGAGTGAAGAGGAAATAATAGCCGGACAGCAATCCTCCTATGAATTCAGGTGATTTGCCTATTAAAACTGATGCAAATCAGAATAGATCCCTTCTCTCAACATTTCAGACGGGTTGAGGCGAGGAATATCGGGAGGATGACTCAGGCGCTTCCCTCGATCCCCTGCTAGTGTTGGGAGAGCAGTCTATAAAGACGTGCGCGCCTCTATGCGGAAAGCGCTCAGGCCTCTAGCGGACTGCTGAACATTTGAAGATGCGGACGCAGGGCAAACTCATCCGCATTCCAAGAGAAAAATATCAGAGCGGTTTTTTCTGCGGCTCCGAAGCGTTCGGAGAGGATCCTCAATCATTGCAGCAGATTCCGCCAGACGATCGGGTCTCACTTTTCCCCGAATCCGGAGCACTAGTTTATGAAGCGCGTTTTCCAGTTTGCGATGCCGTTTCTTCAGGCCTCGCTTGTCAAGCAGATCGTAGTCGGCCTTGTGCTAGGCATAGCGCTCGGCCTTACCTTTCCTGAAGTCGCCAAGAGCGTCGGCCTCCTGGGCAGCCTCTTTGTCGCAGCACTGAAGGGCGTGGCGCCGATCCTCGTCTTCGTGCTGGTGATGTCGTCGATTGCCAATCAGCAGATCGCAGGCGACCGCCACATCAAGCCGATTGTCGTTCTTTACCTTCTCGGCACTTTTGCTGCCGCGCTCATTGCGGTAGGCGCAAGCTTCCTCTGGCCGACGTCCATTGCACTTACCGTGACGGATCAGGCGGTTTCCGCGCCGAGCGGCATCATGGAAGTCTTCCGCAACCTGCTGCTGCAGGCTGTCGATAATCCTGTAAACGCCATCAGCAAGGGCAATTACATCAGCATTCTCGTGTGGGCGATCGCCATGGGCGTGGTGCTCCGCCATGCGCACAGCTCCACGCGCGAAGTGCTGTTCGATGCCGCCCGCGCGGTGGAATTCATCGTCCGCCTCGTCATTCGCTTCGCTCCCTTCGGCATTTTCGGTCTTGTCGCCTCCACGCTTGCAACGACCGGGCTCGAAGCCTTTGCCGGCTATCTGAAGGTGCTTGCGGTGCTCGTCGGCACGATGTTCTTCATCGCGCTTGTCGTCAATCCGTTCCTCGTCTGGCTCTGCATTCGCAGGAACCCGTATCCCTACACGCTGATGACGCTGCGTGAATCGGGCGTTGCCGCTTTCTTCACCCGTTCGTCCGCAGCCAATATTCCGGTGAATCTTGAGATCTGCCGTCGTCTTGGCCTTCCGGAATCCACCTATTCGATCTCCATTCCGGTTGGCGCCACCGTCAACATGCAGGGCGCCGCGATCACGATTACGGTGCTTACGCTCGCGGGCGTCCATACGCTCGGCATGCCGGTAGACATCCTTTCGGCCATCTTCCTCTCCTTTGTGGCTGCGATCTGCGCGGCAGGCGCCTCCGGCGTCCCGGGGGGATCGCTCATGCTGATTCCGCTTGCCTGCGGTTTGTTCGGCATTGATCAGAACACCGCCATGCAGGTGGTTGCGGTCGGCTTCATCATCGGCGTGGTGCAGGATTCCTGCGAAACGGCGCTTAACTCTTCGGCCGACGCGCTCTTTACGATTGCCGCCTGCAAGCGCGCCGAACGGCTGCAGGGAAAGGAAGAATAATTTTTTCCTGATTCCGGCATAAATCCGAGAACGCCCTGCCGCGGGATTGCTGCGGCAGGGCGTTCTTTTAGAATGCAGAGCTTCGTAGTTTATTTTCCTGGTCAAATATTCATGCGCCGCTATTCATCCGCTTTGGAAGCGCTTCAGCAGGTCTTCGGATATGACGCTTTCCGCGGATTTCAGAAAGAGGTTGTTGAGACTGTTGTGAACGGCGAGGATGCGCTTGTGCTCATGCCGACGGGCGGCGGGAAAAGTCTCTGCTATCAGATCCCGGCGCTGCTGCGCGACGGCGTGGCCATTGTGGTTTCGCCGCTGATTGCGCTCATGCATGATCAGGTGGATGCGCTCGAGGAGCTTGGCGTCCGGGCGGCATATCTGAATTCGACGCTCCTGCCGGAAGAGGCTGTTGAAGTCAGAAACCAGGTCCGGCGAGGCGAAATCGACCTGCTTTATGTTTCGCCGGAGCGGCTCCTGATGTCCTCCATGCTCTCTTTTTTGAAGGAGCTTCGGATTTCTCTCTTTGCGATTGACGAAGCGCACTGCGTGAGCATCTGGGGCCATGACTTCCGGCCGGAATACAGCAAGCTTTCGATCCTGAAGGAGACCTTCCCTCAGGTGCCGAGAATTGCGCTCACCGCGACGGCGGATCAGAAGACGAGAGAGGAGATAGTGGAAAAGCTCCTCCTCAATCCGCGCAAGTTTATTGCGAGCTTTGACCGGCCCAATATCTTCTATCGGATTGTGGACAAGCACAATGTGAAGGAGCAGGTCGCGCACTTCATCCGCACGGAGCATCCCGGCGAGTGCGGGGTTGTTTACTGTCTCGCGCGCAGCACCTGCGAGGACGTCTGCGAATTCCTGCAGGCGAGAGGCGTGCGTGCGGTCTTCTATCATGCCGGACTGTCTTCTGAGGAGCGTGCCGCGCGCCTTGCGCTCTTTCAGCGCGAGGATGATGTCGTCATGGTGGCGACCATCGCTTTCGGCATGGGCATTGATAAGCCCAATGTGCGCTTTGTCGCGCACGTGGATATGCCGAAATCGATAGAGGGATATTTTCAGGAAACCGGGCGTGCCGGCCGCGACGGACTGCCTTCCGACGCCTGGATGGCGTACGGGCTTCGGGATGTGGTGAGCCAGCGCAGGTTTATTGAGCAAAGCGACGCCGACGAGCTCTATAAGCAGCTCTCCACGCAGAAGCTTGATGCCATGCTTGGACTTGCCGAAGCCTGCGACTGCCGCCGGGTGCGGCTCCTCGCCTATTTCGGCGAAAAAAGCGAACCCTGCGGGAAATGCGACAACTGCGTCAACCCGCCGAAAATCTGGGATGCAACGCTTGCGGCTAAAAAACTCATCAGCTGCATCTGGCGCATTCAGCAGAAGTCCGGGACAAGCTTCGGCGCAAAGCATGTCATCGACGTGCTTGTCGGCAAGGAGACCGAGCGGGTACTCTCCTGCGGTCATACTCAGTTGAGCACCTGGGGGATCGGCAAGGATCTCAATGATCAGCAGTGGCGGGCAGTGCTGCGGCAGCTGATTGCCCGGCATGTGGTGTGGGTCGATGCCGAGCGGCACAATGTACTGAGGCTCGGGCAGCTCGCCAACAATCTGCTTCGCGGGGAAATCCGGGTTGAGGTGCGCCGCGAGGTGATCGATCAGCCGGAAGGAAAATCTCACCGGGCGCAGGCCAGGGCTTCAAAAGATGAAATCCTGGCAGGTCTCGGCGGAAGCGCCCGACAGATCTTTGAAGCCCTTAGAAAATGGAGGCTCGAGACGGCGCGCGCCCTCAATAAGCCTCCATATGTGATTTTCCCTGACCGCACGCTTCTTGAAATCGCACGCAGAAAGCCTGTGACGCTTGACGCCATGCTCGGCATTCCCGGCGTCGGCAGAAGAAAGCTTGAAAGCTATGCCGAGGAGATCATCAAAATCGTGCGTGCGGAGTGCTGACCGGAAGGCGCTTCGCTTCAGGCTTTCGGAGCCGTTACGCGGGGCTTCTGCTTTCTGTTGGCCAGAATGCGGTCAAAAAGGGAATTGGGAATAAGCCGCATGATTTTGGCGAGCACGCCCATCTGCCAGGGAATGACGCGGTAGGTCGTGCGCTCCGTAATGGCTTTTACCGCTTCGCGGGCAAAATCATCAGGCTCCATGATGAAGGGCATCCTGTAGGGATTTTCTGCAGTGAGCGGCGTCCGTACAAAGCCCGGGCAGATGGTGCTCACGAGAATGCCGTATTTCTGCAGTTCGATGCGCAGGCTCTCGCAGTAGGTAATGACGGCGGATTTGCTCGCGCAATAGGCTTCGGAGCCGGGAAGCCCCCTGATGCCGGCGACGGAGCCCATCCCGACGAGCTGCCCGTAGCCGCGCGCCTTCATGGGTTCAATGAAGGGATGGAAGGTGTAGGCCATGGCGAAGACATTGATGCGGTAGACGGCTTCGAGCATGTCGAGGTCTTCTTCGAACTCCGTTTTGACGCCGTGCGAAATGCCGGCGTTGGCAATGACGAGCGTCGTGCCCCCCGATCGGCATTCAAACTCCCGGGCGGCAGCAAATATTTCCTCACGATTGGTGACGTCGGCCGGAAGAACGAAGTGGCGCTTCAGGCCGCCGTTCAGGGAGTCTGCAAGCTCTTCAAGTCGATCGCGGCTTCGGGCCACCAGGCCAACGGTGGCGCCGCGGGCTGCGTAGGCGCGTGCAAGCGCTGCGCCGATGCCGCTTGAAGCGCCGGTGATGAAAACATTGAGCACAGGAAAACCTCTGGATATAAAAAGAGGCGTTTCGGATGACGGCTCCGAAACGCCCCGTCTTTAATGGGAAAGGAAAGACGAATCAGCGGCGCTGAGCACGAACCTGATCAACGAGATACGAGATGCAGGCCGGAGTCGCTTCACGCGTGCCGACAAGATGGGGACCGGTGGAATAGATGCCGCCCACGCCGATCATCGGCGTGCTGTCAATCTGGTAGCTGTTCCAGTACTGCGTCGCCTGGCGGGACTTGTTCATGACGCTGAAGGAGCGCATGGTCTGCTCCCACTTCTTGCCGTCGACGCCGGCCTTCGTCATGAAATCGAGAATATCGGGGGCGGGATTGTCGTAGTTGTAGGGATGCTCCTGATAAATCACGCTCTCGAAGAACTTCATGTGAAGCTGGTCGAGGAGGCCGAGCGCTTCAAGCGCAAAGTAGGTCTGCGTGAAGGGCAGGAATTTCGGCTGCCAGGCAACCGGGCACACGCGGATGGTCACGTCCTTGGGGGCGGTCTTGGCCCACTTTTCAAAATGCGGCGCAAACTGCAGGCAGTGCGGGCAGGTATAGGCGAAGAATTCCACGACTTCGATTGTGTCGCGCGGCGTGGGCGCCGGAGGATTCACGATGAGGTATTCCTTACCGGCGGTATAGGTCGGCGCGGCAAGAAGGGAACCGGAAGCCGGGGCGAGCGCTGCGGCGAGAACAACCTGGCGACGAGAAAGCATTGTGCGTAATCCTTTTTGAATGTGCAGTTCCGAAGGGGTGTTTACTGCTTGTCCTGAACAATAACAGGATTCAGTCCCTGATCAGAAAGACTGTTGAGGACTTCCTGAGCGGCAGGGCGGGAGGCAAAGGGGCCGACGCGGACCCGCCAGTATGAACCAGACTGCCGGATTTGCGCGCCGATGCCCTGCATGGCAAGGGTGGCGGCACTTGTTTCTGCATCACCCTGCTTCGAGAATGATCCCACCTGAACCCAGAAGTTTTGAGCTGAAGAAGGAGCCTTTTCTGTTTCAGAAGTTGAATCCCTGGCCACGGTAACAGTACGTACGCTTCCTGTTTCCTGGTCGGAGCTGCCGGCATCGTTTTGCTGATTAAGCCGTGCATTGGGATCCACTCCGCCCGCGAGCTTCGCGGCGGGATCCACGTCAGCAGTCACGCGGTCGACCTTATCGACGAAAGGCACCGGACTTTTGGCAATGACCAGCATTGCGCCTGCTGCGATGCCGAGACCGGTAACCACGCCGATGAGAAAGCCGGCAAAGCCGGCAGCGAATCCGCTTTTAGCCACTTCAAGGCTCCCAGACCAAGTTATTCAGACTTTTCTTCTTCAGCCGGTTCCTCTTCGCGGCGGCTCATGCGCTCAGGGGCGGAAATGCCGAGAAGACGAAGACCATTGCCAAGGACCTGACGGGCGGCGGCAAGAAGCGCGAGACGAGCATTGCGTTCGGCATCATTTTCAACCACCACGCGTTCGGCGTTGTAGAAAGCATGGAACGCGGCCGCAAGGTTCTTGAGGTAGTAGCAGAGCACGTGCGGCGCATGATCGCGTGCAGCAACGCGCAGCGTCGTCGGATATTCCGCAATGGCGCCGATGAGCGCTTCGCTCGCCTTGGAACTGAGCGGCGAAAGATCGATTTCGGCAAGCTTGTCGTTCGCGGGCACGGCATAACCCTGTTCGGCGGCGTTTGCGAAAACCGAGCAGATGCGCGCATGAGCGTACTGCAGATAGTAGACCGGGTTTTCGTCGCTCTTTTGCTGAGCGAGCGTCACGTCGAAGACGAATTCTGCATCGGCCTTGCGCGAAACCAGGAAGTAGCGGGCGGCGTCGCGGCCGGCCCAGTCGACCAGATCGCGTAGCGTCACGTAATTGCCCGAGCGCTTGCTCATCTTCACGGGTTCGCCGTCCTTGATGACGGAGAGCATCTTATGAAGGATGTATTCCGGGAAGGTCTTGGGAATTGAGATTCCAAGGACGCCCGACGCGGCCTGCAGGCCTGCGCGGACGCGGGCGATGGTGCCGTGATGATCCGTGCCCTGAATGTTTACAGCCTTGGTGTAGCCGCGGCTGAACTTGTTGAGGTGGTAGGCGACGTCCGGCACAAAATAGGTGTAGGTGCCGTCGGCCTTTTTCATCACGCGGTCCTTGTCGTCCGTAAGACCGTTCCCGAGGTCCTCGAACGATGTGGTGCGAAGCCAGAGCGCGCCATCCTTTTCGTAGGTATTGCCCGAGTCGATGATCGCCTGAACGGTTTTCTGAACCGCGCCGGTGGAATACAGCGAGGATTCGAGGAAGAAGTTGTCGAACTTCACGCCAAGCGCTGAGAGGTCGTCGTCCTGCTCGTTGCGAAGGTAGGCGACGGCATAACGACGCACGAGATCCGTGTCCGTGTAGTCGCCGGAAGATTCAATGACGCCGCCGGCATGCGGATGGACGGGCTTCTTGTCAAGGAAATCGCGGGCGATCGAAATAATGTATTCGCCGTGATAGGCATTTTCAGGAAGCTCGATGGCTTCGCCCTGAAGCTCCCGGCAGCGCAGCTGCACGGAGTGCGCGAGGTTCCCGATCTGAACGCCCGCATCGTTGTAGTAGAACTCGCGGGAAACCTTCCAGCCCTGAGAGCTGAGAAGATTGGCAAGCACGTCGCCCAAAGCGCCCTGACGCGCATGGCCCAGGTGCAGGGGGCCGGTGGGATTCGCTGAAACGTACTCGAGAAGGACCGATTCGCCTTCATGCTCGCGGTTCGTGCCGTATCTCTCGCCCTGACGAAGCACTTCGCCGATGATCGCCACGCGGGCATTCTGAGCAACGCGAATGTTGATGAAGCCGGGGCCGGCGATCTCGACCGTGTCTGCCGTCTGGGAGAAGGCGGGATCAGCCTTCATGGCGGCAACAAGCTCTTCGGCGATGGCGCGCGGATTTTTCTTCAGGCGTCGGGCCAGCTGCAGAGCGCAGGTGCAGGCGATGTCGCCGTGCGTCGGATCCTTCGGGCGCTCAAGCGTCACCGGAGCATCTTCTGCGCCGAGTTTAGCGAGAGCTCCGGCGATGAGCTTCTGAATGGCTTCTTTCTGATTGTCGAGCATGGGAGAGAACGGACTTCTAAGTTTTGCGGGCGCTGACAGGGCTCTGAGATCAAAGGCGCTTGTCGCGCTCGATCCAGGCGTAGGCCGAATGATTGTGAATGGATTCGAAGTTTTCCGCTTCGACGCGGTAGGCGACGACGCGATCGTCGGCGTTGAGGACCTTGGCCATGTCGCGCACGAGGTCTTCGACAAACTTCGGATGATCGTAGGCGTACTCGGTGACGTACTTTTCATCCGAACGCTTCAGGCGCGACCAGAGCTGGCAGGAAGCAGCGTTTTCCGCAATGGCAACCTGCTCTTCAAAGCTCATGGGAGCGGAAAGAATAAGCGAGCTCGTCAGATGCGAGCGCTGATTATGAGCGCCGTAGCGGGAGATTTCCTTCGAGCAGGGGCAGAGGCTTGTCACCGGCGCAAGGGCTTCCTGGCGCACGGTTACTTCACCATTGACCGATGTGGCGATGAGCGCGCACTGATAATTCATGATGCTCTCGAGCTTGCTCACGGGCGCGATTTTGCGCACGAAGAAGGGAAAGCGAATTTCGATCGTGCCGTCCTCGGCATGAAGGCGCTCGAGCATCTCCGTGAAGAGTCGGCGCATGAGATCTGCATCAAGGGGTTCGCTTAGTTCCTCCATGAGCGCGATGAAGCGCGACATGTGCGTGCCCTTTTTGTCGGCAGGGAGCGAAACGGTCATGGTGATGTCGGCGACCGTATGCTGCGGTGCGTCGCGGCCGGCGACAATAACCGGCAGGCGGATGCCGCGCACGCCGACGCGATTGATGGCGATGTTGCGCTCATCTTCGGAGGACTGTACGTCCGGGAGAGTTGTCTTGTTTTCAGCTTCCATGGCGAAAGTCTTTTCTTTTATTTGGTGCGGACTGACGTTGCCGATCAGGATGATGGTCCCCGCAGTCCTTTGAATGACTTCATGCACGCGTCGGCTGGTTCGGCGTGAACGAGACGGCGGCCAGAGGCACGCGCGCAGATACCGGAAAAAACCTTAAGGGGTTTTTCCTTGAGTTGGGAGGCTATCTTACTAGAGGTGCGCAGTGGATGCGCCCGCAGAGCGTGGGCCTAACTATGTAGACAGATACGATTTATTGCATATTTCTGCCGTCTGCAATGATTTAGAGGTCGCGGAAGGTCTGAGAACGTGAAATATGCCGCTCATGCGCCCGATATACTTTTGGCACATGATGCTGATAGAAGGAAGCAGGAAAGCCTCCCGCAACGAGCGTCATAGAGTAGAGAGACAACGATGCCAGTATTTATTTTTCCCCCCAGCGGCGGCGGCAGCCCCATCCTGAGTTTCTTGGTCGGACTCGCCACCCTTGCCATTCTCATAGGTCTCGTGATTTTCTTCCTGCCGCTCATTGCCGGCATAGTTATTGCCGTCATTGTGCTGATTGCGGCTGTGTATTGCTGGGGATGGCTTAAACGCAAGTTCGGCTGGGAGTCCGAAGAGGAAAAAGCTTTCCGGCAGGTGATGGAAAAGGCCGAAGCCATGGCGCGCTCTCAGTATCACGGGGGCGGTACTGTTTATGAGCGTGAGGAGATCCGAATTTCTTCCCCTCAGCGACCCGGAGATCGCCGCCGCGTAATGAAGGATGTTGAGGATATTGAGGAAACGCCTGTGACCCCGAAGGATTCATCGAAATCCTGAGGCAGAAGGCTGAATCCCTGATTTGTATTCCCGGGCGTACAGTTTGCGAATCGCAGCTGTGCGCCCGAATTGCATCAGAGGAGCGGTGAAATCAGGAAGGAAGCGCCTTCGCGCAGTCTGTCCGAAAGCGGGCGATTGCGCCAGGCGTCGGCCTCAAGCTCCCTGCAGTGCGTTTCATATTCGGCATGGAGCGCAGAAAGGTCGCGTACGAACGCCTGGTCGAAAATCGCCATCATCAGCTCAAAATTGAGGTGCAGGGAGCGATTGTCGATATTGAGTGTTCCGAAAACAGCAAATTCATTGTCTACGGAAATGGATTTGGTGTGCAGGAGTCCTCCCTCATAGAGAAGAATCCGCACGCCCGATTCAAGAAGTTCGTCGAAATAGCGCCGCATGGCCCAGCCCGTAGCGGGGCTGTCGCACTTTTCCGGCACGATGAGCGTCACGGAGACGCCGCGCAGCACCGCATTAAAGAGCGCGCAGACTACCGATTCCGTCGGAATGAAATAGGGCGTGGTGATGGTCAGGGTATGTTCCGCGCGGTTGATGGCTTCAAGCACCAGCAGAAGGTTGCGGTCGCCGTTGGCATAAGGCCCGGACGGTACGGTCGCGATAACGGCGTCTCCGACATTAAGCGCCGATTCCGCGGCAAAGGTTTCTTCGAAATCCGTGAGATCGCCATCGGGCTGAAGCGCCCAGTCGAATTGCCAGACTGCGGCAAGCGCTCTGACGGCGGGACCTTCGACCCGCACCATCGCGTCGACCCAGGCCCCGACAACGGTAGCTTCCGCATAGCTTCTGGGATCGATCATGTTGAAGCTTCCCGTATAAGCGACTTTATTGTCGATCACCACGGTTTTGCGGTGAAGTCGGATGTCAGCGCGCTGCAGGCCGAAGAAGCGAAGGAATTTCATGGGGAGTGCAGCAGCGATGACAATGCCTTCGCGTTCGAGGAGTTTCTTGGCGTCCGAGCGAAGAAAAACACGCGAACCAAAGTCATCAACGAGAAGCCGTATGCGCACGCCCCGCCTCGCGGCTGCAATAAGGGATCGAGTTATTTCCCGAATCTCCCCGCCGTCTTCCCAGATGTAGAACTCCATGTCGATGGATTCGCGCGCTGCTGCGATGTCCTTATGGAGGGATTGAATGGTTTCAGCGGAGGACGCCCTGAGGAGCGCGGAAGAACCGGTGGCAAGCGGCATTCCGGCCAATTTTGCTGCGAGCCGCAGCAGCGTGCGGTGGCGGGCAAGATGCCGGGGGAGGGGCCCGAGCGGCGTGAGCTTATGCTGAGAGAGCTGGCCCCAGCGTTCAATAGCTGCTTGCAGACGCTTGGCTCTGAGCCTTCCGATTGGCCGTTCGCCGAAGGCAAGGTAAAGAAGAAAGCCGAAGTAGGGAAGGATTGTGGTCAGCAGAATCCAGGCAAAGGCAGAACCTGGCGGATGCCGCGTCAGCATGACGCGGACAATGACGCTGAGAACGATGAGCAGCTGCAGGAGCGCAGCCAGCGCACTCCATAGCGTGAAGCTTTCTGGGATTGCCATAAAAAAATAATCCGACAAGAATGTCGATGATATTAATGAAATCTGCCGGGGTTAGGGCCTTCGGAAAAACGAAATCAAGGAACTTTTTTCATTTCAGCTCTTGACAGAATCTAAAAAAGCCGTAATAATTCGGTCCTCTCGCTACGGAGGGGTGCCCGAGTGGCTAAAGGGGGCAGACTGTAAATCTGTTGGCTTACGCCTACGATGGTTCGAATCCATCCCCCTCCACCAGCGAAACTTGCGACGAACAAGCATTAGCGCCGCAAGCTCCTAAAAGCGGAGCGGAATGACTAGTTCTCGATCCTGAGCGGGTGTAGCTCAATGGTAGAGCAGAGGCCTTCCAAGCCCCCGACGAGGGTTCGATTCCCTTCACCCGCTCCAGATAAATTGCCCATGTGGCTCAGTGGTAGAGCACTCCCTTGGTAAGGGAGAGGTCATGCGTTCGATCCGCATCATGGGCACCAGAATTCCTTTCTACGTCCAATCTGATCCGACCTATCCTAAGGCGGATCTTTGTTCATTCAGGAGCCGACAATGGCCAAGGAAAAATTTGAGCGTAAGAAGCCGCATGTGAACGTGGGCACGATTG
>ERZ1034901.32-NODE-32-length-99643-cov-28.133078_pt1 | contig 99643 bp, 83 predicted proteins | sample MGYA00520628_ERZ1034901 | MGnify/ENA primary metagenome ERZ1034901 (study PRJEB33766, sample SAMN09781783) | gut metagenome | biome: gut microbiome | host: Homo sapiens | place: Madagascar | study: EMG produced TPA metagenomics assembly of the PRJNA485056 data set...
TAGAATGAAGAAGGTTCCAGGCGGGCTGACACCAACATTCGGGACACTACTCGATTGGGGAGTTCGCAACAATTGCCAATCGCAAAAAAGTTGCAATTCGGACCGATTTTTTGTTTCTGGGCTCCTGGGAGGGCCCCGAGACAGCGCTGGGATGTTGTGGGCTCGATGCGGAGCGGGGGTGGATCTGGCGCGGGGCGGGGTTGACTCGATGCAGCGCCGGGGTATTGCTCAGCTGCGGCGCCTGGGTGCTGTCCGAGTGTGTTGCCCGGGTGCGACATCGTGATGTTGCCCCACTGCCGCGCTAGGGGACTGTTTGGGCGTGGCATCGTGATGCGACCCGAGCGCGGCGTTGCGAAACACGGCCGGTGCCGCGGGTTTGGGCGTTTGCCCGTGTATCGTGTCGTATTGCCGCATTCTCCTAAAATAAGTAACGCCACGTTACTAAAGTCGGTTTTCCGCTACAATGGGCACAGAGGATTTGTAGAAGATCAGGCAAGGAGCCCCCTATGAGCAACCTTTTGGACACCCCTAAGCTTGGCTTTGGCTGCATGCGTTTGCCTCTTACTGACCCCAAGGATCAGAAGAGCATCGACATCGAGCATGTGAAGAAAATGGTCGACACGTTTATAGAGGCTGGCGGCACGTATTTCGATACCGCCTATGTGTATCATGAGGGCGAATCGGAAGTTGCCATGCGCAAGGCGCTGGTTGAGCGCTATCCGCGCGATTCATTTACCATTGCCACCAAGTGTTTGGCTTGGGCTCAGCCTACCGCCGAAGATGCGAAAGCGTGCTTGGATACTTCGTTGGAGCGTTTGGGCATCGACTACATCGACTTTTACCTGCTGCATAACATGGGCGGTGCGCGCACGGCGAAATTCGATGAGTACGGAATGTGGGAATGGGCCGCGCAGAAGAAAGCCGAAGGCGTTATCAAGCACTTGGGTTTCTCGATGCATGACAACGCCGAAACGTTGGACAAGTTGCTCACCGATCATCCCGATATGGATTTTGTTCAGCTGCAGGTGAATTACCTCGACTGGGAAGACCCCGTGGTTGAATCGCGCAAATGCATGGAAGTTGCGCAAAAACACGGTGTGCCTGTGGTGATTATGGAACCCGCTCGCGGCGGTCGCTTGGCGGATTTACTGGAACGCGGCGCAAGCGTGCTGAAAGCAGCCGACCCCGACAAGAGCGTGGTTTCGTGGGCCTATCGATTCTGCTACAACCTGCCTAACGTTATCAGCGTGCTCTCTGGCGTTTCGACGTTGGAGCAGATTCAGGAAAACGTGCGCGAATGGAAGGCGAACGAGCCCTTTAACGCTTCCGAAGAAAAAGCGCTGGGCGATGCGGTTGATGCTCTGAAGAGCGTAGGGCTTATACCCTGCACCAACTGCCGCTATTGCGTGAAAGACTGCCCCGCGGGTGTAAAGATTCCTGAAGCTTTGGGTTTGCTGAACTTGGAAAAGATGACTGAAAATCGCGAATTCGCGAAGAGCCAGTACGCCTGGCAAACCCGCGACGGACGCGCTTCCGCCTGCATTCAATGCGGTGCCTGCGAGGATATGTGCCCGCAAGGCATCAATATCATCGAGCTGCTCGAGGATGCCGCCGATTTCTACGAGTAGGGAGAGGAAATAGGGACAGGCGCCAGATTCCCACCGAATAAACAGGGTCCCGCTTGCGATGCAGTTCGCGAGCGGGACCCTGTTTTTGTGCATTATCGCGAAAACGGGGAAATCGGGCAGGTGCTAGGTTCCCGTCAAACAGGATGCATAGAGCACTTGGCCCTTTAGCATTTGTCGCAGACAATTGCCCGAGCATGAAAGCGGGAATCTGGCGCCTGCCCCCACTTTCCCAGTATCTAAAACGTTAAAAACACGTTCGGACGTAACTTCTGAATTAACAACGATTCAGGTGAATTTTTCATTTGGAACGCTGACGTTAAAACGGTCTGAGAACTCGATTCTCAGCTCCAGATTTCCTTTTCGATGGCGCAATATTAGCGCCGTGCCCGTCGCCTACGCGTACTCATGGGTGACGGGCAGGTTCGAAAGAAGAAGAGGAAAGAGGAAGAACCGAATGGAACAAAAAGCTTGGAACGCAAAGCGCGTTGGAATGATGCTTTTGGTCTTGATGGTGGCCGCAAGCGCTTTGCTGTTTGCTACGGGGTGCTCATCGCAGAGCAATCAAAAGGAGTCGAGCGACCCCATCACTATGGTTTGGCTGCCTGATAATTCGTCTGCCGATCTTACCCAGTCTCGCGAGGCTGTCGGCAATGTGATCAAGGAGGCAACCGGCCGCGACGTTGAACTGATGACCACCACCGATTACAACGTGGCCATCGAGGCGATTTCCTCCGGTTCTGCTCAGATGGCACTGCTTGGTGCCGAGGGTTACGTTCAGGCAAATTCGAAGAACGGTGCTGTTCAGGCTGCTTTCACTAACAGCGATGAAAACGGAACGCTCGACGGCGCTTGCTACTATAGCCGCATTTGCGTTCCCGCTGACCAGGCCGGCAACTACAAGGACGGCGACGGCTATTCCCTGGACAATCTGAAGGGTAAGAAGTTTTCGTTCGTATCCGCAACGTCTACTTCGGGCTTCAAGGTTCCCTCCAATGCCATCATGAAGAAGTGCGGCGTCGAGTCTTCCGACGACCTTCTGCAGGACGGCACGTTCTTCAGTAAGGTAATGTTCGGCGATTCCCACCAGGGCTCTGCAGTGAATTTGCTTTCCGGTCAGGTTGATGCTGCTGCATTCGACGATGTTGACGTAGACATGTACTTCGACCTGGTATCCGGCAGCGCTAACGCTCCTGGCGCCGTATACAAGGTGAAGGACGATGCGGCTGCACCGTTTGACTCGGTTCGCGGTAAGGAATTCACCATCATTGGCGTCACTCCCGTGCTGAACGCACCGTTCTGCTACAACACCGACAAGCTTTCCGATGATGAGCAGAAGGAGATCACTGAAGCATTTTGCTCTGAGGAAACCGCATCCAACAAGGAAATCTTTGCTGACCCTGACGATGAGAACGCCAAGGCAGTCTTCGACAAGGATTCCGACAAGACCTGCTTCGTTGCTTGCGATGATGCATGGTACAACCCCATTCGAGAGCTTGGTGCATAAAGCATGGAGCAACGTCAGGAACTGCTGACCGTTGAGCGCCTGACGAAAAGCTACGACGGCAAGGGGAAGGCGCTGCACGATGTGTCGCTTTCCCTTCGTCGTGGCGAGTTCGTCACGGTTATCGGGCCTTCGGGGGCGGGCAAATCCACTTTTCTGCGCTGCATCAATCGCCTTATCGATGCTTCAGAGGGAAGCATCGTGTTCGACGGGCGTGAAATTACCAGCATGAACAAGCGTCAGATGCGCAAGGCCCGTCGCGACATCGGGATGATCTTTCAGCATTACAACCTGGTGCATCGAGCCACCGCAATCGAAAACGTTTTGCAGGGGCGCTTGGGCTATCTGTCGAACTTCCGTGGCATCTTCGGTTTGTACAGTGAAGAAGACAAGCGCAGTGCGTTCGAGCTGCTGGGCAAAATGGGCCTTGCTGAATTCGCATATCAGCGTGCTGACCAGCTTTCCGGTGGCCAACAGCAACGAGTGGGCATTGCGCGTGCGTTGGTGCAGGACCCGCTATTGATGCTGTGCGATGAGCCTATTGCGAGCCTCGACCCAAAGTCTTCGCGTGTGACGATGGAAATGCTTCGTTGGGTTTCCGATGAGCTGGGCGTTGCTTGCCTGGTGAATTTGCATCAAGTTGACTACGCCATCGAGTATTCCGACCGTATCGTTGCGCTGAAGAAGGGAGTCAAGGTATTCGACGGCACGCCTGATGAGCTGGATGCGAAAACCATTTCCGACATCTACGGCACGCCGTATGTGCATGAGAGCGCACATGGTGTGGAGGGAAAGAACGCAGGCGCGCAGAACGCGGGTGTGGCGGTTGCGGTTGCGGCGGGTACGGGCGCGGCAGGCGCTGGCGCGGCGGGACAAGGAGCCAGCGCGGCAGGTGCCACCGAGCTCGACCGGGCTGCTGTGGCTGCGGTGATCGAAGAGGCAAAGGCCGTCACACGGGCGAACGCCGAGGCGGTCGAAGAGGCGAAAGCTGTCACCCGCGCCAATGCTGTAGCGACTGGAGGGTCGAAGCCCGTTACGTGGGCGCATGCTGGCAAGCTGCAGCTGAGGACTGACGATGCCTCTCATGTTGAGGTGGGCGTATGACCGTCAAGTCTGCTAAGGCAGCAGCTTCCGGCGAAGGGCACTTGGTTGCTTTCGCTGGCGACGAAACCCGAGCAGCGGCGGAGGTTCATACCGCTCGTTGGTTCTTTAGGAAGCGAACGCTGTGCATCGTGGGGTTGGTAGCGGGCTTTCTTGCCATCAACGCGCTTTTCGGTGCTTATGTTGATTTCGACTTCATGGAAGCGGCATCCGATATCCCTGGTGGCCTTGCTTGGATGGCGGTGAGCTTCTTGCCGAGTGCCGCATCGCTTGAAAAATTGCCGCAGATCATGCCTGCGCTTCTTTCCACGGTGCTCGACTCGATTGCTGCCAGCACCACGGCGGCGCTGTTGGCCTATGTGGTTGCAGTGCTTGGATCGCGTTCGGTGGGGCTCGGTGGCATGGCGCAGGTTTTGGCGCGTGGCATTGCGTCGCTGTTCCGCAATATTCCCGTTGTTGCCTGGGCGTTTATCCTTTTGTTCTCGTTCCATCAAAGCGAGTTCACCGGTTTCCTAGCACTGTTCCTAGGCAGCTTCGGCTACCTAACCCGCTGCTATTTGGAAAGCATCGACGAAATAAGCTCGGGTACCATTGAGGCGCTTCGAGCCACGGGTGCGAGCTATTTGCAGATTGTGGCGCAGGGGGTAATTCCCCTTTCTATCACTTCGGTGGTGAGCTGGGTGCTGTACATGGTGGAGACCAACATTCGCGACGCCACGTTGGTTGGCATCCTTACTGGCACAGGCATCGGATTCGTGTTCAACTTGTTTTACAAGAGCTTCCGCTATGACGTGGCGGGGTTGGTAATTCTGCTGATCGTGGTGGTAGTTATCTGCTGTGAAAGCGTTTCCAACTATGTAAGGAGGCGCATCCTGTGAGGCGGTTTACTGAAGAAGGTGCGGCTTGCCGGCCTGTAGTTCAACAGGGCACAGTTTGCGAAGGCTCAGCTTGCGCTGAAGCGCGCGTTTCGCGAACCGGCAAGATCAAAACGCGCTGCATGAACAAGTCGAACACGGTGCTTGGGGTAACGCTGGGTGTGTTGGTTGCGATAACGGTGCTGACCTTCGTGCTGATGGATTACGGCGACACACCTCTTTTGGATGCGACGGCAAATGCTCTGGGCGACTTTGCAACCATGCTTACGCAGCCAGGGCTCGGCGGGCATTTCGTCCTTGCCGATTTGGTGGACGGCCTCTTCGTTTCATTGGCACTTGCAACGCTTACTACGGTGCTGGGTGCGGCTATCGCTTTCGTTTTAGGGCTTTTCGCGGCCATGAACCTGTCGAATCGCGCCGCTTCGAATGCCATCAAAGCGGTTATGTCGCTGTTCCGCGCCGTTCCCACCATCCTATGGGTGCTCATCTTCACGGTTGCTATCGGCTTGGGGCCAGAAGCAGCGGTGGCGGGCCTTTTGTTCCACGGCATTGCGTACCTGACCAAGGCTTATTCAGAAAGCTTTGAAGAGATTGACCCCGGCGTAGTGGAAGCCCTGCGTGCCTCGGGCGCTTCATGGTGGCAGGTGGTGTTTTCCGCTGTTGTGCCCGAAAAGTTATCCGAGATTCTTTCCTGGACATTCATCCGCTTCGAAATCAACTTCGTCAACGCTGTTGCCGTGGGCGCCGTTGCGGGTGCGGGCGGCATTGGCTATCAGCTGTTTTTGGCGGGCAGCTTCTATTACGACATCCATGAAGTGGGTCTAATCGTGTATTTCTGCTTCGCGGTGGCCGTTGCGCTGGAGCTTCTTTCGACTCAATTGCGCAAGCGCTTCATCGTGCAGAACTAGGAGAAAAGATGAACAGAAAAGAACGTACACGCGTTTTGGTGGAAGGCAATCGCAAGGTGCTTTCCCGTATGGCGTGCGAAGCGGAACAGCTTTACGCCGTTGCGATGGTGAAAGAGCCCGCAGAGGAGCTGGTGATGCTGAAGGTGCGCGAAGGCGCTCAGCGCAGCCTGTTCTATCTGGGCGAAGCGCTCATGACCTCGTGCTCGGTTCGCATCGGCGGCGCTCATGGCTACGGCATGGTGCTGGGAGAGGACCGCAAGAAAGCCCGCGATTTGGCGATTGTCGATGCGGTGTATGCCGCAGGCGGCAACGAGATTTTACTGCTGGCATGGGAAGAGATGCTCGAGGAAGAGCGGCAGCGTTTGGCTGAAGCGGAACAAAAGCGCGCGGAGGCGTTGCTGCGTACTCAGGTAGATTTTTCGACGATGGAAGTTTAAGAATGATTGCGAATAACGTAGAAACCCATGTGGCTCAACGTGCGTTTCGGCAGGTGTTGGAAGCTTTTGCTCGTCCTGGCACCGTTGGGCAGATTGATACTTTTCCGAAAAGCGGCGAAACCGCGCCAGTGCCGGGTTACTTTGAAACAGCGGTGCGTCTCTTTGTTGATCAGGCAGTGACCTTTTGCGCGGTTGGGGCCGCATCGCACGATGTTGCTTGTTGGCTGACCGTGCAAACCCATGCAAAGCAGGTGCAAACGCAAGAGGCTGATTTCGTGTTGGTTCCTGCGACAAGCGATGCGATTCATGTTGAGGCGATTGCCCAGGCAAAGCCGGGCACGCTCGAAGAGCCGGAAAAAGGCGCCATGGTTGTTTTGCTGGTCGATTCCATTTCTGAAGTTCCCGCCAAGGGCTTAACGCGCTTGGGTCTTTTGGGGCCTGGCATCGAAAAGACCGCCGAACTGTATGTAAGCCAAGTGGAATGGGTGCACGCTCGCGCGGAGCGAGCAGACGAGTACCCCTGCGGCATCGAGATCTTGCTTGTTGACGGTGAGGGCAACGTGGCGGCGCTTCCTCGCACTACCCGCATCGAAAATGCGTTCGCCTGCTTGGGCGGAAGCGAAGGGGAGGTGGCGTAATGGGGTACGTTGCAGTACGTGGCGGCGGTCTTGCCATCGAGGAGAGCCTTAAGCTCCTTGAACGCCAGCGCGTTGAAGGTTTGAATAGCGTTTCCGTCGACGCGGTGGAAGATTCGTTTCCTGGCCTGGTGGAACAGGTGATGGGCGAAGCCTCTCTCTACGCGCCTCGTCTTGCCGCCGTGGCATTGAAGCAGGCGCAGGGCTCACCCGAAGAGGCGGTGTTTCTGCTGCGCGCGTTTCGCTCGACGCTTGAGCGCCCGTATGTCTCGCGCGAGATCAAGGGCGAGAACATGGCGGTTGAGCGTCGTGTCTCGGCGGCTTTCAAGGATATTCTTGGAGGTCAGCTACTGGGGGCAACGCGCGATTACTCCCACCGCTTGATTCGCTTCGGTTTGGAGCACGAGACCGACGAAGATGCGGCGAAGGTGCGCCGTGCTTACGACGATGAGCTGGATGCGGAATGGGCGGCGCTCAGCGAAGAGGAACGCGAGGAGCATCGCGCTGCTGCGGCGAAGCTGAAGCATATGCCGAAGGTTCTGGATTATCTTCGCAAAGAAGGCTTGATCGACGGGTGCACCGAAAACAATGATGCTCCTGTTGATGTAACCATGGAGCCGTTGGTATTTCCTGCGCCGCGATCTGCGCGTTTGCAGACGCTTGCCCGCGGCATGACCCAGGGTGTAACCACTTTAGGCTATGCAGCCATCAGGGGTTTTGGTCCCTCGCATCCTACAGTAGGTGAATTGCGTTCTGGTTCGGTTGAGGTGTTGGTTGACCACCCTCTGGCTGATGGAGCCGACGAAGGTGACGCCTACTATTTGGGTGGCATTCCCGTGACGGAAGTGGAAAGCGTATTTGCGGTGGACCGCTCTAGGGAAGGCAAGTCGCAGATGGGCTTCAAGGTGGGCTACGGCATGGTGATGGGGCGTCAAGAGACCAAGGCGATCGCGATGAGTGTGCTTGATTTCTGCCTTGAGCAAGGCGACAAGTGCTATCCAACGCAGGATGAGGAATTCGTCCTGTACCACGTGGACGGCGTTGAGGCTACTGGCTTTGTTTCCCACTTAAAGCTCCCGCACTACGTAACCTTCCAATCGAAGCTTTCCAGCGTGCGCTCCACGGTGAAGGGAGATGAGCAGTAATGCGCCAGCTCTATAATTTTGCTTTTTTCGACGAGGCTTCGAAGCGCGAGATTCGCCGTGCCATTATCAAAGGCGTTTCCATTCCGGGCCATCAGATTCCCTTCGCTTCGCGCGAGATGCCCATTGGCCGCGGCTGGGGCACGGGCGGCTTGCAAGTAACGTTGGCGCTTATTGGCCAGAACGACGTGCTGAAGGTGATTGATCAGGGCGCCGACGACAGCGTGAATGCCGTGAACATCAAGAAGCTCGTTGCCGAAACCACCGACGTCGAAGTGACTGAGAAAACACAGTATGCAAGTCTTATCCAATCACGTCATCGCATTCCGGAACAGCCTCTTTCGGCAGATCAGATACTTGTTCTGCAAGTTCCTATGCCCGAGCCCCTGCGAAATTTCGAGCCAAGCGAGGCAAAAACGCGTGTACTCCACGCCGAAGCGGACTACACCGGGGCGTGGCTGGGATTGTTTGATCAGACTGTTCGCTATGGCCATACCGTTACCGACGCAGACCACCCGTGTTTGGTGGAAGGGCGCTACGTAATGGCTCCTTCGCCCATACCCCGCTTCGACACGATGAGGCTCGATATGGCTCAGAACCTGACGCTTTTGGGCGCGGGTCGCGAAAAGAAAATCTATGCCGTCCCGCCCTTTACCCATGTTCATCCGCTTGATTTCGAAGATTACCCCTTTGCGGTAGAGAGTTTTGAGGGGAAGAGCTGCCGCTTGTGTGGTGCCACCGATGCATACCTGGATGAATTGGTGGACGAGGAAACGGGCGAAACCTATTACCAATGCAACGACACGGCGTACTGCCAACAAAGGCGAGAGGAGGGGCGCAATGAATAAGGTGCCCGTTATTGATGAAGAGCCCTGTTTACAGGTGCGCCACGTGTCAAAGCGCTTTGGAGAAGGCTGCGACTATTGTTTGGGCGGTGGCGAGTTAGAGCGCAACATCTGCCCGAAGTGCAAGACCGTGCATGCGGTTCGCGATGTGAGCTTGGATTTGTATCCCGGTGAAATCGTGGGAATCGTGGGTGAGTCGGGTAGCGGCAAATCTACTTTTATGCAGTGCCTGTACTTCGACCAGGCCGCCACCGCAGGCACAGTGCGCGCTGTTGCCTACGATGATGGCAAGGCGAATTTGCTGGAGCTTTCCTCGCAGCAGAAGCGCAAGGTGCGCAACACGGTGCTGGGCATGGTGTATCAGAACCCGTATTTGGGCTTGCGAATGAGCTTTTCCTCCCTTTCGAATATTGCCGAGCAGATGATTGCCGCCGGCAATCGCAACGTGGAGTCGATGCGTGCTCGTGGCAATGAGCTTTTAGGGAAGGTGAACATCCCTCTCTCGCGCGCGGGGGATGCGCCGGCAACGTTTTCCGGCGGCATGCAGCAGCGCGTTCAGATTGCCAAGGCACTTTCGAACAATCCTCCCGTGCTGCTTTTGGATGAAGTTACCACGGGCCTAGACCTTTCCGTGCAGGCCAGTGTTCTTGACTTGATTCTGCAGATCAAGCGCGATTTCGGCGTAAGTATGCTGGTGGTAAGCCACGATCTGGGCGTTATTCGCATGCTGGCCGATCGCACGTTTGTGATGCTGAACGGGCAGGTTGTGGAGCATGGTCTTACTGATCAGGTTCTGGAAGATCCTCAGCATTCCTACACTCAGCAGCTGGTGTATTCACTGCTGTAAATGGGCCCCTTCGCCCAGCGGCGCTTTTCCTGGCGTCGCATAGATTAATAACCCAATGCAAGGAGAAATGCATTTATGGAAGCAAATTCGCTTGTGATTCGCGGAGGTAACGTGGTTGCCGAAGATGCGATTCTGCCCAATCACGACATCGTTGTTGAAGATGGAACCATTGTGCGCATTGCGCCGACGCTTGCCAATGTTCGCACGGTTGATGCGCAGCTCGACGAGAACACGTCGGGTATGGTGGTTGATAGGGAAACCGGTTTCCCTGTGGTGGATGCGCGTGGTGCGTATGTGGTGCCGGGCATGATCGATGTTCATTCCGATTACATCGAGTCGGTGGCATCGCCGCGACCAAGTGTTGTTATGAATCTGCCCACTTCGCTGTATAAGGTTGACCGCGAGCTGGTTTCACATGGCGTAACCACGATCTACCATTCGCTTTCGGTGTACGGGGCTAAGATTTTCGACCACAAGCCCATTCGCGATTTCGAGAATGTGAGTAAGCTTGCCGAAAGCATTTCAGATATGCGCGATAGCGAAGAGCACGACCATCTTATTCGCCATCGCTTCCATCTGCGCTTGGAGCTTGATTCTGTCGACCGTGTGGACGAAGTGTATAACTACCTGCAGGACGGCAAGGTGGATTTGATCTCGTTTATGGATCATACGCCGGGCCAGGGTCAGTATCGTGATTTGCTGGTATTCAGCGACACCATCAAAGGGTACCGTGACGGCATTTCCGACGAAGAGGTTGCCGCCATCGTTGAGGAACAGCAAGCTGCCGACAAGATTGGCCCCGAGCAGCTGAGCGAGCTTGCAGAACTTGCTCGTGAACAGGGGATTTCGCTTGCTTCACATGATGACGATTCAAAGGAAAAGCTCGATTACATGGGCACATTGGGTGCATCGATTTCCGAGTTTCCTGTTGATATGGAAACGGCGCGCGATGCACATGAGCGAGGCATGTTCACCTTGGCGGGCGCCCCGAACGTGATGATGGGACATAGCCATGCGGGCAACCTTTCGGCGCGTGAAGGCGTGGCTCAGGGCGTAATCACCATGTTGTGCAGCGATTACTATCCGGCGGCCCTTATCGATGCAGTGTTTATCCTTCATCGCGAATGCGCGATGTCTCTTCCCGAAGCGTTTGCGCTGGTGACGGCTAATCCTGCCAAGGCGGTGGGCATCTATTCCGAAGTTGGCACGCTTACGGTTGGCAAGCGTGCGGATATTCTGCTGGTGCGCGAAATCGGGTGCACGCCTGATGTACAAACCACCACGCCGGTTATTACGCGCGCTTTCGTAGGTGGCAATTCAGTGTACCGTTCGCATTACCCCGATCAGCCCCATGGCTACGATCGCTAGGGGCTGCCATGAAGGAGCTTCTGAAAATCGACGATCTTTCCAAGTCGTTTGTGATGCACCGTGCGGAGCGCCGCATTTTGGGTTGCCAGCATATTAACCTTTCGCTTATGCCGGGCGAATTTGTGGGCATTACGGGGCGCAGCGGGTCGGGCAAATCGACCATTCTGCGTTGCATTTATCGCACCAATTTGCCGGAGTCGGGTGCCATTTGGTATGACTCGGAATCGTTTGGGGCGCTTGATTTGTGCCAAGCGAGTGAACGTCAGATGATCTACCTGCGCAAATACGAAATGGGCTACGTTTCGCAGTTCTTGAATGCCCTGCCGCGCCAAACCGCCTACGACATCGTATTGAAGAGCGCCCTTGAAACCTTCGGTGCCGATGAGGAGGAAAAGGCAACATGGGAAACCGAGCGCATGCTGCGTCATTTTGACATCGATGAATCGTTGTGGCTGCTGTATCCGCGTACGTTTTCCGGCGGCGAAAAGCTTCGCTTGAACATTGCCGCTGCCATGATCAAACAACCACGTTTGTTGCTGCTCGACGAGCCTACTGCTTCATTGGATGCGGCATCGAAGGTGAAGGTGCGTGAGCTGATCGAGCAATTGAAGGCGCAGGGAACCACGATGTTGGGGATTTTCCACGACCTCGAGTTCATGGAGGGCCTGTGCGACCATGAGTTCAATATGCAAAAGGGAGAGATAGTGCAATGAGCGAATGGCAGGGTACCAAAGAGCGCACCGCACAGGCGTTTCGGCAGGAGCCGCTGTGGGATTTGCTGGGGGTGCAGCCCGGCAGGGAGTTTCGTGCCGATCTGCATGCGCATACGACGCTTTCCGATGGGTCGGATTCGTTTTTGGAGCTGATGGGGAAGGCTCGCGTGCGGGGGATTACCCATTTGGCGGTAACGAACCACGACACCACCGTCGGGCTTGATGCTGTTCGGCAGCAGGCAGCGGAGCATGGATTCTCGGTTGTGCGCGGTGTCGAGATCAGTGCGTGGGATTCGACCGCAAAGCGACGCGTGCATCTTTTGGGATTGGGCATGCCCGCCGATGCTCCAGCGGTGCGCGACTTGTGCTCGGGCACTTTGGAGCGTCGCACCGCCAATACGGCGTGGCAGATGCAGCAGCTGCTTGATGCCGGCTACGATGTGGACGTTGAGTATGCGGCGCAGCTTGCTGGGCAGTCGACGGCGTTCTACAAGCAGCATTTGATGGCGGCGTTGACCAATGCTGATTTCAGCAGCGCAGAGTACCAATTCTTGTGCAAGACGCTGTTTAAGGGCGGCGGCATCGCGCAGCGCGATATCGAGTACGTTGACATGTGTGATGCCGTGGCTGCCATTGCGGCTGATGGCGGGTTGCCTGTTTTGGCCCATCCCGGCCAGTTCGACAATTACGAGGCGTTGCCTGCGCTCGTTGACGCGGGGCTTATAGGTATCGAGAAGTATCATCCTGATCACGACTATCGCGATACGCAGCTGTGCGAAGAGCTTGCTGCTCGCTACAGCCTGTTTTGCACGGGCGGTTCCGACTACCACGGACGCTTCGGCAAGGTGCCGTACCCTGGCTACCGCTTTATGGTGGGTCAAGCGTTTTAAGGCGGGAAAAGGGACAGATGCCAGGTCCCCGCTTACGCTATGGTGCACAAAAACAGGGTCTCGCTCGCGAACTAGAACCGCCTCCCATTTCTTGGATGCAAGAAATGGGAGGCGGTTCGCTTTATCGCGGGCGGGCCCTGCTTGTTTGGCGGGAATCTGGTATCTGCCCTTTCCCGCCTATATGCCGATGCCGCCCATGTTGTGGAAACGCTTCTGAAGCATGTCGGTAGGGTAGGCGGTATCGCAGAATTGCTCAATGGGATTCTGCGGCGGAATGCCATCGGTGCGGGCATCGGCGCGCAGCAAAACGATGATGGTCATGGCAATGTCGAACGCCATGAAGATGGAAAGCGCTGCCGTTGCCACGCGGTACGGGGCGCCGGTGGTGTTCACGCGGTTGAAGATGCGCTGGCATAATTGCAGGCCAACCTTTACCCACAGCACGCCAATGGTGCCCCAGATCAGGCAGTGGAACACATCAGTGCGCCCGTCAAAATTGAGGGGGATGTTCAGGTAGCTCCATGCCACCACACCCCAAAATGTTTCCATGGCCCAGCTGGCGAAGTATTCGAGGCTGCCGCCCACAACGGCGCTTACTGCCAGAAGCAGCGGAACGCCTTTGTCCTGCAGGGGTTCAAGCAGCATGGTTAGCAGAACTGCCGCCAACCCGTAGATGGGCGAAAACGGACCCCAGATGAAACCGGCGCGGCTTTCCAATTCGCCGAACGCCACCAGGTGCTGTAGCGTTTCGCCCGCAAGGCCCACGACGGACATGCCCATGAAAATCCAAACCAGCTGCCCTGGATGTTCGGCAAGATGCGTTTGCTCGTGGGTTGCCGAAGTGGCATGACGGTTAAGTTCGCGAGCAAGTTCCACCACGGCAATCCTTTCGTTCGGGGGCTTGTTATTTGCTGGCAGTGCGGCTCCCTTTAAGGGGAGGGCGCTGCGCTGTTCGACGCTGGTGCGGTATCGGTTGCGTACGGTCTCCTTTGAAGAGCGCTGCGCTTGATGCGCGTTTGCGCGACGCTCCGTGGGGCCTGGCACATTCGGCATGCGTTTGCGCGGGGATCGCACAAGAGCGATTTCCCTGCGTTGCCCGATGCATGGACGCGCCAAGGACCTTTTGCGTCGCCGTTCCGAGGTTATGCACTCGGCGCGCGTTGTCCGCCGTCCTGTGGAGGCCGGCGCATTCAGCGCGCATTTGCGCAGCACCGTCCATTGTAGCCCCCGCGCTTTGCGGCGGGCGAAAGAGGCAGGAAAATTACACCGCTTCGCGGCCCTTGCCCCGCATTCCCTGCTTCGCATCCACCTGTTCGCTAGGTGCTACTCCAGCGCGTCGCGGCATTCAAAGAGGGTGGATGCCAGGTTCGCCAGACGGACGGTGTATAGGCCGCCGTCGGGCGAATTGGTCATGGTGCTCATGAGGTAGGTGGTGCCGTCGGTGCACTTGATGAGCCCCGCATCGCACAGACCGGTGAAGCGTTCGCGGCCAGAGCACCAGCCTGCCTTGTTGAGCACGGCTTCGACTTCTTCGTCTTCGCTTACGCCGGAGCGGATGAACGACACGTTCGTCTGCTCGTAGAGCGATGCCAGGTTCTGCGCGGTGGGCGTATTGGTTTTGAGGTACTGGTACGTGTGCAGCCACAGCAAGGCGGATTCGCGCGCGGAATAGCGCGGGAAGTGCGTGTCGTGCATGATCTCGGAATCCACGCCGCAGGAATTGAGCCATTCGGCGAACCCTGCGCTGTCGTAAGTGTTGCGCAAGCTGCTGAATGCGCTGTTGTCCGAGTAGAGGATCATGGGCTGTATCAGGGAATATATGGACGACGAAACGCCGGATCCCGCCGCTTCGCTGCCGGATGGGTAGGAAGCGTCGTTGTCGCCCAGGTGTTGGCACAGGTAGGCGGCGTAGGGACCTTTGAATGAGCTGGCGCCGTATACGCGCGAGTCGAGGTTGTAGGCGATGCCCTTGCCGGTGTTCAAATTGATGAGCGTGAAGCCAACGGTGTAGCCGCCGCCTTCGATGTTTTGGGTGGCTGCTGCAAGGGATTCTTGCTGCTCTTCGGAAAGCGGTGCGGCGTCTTCACCTTCTATCAGGGAAAATGTGCCAGGGGCGGTGGCGAAGGAATCGATGCCGTTGAGCGCATCGGGCGTGAGGCGTTGAGCGACGAGTCCCGCTGCTGCTTCGTCTGCGGCAGCATCCGTGGTAGTTGCAACGGCGTTTGCTGCGTAGCTCACAAAGCCGCTGCTTAGGGGGATGCCATTAGGGGTGGGTCTGCTGCTTGAAGCCACGGCTGCGCTGATGCCCACTACGACGCACAGCGCAATGGCTGCAGCGATGGCGGAAGCCTTTTTGTGCAGACCGAGGAAGTCTCCGGCCTTTTTGAGATATGCGGACGGCACCTCTTTTGCGTGAGCGGCGTGGTCCTCGCCGGATACTGCCTTTGCTGCGTGGGAGCCGCGGTCCTTGTCAGATGTTGCCTTTGCTGCATGAGAGCCGCGGCTCTCGCCAGATGCCGCCTTTGCTGTGAGGGCGCCGCTGCGATCATCGGACGAGGTTTCTTCTGCGTGGGAAGAGCTGTCCACCGCTTCTTCGCCGGCGCTGGCGGCGTGCTTGGGGTCGTGGATTGCGTCGTCGTGCTCAGGAGAGGCGTTGCCGCCGCGTTCCAGCGAGGTGACGTTGTTGCGCTCCGGCGAAACGGTGCTGCTGTGCTGCGGCGAGGTAGCGTTGTCGCATTCGGACGAGATGGCGCCGTTGCCGTCGTGCTGCATTGCTGCCGTGTTGTCGTGTTCCGATGGGGAGGCGTTGTCGTGTTCCAATGGGGCGTCACCGCCGTTGCGTTCCGATGCTGCCGCGTTGCTACGCTCTGGAGCGGCGGTGTTGCCGCGTTCCGATGGTGTCGTGCTGCCATATCCGGATGGTTCGGTGCCGTTATCGCGCTCGTCTGTGCTATTGATGTAAGTATCTTTTCCGCTCATGTTCGCCATACTACGCGAGTACGTTTTCGGTGCCGTTTCTTGGTGAAAGGCACCAAAATATTTTCATGGTTTCTTGGACGTGTCGGCGTGCGTTGTTGAATTGGCGGACGCTTCGTTCGGGCGGCGTCTTCCGGCTACGTGGCGCCGCTGCGATTTCGCAGCAAGCCCGGGCAGCCGAGGGCCTTCTTGGCAAGATGTCGTCGAGAGGCATTCTTGAAGGGGGCTGCCGTGGCAAGATATTGCCGCGGTGCGTTCCTGGGCTGCCGGCCATGGCGATATCTCGCCGTGGTGTGTTTTCGGGTTGTCGGCCATGGCAAGATCTCGCCGCGGTGCGTTCCCGGGCGGCGATCCGTGGCAGCTTTTTCGCTTCATGCGTTCCCGAAGGGGCCTCGGACGGGAAAAACGCCAGTTCGCGGCAACATATCGCCGCCGTGCATCCAAAACGGGCTGGCTTCGGCAAGATATGCGCGCCATGCATCCGAAAAGCCCCGCAAACGGGCGTTCGGGGATGCACCGCGCGAAGATCTTGCCAGGAAGGGGCCCTTTTCGCTGCGCGCGCCCCTCAGATCATGCACGGCGCGCGGATCTTGCCATTCCTGGGTGCTCCGTTTGAGCGTTTTGGTCTCTCTCTGGCGGGGCAGGGGCGGTGCTCGCGGTTCGCGCACTGCCCCCCGCTTTGTGCGGGTAGCGCGGCTGTTTCGCGGGCTCGCCCACATGCGGCTTCGAGCTGCTCTCCGCCTCCGCACAAGATGCTCCCGTTGCCGCGCCCCCTGCGTGCGCCCCTGCGCCCTGTCTGCGTTGCTGGGTCTGCCTGCCTCGTCGCCCACAAGCAGCTTCTTCTCGCCCGCGGCCCTGTCGTCGCGTCCGCGTCGCGACCGAACTGGTAGTAGCGTGTCATTTGCCGCAGAAAACGTGGCGCTGTGATGGTGTTTCGTTGAATTGCCGTTGTTCCGCGGTACTATTCTGAAAGATATCGTGCCTGTTTACGCAAAACGGGTTGTGGGACCAACGATGGCGGCGGCCATCAGAATAGGAGATGAAGCTGTCGTGAACGACTCCGACGGCGGCGGTCGATGTTGCTCGACCCGAAAACGCACCGCACAATGCAATGATTCTCTTTTTGGTCCCGCGCGGTCTTTGTCTTCGTGTGAAGAAAAGGCTGCGTTTCTGTATTCAGATACTGCAGCGCAAACAGCGTTGCAGTTCTTCTTTGCGCGTGGCTTATGCCTGGACGTGCGCAAGCACCTTTCCTTGTTGACGGACGTAACGCGTCTTATGCCCTTCCCAAAGGGGGAGATGGCCGTGTAATTTCGGTTTTCTCGGAAAGGGCGCAAAGCGCACCGGTTCCCCTTTAGCGGAAAAGCAGTTTGAAACTCTTTTCCCGATCCCATTCCCGCAATGAGAAATGGCCGATCCGTTTCTCGTCCCCGCAGTGAGAGATGGCGATTCCGCTTCTCACCCGCTTATGCAAGGAGTTTTGTACCTAGATGCCTATTTGGTTAAGTTTGATACTGGTGGTTCTGTTCCTGTTGATGAACGCTTTTTTCGTTATCGCCGAGTTTTCCTTGGTGCGCGTGCGTAAATCGCAGATTGAGATTTTGGTGGAAGAAGGCAAGAAGGGCGCCAAGCGTGCGTTCGAGATGGCCGACAACGTTAACGAGTACCTTTCGGCTTGCCAGCTTGGTATTACGCTGGCTTCGCTGGCGTTGGGCTGGTTGGGCGAGCCCGCGTTTGCCGCGCTGCTTCACCCGGTCTTCGTGTTCTTTGGCTTGCCCGACACGGCTGTCACCGTTATTTCGGTGGGTATTGGCTACTTCATCATGACCACGCTGCATGTGGTGGCCGGCGAGCTCATCCCTAAGAGCATGGCTATTCTGAAGACGGAAACCTACGCGCTGCACACAGCGGGTCCGCTCCATGCGTTCTACCGCATTACGTACCCCATCATGTGGCTGTTCAACGCCACCACCAATGGCGTTATGCGCCTGACCGGCCACGACACCAAGAGCGAAACCGAGGCTTATTCCGAGGAAGAAATCAAGCTGTTGCTTGAAGAAAGCGCCGAGAGCGGATCTATCGAGCAGGATCAGTACCAGTATCTGGACAACATCTTCGACTTGGACGACAAGGACGCGAAGGCTATCATGACGCCCCGCACCGAGGTATTGGCCATCGACTACGACGATGACCTTGCGACGAACCTCGACTTCATGGGGAAGAACAAATTCACTCGCTACCCCGTATTCCGTGAGGACAAAGACAACATTGTGGGCTTCGTGCACATCAAGGATGCTTATCTGCTGCCCGAGGGCTCTACGATGAAAGACCTGAAGATTCGCTCTATTCAGGCGGTGCCGGAGAGCATTTCTATCGCGAAGCTTTTGCAGGTGCTGCAGGCTAAGCACACGAAGATCGCCGTGGTGGTTGACGAGCATGGCGGCACGTCCGGCATCGTTACCATGACCGATGTAGTCGAGCAGATTATCGGCCGCATGGAAGACGAGTATCTGCACGATGATCAGGACGAGATCTTGAAGGTGGGCGAGCACCATTACTTGGTAGACGGCTCGTTGCCGGTTGACCAGTTCGTTGAGTTCATTGGCTTTGAACCCGTGCCCGTGTTCGACTATGAGACCGCGGGCGGCTTGATGCTTGACCTGCTGGACAAGATCCCCGCCGAGGGCGATTCGTACGAGCTGCATCACGAGGGCACGAAGATCACGATGATGGCTCGTGTGATGGACGGCCTGCGCATCGACAAGATCGATGTTCGCTTCAAGGATGAGCCCGAACCCGAAGAAACCGAATAGTGGGAATTTAGGGACAGGTACCGTATTCCCACCTAACAAAATAGAGCCCCGCTTGCTGCAAAGTGGCAAGCGAGGCTCTTTCTTTGTGTGCATTTTCCCAGGTGGGAAAACGTGAACTGCGTCCCATTTCTTGGAGTCGATAATAGCGATTAAGCGGCTGCCCCGAAAGACTTCCTGTATTCCTCGGGCGTGAGGCCGCCCAGGGCTCCCTGCCTCCTCCTTGCGTTCCAGTGCCGGACGTACGAGTCGAGGTTCGCCTTGAACGACTCGAAGTCCGGCCACTCGTTGCCCCTCGAGAACTCGTCCTTGAGATGGCCGAACAGGCTCTCGGTGCAGGTGTTGTCCAGGCAGTTCCCCTTTCTCGACATGCTCTGGACGATGCCCTCGCGCCCCGCTCCGCGCGCAGGCACATGGCGATCTGCCTGTGGCCGCATCCGTTGGGCGTGCGGGAGAAGACTGACCTGTGTCAAGATTTCGGACACGGAAGCTTGAGGGATTACGCGGCCATGGGAAGCCCCTCTTCGGCCGGCTTGGTCCGCTCGAAGAAGGATTCCATGGCCTGTGCCGGCACCTGGTAGCCGATGGTAGAGTGGGGCCTTCTTCGGTTGTAGTCCGCCCCGATGAACTCGATCACGGCGTGCTTGGCGTCGGCCCTGGTGGCGAAGCTCGACCTGTAGTACATCTCGTTCTTCAGCGTGGCGAAGAACGACTCGGCCACGGCGTTGTCGTGGCAGTTGCCGGTGCGGCTGCAGGAAAGGCGCACGTCGTTGGCCCGCGCCCACTCGGCCAAGGTCCTGCTGATGTATTGGGTGCCTCTGTCGGAATGGAAAATGGCGTTTCCGGCCACGTAGCCGCGCGACTTCGCGGATTCCAAGGCCGCCACGGCGATGTCGGCGGTCATCCGTTCCGAGAGCGACCAGCCGACCAAGACCTCGCCGGTCCGCATCGGAGGCAATGTATGGCTGGGTGCGAACGTAGTTGTCCTCAAGGGCGTCACAATCGGGGATAACGCGGTTGTTGTCGCGAACAGCGTCGTCTCAAAAGAAGTACCTGCGAACACATTGTTTTATGAGAAGCACGAGCGGTGATATAGGGATCTACGGTAGTCGAGAACGGTTGTGGTAATGCCCTGCTTCAATATGTTGAAGAAGCTTATTATTCCGTTCAAGAAACCTTGAGAAGTCCAGTGCTCGAGAACGGGTGACGTGTGCGCTGCGGGGCGGAATCGTGTCGCTTTCGGCAATCGCGCCCTTGTCAATGCTGCGCATGTCATGTTATCAAGCTTACCGTGGCGGTTTGGGGCGGTCTTTAACCGAGGGCGTTTGGATTGCCGGAGAAAGCGGAGGAGTGTGCAACTTTGATGAGCAGGGAAATCGAAATCAGGGACAGAATCGCCAGGCTCGATCCTGCTGGCTTCCAGAACCTTGCTCAGGAATTGCTTTCGCAGCACCTTGGGTATGATAAGCCCGTACACAGGGGGTCCGCCGCCCGCTCGGCGGCAACGGCCCCGGGGACGCCGGACACAATCTGGCTTTTGCCCTACAACAAATTTGCCTATCTCGAATGCGGCCATTATCCGGAAAGGGCAGAAGCGAAGAAGAAAATCGAAGCGGATATCGAGAAGTGCCTAGAGACCGAAAGAATAGAGCTCGATTCTGGGCAGCTGGTCAAGATAATCATCGCATATTCATGTCGAAGGCTAGACAGTTCTGACCTCAGCTATCTAAGAGGCATTGACGATCGCGTCGAACTTGTGGGTACGGACGAAATGGCGAGTTTGTTGGCCCGACGGTACCCAAATCTTGCGAAAGAGCATCTGAGCATCGAGGTGGGTACTGGGCAAATTATGTCCCCGGATGAATTCGAATCCGCGGTCGAAAGAAACAGCTTCGCCTCAACCCTGAAGATCGATTTGATTGGAAGGGATAAAGAGATCAATGAGCTTCTCACTGCACTCGAAGAGAATCAGTTCGTCTTGGTGCATGGGCGCCCTGGATGCGGGAAGACTAGGCTTTGCCTAGAGGCTCTACGCCGATTTGCAAATAGCAGCGGCGCGCATCCACTTGTCATTCAATCGAACAAGTTGCCAATCTGGGACGACTTGGCAAATGATGTTCCCAAAGAGGACCCTTCGATAATTCTGCTCGACGACGCCAACGAGCTTTCCGGTCTCGAAGGATTTGCGGACTTAGTGTCTAACAGAGGCAATATCAAGGTCCTTATGACCGTAAGAAATTATGCGTTCGAGCATGTGAAGATCTCCATTTCAAAGTTCTGTAGGCCTTATCTCTATGAGGTCAACCCGCTTGACGAGGAGACGGCCTTAAACGTGGTCGAGAACGGATTCGGCATCGCGAAAGGGAGAGCATCTGCGGATATTGTCCGCTTGTCGAGGGGCAACATGCGGTTAGCCTGCGCAGCGGCCGAGGTCGCTAAGGAACGCGGGGTCGAAGTATTCTCCACGATGCCGAGCCTCATAGAAGCTTGCTACGGAGAGAAGGCTTCCCTTCTGGGCGGCAACGCCAAAATGGCGGCAACAATCGTCTCCGTTTTGGACTCGCACAGGGTGGAGGGAAACAAAGACCTGGATAAGCTTCTTGCCAAGGTAGGGATTTCTCATGACTGCTACGTTGATGCATGCACCACTCTGTGCCACGACGAGCTTGTGGATACCTGCCAGGGTTTGGTGGCGGTGGCGCCGGGTGAACAGGTTTTGAGAGATTATTTGCTCTACCGCGCATTCATCGCCGAGAAAAGCTTGTCGCTTTCTGACGTCGACAAGTTGGAGTGCGGCAATGCTCGATGTCCCAGCATTGTCGCCATCCTTGTAAACAATTTCTACACCGAAGAGCTTATTTCCTCCTTGAAATCGCAGCTGGACGACATTTGGGCATTGGCCAACGAGGAGAAACGATGGGGAATGGTTGGCGAATATCATTTCCTTCTCGGCGAGAAGGGTCTTGGACACATTCTTGGGGCAATTGAAGGCTGCGAACCCGGAAACTACGATTATCTTGCTTGCCGATTTGACAAGAACTCTGGAACTTATTCGCCGGAATCTCGGATCCTCGTATCGCTCACGCCCTTTTTGCATTCCCCTCAATTCAGCGTGCCTGAAGAGCTGTTCTTCATGGCTTTGGGGAAGAACATCCTACCTCCACAGGAGGCGAAGAAAGCCCTCACGACGACCATGTGCTTCAACGAGGACTCGTATTCGGATGAGTTTCGATACGAGAACGAGGTCATCGAACGCCTTGCGTGTGAGTTTCGCAAAACAAAGGAGAATAGATACGGGGTTCTGCTTGCCTATTACGCCGAGGCTTTACTGGCGGCAACATACGACGGTCCGACAAGGATGGAGGGAAACAAGGTCACGTTCGTCCATGGAAACCACGTCTACACTGAGGCGATGATCGGCTTGCGGAAGCGAGCAATCGCCTGCCTCAAGGAACTCAGAGGCTGTTCGGAGCTGAGCCGTCTCTGTGATTCGGTGATTACTGGGCTTCGGGGTATCGGCGGCGACGACGGGACCGGCCGGTTGTGGAAGGAGACCCTGGAGGAGACGTATAAAGGATATGTTTCGCGAATTGAGTCAATTGAGATTTGCAGCTTACCTGGGTTTGTCAAACTTGAGAAAGAACTCATTTCCCAAGGTGTCATCGCCGAAGAGGGGCTCCCGTTCCTTAACGCGTCGCCTGAGGAACGGATCGCGGCCAAGATCTTCTCTGAGGACTACTGTGGACACGATATCTCGGAGGAATTGACCGAGGTTGCTCAAACAGCAAGCTCGGTGAAGCTATTGGAGGCAATCTCGATTGCGTGCTCTGCCGGTCGGCAAAACTCGACTGGCATTCCATATTTAATCCTGAGAGAGGTCATGATTCTTTGTGCGGATGCTTTGACCGAATGCGCAGATTCGATCATCCTCTCTGGCGTCCCCTTGTATGTGGTTCCGGACGATTTGCTCATTCGCTGGATTAACTTGCTCGGCGTTGATCGGGTTCGCGGTCTTGCCCTAAAGCGACAGGAGATTGAGATTCCCGAATGGCTTAGTCAGATTGACGAGGTGCGATTTAAGAAGTTCGGTGTCAGTCCCGAGCTGGCAAGGGATATCGAGAAGGGAGCCGACGAATACGGCGAAACCGTTTCGTATGAGACAGCAATAGAAATCGAATCTGCCACTCCGGGCTTTTTTGCTAGATATGCGGTCGGCGTCCTGCGGAAGCTGGAAAGGGGCTCGTACGCCTTGCGTAGGCTTCTTCCCAACAACATCAACAATGCCGAGCAGAAAGCATTTGTCTCTAAGCCGGAAAAGCTGCGTCTTGCGGAAGAAATCTTGCTAAATCTCGTAAGCGGAACGAGTACCTATTGGAATGAGGATTTACTTCGTTTTATCGTCGCCAACGACGACCAATTTCCCGAGAGGGCAATGCCCGTGCTCATGGAGTTCAATGCGACTTATACGATGGAGACTTTAGGCGAGGCGGCATGGAGGGAGGAGAACGGCGAGGCCGCGACCGATAGAGCGTGGAGGGGCATAGAGGGGTTTGAGACAAATCTGCAGCGCATGGTGAAGCTTTTCGCTTTGAAGCATTTTCTAAAATACGCTATTGAGCATTGCGGCGATGCTGTCGTATCTTGGCTGGCGTCGCGTTCGATGCATGATGGGAAGCTTGTCGACTATCTGCCAGATGTCGCAATGGAGTTACCTAAGAATCTTAAGGTCAAGTACATAGTCTTGCTATGCCAAGAGGGCCTTAGCACGGAAGAACTCAAGAAGGTCCCAGTAATCATTTCTTATTTCGGCGCATCGTGGAGCGGGAGCGAAATCCCTTTTCTTCAAGGGAAGATTAACTTCATTGAAGAGGTAATCGAAAATTTACCCGGAGCTGCTCTGATAAGGCACCGTATGGTTTTGGAAGACTCGATAGCCTCTGTGAAGCGACGCATAGAATACGCAGAGGTTGACGAGTTCCTTCGTCCATTTTAGCGGTCGTGGCCCGCGCCCCCGGGGAGGCTTCTCGGGTATTTGCGGGGGTGCGGATCATCCTTTCGGCTATGCGATTGGGGGGTGTTGCGACGTTCCCTAGAATCCGCCCGAGTGCCTTCGGTGGCAACACCCCCCCTGGGCCCTCTTCGGGGCAGGGGCAGACAGCCATCCGGAGGCACCCGATCGGCGGCCCCTCGGGGCTTGCCCGTATCGTAGGCGATGCGCCGAATGCTCGCCACCGAAGTTCATCGGTGGCTTATCTCGGACTGTAATGGGCGGGCATGGGCTCCACTGGCGTTTTCCATGAGCGCTTTCGCGCGATGGCTTGTGGTGCATCCGGCGCAAGCATTCGTTTGGCTACATGCGCATCGGCCGCTGCTGCTTTGCCTGCTGGCGTGCCCCCGTGATGCCGTGGGTTGCGCTCGCGTTGGCGCTTACGGCTGCCGTAGCCTTGCCTGCGAGCGCGCTCCTGCGGGTTCTGGGCGGTTTCGTAGGAAATGGGCGCCGATTTCGCCATGGGTTCTGGGCTTCTGTGCGGTTTTCGGCGGTGGTTGTTCGCTGCCGGCTCCTTTGAACTGGGGAAACGCTGGCGCTGGGTGGCGTTTCGGGCTGATTCGGCCTACGAAACCGCCCAGAAGTCGCGAGCGGGGTTCGCTTGGGCTGAAGGTGGCGCGTCTTAGTGCATGTTTAGGTCCCGGTCGGTTCTGGTTGCAAGCATTGCGATTGCCGAGCCGCATGTGTTGATGCTTCGAGCGCGAACGGGGGACGGAAGGAAGCTTGAGACGCGCGGGGCCGTCCTTCGCCAGGTAGCTGTACGCGGTGTTGCTCGAAATCTCGGCCTTGCGATACGCCTTGTCGCCGGTGAGCATACGAGCGCCGCGCAGCCCTCGCGACTTCAACCAAGACAGGAAGCCGCGTCAGCACTCCTTGGATTCCGTGAAGCCCTCGGCGCAGCCGATGATCTCGTGATATCCGTCCTCGTTCACGCCGATCGCCACCATCACCGCCACGTTCTGGCAGATGTGCATTCGTGCGATTTTTTTGGCGACCTTTTACGATAGAGAACCTGGAAATTACGGTTCGGTGGGATAGTTTTTGGCGACCGCGCGTGACTATTTTGGCGGCTTGAGAGCGGATGGGAATTGAGGGCTTAAACAGAATTACGTCGTCCCGCCATCTATGTGGCTTTCAGCGGTATTCGCCTAAAGGACAAACTGACAAATCGATATGTGCCCAAGAGCCAGTTTCTGGATAGCCTAATGTCGAATTGGCGCTGATAGCTATTACAATGTGATGTACCAACTATCTTCTAGGATGTTTTTCGTTAAAAATATAACATATGTTATATCAAGGAGGACTAGAATGACATTTAGCCAAAAAGTTAAGTACGTTCGGAAGAGGTTAGGCTACACGCAAGCTGAATTCGCTAAAGCCCTCGGTGTTTCGTTTGCTACTGTGAACAGATGGGAAAACGGCCAGGCGTCTCCAAGCGCATTGGCGTTGAGGTCATTTCGAGATTTTTGCGAAGACAGTTTTATCGACTTTTCGAGCGAGGAATAAGAGCGGGGGCGGTCTGTGACAAGGGCTGATTTGCTTTGCGATGTCATTAAATATGGTCTAAGTGGCGATCAAGCTAAGTTAAAGCAGTCGGTTGAGGCCATGGCGGCGGAAGAGCGAGGAAAGCAGCACAAGGTTCTCGCTGACAAGATCGATAAGCTTCTCGAAACTTCAGCGTATCGTGAGCGAAAACCGGAGGCCTTACGGGAACAGCACCTCTTGATGAGCGGGGGAGCTTCTAAGAATTTGTTTGTTGAGAAGACTCCCGGGAAGCGCCTTTCCGACCTCGTTCTTCCTGAGCATGTTGTTTCATTTTGCAACGACTTTATTGAAGAGCAATTGAGGGCTGAGCTCCTTCGTTCCTACGGTCTTGAGCCGCGGAATAGAATTCTTCTTGTGGGCCCGCCCGGTAACGGTAAGACATCACTTGCGGAAGCCATTGCAGAGTCGCTCATGGTTCCTTTTCTTACGGTTCGCTACGAGCATGTGATTGGATCGTATCTTGGAGAGACTGCCGCTAGGCTTGGCCGTCTTTTTGATTATGCACGGTCGAGACCTTGCGTGTTGTTTTTCGATGAGTTTGAAACGCTCGGTAAAGAGCGGGGAGACACTCATGAGACCGGTGAGATTAAACGAGTAGTTAGCTCATTGCTTTTGCAGATTGATTCACTCCCAAGCTACGTTATCGTTATTGCCGCGACTAACCATGATGGGCTCCTCGATAAAGCCGCATGGCGTCGTTTTCAGATTAAATTAGAGCTCCCGATGCCGACTAGAGCGGGGCTTGAAAAATGGTTCTCTCATTTTGAGCGCTCAAACGAGTTTGACTTTGGCATTGCTCCTGGGACTTTGGCGAGAAAGGTATATGGCTGCAGCTATTCTGATGCCGAAGAGATCTCCAAAGAGATTCTCAGGCGATATGTTTTATCGCTGCCCTGTGGAAGCGTTAAGCCTATCACCGAACGGGTTATTTCGATGTGGGCAAAACAGAGAAGGCAAGCTAACGAGGAAGACCTTGGTGGTGATGAGTAATGCTGGAAATCGATAGACCGCCTCTCCTGTTTCCGGAGCCTGCTTTAGCCGATAGGGCGAAAAAGCCGCCTGCGCATTCGTCGATAAGGCGGCCATCTGTTTCGCGTCAATCGGAAAGGCTTGCTCCTCAGTTTTCGCGACTTACTCGCGCCTTTGACCTTAAGGCGGCGGAGCTCAGGGAGACTCCTGACAATATTGCGCCCGAGCTAACTTTGGTTTTTGAGACAATTGGCAGCAGGGCGAATTTTATGTCTGCCGTTACGCGCATCGATGGGTTGGAATGGCTAGCTGAGTGTTCTAAGGAGGGGGTTAGACCGGACTCCGACTTCTATGATGAGGAGAACCTGGATAAGGATTTGCCCGGGAAAGTGTTCTGCATTATGAGCGACCGCAGAGCTTTGGACGAGCTCCTTTCGTGCTGGAGGCACTATTCGGACGATGAGAACGTTGAGTTCGGCAGGGGATATGCTTCGCTTAAAGATATCTTTGTTTCCCTCAAGGAAGTGAGGGTCTGGTCGGCAAAAGACAGATTCGAGGATACTGGTGTCGTGGATCAGTGGAAAGAGGATCTTGAACTTAGACGCGGCTCTCCTATACCTTTTGAAATTGAGCTCTTTTATCGTTCCGATAAGGCCGCGCAGCAACAGGCGGTGGCTATTGTGCGGCAGCGAGTCGAGAATGCAGGCGGACGCATTACCGATACCTGCGTGATTGATGAGATCGGCTACCATGGTATTGCTGCGTGGTTGCCGCCTGAGCGCATTGAGGAATTGGTGAAAGGGGAGATCGAGTCCATAGAGCTTGCAAAAACCGATCAAATTATGTTTTTCCGGCCTGTCTCGCAGGCGCTAGCGGTTCCAGGTGAGGCGTCTGGGGATGGTTTCTTGGGGCCCGGCACTCGTGATGCGAGTCTGCCGGCTGGCAATCCCGTAATCGCTCTTTTCGATGGGCTTCCGGTCGTGAATCACCGTCTTCTTCAGAACCGTATCATTCTTGATGACCCTGACGGGTTTGATCGTGCATATCCGGTTAATGAGCGTAAACATGGGACGGAGATGGCATCTCTCGTTGTTCATGGTGATTTAGATAATCCACTTGCCAACAGCTTGGATCGTCCTTTGTATGTGCGTCCCATCATGAAGCCGGCTTTTATGAAAGAGTCTTTTCCAGAGGGCGTGCTTGTTATTGATCTGATTCACCGAGCTGTGGTCAGGATGTTCGAAGGCGACGGTGACGAGCCTCCCGCCGCTCCTCACGTGTGCGTTGTGAACCTATCGATCGGAGACTCTCAGCGTCAATACCTTAATTCTGTTAGCCCTCTTGCACGGCTTCTTGATTGGCTTAGCTTCAAATATCAAGTTTTGTTTGTCGTTAGTGCTGGCAATACGCATGATTATTTGCGAATCGATGGACTCACGGCCGAAGCATTCGCTAAATGCGATGTGGCGGATAGAACTCGTGTTGTTGTCGATAGCGTTAAGCAAGCAAGGAGAAACATGCGTCTGTTTTCGCCTTCCGAAAGCGTGAATGCTATTACGGTTGGGGCGCTGTCTGATGATTTCTCGCAATTGCCAGAGAAAGAAAACATCTATCGACTTGTTGAAGATGGAATTCCTGCTCCATATTCTGCCGTTGGCCCTGGCGTTAATCGCGCAATCAAGCCGGAGCTCTATATGCCTGGTGGACGGCTTGTGGTGCAGGGTATTAGCGCTGATGGAAAGCCCTTTTATGCTCAGCAGAATAGTTCGGGCCCTGGTTGTCGAACCGCGTATCCTGCCCAGGTACAACCGATGATTGGCGAAGGCTATTCGCTTGGAACAAGCGCTTCCGCAGCTTTGCTTTCTCATGCTGCAGGGCCTTTATATGAAATGCTCGATGAGGTGTTTCTGCGCGCTGGGCAGGAAGGCGTGCCAAGGGAGTATGCCGCAGTCCTGCTCAAGGCCGCTCTTTCTCATGGTGCGTGTTGGGATTCGCTGGAACATGCGAGAAATGATTATTATTGCGAGAAGAGGAACCGAGCTGCTCGCTGGATTGGCTATGGCGTACCTGATTTCACGAAGGTTATGACCTGTTCAGCGGATAGGGTTACGGCTATTGGGTTCGGCAAGCTGAAAAGCGAGAAGGCCCACGAGTACCATTTGCCGCTACCGGTTGACCTTCACAGTAGGGCAATTAAGCGCAAGGTAACCGCAACCTTGGCGTATATGACGCCGATATCCTTTACTCGTCAGGAGTATAGAAAAGCACAGCTATGGTTTTCCCTCGATGGCGTGAACCGCATCGCGCCTGACAGGGTTAATACGGATTGGCGTGCCGTGTTGAGAGGGACATTGCAGCATGAAGTATTCGAAGGAGGTAGGGCGATACCTTGGGATGCCGACGATGAGGTTGATTTCAAAGTGAGCTGCAAACAGTCTTCGACCACCGGTCCGGTTGGTGCTGAAGTGCCGTATGCGTTCTTTGTGACCGTTGAGTTTGCTGAGCCAGTGGGCGACATTTACGCCGGGGTTGCAAACAGGTTAAAGCAGAAAGTACCGCTCGGACTTTCTGGATAGTCTCCTGGACTGTTTTCGAATTAGGTTATTGAAATCTGATCGCCGTGCGAATTGTGCGATGAGGAGAAATGGGCGCGGCGTGGCAAAAAATGTTTGATGGGGACGCTCGGCACTTGCATGTTGACGCTAAACGGTTGAGCAATTGACCCAGTGGTTATTTGCGGCGCTGTTTTGTCTTAATGCGGCGTGCGTTGGTGTGGGTCGCGGGTTCTGTGCAAGGTGCGGTTGCCGTGCGCATTCGAGGAAGACGGGCTGATGATATCTGCTACGTTCAACACCGATGTGCATGCACGACGTAAATCATGGTGCCGCTGCTGCGTAAGCGATATGAATCTGAATCTACCCCGATTCCATTGACGCCTTCTACGCCGCCTTCGGGTGGCCTCCGTCATCCAGCCAGTTGGCCCCCTCGAACTCGGCTGGGCTCATATAGCTCAGCGCCGAGTGGATCCGCGCTCGGTTGTACGCGACCTCGATGTACTCGAATATTTCGAGCGCGGCCTCGTTGCGCGTGGCGTAGACGCGCGCGTGCACGCACTCCGACTTCACGATGCCCATCAGAGACTCCATCGCCGTGTCGTCCCACGGCGAGGATATCGAGCCCATCGACGGGCGGATTTCGTGCTCGCGCATGGTCTTGGACAGCAGCAGCGACATGTATTGGGCCCGTGGTCCGAGTGATGCACGAAGCCTTTCGGGTTGTTTCGCCCGGCCAGGACCATCTTCAGCGCCTCGTCGGCAAGCTCCGTCGTGATGCTCGGGCCCATGGCCCAGCCCACTATCCGCCTCGACCATATGTCCATCACCAGCGCCAGATACAGCCAGCCCTGCCTGGTTTTCATGCAAGCGATGTCGGCGAACCACGCCATGTTGGGGTTGTCGGCGCTGGACTTGCGCCTGGCCAGGTCTTCGGCCGACTCGCGCATCGCGTGCGCGCTCGGCGGGCGCTTCCTCCACGCGTAGCGGCCCTGGGTGGATTTGCTACACTATCTTGGACAGATATATGAGGGACCGATGAGCACCGAGAGGAAGGTCCCGGCATGGCAGCCCCCCAGGCATCCGAGGAAGTTCTCGGAGGAGTTCAAGCGGCAGATAGTGCAAATGTACGAGAGCGGCAAGCCGGCCTCGGAGATATACGAGGAGTACGACCTGTGCCACTCCGCCCTCCACCGCTGGGCCAAGGGCATCCGCGAGGCCGGGTCGACCAGGGCCGCGGACAACTGCACCGACGAGGAGAGCGAGCTCATCGAGCTGCGCCGCGAGAACAGGCGGCTGCGGATGGAGGTCGACGTTTTAAAACAAGCGGCGCTGATATTCGCACGAAGGTGACGGTGATAGCGGCTAACGCCGGTCGCTACCCGGTATCGGCGCAGTGCAGGATACTAGGCGTTCCCAGGGCCACGTACTACTGGATGCTCGGGCACCCCGAGGGCGAAAGGCCGCGCGACCCGATCACCGACGACGTGGTCAGGGCCCACGAGGAGGGGTTCCGCGAGTACGGCGCCCCGAAGATAAAGATGATGCTGGAGAAACGCGGCATCGTGGCATCAAGGAGGCGCATCTCCCGAATCATGAGGGAGAACGGCCTGGTCAGCGCGTACTCGAGGAAGAAGCGCCGGCCTTCCGGCTCGAAGCCGAGCGAGGCCCCGCTGCCGAACCTGCTCGACAGGCGCTTCGACGGGCACGCGCCCCGCACCCATGTCGCAGGCGACCTGACGTACGTGCGCACCGGGCGGAAGTGGAGCTACGTCTGCCTGCTGGTCGACCCCTGCAACCGCGAGATCGTCGGGCACTCGGTCGGCGGGCGCGACTCCGGCCTGGTGAAGGCGGCGTTCGCCACCGTGGGGTTCCCCTGTCCGGCATCCAGGTCTTCCACACGGACCGCGGAAGCGAGTTCGCCAACGCCTCGATAGACGAGATGCTCGAGGTCTTCGGCATCGAGAGGTCCCTGCCGGAGAAGGGCTGTCCGTACGACAACGCCGTGATCGAGTCCGCCAACAACAGCCTGAAGAGGGGGCTCGTCCACCGCGAGTCGTTTCCCGACACCGAGCATCTGCGGCAGAGGGTCAACGAGTGGGTGTGGTCCTGCAACAACGCGAGGATCCACTCGACCTTGGGCTACATGAGCCCGGTCGAGTTCAGGGAGGCAGGGCTGTCCCTCTGAAAACTGTTTAAAAATATGTAGCAAATCCAGCAGCGCGTGCAACGCCTGGAGACGCACCATGGGGAGTTGGGCAACGCCAAGCCGTCTGCGCAAAACCCCGCGACTAAGGTAGGCGAGATATTCGACGTGATAGGGCCGTATTTGGCGGAATGATTGGAGTGAGCATGGAGTCTTGCCCAGTGGATGAAACTATTCACCTTTCTGCCCGGTTGGATGAAATAACTTATGGGGCTGTGTGGACCCATAAAATACACGAGAAGCAAGCCGACATATACGAGCTGATTGGCAAAGCCCTTTCTCTCAATCCATTGTCACCGTTGCAGCAAGTGGATCTGGTGCAATTGCCTCGATTGTCGTTGATGGCTATGTGCTTAAATGCGTAGTTGCTGCTCTATCCGCTGTTTCGTTGTTCTGCACATTGTGGGCTAAGAGCTTTCGCTTTGATGAGCGCGCATCGAGCCAGAGGAACGCAGTGAAGAGGTTTCTCGAGATAAGGGAGCTCGCTAGGGGGGCTTTCTCTGCGCATCGTGATGAAAAGACTTGATGCGGATAGCGCTTTAGAGGAAATCGATGCCCTTGTCGAACGATATTTGTCGGCGTGTGCTGAAGCTCCTTCATCAACCAGGCTTGCTGTGCGAATGGCCGGAAGGGATCTTTCGAACGAGAGGGAGGCATCATGAACGAATCGGCCACTTTCGAGCTTTTTTTCGAAGAGATAAAACTCGACTCGTTAGACGAATACCAGGGGCCCATTGACGCTATTGCCAAGAAACTGGACAGTAAATATTACGATGGCGATTCGCTCGAGGGGTATGTGCTGGTTGTTGGCTCGGTTGGGCGCGGCACTGCCGTGTCCGGAACGAGCGACCTCAATATGCTGTACGTGCTTCCCCCGGACGTTTACAAAAAAATCGACGCGTATGAGTCGAATGGGCATCAAGAGGTCAAAGAAACGCTCAGGGAGCGATATCCCCGTACCGATATCAAAGGAGACGGTCAGGCGGTGGTGGTGAGCTTCACGAATCGTTCGTACACCATTGACCTTGTGCCGGCCTTTGCCCAAAGCGACGGGTCGTTCAAATACCCAGACACCCATGGAGGCGGGTCGTGGAAGAAGACCGACCCTATCCCTGAGCAGAAGGCATGCGCTGAGCTTTTTGAGGCTACGGGCGGCGATGCCCTTAAGCTGTGCAATGCGCTGAGGGTGTGGAAGAACAGCATCGGCCTGCATTTTAAAGGTCTCTTGATTGACATCCTTGTAGCACGATATTTCAACTTGAAGGATTTGCCGAAAGGGTATTACGAGCTTTTGCCCGGGCTTTTTGATTTCATCTCGAACGAGAACAGGGAGAAAGCGCATTGGCACGCCTTGGGCAGCAACCAGCTAATCGTCAACGACGACGGAGGGGCTTTTGTGCCGAAAGCCAAAAAGGCTGCGAGAGCCTTGTCTGGGGCTTTAAGTTCGGAAGATAGGGAGAACGCCCTTAGGGATGTTTTCGGCAAAGTCTTTTCGGATTGCGTTGTTGATCCTTCTGACTCCTCTAGCGAGAGGGCGTGGGCAATGAAGTATGGGTACAGTCCGAATGAGCAGTACATAGAGGATAAATTCAGAGTTGACATCTCCTGTTCGATGTCGATTGATTGCGAAGTCACGCAAGATGGTTTCAGGACTCGCTTCCTGGGGGACATGCTTAGAGGTCATTTCCCCCCTTCTGCGTCGAAAAAAGCTGAGGTTTTTCGTCTCGTCAGCAAACCTTCCTGTTGGATGCGATTATTACTGGAAGGTCAGGAACTGCGGGGAAGTCACGTACTCTAGGCGCTGCGTAAGGGGAAGCATCGAGAAGGGTGGTTGCAGCTGGAACGAGCGGACCGATTTCGTCGGGCCTCATTTCGTAGAATGCTATGCGGTTAAGAACGGAATCTGCGTTGCTCGTTCGAGAATCGACGTTCCCATTGTGGACGGCTAATTGATTTCGATGGCGTTTCCATGGAGGTTTGAGAATGGATGATAACAAGGCATTGGCCATTACTAAAGACATCTCGGTTTCGGTAGCGGACGCTATTTGCGAGGAGGGCGCTGACCATGTATCGGAGATTGCCTCCTTTGTAAGCGGGTTGGCCTTTGATGGCGCTGCGCTTACTGTTGCTGATGGGATTTTGGGCGCGCTGGTACCTGGGGCATATGCCGCTGTTCAAGGATACAAAACGAGGAGGACCGAGCGAAACATTCGTACAGCCTTGCTTGAACTGAGAGGGTCGATGGACGAAATCAACGCTCGTCTGGAAGCGCTGGAGGAGAAAGACCGCTGCAAGTATTCCGGTGGATATAGGGATGCCTATCTCGACACGATTGTGGACGAGAATCAGGAAGAAAAAGTTAGGTGCTGCACGTGGGCTTTCGTGAACTCAATGGGTGTTTCCGAATCGAACGAGGACATGTTTTTTACGTTGTTTGGCGATCTTGCTGACTTGAACATGCTCGATATCAGAACCCTCCGCCTGTATAAGCCGGTTTACCTTGAAGATGATAGCGGAGGTGATGATTCAATTACCTTGATGCGAGAAGAGGGAATCGACGATGCTCAGTATCGTTTCGTGCGCGAGAAGTTGGCTCGATTCGGCTTGCTCAGCCGAAAAAACGATTTGAAGAGGGAAAAGAACCAAGCATCGCTTCAAGAAACTGTAATTGAATTGGTGAAGCAGCAGGCAGCGAAGAAACCCAAAGCGGTTAAACTGCCTAAGTTCGAAAGAGTCAGTTCTTCTGATTCCTATAAGATTACCTCCTTGGGATGCAAATATCTTCAGATGCTCGAACAGCCTTCGGGCTCAGCTAGGGAATAGCATTGGCTAATCGCGACTTCGGTACCTCATTTTGCGCAGTGACCTTCGATGAGCACGCAGCTGTGGCGCATGCGCAGAGTGTGGCCGGGCGCGAACTCTGTTCTGCCGCAGTTGCGGCAGAACGCGTTGACGAGCAGTAGCTTGCGAATGTGTTCGGGAATCTTATTCCGCTCTCGCAGGGCCTCGATTTCCATGACGCCTTTGCCGCGGCGGAACTTGTCTTCCTCCATCTCTTCCGCAACAAATCTGGCGATCATTGCCTCGCTGCGCCATCGGCCCTCATCTGCTGAGTCATCTCCTCGTATTTTGACGCCATGTTTACCCGCCTTCTCGATATTCTTAAATGCTGCCACCTCATTCCGACCGGATGGCGCCGCCGTCCGCCAGCATCTGCCCGACGATGGCCGTGGCCAACAGGCGCTTAACGTGGCCGGGCTCGTCGCCCATTTTCGCGCAGGGCCTGTCTATGGCCAGGGTTGAGGTTGCGCCTGTTGTTGGGCGTTTTAGGCTGCGTCATGCTAGCTCCCTTTCCAATCTTTCGTACTCGCCGGTGGTGACCAGGCTCTCGCTGCGTGCCTGCTTGGCGGCCTCAAGGAGCCGGGCGGGCATCGCCGAGCCTATGCAGGACCCTATGGCGTCGGCCACACGCTGGGAGGGGATGCCCTTGTAGGACGTGGCGCGCTCGCCCTTGGGCGCTGCCACGGGCTCCACCCAAGGGGGAAGCTTTCGCCGCACCCGTTTTGGCGTTGCGACCTCGATTGCGTGCAGGTCAACCAGCGCCAGGCCGTGCATGGCGAGCACGGACTCGCCATGCAGATAGGCCTTGTCGCCCACGAGCGTCACGGCCTCAGCGTAGGCGTCGTAGGGCGGTGGCGGCCCAGGCAAGGGAAAATCTCGGCAAGGCGAAGCGGATTAATTTGCTGTATCGCGATGCTCGGACGGAGCTGGTTGAGAAAAGTCATTCAACGTTTGCCGAAAAAGCTGCAGGTACCCTGTTCAGCCATCCGATTTTCTCTGCAAAGGACTTCGCAAGCATAGAGGGGGGGGGTTAAGCCGAAAACCGCTCGCCGCCTTTTGGGGGCATTGGAGGAAATGGGTGTCGTGGAGGAGCTTTTCCCTCATAGCGGTCAGCGGTCCGTAATTTTCTATTTTCCTGCCCTGCTTGCAATTACCGAAGATTTGCAATCGCAGTAGTTGAGCCGTCCGTGTCCCACAAAATGTTTAGTGGGACACGGACGGGTAGTCAATCTGCAGGGCGTGCTGAGTCGCTCGGAAGCGGAACGAGGGATCTGTTCGAGTATTCGTGGGCTTATGGTGATGGACGGCCTGTTCTTGCGGAGTAGGCGTTTCCTTGCTATTTGGGACATCTGCGGACAATGTCCTAAATAGCAACAAATATGTCCGTTTGAAGATTTAAATGTCCTAAATGCGGGTTCCTATATGGGTGCTCTCATGCAAAGGGTTGGTACCTATCGTATTGCCTGACTTGGTTCGGTTACGAGCGGAATCCCTCTTCTTCGTTGGGCGATCTGATGGAATGCATTGGGGCTAAGCGGAAAAAGAAAGACCTCTGCGCTAAGTGCTTCCGCACCCTGCATTGGCCTCTTACTTCAGTATATGTGCTCTTCAGCGGATGACAATTGCTACTGAGACCTTGGTTATGAGGAGTAGCCGTTTGGTGCTTTTGGTGAGGGGCCCGAGTTGGTGCAACATCGTGTGCTTCGGCACGTGCCCGTACGACCTGGAGCGCTAGGGAAGTTCGCTCTGTTTAGTGTTGTGCGTACCTATGTACGCGGTAATGCGATTGCGTTCAAACGATGTATTGGCGGTTATTGCGACAATACCCGCTTCGGCTGTCCCGGATGTTATCTGCCCAAAGGCGCCAAGCGACTATTGGCACACGCGCAATCAATCCCAAAGCCCTCGATTCGAAATAGCGTATAGGGGTATGTTCCGCATCCAATCCTGTTCGCGATACTCTGAAAGGGAGAAGCGGAGCGCTTCGACTTCTGGGTTCTTCTCCTTGAAAGCTCGCAGACTTTTGGCTCGTAGGTTTTCTTCGGCTTTAACTTCTATTGCGAAGGTTGCATCTTCGTTTTGCGCCAGAAAATCAAGTTCACCGCGCGAATTTTCGGCAGACCAGTAATAAGGGTCTAGCCTGCAATCCGATATAAGCTGTTGGCAAACGTACTGTTCCGTTAGTGCGCCTTTGAATTCGCTGAATATAGAATCGCCTTCGATGACGCTTTTCGTGCTGAGCTTTGCCATTGCGCTTAAAAGCCCAACATCCAGAACAAAAAGTTTGAACGCTTGGTTGTCTTTATATGCGGAAAGGGGCATGCCTGCTTTGGCGACCCTGCTTACTTTTGAGGCGATTCCCGCTTGCGTGAGCCAGGTGATAGCCGACCGGTAATCACGGGCCCGACTCCCTGTTCGAATATGCCCGAATACGAACTTCTTGTTTTCTTTGGCAAGTTGAGATGGAATAGAGTCCCATGCGGCAAGAACGAATTCGGTTTCCTTGCCGCTAAGATGTTTTGCCGCATCAAGGCGATAGCCATCAAGAATTTCTCTCTGAACTTGACGCGACTCTTCGAGTATCCCACCATCCAAATAAGCGAGTACCGCTTCGGGCATGCCGCCGACAATGTAGTAGTGCTTCAAAAGCTCAGACAAACGAGCATGGAATATCTCGAAGGAACTCAAATCTCCCGAGTCGACCACTTGACGAAGGGCTGTGTTGCCCGTGGCATCTAAGAACTCACGAAAAGAAAGAGGGTGCAGGTTGAGTGTATTCACTTTGCCAACGGGGTAGCCTGTACCTTCATGTACTGTTAAACCCAAAAGCGAACCGGCAGCAACGAGATGAACGCCTGGGACGTTTTCGCAAAAGTACTTTAGAGAGGTTAGTGCTTTGGGGCACTCCTGTATCTCATCGAAGATAACAAGAGTGTTTCCTTCGGAAACGATTTTGCCTGTGATGTTCTGTACGTCTTTGATGATTCGGTTGACGTTGAAATCGAGGTTGAAAACCATTTGTGCTTCAGAGTTGTTGTCGAAATTCAGGTAGGCAGTGTTCTTGTAGTGCTTATCCCCGAATTCCTTCAGAAGCCAAGTTTTTCCCACCTGCCGCGCTCCGTTGAGGATAAGAGGCTTCCTGCGTTTGCTTGATTTCCAGGCTTCGAGGTCGTTCATCAGGAATCTTTCCATTGGATTCCTTTCTTTTTTGGCTAAAGTTCGTCCTTATCTTAACCAAAAATGGCGAAAATAAGGACGAACTTTAGCCAAGCAATTGTTTTTATACGCAGAACAGTTTTGCGTATAAAAAAAGGGGAGTGCTCGCTTTTGCGAACGCCCTCGGAAAAACTGGGAATATAGGGACAGGTTCCGTTTTCCCCACCTAACAAATAGAGCCTCGCTTGCTGCTAATTGCGCAAGCGAGGCTTTTCTTTTGTGTGCGTTATGCGTAACTGGGAAAACGGTACCTGTCCCTATATTCCCAGTTACGCCATGAACTTGTAGACGGCTTGAGTGTAGGCCACGGGGTCGTCGATGGGCAGACCCTCGGTGATCAGCGCCTGGTCGTACAGCACCGTTGCGTACAGGTGCACCTTTTCGGTGTCGCCATCCTCGAACGCTTTCTGCACCGCCTTGAACACGGGATGCTCGGCGTTCAGTTCGAGCACTCGGTCGCTCTTTACATGCTCGCCGTCGGGTCCCTGCGCCAGGATCTTCTCCATTTCCAACGTGATGGGACCTTCTGCGGTTACGCATGAAGGGGTATCGGTCAGGCGGGCGGAAACGGCAACGCGCTTAACCTTGCCATCGAGTGCCTTCTGCATTTCGGCGAACAGGCCCTCGTTTTCTTTCGTAATGGCCTCAGCTGCGCTCTTTTCGTCCTCGGTTTCAAGGCCCAGGTCGCCGCCGGCGACATTCTTGAACTGCTTTTCGTTGTATTCGCTCATCGACATGAAGCAGAACTCGTCAACGTCCTGCGGGCACAGCAGCACATCGAAGCCCTTCCCCAGCACCGTGTTCACGATGGGGCGCTTCGCCAGACGGTCGATGGCTTCGCCTGTTGCGAAGAAGATGGACTCCTGGCCTTCAGGCATTGCTTCGGCGTACTCGGCCAGCGTAACCATCTTCTGCTGCTTGGCGGAATAGAAAAGCAGCAGGTCGGCCAGTACATCCTTCTTCATGCCGTAGCTGGTGTAGATGCCGTACTCCAGGTTGCGGCCAAAGCCCTTGAAGAACTTTTCGTAACCGTCGCGGTCGTTCTTCAGGAACTTCTCCAGTTCGCTCTTGATCTTCTTTTCGAGTTTGCTGGCAATAGCGCGCAGTTGGCTGTTCTGCTGCAGCGTTTCGCGCGAGATGTTCAGCGAAAGGTCCTGCGAGTCCACCACGCCCTTCACGAAGCTGAAGTAGTCGGGCAGCAGATCGCCGCACTTTTCCATGATCAGCACATTCGAGCTGTACAGTGCCAGGCCCTTTTCGTAGTCCTTGTTGTAGAAGTCGTACGGCGGGCGCTTGGGGATGAACAGCAACGCATCGTAGGTCAGCGCGCCTTCCGCATGCACGGAAACGGTGCGGGCCGGGTCCTCGAAATCGTGAAAGTCGGTCTTGTAGAAGGTGGCGTATTCCTCGTCGGTTACCTCGGATTTGCGGCGCTTCCAGATGGGGATCATCGAGTTGATGGTCTTAACCTCGCGCACCGTTTCGAATTCGGGCGTGTAGTCGTCGCCGGCATCTTCGGGCTTGGGCAGGGGCTTGCGCTCCTCCATTTCCATGTGGATGGGGTAGCGCACGTAGTTGCTGTACTGCTTGATAAGGGCCTGGAGCTCATACTGGTCTAGGAATACGTCGTACTCTTCTTCGTCGGCGTTGTCCTTCAGGTGCAGGGTGATGCTGGTGCCGTGGTCGGCGCCCAGTGCGGCGGCCTCCTCAGCGGTGGCGGGCTCGATGGCGTAGCCCTCAATGCCGTCGGATTTCCAGGTGAACGCCTCGGCCTCACCGTATGCGCGGGAGGTTACGGTAACTTCCTTGGCAACCATGAACGAAGAATAGAAGCCCACGCCGAACTGGCCGATGATGTCCACATCTTCGCCCTGCTTTTCGGCGTTTTCAGTCTTGAACTCAAGGCTGCCGGAATGGGCGATGGTACCCAGATTGGTTTCGAGCTCGTCGCGCGTCATGCCGATGCCGGTATCGGAAACGGTGATGGTGCGTGCGTCCTTGTCGAAAGCAACATCGATGGAAAGGTCGTCCTTCGAAACAGCGATAGAGGTATCAGTAAGGCTCTTGAAGTAGAGCTTGTCCACCGCGTCGGATGCGTTGGAGATAAGCTCGCGCAGGAAGATTTCCTTGTTGGTGTAAATGGAGTTGATCATCAGATCAAGGAGCTTTTTGCTTTCTGTTTTGAATTGCTTCATTCAGATCCTTCCTTCATGGCTTGTTGTTCGCGTTCGCCTGTTGGCGCGGTGGCGGGCTGCTGGCCGGTCGCGGCTGGTGCTGCGGCGAGGCCCGTTGCGGTTGGCGCGGCTTCGAGCCCAGGCGATGCAGTTGGCGTGGCGCCGAGTTAGGCGTTGCGCCTGACGTCGTGACGCCTGTGCCGCGTAGCGGCTTGCGCCCGTGAACCGCAAGCAAACGTCGGTTTGTTGCCGTGCGCTTGCGGTGCCGAAATGGCGGCGCGCAAGCGCCTATAAACGTAATTAGCACTCCAACATGTGGAGTGCTAATACGGATTCTAGTATGTACGCGCGGCATGTCAAGAAAGGAAGCACTCGCGCGACGGTTTGTAACGGGGCTGTTGCTTGCGGGGCGTAGGCAAGTGCAATGGAGCTGCCAACTCGCAGCGCATCGGCACCGCAGGCACCCAACTGTGCCTGTTTGCGTTACAGAGCGCGTGCCTTTTCGATGGTGGTGCGCAGTGCGTCGATAACGGTGCCACGGAATGCGCCTTTTTCCAGAACCTCAAGGCCGCGGATGGTGGATCCGGAAGGCGAGCACACCTCGTCCTTCAGCTGGCCAGGATGCTTGCCGGATTCGAGCACGAGTTTTGCAGCACCCAGTACGCCCTGTGCGGCAAGCTGGTAAGCCTGCGGGCGCTTCAGGCCTTCGGCCACGCCTGCGTCTGCTAAGGCTTCGATGAACATATATACATAGGCGGGCGAGCTGCCGCCGATGGCGCTTGCGGCATCGAGCTGCGATTCTTCCAGTTCAACGGTGGTGCCGAAGCTGGTGAGCAGACTTTGGACGGCAGCAACGTCTTCGGCGGTTGCCAAGCTGTTGGGGCAGTAGGCGGTAACGCCTGCCAGCACGTGTGCGGGTGTGTTCGGCGCAGTGCGTACGATGCGGACGGGCGCGCCGAACTGTTCTTCAAGCCAGGCAATAGTCTTGCCGGGGGCGATGGTGACGACAGTCTGCTCGGGGCGCATTGCTCCACGGATTTCGGCGATAACGGCCTCGTATTGGTAGGGCTTTACGGAAAGGAACAGGATGTCGGCGTTTTCGGCGACGGTGATGTTGTTAGTGCCAACGTTAATGCCGAATTCTTCGGCTACGGCAGCGGCGTGCTCCGGCGTGGCATTGGAACCATAGATTTCACCGGGCGCAACAGCACCGCTAGCGACAATTCCCTTGATCATGGCTTTGGCCATATTTCCGCATCCGATGAATCCAAGTTTCATAAGAACCTCCTTGCTGGCGGCGGGCTTTAATAACGCGTTGAAGCGAATAATGTTGCGCTCTGCTGACGCCGTTTTATGAACGCGTTTTACATTAGATCGATTCTATGCGATGCGCTTGAGGAAAGCACCTCGTTTGCGAGGAATTAATTAAGTGTTGAAGCTTTGCTGTGAAGTTCGTGGCGCGATTGGCGGGGTGGCGAATGTCCGTGCGTGTCGTTGAACGCTTGGGTTGGCGGAGGCGTGGAGCGCCCAGCGCGATTTGTGCCGACCCTGGACGTATGACGCCCGTGGATGCTCGGCGCGATTGCGGCGCTCGTGAGGGCGCGGCAGCCAAGGACATCCGGCGTAATTCGCGGCTGTCGGGGACGCGCGGGCCCGCGGACTGCTTGACGTGATTCGCAGCAGCTGAAATATGCTCTGTGGTTGCTTCTTGCATGAACGGTATACTTTTACCTAATTGATTTGAGAGGGGCAGGGAATGGCTAAGAAGAATAACGCGAAGAGCGCTGGCGGCGGAAACGCTGCTGCGAAGACCGAGAAAAAGGGCAAGAACCAGATTTCTCAGCAGCAGGCGCGTGCGAATGCGGCGCGTGCGAGCGCGAAGATCAGCCCTGCACCTGAAGGGCCTGCGCCTGCTATTTCGGTGCTGGTGCCTATCTGCAATTCCGAGCAGTATTTGGAGCAGGCGCTTGATTCGCTGATTGCTCAGACGTTCACCGACTTCGAAGCACTGTGCATCAACGACGGCAGTACCGATGATTCGCTAGATATCATCAAGCGCTACACGGAAAAAGACCAGCGTTTTCGCCTGATTGATAAGGAAAATTCCGGTTACGGCGCGTCAATGAACTTGGGCATCGACACCGCACGTGGCGAGTACATTGGCATTTTGGAGCCCGACGATTTCTTTGAGCCGAATGCGCTGGAGCTGCTGTACGGCCTGGTGAAGGACGCAAGTGCTGATGCTCCTGTCGACGTGGCTAAAGCCAACTACTGGTTCTATTGGAGCACGCCCAAGGAACGCAACCAGCTTATAAGCGTGTGCAAGTCCCCCATGACGGATGCCCCCTTCAACCCGCGCGATGTTCGCGAAGTGTTCTACTGCATTCCTTCCATTTGGTCGGCGCTGTATCGTCGCGAAATGCTGGTTGATAAGGGCGTGCGTTTCCTTGAAACGGCGGGCGCAAGTTTCCAGGACCTGGGCTTCCAGTTCAAGGTGTGGGTAACCGCGCAGAAGGTCGTTATGTCCGAAGAAGCCATCCTGCATTACCGCCAAGACAACGAGGCGTCTTCTGTGAACGATGCGCAAAAAGTGATGTGCGTTTGCAAAGAATTCGACATGGCAGAGCGCTTCATCAAGAACGATCCTGATTGCGAAGATTTGCGAAAAGTCCTGTTCAGGCTGCGCTATGACGGCTATATGTGGAACTTTGCACGCTTGGCGCCGGAGCAACGTCGTGAATTCGTGGTCAAAATGCATGAGGATTTGCGTGCCGGGTTCAGGGGCGGCGCGTATGACCGCTCGCTGTTCAGCGACTATCAGAATGCGAACCTGCGCTACTTGATGGAGCACCCAAAGCGCTTCGAGCAGTTCTTCCCGGACAACCCCACGCCGTTGCGCAAGGGCTTGTACTATCTGCTGGTGGCAGGCCCCAAAGCAGCATTGAAAGCTGCTGGGAAATAGAGCAAGTGGGGGGTAGGGACAGGTATCGTTTCCCCGCTTAGCGGACAGAGCCTCGCTTGCAGTGAATGAATTGTGCAAGCGAGGCTTTTTTGTGCGCCATGTCGCACTGGGAAAACGGGACTTGTCTCTATATTCCCAGTGCGACACCCATGCGACACTGTCGCCAAACTGTCGCGACAGTGTCGCATGGGTGTCGTTTGGGGGGCGATATTGCGTCGCGGTGCTGTCGCTTGTCGCGAACGGTAGCGCCCTCGATTGACCAAAATAGACCAAAGAATTTTGGTCAATCGCTCGAATAGACCAAAAAATAGGCTGATTTTTTGGTCTATTCGTAAGATATGCGACAATAGACCAAATAATTACCGACATTTTTGGTCTATTCGGGATGGTGTCTCATGTCGTCAAAATATCGGGACCTAAGAACCCTATTTCATATCTCAGAAAATGATGCCAGGCTCGTGTACGAGCAGCGCTTTAATTCCAAGGACGCCGTGCGTCTTAACTTTCAGATAAGCGGGAATCAAGCATTCTACGTAATGGACTCCGCGATTTACGAGCTAATTATCAAGGCGATGGAGCTTGATAGAGACATTGACCGCACCATAGGGATGTTGCCGCAGAGGGCCATTGAGCAATACATGGACAAATGCCTTATTGACGAAATCGTGCTTACTAACGGAATCGAAGGCGTTCACTCGACGCGCAGGGAAATCGACGATGCCCTTGAAATGCTCGCCGAAAAGGACAAGACGGGCAGGTTTTTAGGCATTGTTGAAAAATATCATGCGCTAAGAGTGCGTAAAACGATTCCTATCGCTACTTGCGCTGATGTGCGTGCTTTGTATGACGAGCTAGTTCTCGATGAAGTAAGAGTCGATGATCCGTCTCATGTGCCAGATGGTCAGTTCTTCCGCAAAGGGCCAGTAAGCGTTCTGGATGCCTCGCATAAGCCAATACGCCAGGGCGTTGAACCCGAATCAAAGATCATTGAACTGATGAATCAGGCATTGATGATCCTTGCTGATGAGGCCATCCCCGCGCTTGTACGGGTGTCGGTGTTCCATTTTCTGTTCGCCTATATTCATCCGTTTTACGATGGCAATGGGCGAACCAACAGGTTCATCAGCAGCTATGTCCTTTCTCGCAGCTTTAGCCCTATAGTCGGGTATCGCCTTTCGTATTCCGTGAAAGAGCGTATCGAAAAATATTACAAGGGGTTTTCGATTTGCGAGCATCCGCTGAATAAGGGAGATATAACGCCTTTTGTGATTTCCTTTTCGGGGCTGGTGGTTGATGCGATGGAAAGCATGCTGGATTCGCTGCAGGCGAAGCAGAGCGATTTGGCTGATGCGGTTGGGGCGGTAAATCGCGCAATCGCTACCAAAGAAGAGGACGCCGGTCTTTGGCGAGTTGCGTTCGTTCTTGCTCAAGCGGAGCTGTTTTCGGAAAACGGTGCAACTACTGAAGAGCTGTGTGCGGCAGCCGAGATGTCCGAGCCCACAATGGCAAGGAAGCGCAAGCTTATTAAAGAGCTAGGGTTTTTGAGAGAGACGCGCAAGGGTAGGCAAAGGTTCTACTCGTTGAATTTGCAGAAGATGGGGTGGTCCCCTGTTAATGACGAACTATGAGAACTGTGGAGAGGCAGAAGTGGAAAAAGTGAAGTTCGGGATCGAAAGCGAAAAGCCCGATCCGGAAATCGTCGGATTGATAAAAAGGTTAGAAGAGGTAGAGGGAAAAGTTGAAGCTAGTGAAGCGCATCTAGACGATATTAAAAGGGAGTATGTAACAATTCTCGGAATATTTGCGGCAATTGTAATGGCGATTACTGCAGGGATGGCTTTTTCGAGTTCGGCATTTCAGAACATCGGGCAGGCTTCGCCGGTAAAAATTGGAGCAATTCTTATCCCCCTTGCATGGTTTCTTTGGAATCTCATAGGTCTGCTGATCTTCTTCTTGCGTGAGGTGGTTGAAGCAAGAAGATGGGTTGTTCCGGTAATCATGGGTGTCGTAAACCTACTTCAAGTTGGCGGTTTTGCGCTGCTTATCCTCTTTTACGGAGATAAGCTATATTAAAACCTCTTTGAAGACTCCTGAAGGGTGGGACTGGAGAGCAGCGTTTGTTAAAAGGCCCGGCATCTGTGTGTCATGCTATTTCGTCCTTTTTTAGGTAAATTTTGATTTTTGGCAGGGATAATTCTTCTGCATCATTGCATTGCCGAAGGGCATGCAGGCGCTTGTGCGGCCCTTTTACCGCGATGCCGCCGATATGCATCTTCAGGATTTTGTATCATGGGTGAAAAGCAATCTCGCGAAAGGCAATTCGTATGGCTGTCGGAAAAAAGCTGCTAAGCGTATTTTTCTCTTTCACTCTAGTTATGGGTCTTCTTCCTTATTCGGCATTTGCGGACCCTTTGGATTCGAGCTCGGATTCAACCAAGTCTAGCTCCGATGAATCGACTTCCAATGAGTCCGAATTCACGGATGGCGGGGTTGCCTCGAAGCTGGATCCAAGCGATTCCGAGGGCGGAATGGATTCCAATGGTTCCGTTTCTGGCGGGGAAGATGCTGAGTTTAGCCTCGATGACGAATTCGCCAATGAGCAGGAGCTGTCGGCCCCTGATTACAGTGATGGCAAGCTGGCAATTTGGGCTGACGGCCTTGACGACCCCTCCGATGTCACGGATGTTTACCCGCCCGATACCAACGAAATTGAAGCATACGCTAACGGCTCTAACCTTCAGCCGATGACTTTCAGCTCTGAAATGCTCTACTTCTGCAAATATGAGAGCAGCTGCAATTATGACCAGGGCCTTAGCTCGGGCGATGGCTATCACGCCATGGGCTATTTCCAGTTCGACAACAGGTATGGTCTGGGCAGCTTCCTGAAGGCTGCGTATAACTACAACCCTTCAACTTACAGCGCTTTAAAGGTTATTGGCGATCGCTATGGATGGGATGTGACGGGCGCAACTCGCTCCAACGGCGTATTCACCCAATTGGGCAACGACCTCAATACCGCGTGGCATGCTGCATACAAGGCGAATCCTACCGAGTTTTCCAACCTTCAGAATGGCTGGGCATATATTGACTCCTACAACGGGACGTTAGGTGCTCGTGGTTGTCTTAAAGCATTTGGAATCAACCTGGACAACCGCCCCGATTGCATTAAGGGCCTTTGCTGGGGCATGGTCAACCTGTTTGGCGCAGGAGGCGGTGCCTCGTATATCAACAATGGTAATTATTATGGTGCAAATTGGTTCTTCAAGAATTCTGGCATCAACGATTCTATGTCGGACGAAACTTTCGTAACTACCCTCTGTGACTATGTTGTCAATAACGTTGCGAAGCGTTATCCCAAACAATCCATCTACTGGACCGGTTGGCAGAATCGGTACAAGAGCGAAAAAGCTGATTGCTTGAAATATCTTCAGGCGGGCAATTATATAGCGCCGTCCCCCAAGAACGTGACGGCCGCGGCCTCCGGCAGCGGCGAGGTGACGCTCTCCTGGGATCCCGTCGACGGCGCGCAGGCATACGCCGTCGCCGAGTATGTTGGGGGCGGCTACCGAACCTACACCACCTCGTGCGCCGCGACGAGCTACACGGTCGGCGACCTCTCCAACGGCAAGGAGCACAGCTTCCTCGTCCAGGCAAGGGTCGGCGGCAGGTGGTCGGCTGTGTCCGCCGACCTCCATGTGTCGGCAACCCCCCAGGGGCCAACCAGGCCCGAGCCCAAGGCCGAGCCCGGCAACGGCACGGTGAAGCTCGCCTGGGACAAGGTTCCGGGCGCCAGCGCCTACGCCGTTGCCACGAGGAACGCGGACGGATCCTACAAGACGTATACGTTGAGCTGCACGGCGACGAGCTACACGGTCGCGGGGCTCGTTAACGGCAGGTCGTACGATTTCCTTGTCCAGGCGAAGGTTGACGGCGCCTGGAGCCCGTTCTCCCCGTCCGATCTCGTTTCCGCCGCCCCCTTTGATCCCGCCTCCCCCAAGAACGTGACGGCCGCGGCCTCCGGCAGCGGCGAGGTGACGCTCTCCTGGGATCCCGTCGACGGCGCGCAGGCATACGCCGTCGCCGAGTATGTTGGGGGCGGCTACCGAACCTACACCACCTCGTGCGCCGCGACGAGCTACACGGTCGGCGACCTCTCCAACGGCAAGGAGCACAGCTTCCTCGTCCAGGCAAGGGTCGGCGGCAGGTGGTCGGCTGTGTCCGCCGACCTCCATGTGTCGGCAACCCCCCAGGGGCCAACCAGGCCCGAGCCCAAGGCCGAGCCCGGCAACGGCACGGTGAAGCTCGCCTGGGACAAGGTTCCGGGCGCCACAAAATATGCGGTAACAAGAGAAGGGACGACGGTTGCTTCTTATACGGAATCGTGCGAATTTGAAGCTCGTGGTTTGGCGAACGGCGTTTCGTACGGTTATCGGGTTAGGGCGCTTATCGATGGCTCATGGACACCGTTGACGGATTCTACGGTGTGGGCGACCCCTTCGGATCCTGAGGCTCCGAAGGCTGTCGCATCTTTGGATGCTGAAGGATCCGTAAATCTGAAGTGGAGCGCTGTCGACGGTGCTGATAAATACGCTATAGCCCTCAAAACAAATGGAGGATATAGCACCTACACGTATGATTGTCGCCGAACGGAGTTTTCCGTAAAAAATCTGAAACCTGGTAATTATCAATTTCTCGTTCAGGCTCATCTACCTAGTGGGTGGTCCTCTTTTAGCGCCAATGATCTTGTTTCGATTCGGGTTCCTGATCCCAGTTCTCCAATGGTTGCCGTAGGGTATAGCGGATCTAATTCCGCGGTACTGTCATGGGATTCAGTCCCTGGCGCAGCAAAGTATGCAATTGCGGAATATAAGAATGGTTCATTCTGCAATTTATCAATTGACCATAAAGCCACCAGTTATGAAGTAAAGGATCTTAATTTAGGAGAAAAGCATCGTTACCTCGTTCAGGCTTTTGTAGATGGTGCTTGGTCAAAGTATTCGGAAGACGATCTTGTTGAAGTGATTGTTCCTGACGAGAAGTCGCCGAAGGCAAAGGCAGAGGCTACCGGAGATGGCCAGGTGACTTTATCGTGGGATTTAGTTCCCGGCGCTGATCGATATGCTATCGCTGAATATATTGACGGCGGATATCGGACGTATACAACAAGCTGCAAAGGACAATCGTATACTGTCGATAACCTTGGGAACGGCAATGAGCATAAATTTTTGATTCAGGCCCATGTTAATGGTAAATGGTCTGCGGCAAGCCCCGATTTATTAGTGGCGGCAACCCCGCATGGAGTAATGGCTCCGACCGTAAAGGCAAAAGCGGGTGATTTGAACGCTACCTTAGAATGGAATAGCGTGCCTGGTGCTACGAGATATGCGATTGCCTCCCAGAATGGAGATGGCTCCTTTACGACATATACCTATAACTGCGGGGGAACCTCCTTCACAGTGAAGGGGCTGATCGGCGGAAGAACGTATAAGATGCTTGTGCAGGCTTATGTCGACGGAAAATGGTCTCCGTTTTCGAGTGTTGATTTGGTTAGCGTGAAACCCTACGGCACAAATACTCCAACGGGCCAACAGATGATGTCGGATATTGCCAACAATAGTGGCTTTACTAGCGGTACTTCTTATTTAATCTTAGTAAGCCGTTCTCGCCATGAGGTTGGCGTATTCCGGGGGAGCTTCAATAACTGGAATTGCATAAAGTTTTGGAGTTGCGTAACGGGTGCTCCATCCACTCCGACTATTACTGGGGAGTATAGAACGACTGGATTCAAGAGAACGAACTTGTCGACCGATACTCGGGCCCGTTGGTGTACTCAAATTAACGGAGGCTATTTCTTCCACTCGATCTTGGCATCCAACAGTGAACTCGGTAATAGTCAGTCTCACGGGTGCATTAGACTTGCGGTTGAAAATGCCAAGTGGATATACGACAATATTTGGCAGGGAACTAAAGTATATATTTACTGATTAACTGTCATGGCGAGGGAGGGCTTGGCTCTCCCTCTTATTATTAGGAAGGAATCAAATGAAGGGAATCATATTAGCGGGGGGCTCTGGTACGCGGTTGTACCCCCTGACCACAGTTACGTCAAAACAGCTACTGCCTGTATACGACAAGCCAATGATCTATTATCCCCTTTCAATACTGATGCTAGCTGGCATTAGGGATATTCTTCTTATATCAACCCCTCAAGATCTACCCAATTTCAAGCGTCTCCTAAAAGATGGCTCGGCATATGGAATTAAGCTTTCGTACGCCGAGCAGCCATCTCCTGATGGTCTGGCTCAAGCTTTCATCATTGGTGAAAACTTCATTAATGGAGATAGCTGTGCGCTTGTTTTAGGGGATAACATTTTCTATAGTGGAGGACTCACGGCACTGCTGACTAAGGCAGCAAACAAAAAACATGGAGCGACCGTCTTCGGTTATCACGTTGATGATCCAGAGCGTTTTGGGGTTGTTGAATTCGATAAGGAGGGCCAAGTTCTTTCTATCGAGGAAAAACCAAAAAACCCTAAATCAAACTATGCCGTTACGGGGCTCTACTTTTACGATGAGCGTGCCGTTGAATTTGCGAAAAGGATAAAACCCTCTGCGCGTGGCGAGCTAGAGATTACGGATCTGAATAGAATGTATCTTGATGATGGCTCTCTCGAGGTCTCTCTTCTTCATCGTGGCTCTGCCTGGCTTGATACGGGGACGATTTCCAGTCTGTATCAAGCTGGAGAATTCGTCCGCGTAATCGAGCAAAACCAAGGATTGCAGATTGCATCACTTGAGGAAATCGCATTCAGTAATGGCTGGATCGACAAAACGGCCCTTCTTGAATCGGCGGAACGGTTTGGCAAGTCGTCATACGGACAGTACCTCAGCCAGGTCGCTGCCAGAAACTGACGATTTGGTCGATCCAATAGGAAATCTAGAGCCTTTGCTCCCTTGCCGTCATTGGTTAGGGAGCAAAGGCTCCAACTGAGGCTTTAGGGTAATAAGTGCGTGTTATGCAATTTCGCTAAGCATGAAAGTCACACAGGTACACTCCATCCAAAGGCGTTGCCTTGATTGTGACCTGTGGATCTATCTTATAGTGCTCATTTAAAAACAGACCAATCGTATCGCAGACCGATGGGTTTGTCGTGAGAAGGTGGAACGAGTCACTATCCGCTAATGACTTCAGTATGCTGGAGCTTCCCATGATCTCGTTTCTGCTGATGTAGTATGGAGATTCGACGCTCCATCCTCCTAATGTTGCGTTATGGGTTAGAAAGTCACTAGAGGGTAGATTCTTTTCTTTGAACGCCATTTCTACTGATGTGTAAGTTTCGACATCGAAAACAAAAACATCATTCGGATAGTCGGCCTCGTATTCAAGTAGGGCATCTTGTGGACTCAGCGTTGTTTGGGTAAATGAGCTTTTAATTTCATGGATGCTGAAAGCTGGGATTTGCGCAGCAAAAGCAAACAGAAGGCAAAAGCTAGCTGCGCCTTTCCAAAATGCACAGAAACTAGCATCTCTCAAATGGCTTCGAGGTGTAAATTCTATCGTTATGATCGAAAAAGCGTAAACCCAGAGCGGATATTCGACTCGTTGGGGAAATCTTCCTGTCGCAACGAAATAAATGCATAATGCTAATGCTAGAAGTATTGAAAAAGAGGAGAGAGCTCGCCCGCTCTTGCTCTGTACGATTAATATGACGTACAAGGCGATGAATCCCAGTAAAAGACCCTCGTTTGATAGCCTCAGTAAATAGTCGACCGTTGATTGGGGAAGCATCTGAATCTTGCCGGTTATGCTTTGCGTTGTGGTAAGTGAAGCTACGTTTTCCAACGTTTCTGTGGTGAAAACCGCGCTATCCGCTGTGATCCAATTGCGAAGCATGAAATAATCGTTTTCGGATACACCATAGTTAGAAAGCTGTTCTGCTGCATCCTCGTACGGAGGCATAGGATAATCTGATATCACCGAGCGAGCATGGTTGTATTGTTTCCAGTGGCTGAGCTCGGTGTTGCTGCTCCATACGATTTGGTCGTAAGAAAAGAGTGCAATGCAGCAGGCAACGACAGCGACAATCGGGATATATTTGTAAATAGAAATGCTGTGACTCTTAAAATCAGATAAAATCACCCAGATTATTGCAGCGAAAAAAAAGGGCATAAACAAGAGGAAGCTTTCAATTCGAATGGAAAAGCCAATCACCATCAAGGAGACCCCGATAGCAGTGAGGGGCTTTTTGTAGTTGGCCGAGTATGGGGTTTTTGTCCCGATCAGAAGCACTACACCACCGGCAACGGTCGCAAAGCTTGCAACGTAAGAAAAATTACCTTGATACGTGCAGCCAGCAAGAAGCAGCACACATGCGCAAGCGGCTAGAATGAGTAGTGCAGGGTACTCATTATGTTTCTCCAGACCAACAAATAGCAAAGAAGAAAGAGAAGCGAAGGCGACGAAACGCTCGATAAGCCAAAACCAGTTGATGTCCGGGATTCCCTGATTGAGCAAAGCGACAATATTGCAGAATGCTGCATTTACGAATAGGGACATATTGGCTTCAGGAATTCGTCCGCTCAGGGCGATCCCGATAGCAAAATCGTCATTTGTTCCGTCGCCGCCATATTGCGCACTGAAGCTGTAGATGATGATGAAAGCCGATGCGATGATAAGAGAAAGCAAGAAATTATGTTGCTTTTCCCGCGATGGCTCGTTAAGTTTCTGCATGGATTCAGTCCCTCTGACGCTTTTTAGTGTTTTGCGCAGTCGATGCAAGCAGCCTGATTAGGGGGAGGCTCACCAATACTAGAAGCGTTGAAGCGGACAGCGCAATCCCCGTGTTTAGTGTTGCGCTGTCGTAGATCAGTTCTATGGAGTGGCTTCCCTGTGCTATATCGCAGCCAACGAAACCGATATTGATAGGAAACGTTTCAACGGCTTCTCCGTCGATTTTTAAAATCCAGTTTTTGCTCCAAGGAATGGTCGTTGCAAGATATCCGTTTTCGGATATCTTAATTGATGCATTAAGGCAACCATCCTTGTACGAATGAACAGTGGCGCTCTTGCTCATTCTTTCGTTAACCGCATCATCATATACGGAAAAATAATTACTGCCGCAAGCTGAAAAACGGATGTTTTCGATTTGGGGGTTGGGGCAGGCGTTCGTTGCAACAAATTCAACCGTTGCTCGGCTTATGCGCTCATTTTTTACCTGAATGTTTATCTGCTCATTTCCGGCAGCTGTATAGAAGGGGACAACGGCAATAGCATTATTTTCATTGTCGAAAAATGTGATATTAGCTGTTACGCTGCCGCTGACGCTTGCTGCGGCACGAAGATCCATCTTTGCCTCAAGCCATTCACTGTCTGTTTCGGGGATGAAGATGGTTGCAGGGCTGTCCACTGTGACAATGTCTGCGGATTTTGCAATGGTCTCTGCATCGTGCTGTTGCTGTATTTGGGGCTCATTGCTTCCATTCGGCAGTACCGCAGAGCGAAGCATTGCTGTGCTTCTGGAGCCCCTATCTAATTGAAGGTAGGAGTCAACGCTGATTGTTTCGTTTTCTCCATAGGCGAACATTAGTGGGAGCGCTTTGGTGTTTATCAGGACAGTGTATTTATCGTTATTTCCAATTTCCTGATAGCCGTATGGAATGTAATATTGCGCATCTGCTTTGGGATAGACGAGGTATTTAACGCCCAGGAGAGCGTTGGTTGAGGGGTTAAAGAAGCCGTACGAATAACGAGAGTATCCAAGTTGGTCTATGTAGTCATTGTCTAGCGTTTTCATGAAATCGGTCACCGATTGGGTCATTCCCGCTCCCCCGATATAAGCCTGGGTCCCGAGGTATGTTGCCGCCATAGATCTTGTTAGCATCATAGTTTTGTAATCGATGCGATAGATATCCGTGTCGGTTTTGCCAAGGGTGAGAATGCAATCTTCCGGGTTGCTTCCGAGCTGGGCATTGTACTCTTCGCTTGTCAGGTTAGTCGTGTGTTGGATCGCTCTGTAGTTCTGAACCAAATATTCGACTGGAGCGGTAATTACGATTAGACAAATTGCGACTCTTGCAACAAGGGGTGCTTTTGCTTCTGAAGCAGTGTAAAAAAACAAGAAATACAGTGCCAAAAGCACGATAGTCACAGCGAAATAAACCCGACTTATTTCTTCCCAGATCGAGAAGGATGCGGCAAGGAATGCAAAAAGAAGAAAAGCAGACCATAAACATAGATGCTTCTTACTTATATTTCGCCACATATTATCGAGTCCGATTGCTCCGATTAGGGCAATTACCGCAACAACCCAAAAGCTGGACTGCCTAAAGTCGTCACCAGGGACAGAGAAGCCATTCAAGATATATCGAAAGCCGTCTGAATAGCAATAGAAAACACACAAGAAAAGAATGAGGGCCATTGCGATCTTTTGCTGCTTGTTTTTTTGGTTAAAGGCGAAGCCGATCCCAAAGAGCGGCAAAACCCCTGCGTAATAGTAAGGGCTATTCAATATGCAAGTCGAACCCGAAAATGAATCCATATGCCCAAGGATAGCGCTGGAGAAAAACTTAACGATTTCTTCCGAGCAAATGGTCGTGCTTGTCGGGAGGAGCAAAGAGAGAAGGGCAAATCCAGAGTTGCCGACATCGGAGCTGATGCGTGAACTGGAAGAATACATTTCCACAGAGGGGAGGATAACCGGAAGAGAAACGAGTACGCCTGCGCACATAAGCACCGCAAATTGTGCGCCAAATCCAGCCAACTCCCGTTTGTTCTTGAATGCGTCGCTAGAGTAGCACGATCTAAACAAGGCGTATCCAGCTAAAATGAAGCCGTATAAAACAAGAGCGTAAAACCCTTCGCCCATTCCGATAAGCCCAAAGGCGAGAGGAAGCACAAGAACTTTTTTTCTGTTTGCGAAAAAACGCTCGAAGCCCCAAAGCATACATGCAAACAGAGTTACTTCCAGCGTATATGCCGTCCATGGCGCAAGTTCGATCATCCTGCCGCAAAACGCAAAACCCAAGCCCGAGACAAATCGGGTTTTGTACTGAAGATGATAGTAGCCGAGGAAAAGGTAGAAAAATAAACCAGCCAAGATCACTTTTGCTAATTGCGAGACCAGCATCATCGAGGGGACAGCCTCTTCGCCAAAAAGCGCTGGAAAATAGTCAGGATTAAAATGCTGGATAGTTGTTGCCCCTAGAAACTGGTACTGGTTCCATTGGGAAAAGTCGCCGTTGCTAAGCCTCGACGCTTCGTTAAGCATGAAGGGGATGGTCTGGCCGATGCTGTCAGACCCCGACCCCGCATATATAAGTAAATGATCCCCAAAAATGAAGGGGGAATACAGGATGCAGGTGAGTGAGACTAACGTTGCGATGAAAGCAGTTAGGCTTATCGCCGCCTGTTTGCCTTCATCGAGGTTTATCCACTTGTTTTGAACGTGATCTATCATAAAGGCATCCTTTGCTTTATTTGGCGCTAACGTTGCTATAATCAAAAGCGCTTATGCATATTTACAGGAAAGAAGAGCGTATATGAAAAAATATCTAGTAACGGGCGGTGCCGGATTCATTGGCAGTAACTTTATATTGTATATGCTTGATCGTCATGATGATATTCTAATTATTAACGTTGATTCATTAACCTATGCTGGGAATCTCGAGAATCTCAAGTCGGTCGAGAACGATGAAAGATATCGTTTCGTTCGCGCCGATATCCGCGACTCGGAAAAGATAAGACAAATCGTTGGTGAGTATTCTCCTGACTATGTAATCAACTTCGCTGCGGAATCCCACGTAGATAGATCCATACTTGACCCTGGCGCATTTGCCAGCACTAATGTCATGGGCACGGTTTCTCTTTTGAACGTTGTGAAAGAGGCCTGGGAGCAGGCTGATGGCTTCTTTGGCGAGCATAAGTACATTCAAGTTTCAACTGATGAGGTTTATGGATCGCTCTCCCTTGATGACCCGGACTCCTTCTTTCGTGAGACTACGCCGTTGAGCCCCCATAGTCCGTACTCTTCCTCAAAGGCTTCGGCCGACTTGTTTGTTAAGGCATATGCGGATACTTACGGACTTCCGGTCAATATAACAAGATGCTCAAATAATTACGGACCGTATCAATTCCCCGAAAAATTGATACCGCTTATGATCAATAACGCATTGGCCCATAAACCCCTGCCGGTTTATGGTGATGGCTTGAACGTACGTGATTGGCTTTATGTCGAGGATCACTGCAAAGCCATTGACCTTGTTGCATCAAATGGAATAATTGGCGAAATCTACAATGTCGGCGGACACAACGAGCGTCCGAACATTTCTATTGTCAAGAAGATCATTGAAGAAGTGAGCGCTTCGACTGGCGATGAAAAAATCAACGAGACGCTGATATCTTACGTGGAGGACAGGAAAGGGCACGATCGTCGTTATGGGATTGCTCCTGATAAGATCAAGAAAGATCTTGGTTGGGAGCCCGAAACCTCATTTGAGGTCGGCATTGTCAAGACGATTCAATGGTACTTGGCTAACCCAGAATGGGTCGAGCATGTTACAAGCGGCGATTATCAGAGCTATTACTCGAAAATGTATGCCAATAAATAAAAGAATTGAAGGTTGATATGATTCCTTTTAACATTCCTCCCTATGTAGGGACTGAGCTCGATTATGTCAAACAGGCTGTTGATAACAAAAAAATCTGCGGTGATGGGACGTTCACGAAAAAATGCCACCAATGGCTTGAGGTCGCGTTTAAATGTCAGAAAGCGCTCCTTACTACCAGTGGAACAACTGCTCTGGAGATGGCAGCGATACTCTGCGATCTAAAACCCGGTGACGAGGTGATTCTCCCAAGCTTTACTTTTTCAACCACCGCTACGGCTTTTGTGCTGGTTGGGGCAAAGTTGGTTTTCGTGGATATCCGTCCTGATACGATGAACATCGACGAAACAAAAATTGAAGCAGCTATTACGGATAAGACAAAGGTGATTGTTCCTGTTCACTATGCTGGCGTAGCTTGCGAGATGGGCGCAATCATGGAGATCGCTCGTAAGCACAAGCTTCTTGTTGTTGAAGATTCAGCTCAGGGTGTCATGGGCACTTACAAAGGGCGTGCGCTTGGCACTATAGGGGACATGGGCTGCTATTCGTTCCATGAGACGAAGAATTATTCCATGGGTGAGGGCGGTGCTCTCATGATTAATGACCCTAAATACAACGAGCGAGCTGAGATTATCCGTGAAAAAGGGACGAACCGTGCTCGCTTTTTCCGTGGTCAAGTTGATAAATATACATGGGTCGACTATGGAAGCAGCTATTTGCCGAGCGACATGAATGCGGCTTATTTATGGGGCGAGCTCGAAGTGGCTGCTAAAATCAACAACAATCGCTTGTCAACCTGGACTGCCTATTATGATGCTTTTTCGGGTCTTGCGTCTGATGGCTTGATTGATTTGCCGACCATTCCCGATGCCTGCAAGCACAACGCCCACATGTTTTACGTCAAATTAAAAGATCTTAATCAGAGGACTGATTTTATTTCTTTCCTGAGGAGCAAGGGGGTTCAAGCGTCGTTTCACTATGTGCCGCTGCATTCTTCGCCTGCAGGAGAGCGTTTTGGGCGTTTTAGCGGTATAGATGAGTTTACGACCAGGGAAAGCGATCGCTTAGTTCGTCTGCCGATGTATTACGGTATGGACAAAGAGGACAGAGAGCGTGTCATTGGTGCGGTTCTCGATTATTTTTCTCGTTAGTTTCAAGGTAAATTGAAGATGGATATTTCAGTTGTAGTCCCTGTTTATGGATGCCCCGGTGCGTTGCCTGAGTTGCACCGTCGCCTTGTTGAAACGCTCGAGGGCATGGGCAAGACATTCGAGATAATTTTGGTTAATGATGGCTGTCCGCAAGATTCCTGGATGGAGATCGAGCCTATTTGTGCCCAGGACAAGAGGGTCAAGGGTGTTAAGCTGTCTCGAAATTTCGGACAAATCCGAGCTATAACAGCTGGTCTAGATATAAGCAAAGGTGATTGGGTCGTGGTCATGGACTGCGATTTGCAAGATAGGCCAGAGTGCATACCGGCACTGTACGAAAAGGCGCAAGAGGGCTTTGATGTTGTTTTTGCGCGGCGTATTGCTAGAAAAGATACTGGCTTAGTAAAGGCTTTATCGAAGACGTTTTATAAGGTCTATGATTATTTTACGGATGGCAATTACGACTCGTCCATTTGCAATTTCAGTATTTCGCGTCGAGTTGTAATCGACAACTATTGCAAAATGCGTGAGCATAATCGCGCATATACTATGTTCATTAAATGGCTTGGCTTCTCTCAGACGGCAATCGATCTTGAGGGCGATGAGCGGTTTGAGGGCGATTCTTCATATAGCTTCAAAAAGAAAATGAACATGGCGTTTGAGCTCATCACTGCGCAGTCGACGAAGCCTCTCAAATTTGCCGTGCATGCTGGTTTCTTCTTTTCCGTTTTTGCGTTGGTCGTCATAGTTGCACTGATCATCAGATACGTCCTTGACCCAAGCGAAGCATTGGTCGGCTGGACGAGCACTATGGCTGCGATTTGTTTCATGGGCGGGTTAAATCTTGCCGCCGTCGGAGTTGTTGGGCTTTATGTTGGAAATATATTTAATGAAACAAAACATCGCCCCTTATATGTAGTTGCAAAGGTCCTAAACGGAGAGGTTCAGTAACGTGATTTTGGTAATTGGTGCGACTGGCTTTGTCGGCATGTACACGGTTGATAGGCTTCTGTCCGATGGCAAGGAGGTTGTAGCAACCGGAAGAAACAAGAAACTGGGCGAAAAGTTGAGCAAGATGGGAGCATCTTTCGTTCCCCTGGATATTACTGATCCGGAAGAGTTCGATGTGCTGCCTGCAGATGGGGTGGACGGCATCATTTTGCTGGCTGGCTTGCTGCCGGCAAATGCTACTGCCGATCTCGAAACAGAAGACAATGCCGCCGACTATTTCAAAGTAAACGTGATTGGGCTAATTAACGTTTTGGAATGGGCTCGCAAACATGGGGTTAATAAGGTCATCTCGACTTGTAGCTATTCTGATGTGTCTGGAGCATGGGGGAAGGGTTATCCGATTACCGAGGAAGAGCCAAGAGATTTCAAGTTTACGGGCGATCATGCTGTTTATGTAATTAGCAAAAACGCCGCTAATGATGTGATGGAGTACTACAATCAGCAGCATGGCATGCAGTGCTCATGCTTTAGGTTCCCTCCTGTTTATGGTGTTGGCCCCCACGGCACCATTATGGTTAACGGGAAGCCCTACAAGTCGGGCATCCAGACTTTTATCGAGAAAGCTGAAGCTGGGGAGAACATAGAGCTTTGGGGCGATCCGCATATTAGCCGAGATATCATATACGTCAAAGATGTCGCAAAGGCGTTTGAGATGGCGTTGCAGAGCGATAAGACTTATGGATTATATAACATGACGAGCGGAGTTGGCCTTGACTTGGAGGACCAAGCAAAAGCCGTGATTGACGTCTTTGGCCCGAATAACGGATCGAAGATTGTATATCGACCAGATAAGCCCAACAATACACCCTCTTTTTTGTACTCGATGGAAAAGGCAAAGAAGGATTTCGGATTCGTTCCCGAATACACCGACTATCATGCAATGATGGTTGACTATAAATACGAGCTAGATAGTGGGCGTTGGGACGAGCTCGCTCATTCAAGAGAAAGGTAGTCCTTCCTTGAAAAAAATCGCTATCATTGGTGCTTCATACCTGCAAAATCCGCTGATTCTTAAAGCAAAAGAGCTCGGATTTGAAACTCATGTTTTTGCTTGGCAGTGCGGGGATGTCGGAGAGAGAACGGCAGATTATTTTTATCCGATAAGCATTGTTGAAAAAGATCTTATTCTTGCTAAATGCAAGGAGATTGGTGTTGACGGGGTTTGTAGCATTGGGTCGGACCTCGCAAATATTGTTGTTAGCTATGTTGCCTCTTCGATGGGCTTGGTTTCTAACACCATCGAGGCAACCCGCCTTAGTACGGATAAGCATGCAATGCGTGAAGCGTTTGAGCGGAATGGAGACCCGTCGCCGAAGAGCCTAGTTGTAAGCGAGGGTTTTACTCTTTCTGATAGCAACTTGAGGTTTCCCATCATTGTTAAACCGGCAGATAGGTCGGGAAGTCGTGGTGTCACGAAGCTGGATACTGTTGATGGCTTTGACGATGCCGTAAAAAGAGCCGCAGATGAGAGCTTCTCTGGAGTGGTTTTGGTTGAGGAGTTCTTTCGGGGGAAAGAATATAGTGTTGAGTATATCTCCTGGAAGGGAGAGCATCACTTTTTGTCCATAACGGAGAAATTTACCTCTGGCGCGCCTATGTTTATTGAAAAGGGTCATCTTGAGCCAGCTCGCGTGGATAAGGACGTTGAGTCAAGGGTCAAGGGCATCGTCGAGCATGCACTTAACGGCTTGGGCATTGAATATGGAGCTTCTCATTCGGAGCTCAAGATCAATAATGATGGAGAAATCGCAATCATTGAGATAGGGAGCCGAATGGGTGGAGATAGGATTGGCTCTGATTTGGTTTCGCTATCAACAGGATACGACTTTGTCGGTGCGGTTGTGTCCGTTGCCATGGGCCAAGCCCCAAAAGCCCCCAGGATTCGGAAGCGGAATTACGCTGCAATCAGATATATATTCGACGAGAGGGATTTAGCTGCTTTAGCTTCGATAAAAGACGCTGCGCCAGATCTTCTGCTTGAAGAAGACGTTTCGAAATTTGGCGAACACGCAATCGTTGATAGCTCTTCCAGGTTTGGATACTTTATGATGCAGTGTGATTCCCTAGTCGAACTAGACCCCTATTTGCCAGATCATAGCGAAGAGGGACTGTAGTGGCTGGTTTTGGAAGGATAAAAACCCTTTTTGCCCTGCATATGCTCTTAATGGTCTATTCGACAAGTGGAATATTGAGCAAACTTGCCGCGGGCGTCGACTTCCTAAGCATTGAATTCTGCCTATATTACGGGGGTGTTCTTCTTCTTTTAGGGTTTTATGCCATCGGGTGGCAACAGATCCTAAAAAGGCTTCCCCTGACAACTGCTTTCTCAAATAAAGCGGTAACTATTGTTTGGGGGATCATTTGGGGCGCGCTGTTTTTCTTTGAGCCGATCACCTTACCTAAAGCCGTTGGCGCTCTATTGATTATTGCCGGAGTGGTTTTGTTTTCTCATGCCGACAGTCAAGAATCGGGCGTTACCCATGAGTGAGACCATGATTCTGTATTCGGGGGTCTTGCTTCTTGGGACGTTCATTAGTGCGGTATCGCAAGTTATCCTAAAAAAGGCGGCGCTGAAAACCTATCCATCGAAGGTCAGGGAGTACTTAAACTTTCCAGTAATTTTTGCATATTCCTTGTTCTTGCTTACTACGTTCATGTGCATATTTGCGTATAGGGTTGTGCCCCTCTCTTTTGGCCCCGTGCTCGAATCAACGAGCTATCTATACGTTACGGTTTTTGGCGTTTTATTTTTCAAAGAGAGAATCACCAAGAAAAAAGTTGTTGCACTTACGATGATTCTTCTCGGAGTGGTTATTTATTCGTTTGGTATTTAGTGGGAGGCAGACTGTAGATGCCGGTCTTTTCCGTTGTTGTTCCTTCGTATGGGAATGTGGAATATATTTCTCAATGCTTAGACAGCCTTATTGCTCAGAGTTTTATGGATTGGGAAGCAATTGTTGTTGATGACTGCAGTTGCGATGGCTCCCTGGCGTTGGTAGGCATTTATGCCGAAAAGGACTCAAGGATCATTTCTGTTGCAAAGAGCCGCAATGAAGGTGTGCACTGTGCGAGAAAAACGGGTGTTGAAAAAGCATCAGGTGATTACATCGTCTTTATCGACCCGGATGACTCTTTTGATCAGGATGCTTTACGTCTTTTGAAGGGTGCTTTGGACTCCGGTAATATGGATGTTCTTCATTATGGGATCAACGTTAATGCTTGCGAAGTTTCTGATGATATGAGGTTGTCCTTTGAGTCATATGTAAATAACCCATGCCCCGAATTATGCGACTCAGAGATTCTAGGCCATGCATTTGACGCAAAATTGGGATATTTGCAGGATTGGCGAGTTACTCAACGAGTATATGCTGCCGATTTGGCAAAAAGGGCTTTTTCTCAGATGATAGATTGTAGGTTGGAGAGAGCAGAGGATAGTTACGAGTATTTTGTATTGGCTTCGTTTGCCTCGTGCCAGATTACGAGAAATGACATTCGCGCCCTCAACTATAACTATGGGCGCGGAGTAACTGGAGCCTCGTCTCTTTCGGTTGCTGAATTTCTTAATGATGCACGCTCTTTTAAAAAATGCATTGACGCAATAGGCCAATATGCTTTAAGCGGGGGCGAGCCTTCTCTCATGATGGCCAAGATGGCCGCTGGGGCTGAATCTAAGTTGATGGATTTGCTGTTTAATGATTGGTCATTAAGGCTGAGTTCCGAGGACAGATCAAGATCTCTGGATGAGCTTGTTCGTATTTTTAACGGTATCGATGTTTCCGTTCAGGTGATGCGTTGTGTTCGCGATGAGGCGTATCGCTTGCTTGCGGTTGGCGAAAACGGAAGTGATATATCCGAGCTGAAGAAATTGTTCAGTTTCGCGGAATCGATTTTCGTTCCCACCAAACTCGGACAAAGAGTCCCAGTGAGTGATGGTGCGAGTGCATATAGCGAATACCGCGATGCTGCGCAAAGCCATCTGAATGATCTTGAGGGGATGTCGCTCAGGTCGAAATGGTCTGCTCAGCCAATCAAAATCTTTGCTTCCGCCCATAAGCCAGTAGACCTTTTCGACTGCGATGCTATTCAGCCAGTTCAGGTAGGGTGCGCATTGGGCAACGATCGTTTTCCCTGGGCTTGGCATGACGATGACGGCGATAACATATCTGACCAGAACCCTATGTATTGCGAGCTAACCGCTCAATATTGGGCCTGGAAAAATATTGACGCTGATTACTATGGCTTTTGTCACTACCGGCGGTACTTTAATTTCTCGCCAAATCGCTACGGGGAGAACTCCTGGGGTGAAATCATGGAGCCCTTTATTGATACTTCATCCCAGGTTAAGTATGGACTGGACGACGGGGCCATCAAGAGAGCTATTGATGGCTATGACGTCGTCACGACAGAAGTGAAGGATCTTCGCGACTTTCCTGGCGATGCTAACACTCCACTAATGCAGTATGAAGCTGCTGCAAAATTGAATATTGACGACCTGTATCACGTATTTGCGATCCTTGAAGACATGCATCCGGACTATGCGGAGGACATTAATGCCTTCGCAAACGGCAATCAGTCGTGTTTCTGCAACATGTTCCTTATGAAGAAGGAGCTGTTCTTTGGTTATTGCGAGTGGCTATTCCCTATTCTTGAGCGTTTTGTTGAAGAGTGGGATTCTTCTTTGTGCAGCAAAGAAGGGCTTCGCACCCCAGGTCATTTAGCAGAACGCCTTTTGAACATTTACCTCATGCATGGAGAACGCGTTGGTGCAGGCTGGAAGCGCAAGCAGGTTCAGTGCGTCCATATCGAGTATCCCGATAAGCGTTACTACGATTTGCCCCCTGTTCCTGGCTATGCTGAATGTGATAAGCCGATTGTTCCTGTAGTATTTGCAGCTGATAATAATTATGCTCCTATGGTCACCACGACCATTGCTTCGATGCTTGCTAACGCTTCTAAAGATTACTTCTATGACGTTGTGGTTATCGAAGACGGTATAACCGGAAGCAACAAAGAGCAGATGGTTCAGTTTGTTGCCCAATATGGCAACGCGTCTATTAGATTCTTTGGTGCTGGAGCGATGATCGCTGATTATGAGCTCACGACCAGCAATGAGCACATCAGCAAAGAAACCTACTACCGTTTCTTGATTCAGGACATTCTTCCATATTACGGAAAGGTTGTTTACTTAGATTCTGACCTTGTTGTTGAGGGGGATGTTTCTGAGTTATTTGAACTGGATCTCGAAGATAGCCTTCTCGCGGCAGCGCATGATGTTGACTACCTGGGCAACTTGAATATGCATGATGGTGAGAGGATGGAGTACACGAAAGAAATTCTCGGCATGAAGAGGCCATTCGATTACTTCCAAGCTGGTGTTTTGGTGCTGAACGTCGCTGAAATGAGGAAGCTTCATTCGGTAAAAGAGTGGCTTGAAATAGCCTCGAACCCTGATTATATCTACAATGATCAGGACATTCTTAATGCGCATTGCCAGGGAAGGGTTAAATACTTGGGCTATGAGTGGAATGTAATGCACGATTGCGGGGGACGCGTGGGCAATGTGTTCTCGTTTGCGCCAGCTTCTGCGTTTGACTCCTATAACGCATCACGTTCCAATCCGAAGATCATCCACTATGCAGGCTTCGAAAAACCTTGGATTATGCCTGAGTGCGATTTTGCTGAGCATTATTGGAAGTATGCGCGATCCACACCTTTTTATGAAAAAATGATCGCATTGATCTCGAAGCATAAGGCTACCGAGTTGCATTTGCTTCTTGAAGAAGAAGCGCGTCCTCCAAAGGTGGTTGGCGAAAACAGCCGTATCCGTAAAGTCATCGATCCTATTATGCCTTTAGGATCACGACGCAGGGAGGTAGCAAAGGCTGTTGGCAGAAAGCTGCGTGGCCGCTCATAATGGACTATCGGTGGGGAGTCAGCGTTTTGCTGGCTCCCTGCTGTATTATCTGTGGGTATGGCTTTTATCCGAGGAGTCTAATGAGCAACGATCAAGACATGGTCACGGGAATGAAGCATTCCCTTTTCGTTTTGAAGTCTTTGGTATCGAAGGACTTTAAGCTTAAATATCGCCGAAGCATCCTGGGCGTACTGTGGAGCGTTCTTAATCCGCTTCTTATGATGATCGTCCTTTCGGCAGTATTCTCATTCATGTTCCGTTTTCAGATCGAGAATTACCCGCTATACCTTATTTTGGGTCAAGTTCTGTTCTCATTGATGACGGATGCAACTACCTCTGCAATGACTTCCATTATCGATGCATCACCTTTACTGAAGAAGGTACGCGTCGAGAAAATGGTATTCCCGCTGGAAAAGGTGGTATTCGGTTTGGTGAATTTCGCTATTTCCCTCATTGCCGTTCTGGCGGTAATGGTGTTTTTCCAGGTCATTCCCACTTGGCGTGTGCTGCTAATTCCAGTGATGCTTATATTCGTTTCTCTATTCTGCGTGGGGCTTGGCCTTCTGCTGTCTTCCCTGGCGGTTTTTTTCCGCGACGTTATTCATCTTTGGGGGGTTGTTACTACGGCGTGGATGTATGCAACGCCTATTTTTTACCCCCTCGAGCTACTGCCGGACACTCTGCAGAATCTCATGGTATGGAACCCGATGTATCAGTACATCACCTACTTCCGAGACATCATGATGAATGGCGTCACGCCTAGCTTTGAAACGCATCTTATCTGTTTTGGAATGGCCGCGGTAACCTTTTTGGTTGGTCTTATTGCGTTCCGCAAAACCGAACACAAGTTTATTCTCTACGTTTAGTCTCCCTGTATAGGAATTGATATGACGGATTCTTCCATCAATACCGCAGAACCCATGATCGTCGTCGACCATGTGGACATGGTTTTCAATATCGCAAACCAGCAGCTCAATAGCTTGAAGGAATATCTTATTGCGCTTGTGCGTAGACAGCTATTTTTCCGCGAGTTCAAAGCGCTTGAAGATATCAATATTACGATTAATCGCGGCGATGTTTACGGAATTGTGGGAACCAACGGTTCAGGCAAATCTACACTATTGAAAATTATTGCTGGTGTGCTGGAACCCACCCATGGCAAGTGCTCCATCAATGGCACCATTGCGCCACTTATCGAACTCGGTGCTGGTTTTGATCATGAGCTTACCGCACGTGAAAATGTGTACCTGAACGGTGCGCTCCTCGGTTATAGCAAGAAGTTTATCGACGAGCAGTTTGACTCAATTGTCGACTTTGCTGAGGTGGGCGATTTCATTGATATGCCACTGAAGAATTATTCTTCTGGTATGGTTGCGCGCATCGCATTTGCTATTGCTACCGCCACCACGCCCGATATCCTGGTTGTTGATGAAGCTCTTTCGGTCGGTGATTTCCGCTTTCAGGAAAAGTGTGAGGCTCGCATTAATGATCTGGTTGAAAACCACGGTACCACCTTGCTGTTTGTGTCCCATGATATCAACCAGGTAGAGCGCGTGTGCAAGAAGGCTGTTTGGATTGAAAAGGGCCACATGCGTATGGACGGTCCAGTGGAAGAGGTCTGCGCGGCATATAAGGCCATGTAATTTTTGCTGGAAGCGAGGGGTTCCTTTTGGGCATGACTATATTCTGCCCTATGGTGATGAAAGCTGAAGACGCAGTCTCTCAGCTAACGTCAGATATTAGTTAGGCAGTCAGTTGGTCCCCCTGTGGGTCTCACGGAAGATGAGGAAGCGCTTTTGGCATTTTCGGATTAACCCACTTGGTTTCTCTGAAAGTTTAGGTTCGGCCAGTTTTCTTTCTGTGGGTAAATCCATGTTTGAACAATGGCTTTTAAGCAGGAATAAACCAAGTAGGTGTGCTGGCTGCGGAATTTTCTGATGCGCTTGTCGAGCCCCATCATCTCTGTGTCTGGCATGATTGTCTTCCCTGTTCGATTTGAGGGTTGAGGATCTTATGACGATTTTGCTGGAGTGAGGAGGAAAGACGATTATTTATTAGCCTCGCAAAACGCTGCCCGTTATTAGCAAAAATCTTTTCATCGACGCAATACGATTACTGTTGGTTTTCCTATGCTCCTTTACGAGGCAGTGGGATATGTGATTTGGGCTGGGGCGATATGGTTAATTTTGCCCAGACAGCACTTTCCTCGTTTGTTGTTGCTTTTGATTTGATATCGATGCGCTTGGTAATTGCTTATCGAGCTACTGGATGCAGCATTGAACTTGGCAATCCGCAATTTAGCGTAATCGTTCTTCTTGTTGGTCTGATTGTTCAATATCTTTTCAGCGGGCTCTTGGGACTCTCTGCTTTTATGCCAAATGCTTTAACGCTCGCTTTTTTCTGTATGGCGTGTATCGATAGTAAACGAGGTAATGGTGGGCTTATTCTTCGGAGACCCTTACCTGAGGAAGGGGTAAGGTTTGTAGGGTCAAAGGGAGCAATACTGACACTAGTCAACGCCTGCCTGTTGGCTGCTCTTGCTCTTGCACTTTCAATCGCGTGGTTAAGCTTATGTAGCTGTTGTCGTTTCCCTTCTGCCGATTTGGCTAGAGCTGGTGCGGCTGCTGTTTGTTTGTGGTTGTCTGAGGTTTTAAGATGACGAGTATGGGGTCGATGTCGAGAATGGTCTTCAGTGCTTTACGGCGTAAACGAAGTGTTTCCAGGCACTCAAACCGACATCGATTCTATGCGTTTTCTATGATATAGTTCGAACATTTAGACATGGTAGTTACGGAGGAAACAATGAAGCTATCCGTAAAAAATATAGGAAAGCTTGAATCTGCCGAAATTGATATTTCTGGAATTACCGTTGTGGCAGGGGAGAACAACACTGGGAAAAGCACCATCGGTAAAGCTCTGTTTTCTGTGTTCAATGCATTTCATGATCCAGATAGGCAGGTTAAGAGCAATAAAGTTAGAAGCATTGCGACGGCATTGGCTCCGTTGCGAAGAGCTTCCGATGTTGGTTTGGATTGGTATTCTCTCGGAGATAGGGTTGCGAGAAAAATAGTATGTCACGGGGGTTCTTCCGAGGATATTCTAACAGCCTTAATCTCTTCCGAATTCGAGGAGTCTGGTTTCAAGGTTGACGATGATTCCTTGGCTGAAGCTGTTTCCCTGATAGGAGAGCGGCTTGCCGTACCCGATGAGGAAGCCTTGAAAGCCTGTATGACAAAGTGGTTCGAGATTGAATTCGGATCCCAAATCAACAATATATACCTAGAAAAGCCCGGCACTGTCTCTCTTGAAATTCGAGGAGAGATGTCTGAAATCGAAATTAAAGATGATCAGGTTTGTAATATGTCGAGGGTTTTCCATTTGGGAACAAGCGCAATATATCTCGATGATCCGTTTGCCATAGACGAACCAATGGGTTTTAGGCGGCCTATACGCGAAAGTGCGGTTGGACACAGGGAGAGCCTTCAGCAGCTTCTCAGCGAGCAGAATGGTAATCAGAGCATTTTTGATGAAATTGTTGTCTCCGATAAGCTTTCTGCTGTTGAAGGTATCGTGAACAGAGTATGTGCCGGAGATGTTGTCCAGAGAGGCTATCGTCTTGGCTATGTAGAGCCAGGTACTGCGGCCCCTCTTCAGGCCAAGAACCTTTCTGCTGGCATGAAAACCTTTGCGATTATGAAACGTCTTTTGAAAAATGGATCAATAAGAGAGAACGGAACAATCATACTGGACGAGCCGGAAGTCCATTTGCACCCCGAGTGGCAATTGGTTTTTGCAGAATTGATAGTTCTTCTCCAGAAGAACTTCGGAATGCATATATTGCTCACGACGCATAGTCCATATTTTCTAAATGCCATAGAGGTCTATTCTTCGAAATATGGCGTTGATAAGCAGTGCCGATATTATTTGGCGAAAAACACGAAAGAGGGAATGGCTCGGGTTTCCGATATTACTGGCGATTTAGAGCAAGCTTATTCCCTTCTTGCGCGCCCTTTTCAGGTTCTAGAGGACGAATTATATGAGTAGGATTGAACTTGGTGATGGGTATTCAAAATGCAAGGCTTCGCTCAAGAAGACATCTTTGGATGAAAACGGGAATGCCGCAAAATGCTATATGACCGATTCCGACCTAGAAGTCTACGATTTCGATAAGGTTAAAGAGCGATACGTCCGTTCGTTTGGATTGGCTCAAATGCCCAAGTCCGTTGATGCGTTGACCTCATCAGTATCTGGCGAATTTTGCTTGATAGAATTCAAGAATGGCAAGCTCGATAAAGAGAAGGGCGAAGAGGTAAGGCGCAAAGCCTATGATTCTCTTTTTATCCTCTGTGATTTATTGGGGATTGGTCCTGTCCAGCTGAGGCAAAAGGCGGTTTTCGTTCTTGTATACAATACGGAGAAAAACTCGTTTGGTGGTGGATCGGCTGAATCGGGCACTGTAAATTCTCTGCTTAGAATCAAGTCAACGATAGGCAACAAAGCGAATAAACCGTTTATTCCTCGTACTTTAAGCGGACTGGTTGGCTTTTGCTTGAAGGATTTTTATCTCGTTGCGCAAGACGAATTCGATACGAAAATCCTCCCGTGTCTCGAGAAGTGAACTTGATTGTTCATGGATGCACGAAGACTGCCTTTCGGCGGTCTTCGGTGGATGTGTCGTCCTGATCGAAACGCATCCTCATCGCACCCAACAGTATCGCATGTTTGAAAAAAATCAAAAGGCCGACAACCCGTTGGGCGCCGACCTTTCTAGTCCCTGCCTCACTTGGAGTCCACAGGGTCGTATCAAATGGTTATTCTAATTCATCCCCAGTGCTTTGCCTATAACGGCTTTGACGCCGTATTTCTCTAGGAACCAGCCGGCTCTAAGGCGTAGGGCTTCGGTGCTGGATACGTGCTTGCCGCTTAGGACCGTTTCCAGTAGTTTGCGGTCGTGTTTCTTCAGGTTCAGGCTACTGGTGCTGCGCCCCTCCCAGAAGCCGTTGAAGATGCGGGCATATTCGGGCAGCAGCTCGTTGCGCACGTCCTCTGACAGACAGTAAAGGCCGTACAGCACGAATTCGATGGACCAGCTTACAATTTCGCTGTTGAATTCCTGCAGACCGAAGCGCTTCTTCCAGGCACGGAAAATGCGCCGGGTCATGGGCAAGTGCTTGCGGCTTTTCGCTTCCAGATTATCGTTGGTTTTCGAGGTGAGCGATCCCTCGCGTTCGATGCGGTACTCGTACAGCTTGTCGCTGATCAGCGCCGTCTTGCTTGCATTGGGGTAAATATCGAAGAAGAACACCTGGTCTTCGCCGAAGGGCAGCTTCTCTTCGAAGCGGATGTCGTGTTCATCTAGGAAAGCCCTGCGGCAGGCGGTGCGGATGTAGGGAGTGCTTTGCTCTTCGAACATCAGGGCAGGTTGGAAGCCGTCATACACCACATCGCGCGGGCTCAGTTTCAGCGTAATCCAAGGCGTTGCGGCTTCCTTGGGGTTGCAGTAACCGCCGAAGGTAACCACATCGGCATTCGTTTGCTGGAAGGTTTCCACAATGCGTTGGCATGCGTTGGGCGTAAAACGGTCATCCGCATCAAGGAAGCCGATGTAGGTGCCGCGCGCCGCATTGATGCCAGCGTTGCGGGCAGAGGAAAGGCCGCCGTTTGGCTTGTCCACCACCACAATGCGGGCATCTTCTGCTTGGCGTTTTTCCAGAATGCCACGTGATCCATCGGGGCTGCCGTCGTTCACGCATACTATTTCTATGTCGGTAAAGGTTTGTGCCTGCAACGAATCAAGGCAGGAATCCAGGTAATCTTCCACGTTGTACACGGGCACGATTATGGAAAGGGCGGGGTGCTGCAGGGCTTCTGGCGCACGCGTTGCCGTTGCATCGGCGCTTTTAGATGCTGTTGGGCTGGAGCTCGTTTCGTTGGCCATGGGCTACTTCGCCGCCTTGTTCTTCAGCAGCTTGATGATAAGCGGCAGGCCGCCAATGCTGCAGTAATGCTTGAAGGTGTTCAGCTTGCCGGGTGCTGCGTATTCTGTGCGGCATTTGGCGAAGGTTTGCGGGTCTTTTATCAGGGCGCGCAAGTCGGCTTCGGCCCAAGGCTCGAAAAGCTCCAGGTTTATGCAGCCGGCGTCCAAATCTGCTTTTAGTTCCTGCGCGGCGTGCTTTAGGAATTCAGCGCGCAGTTCAGCGGAAAGACGATCGTAGTTCCACAGATAGCTGTTGAATTTCATGCGCTCCAGCACGCCTTGTAGATGCTGCTTTTTTGCCGGGCGCGCATCAAGCCAGCGCTGCATTTCGGCGTACTCGTCGCACACGCAATACACCTTGCCGGGGGAATTTACCGATGAAGCTTCGTTGTCTTGGCGGTACTTCAAAATTTGAGTAGAGCTAAACACAGCGCGATCGGCGGCGGCCCATATCTTAAAGGCAAAGCCAGCATCCTGATATGATGCTCCTGGCGTTTCCAGGAAGCGAATATCGTTTTCCTGCAGGAAGGCGCGGTTATACATACCCGACCAAATAGAGGGCTTTGCGTAGAAAGGTTCAAACACTTCCTGAGGGTTAACCAGCTTGCCGCAGAGCCCTTCGCTAATTACATGGCAGGGCTCCAGCTTTTCGTTCTGGCTCCAGTAGAACCAGAAGTCAGCCTTTACCGCCTGTGCGTTGTGCGTGGTTGCCAGGTTATACAGCACCTCCAACGCATCGGGCGTGAACGCATCGTCCGATTCCAAGATGGCTACGTATTCGCCCGTTGCCGCATCAAGCCCCTGGTTCATGGATGCTCCATAGCCGGAATTCGCCTTGTCAATTACGCGAAAGCGGTTGTCCGCGTCAAGGTATTCCTGCACGATGGCTCGGGAGCTGTCGGTACTGCCGTCGTTAATGCAGATCGCCTCGAAATCGGTGAAGCTTTGGGCCAGCACGGAATCTAGGCATTCGCGCAGGTATTTCTCCACGTTGTAAATGGGTATAAGCAAGCTAATTGCGGGCACGGCGGATCCTTTCGCTATTGCTGCGCAGCGTGCGTTTTTGTTTAACATTTCTATGATAAAGGTTATGGCTCGGGTTGCCTGTTCCGCTGGTGCGTCTCTGGCAAAAAGAGATAAAAATGGGCTGGGGCTAATGGGCCCCATGTGCTGGTGGCTTGTTTGACGAATGCTGTTTTCCCTGTTGCTGTTAAACGCTTTGTTGGTAACAGGATCTGAAACTCGAGGTGAATAACCTTGAGGGGGAGTAGACTTTCCGTGGTGGGAAAAGGGACAGGTACCAGGTTCTCGCTGAAAGCATCGGGAGGTTATCTTGGGGTTAGAAAGTGAATCAACGGCAGAGAAAACGGGGTTTTCCAAGGTGAAGCTCTGGTTTACTCGCAACGCAAAATTGCTGGTGGTGTGCTTTGCGGTGGGCATAGTCTGCCATGCGCAGATGTACCTGAACGGCCTTTCGAACCCCGATGCGGTTGTTTCTTTGAGCAACCCCAATGGATACGGAAGCTTTATTCCGCATGCTTGGGATATTAGCTTGGGGCGTTGGGGCCTGCTGTTTGCTGCCTACGCTAAGTTTGGGCTGTGCTCGCCTATCCTTACCTCCGCAATCACCATTGCCCTGTTTGCGCTGGGCATTGTTGCGCTGATAGACAAGCTTGGCATCAGGAACGCTTGCCTGCGGTATGCTTCTTCGATTTTGTTCATCGCTTCGCCCTTCGTTTCTTGCTGCATCACGTACTACTACTGCTCGAATTCGTACGCGCTTTCGTTTTTGTGCGCGGTTTTGGCCGTGTGCCTGATTGGGCGCGTTGGGGCTGTTGGCAAGCCGGTTGCTCTTGCTGGGGCGGTTGCGCTGTTGGCGTTTTCGCTTGGTTGCTATCAAGCGAGCCTGGGCGTGTTTTGCGTTGCGGTGCTGTTGGTAATGATTCGCTCGCTTATGGGCGGCGGCTCTGGATCGCTGGCATGCGATGCTCGTGGTGAAGCTCAGAACCCCTACCGTGAAGAAGGCTGCAGCGCCGATTCGCTCAGCGCCAAGCAGCTTGCGGTGTTCTTCGGTGTTGCCATTGCGGTGTGCGCGGCTGGTGCCGTACTGTACTACGCGCTTACCGAGATTTCGCTGTTTGTGCTGGGCATTGGCCTTTCCGCTTATGGCGGAGCTTCCTCGGTTGGCGCTGGCAGCATTCTGGGTTCTTTGACGTTGTCTATTCCCGGTGCTTACGTTGCCTATTCCGACGCATTGTTCAGCCACGGCATTCTCGGGAACCATTTTGGCTGGGTGTACGTGGCGGCTGTTGGCATGATTGTTGCGGCGGTTGCGTTTGTCCGTCTTGCTACGGTCAACGGCGTGAAGCGTTTGGGGGCGAGCGCTATGGCGCTGCTTTGCGTTGTGCTTATCCCCTTTGCTGCCAACGTTATCTTGGTTATCGTTCCCAGCTACGGGTATCCCACCCCGCTTATGCTGGGCGGTTTCATGGCTTCTTTTCTGCTTCTGTCCCTGTTGGTGCAGCTTTTGCTCGATTCGCCCGACCGAGGCAATGTGCGCCTGCACATGCCCGCGAAGGCTATGTCCGTCGGCTGCTGTTGCCTTATTGCCGTAGGGGCGTGGTCGTACGCGCTGCAGTCGAATGCGGATGCCGAGGTTATGCAGGCATGCCAGAACCAAACTGCTTCTTTGGCCACCCGAATTGCTGGCGCGCTTGATGCGAACCCCGATGTGCAAGCGGGCGCGAAAGTGCTGATTGCCGGCAAGCCCGAAGCGGGCAACTTTCCGAACACCAGCGATTCCTACGTTCACGCAAGCAGCTATGCGAAGTGGGGTATGGTTTGGGACAACCACTACCAGAACAACATGCGTTCTTGGGATGTGATAATGAAGCAGTTTGCGGGGCAGAGCTTCAACTACTGCTCGTTTGACGAATGCGCCAAGGTTATTCGCTCCAGTGAATTCGCGAACATGTCGCTGTATCCTGCCAATGATTCGGTGACAACCATCGACGGCGTTGTAGTTGTTAAGATATCTGACATAAGCAAGTATTCGGAATAGCGGCGCGCGCTGACGCCGAAGCGTTTAGAGTTCATGAGGGGCGCTGGGCATATGGGAAAACGACATCACGGCAAGGGCGAAGCGAGCGGTATGTCCGCCTCGCGGGAGCGTAATGGCGCCGTGAGCGCCGATGCCGCGGACGCTGCCGCTGCGCATGGGTGCGGCGATGCGGCTGCCTACGCCGATGCTGCCCGTAGCGGTACGGGTGCTGCAGAAGCTAAGGGCTCGGTGAGCACCGCAGACGTCCCAGCCCAACCCTCCAGCGCTCCGTTCTTTTCGGTTGTTCTGCCTGCATATGGTTCCGAGTCTTACCTCGCCGCCGCCTTGGGCGATTTGCAAGACCAGCTCTTTACCGATTGGGAAGCCATTGTGGTGAACGATTGCTCGCCCGACGGCAGCTTGGCCATCGCGCAGCAGTTCGCCGCAGCCGATGTGCGCATTCGCGTTGTTTCGCACGAGGTGAACCGAGGGCTTTCGGCGGCGCGCAATACGGGCCTTGCCGCTGCTCGGGGGCGCTATGTGTGGTTTCCCGACCCCGACGATCGCTACGATTTCACCTTTCTGCAGAGCGTGTATAACTCGCTTCAGCAGCACGAAGCGCCAGTGGTTATGGTGGGTCATGTGGAAGAATTCTACGACGCTGGTGGCAAGGTGGAACGCGTGCAGGAATTCACTTTCAGCCAGGAATCGGCGCATTTGGGAAAAACCAAGCTGCGTAAGCACGTTTTGGAGTTCGAAAAGGGTACGCATTACGGCTACGCCTGGAACAAGGTGTACGAGCGCAGCTACCTGCAGCAGGGCAGCTTTACCTTTACCGAAGATTTGCCGCTTATCGAAGATATCGAATTCAACATCCGCGTGTTCCAAGATTTGCCTGGCCTGAACGTGATTGGTGCATCGCTATATCGCTACGCCAAGCGCGAGACGGGTAACCTAACCAGCAAGTTTGTACCGCGTTACTACGAGGTGCATCGCGCGCGCATTGAACTGTTGCGCAACCAGCTGAATTCATGGGATTTGCTTGATGCCAGCGCCAAGGCTACGCTCGGTGCGCTGTATGCTCGCTATATTCTTTCGGCGTTGGAGCGTAACAAGCAGAAGGAAAGCGGCATGAGCGGCTCTGCGCAGAAGGAATGGCTGCAAGGTGTGTTCGCCGATGAGTTGTTCAACGAGTTGGTGCCCTGTGCGCAAGCCGACAGCCAGGCGTTGCGCCTGTGCTTGAAGCCCTTGCAGCAGCGTAATGCGTCGAAGTGCCTGGCGCTAGGCGGTGCTATTCATGCTGCCAAGAACGGCGCTCTGCGCAACGTGTTTGTGAAACTGAAATCCGGCAGGTGAGAAAATAGGGGGCAGGTCTCGCTTTTTCACTTGTGGCATAGTGCCTGGTGCTGAACCTCGCGTATGCGCTTCATCGCAAACGCGGCTCGGTTCGCAAAGTTGGAATCTGGGCTCTGCCCCTATTTTTCTAGGATGTTGCATTTCGGCAACACGCTGGGTTTGTTTTGCTGCTAGGCGTACAATCGGACGCGGTAATCAAGCGAAAAGGGGGCTTGCGGTGGATCTTTCCATTGTCGTGCCATGCTACAACGAAGAAGGATCGCTGCCGCTGCTGTTCGGCGCGGTGGATGATGCTTTTTCCACCTCGGGAGTGTCGTACGAGCTGGTTTTGGTGAACGACGGCAGCTCCGATGGTACGTCGCACCTGCTGCATGAGCTGCCCACTCCTGCATCGGCCGAACGTATCGTCGTGGTCGATTTTTCCCGCAACTTCGGCAAGGAAAGCGCCCTGCTCGCAGGCCTTCAGCATGCCGAAGGGGATGCGGTTGGCCTGATGGACGCAGACTTGCAACAGCCTCCTGCAACGTTGCTTGAAATGTACCGCATGCTGCAGGCCAACCCTAGCGCCGATTGCGTAGCCGCATTCCAAGAGCATCGAAACGAAGGTGCGGTGCTGAGCTTCTTCAAGCACGCGTTCTACAAAACGTTCGACGCAACCTCCAAGCTCAATGTCATGTCCGATGCCTCCGATTTTCGCGTGTTCCACCGCAGGGTGGCCGATGCGCTTCTTTCTATGCCGGAAAGCTTCCGCTTTTCGAAAGGCATGTTTGCCTGGGTGGGTTTCGAGACATTGCCGTTTCCCTACATGCCGGCAAATCGCGTTGAGGGCGAAACGAAGTGGTCGTTCCGGAAACTAATGCGCTACGGCATCGGCGGAGTACTTTCGTTTACCACGTTTCCGCTGAAAATTGCCGCGGTGGCGGGTCTCGTTGCCACGCTTGTCGGGTTGGTTCTGCTGGTCGAAGTCATTGTCGAGCAATTTATCAACCCCGCCATGCCATCGGGCTATCCTACGCTTCTGTGCGTGCTCCTTTTGATGGGCGGGCTCATTTTGGTAACGCTGGGTGTGATCGGCGAATACATCGCACGCATCTACATTGAAACCAAGCGCCGCCCTGCCTATATCGCGAAATCGGTAGAAGTCCGAACTAGCGCCAACCAGGCAGGAAAGTAAGGGTAGGTGCTCGATTCCCGCTTTGCGAGCTGAGCCGCGTTTGCAATGAAGCGTGCGTACGAGGTTCGGCGTCAGCCGCTATGCCATAGGCGAAGAGGAACCGCTCCCCCTTGCTTTCCGTGCCCGAGGAACAGGGAGAGCGGTTCAATATGGCACCTCATCCGAGTGCAGGTCTGTGTAAAACCATATTTCACAGTTCGGAAAGGACACATCTACTATGACAAAACCTACGTATATCTTAATCCGTGAATTCAGCAACGAATCCGGCTACACAGCACATTCGTTCCCTACCGAAACGTCAGCACACAAAGCCATGGACTGCATGATGGAATCTGATATTGTTGCCATTGAAACGATATACCACTTATCACCCCGCGTGGAACAGGTATCGAGCTATAAAACACAGCTCATCTTCGATGCAATCATCGCTGAGTCTGACATGACCGTAAAAATTACGTACAGCGTTTATGCAATCGAAAAGTAAATCTACTTATCGAAAATATAAAAAATGGGGAACAATCTTTCATCTCGATTGTTCCCCATGCTATCTATTTGTACCACGGCTCGCTCGCAGTGGTATTTTTTATGCTGATTTTCTCTAATTCGTTTGGCCCTCTTGATAGGGATACTTTTCCAGCAGTTCCTGTACGGTGATGAAGCTGTAGCCTTGTTCCTTCAACTTAGGGAGCGCCTGGCGAAGGCCTTCGATGGTCTGGCTGCGGTCGCCGCCGCCATCGTGCATCAGGATGATGTTGCCGGGGCCGGCGCTCTGGATGCGCTGGGCAATAACATCGGCGCCGGGCTTCTTCCAGTCGGTGGTGTCAACGTTCCAGCCAATTTCTGCCGTTACAATGCCTTCAAGATCGGTGGCAACAGAAGTGTCGAAGTTACCGCCTGGGCAACGGAAGATCGTGCTTGCTTCCTGGCCGGTGGCGTTCTTGATTGCTTCCAGGCCCTTCTGCACTTCCTGCTTGCGTTCGTCGGTCGACATCTTGATAAGGCTTACGCCCTGGCCGCTGCCCTCTGCGTGGTCCCATGTGTGAGTGCCAATTTCGCAGCCCATGCTTGCAGCGCGCTGCAGTTCCTTTTCATGCCCGCTGATGCATTGGCCAACGGTGAAGAAGGTGGCCTTGGCGTCGTTCTGCTCAAGGATGTCAAGGATCTCATCGGTTTGCTTATCCCATGGACCGTCGTCGAACGTGAGCGCAATAACCTTGTCGCCGTTGCTGTTCACGTTGTAGTACTGAACGATGTTGTCGATCGGTTCTTTGGTGGTAACCGTGGCGGTGATACCCGATTCCTTGCCCGTGCGCGTTACCTGCTCGCCGTCCTGCGCATTGTTGCTGTACAGGTGAACTGCGCCAACGCCCTTCAGCTCCGTTTTGTGGGGGAGGGTTTGGGGTTCGCTGTCGGTGTAGGGCTCGGTGATGTCGGTGCCGTTGGAGATTTCGATCTTGTCGCCGCCGTTCAAGTGCATGCCCATATCGTCGGTGTCGTTTCCGTTAACCTTCGCGGTGCAGCGGGTGCCTTCGCCTTGGCGGATGGTGCTACCGTCAACGGCCACGTAATTGCCAGGCGTCACCGAAACCACGTTGTTATCCAGAAGGCCGCCAACGCTGCGCTCGGCGCCCGAAATGGTTACCTGGTCGCCGTTAAGCGTAACCTCTACCGGCTTCGACCCCATCCAGCTGTTGAAGGCGAATATGCCAACGATGGCAAGCACCACAACAGCGGCAACGGCGATAAGGCTGCCGCGCGTGAAGAAGTCGGCCTTCTGCTTGGGCGCATAGCTGTTGTTGCCCAGGTAGCGAGCTGCCTGGTATGTGGATGCGTTGGTGGGCGAAGCCTTTTGGGCGCCTTCTTTGGTGCGCTGGTATTTAGCGCGCGAATAGGCAGACGGGTCGTTGCCGCGCATGTTTTGCACCACGGGTATCTGCTGTGAAGGCTGGCCTTGCTGCGGCTGTGCTGCCTGAACGCGCATGCTCTGGCTGGGTTGTGAAGCTGCGGCACCGCGACGAACGGGGCGCTGCTGGCGTTGAGCCGCGGAGGGGCGCTGACCTTCAACGCGCGGCATGCGCTGGCTTGCCTGGGCGCTGGGGCGCTGACTGCGCTGGCTGCTGACAGCGCGGCGGGATGGGCGCGCCTGCTCGTTGCCGTTTTGCTGCATGCGCGGCATGCGCTGGCTTGCGGAAGGGTCGCCTGCGCCTACGTGCTGGTTGGCATCTTGTGGCATTGCAACGCGCGGCATGCGCTGACTGCCCTGCATGTTGGGGCGCTGGCCCTCGACCCGCGGCATGCGCTGGCTTGCGCTCGCGGAAGGGCGCTGTCCCTCGACGCGCGGTAAACGTTGGCTTGCGCCTGCAGAGGAATGCTGATTCCAGGCTGAGACGTTGGGCGTGTTGCCATTGGCCATGTGCCCCTGGTTCGTTTGGGCTGGCTGATTCCTCGTAACGCGCGAATGGGCAATATGATCGTTGCCGGCACCTGCATACGCAGGGAATGCGGACGATGCGCCGCGTTCCTGACCTGCTGGTTTGTTCTGCACGCGTTCGTGCATGAACGAAGCCGTGGGGTCGTGCTGGCTGTATAACTCGCGTTCGCGCTCAAGCTCGTCACGTGCACTGGGCACGGAAGTGCGAGGTGCGGTGGAACGGCGGGTTGGTTGGCGACGCGCTGGTCGGCGCGGTGGTTCGTTTGAATTGGTCATATATTCTAAAACTCCCTAAAATCCAATCTCCTTATTGTACTCGGCTTGGTTGCGGGTGAGTGCTTTATACACAATTGTTAGATGCCGGTTATGCAAGTTCTTCATTGGTGCGTTCCCTCGGCGTCCGACGGTGACAAGGTTCTCGCGCGATGCGTTCCCGGGCGCTTTGCCGTGGCAAGATTTCGCCGCGATGCGTTCCCGGGCGGCAATCCGTGGCAATTTTTTCACTCCATGTATCCCAAAAGGGGCCTCGGACGGGAAAATCGCCCCTTCCTGGCAAGATTCGCACGCCATGCATCCGAAATGAGCTGGCTTTGGCAAGATATGCGCGCCATGCATCCGAAATGCCCCGCAAATCGCCGTCAGAGGATACACCGCGCGAAGATCTTGCCAGGAAGGGGCACCTTTCGCTGCACGGGCCCCTCGAATCATGCGCGGCGCGCGAATCTTGCCATCCGCCGCCAAACAGCGCGAGCGATCGCAACCACGGCGCCGCCCTTATGGGCGGCGGAACGGGGCGCGGGCGGCTTCTTGTCAGGCGGGGTGACGCTGCCAAAGGAGTGCGTGGTGTTGTGGGGTGTCGAGCGCTGGCGGCAAAGCTGGCATCAGTGAAGCTCCGCTTGCAAGTCTCTGGCGCCGACAATCTCGCCGAATCTTGAGAGCCAGCATTCGCGGGGAGGGTTCAGGGCGGGACGGCGGCAAGGAGGCCCCGGTCAAGCGGCCCCGCCGAGTGAGGCCCGCGTGCTAGCAACCTCCAGTAGCGCGTTCAAAGAAAAAGTTAGCCAGTTGGTACTTTTTATGTTGACAATACCCCTATGGGGTATATAGTTGCAGCGTAAAACAAAGAAGTGGGAGCAAGATTCCTCCCAGTCTTATCAGCGAAAAGGGTAACTATGAGCGAAAAATTGCCCAAAGCATGTTGCACGGAAAAAGCGGAAGCGCCAAAGCGTACGTGCGAGTGCCGCCATAAAGCGACGGAGCGTAGTGTCGAATTCCAAAGCGAATTGCAGAAGCGCCTGAATCGTGCCATCGGCCAGCTTAATGGCGTGAAAAGCATGATCGAGGACAACCGTTATTGCGGCGATGTGCTCATTCAGCTTTCTGCCGCGGAAAGCGCCGTACATACCGTGTCGGAAATGCTGCTGCGTGACCACCTGGAAACGTGCGTAACCGAACGCGTACGTGAGGGTGATACCGAGGTGATCGACGAAGCCATGCGGCTCATCAAGCGCTTCGCTCGCTAAGAGCGGGTTTGTTCGCCCAGCGCCCGATCGGGTTCCGGCTGCCCTTCGTCCGATCGCTCAAGCAATGTCGGCCTGCTAGCCCAGTTGGCTTTCGTGCGGATTCCGACCGCTGCCGACTGCCGCCGAGACTGCCGCTGCGACTGTCCCGTTCGTGCAGATATCGACCGCTGCCGAGACTACCGCCGTAGTTGCCGTCCGCGAGGGTCCCGATTGCCGCCGGTTTGGTTGGCGGTTCGTTCGGCCGGCGGTTCACCCCCCCCCAATCGCAGAACTCCAAAAGGAGATAACCCATGAAGATATCTTTCAATGTTCAAGGAATGACATGCGCTGCCTGCTCGGCGCGCGTCGAAAAAGCCACCAGCGCGGTTCCCGGCGTGGCGAGCGTTGCCGTGAATCTGCTGAAGAATTCAATGGAAGTGCAGCTTGCCGCCGATGCCGATGCCGCCGAGGTTGCAGCCGCCATTGAGGCAGCCGTGAAGAAGGCGGGCTACGGCGCCATCCCCAAAGGCCAGGCGGGCGCACCCGCTGGGCCAGGCGCTGCTGCTACGAGCTCAGGCGTCGCTGCGGGCTCGGGCGTCGCCGCGGAAAACCCGAACGCCACCGCCGAAGCCGAGCAAAAGAGCATGCTGCATCGTTTGATTGCCTCACTCGTATTCACAGTGCCGCTGTTCTACATTTCTATGGGCGACATGTTCGGCTGGCCACTGCCTAGTGCGCTCACTGGCATGGAAAACATGATGGTGTACGGGCTTGCTCTGTTTGTGCTGCTGGTGCCTGTTATTTTCATCAATTTCAAGTTCTTCCGCGTGGGCTTTCGCGCCTTGGTGAATCGTGCCCCCAACATGGATTCGCTCATTGCACTAGGCTCGGGCGCCGCCACGGTCTACGGTATATATGCGCTGTTCAATATGGCGTTTTTCATGGGTCATTCCGACATGGCGGCCGCTCATCATTTTGCCATGAACCTCTATTTCGAATCGGCGGCCATGATCCTGACGCTCATTACGCTGGGCAAGTATCTGGAAGCGCGCGCGAAGGGCAAAACCACCAGCTCGCTTTCGAAGCTTATGGACCTTTCGCCCAAAATGGCCACGCGTTTGGAAGATGGCGCCGAGGCGCAGGTTCCCGCAGCGAGCGTGCGCGTCGGGGATGTGCTCGTGGTGCGTACGGGCGAATCGGTGCCCGTCGATGGTGTGGTGCTGGAAGGCGAAGGGTCGGTCGACGAATCCGTCATAACCGGCGAACCCCTGCCGAAGAGCGTGCATGCTGGTAGTGCGGTGACGGGCGCAACCGTGAACACGGCGGGTTGGTTCACGATGCGCGCCGAGCGCGTGGGCGAGGAAACCGTGCTTGCGGGCATTATTCGCCTGGTGGACGAAGCCACCAGCTCCAAGGCGCCCATCGAAAAGATGGCCGACAAAATCAGCGGCGTGTTTGTGCCGGTGGTTATCGCTATCGCGGTTGTGGTGTTTGCGGTGTGGCTCGCCGTAGGGGCGGAGCTTTCCGCGGCGCTCACCTACGCGATTTCCGTGCTGGTAATTTCGTGCCCCTGTGCGCTGGGGCTGGCAACGCCTACTGCCATCATGGTGGGCACGGGCCGCGGTGCCGCGAACGGCATTCTGGTGAAGTCGGCCGAGGCGCTGGAAACGGCGCGCGGCGTGAAGACGGTGGTGCTGGATAAAACGGGCACCATCACCAAGGGCGCCCCGCAGGTGACTGACGTTTTGCCGGCAGAGGGCGTGCGGGCCGAAGAACTGCTGCGGCTTGCCTATGCGCTCGAAAAACCTTCCGAGCATCCGTTGGCTCGCGCGATGGTGCTGTATGCGGCTGGTGGCATCGGAGCTGATGCGGTAAAAGAGTCTGCTGAGCTGGTTTCCGGGTTCAAACAGGTTCCTGGCCAGGGCGTTTCTGCCTGCGTTTCGGACGTGGCGTGCCATGCGGGCAATGCGCGAATGATGGCCGAGTGCGGCATTGCGGTGGACGCTTCGCAAGCTGAAGGGCTTGCCGACGCGGGCAAAACCGTTACCTATTTTGCCCGCGAAGGGAAGTTGGTAGGCGTTATCGCGGTGGCAGATGTGCCGAAGGCAACCAGCGCTGCCGCCATTGCGCAGTTGCGGGCGATGGGCATTCGCACGGTAATGCTTACGGGCGATGCCGAGCGAACCGCTCTTGCGGTGCAGCGTCAGGTGGGCACCGACGAAGTTATTGCCGGCGTGCTGCCCGCCGAAAAGGAGCTCATTGTTCGCCAGCTTTCCGCGAAGGCACCGGTTGCCATGGTGGGCGACGGCATCAACGATGCTCCGGCATTGGCTCGCGCGGATGTGGGCATTGCCATTGGCGCCGGCACCGACATTGCGCTTTCAAGTGCCGATATCGTGCTGATGCATAGCGATTTGGCCGATGTGCCCGCTGCCCTGGATCTTTCGCGTGCCACTATGCACAACATCAAGCAGAACCTGTTCTGGGCGCTGTTCTACAACGCCATCTGCATTCCTGTGGCGGCAGGTGCGTTTGCTTGGGCGGGCTTCAGCCTGAACCCGATGATCGCAGCAGCTGCTATGAGCGTAAGCTCGGTATGCGTGGTGACCAATGCTTTGCGTTTGCGCGGGTGGAAGCCGCAGCACGTAACTGCGACGCCGGCGAGCATGGCGAGCAGGGCAACGAGCAGCCCAGCCTCTGCTGATCCGGCTTCTGCCAACCCAACCCCGGCCAACCCGGCCTTGGCAGGTCCAGCTCCGGCCAACCCGGCTCTGGCCAGCCCAGCCTCGGGCAGCCCGGCTTCTGCCGGCCCAGCCTCAGTCAACGAAGACACTGGTGGCGTTTCCCTAAGCAGTGGCGTGCCGACCGGCCCGAACGCACCAGCCGTTAATTCGCGCCCTTCCACTCCGCCATTTCCGGAAAGGCGCTTGCGCGTGGAGGGCATGAAGTGCCACAAATGCGCAGGTCGCGTGCGCGGAGCATTGGAAGCGGTGCCCGGCGTGGAAAATGCGGTGGTCGATCTCGAAGGCAAGCAGGCTACGGTGCGCCTTAACGATTCCGTGCCCGATGAAATGCTCGTCGGAGCCGTGATCGAAAAGGGCTTCGAAGCAGAAATGCTGCCATGACAAGGCGGCTAAATGCTCCGCGTGAAGAAAGGCTCAGGGGTGTTGGCGACAATTGCTGCCATGACAGGGCAGCTAAATGCTCCGTGTGAAGAGGGGGTTGGGCATCAAGTAGTGGCAAGGAATGGCCATCGGGTGGCAAGAAATGGCTATCGTGCATTCTCGAAGGGCGCTCGGACGCCAAAAAGGCCTCTTCATGGCAAGATATCGCTGAAATGCATGCTCGAATGGCCTGCTTTTGGCAAGATAGGCGCCTTATGTATGTTTTAAGCCGTGAAAAGCGGTGAAAAATGATGCCGGGGAATACATCCCGCGAATATCTTGCCTGGGAGGCGCCTTTTTGGCGTCCGAGCGCCCTCTGAGAATACATTTGAGCGATATCTTGCCATGATCTCTGGTTGTCCGTGCGTGCGAATAATTGATTGCGTCGCACTGTTTGTGCACGTAGCTAATGGCCGTCCGTGCGCGCGTGCGAATGTGCTTGGCTTGAGCGGTGATGCCTTTTCTGACGTCCGTCCGTGCGCGCGAAAATGTCCGTTTCGCTCCATGCTTCATCTGGTGTCTTACTTGGTGTTCCCGTCAAGAGCCCTCGTTCGGCGTCCTGCTTGGAACCCTTTCAAGTACGAAAGCGCCCTGCATCGAACATAGCGTTTCTTTGCCATAAAAAGCGTCCCATTCCTATTTTCAGGAAATGGGACGCTGTTCGCAACGAAATGGGGCTCTTATCTGCTGCAGACGCCTTGCTCTCTAGGCTGCTTTGTCGGCTTGAGCATGCCGGGATTCTGGCATGCAGGTTTCGGGCGTGCCCTTGGCTGCTTGCCGGGCAATGTCGGTGACGCGCGTTGGCTCCGGATGCGTCGGAGCTTCGCGCGGCAATCGGCAAGGCGCAACTATCGCGCAGCCGGTCCCGGGCACGCCGGCACAGTCGCGTGACACCGCCACCGGCACGGCTGAACACGGGCGCACCGGCGCAGTCGCGTGGCGCCACCGCGCAACCAGTCCCGAGCCCGCCACCGTGCAGTCTGCCCAGGCACGCCGGATCGAGTTCGGGCGTGCTCCTTTCGTCAGAGCAAGAGCATCGGCGAGTGAAGGCTATTCGCCCTTTTCCGCCTTGGCCTTGCGGGCCTTTTCCATGATTTGCGTTGGCGAATCGAAGTCATCGGTGCTGGCGCTACCAGGCGCTACCCATTCGTCGAGATGCTTAACCACCATGCCGATGTTTTCCACGTAGGCATAGATCTCGAACTCGCGCTTGCAGCGGAAGGTGCACTGCACGCAGGGGTTCTTGTCGCAGTAGGCAAACGCATCTTCGTCCGCCAGGGCGAACACCACGGGCGGCCACTTCTTGGGCGTGACATACTTGTACTGCATGCCAGTGAACGTTTTGAGGCCGAACCAGCGGGGCTTGCACGTGGAGTCGATAGAACGCCAGTTCACGTTAATGCAGTTGTTGTTCATGCCGCCAAGAATCTGATAGGTCAGCTTGAAGCGGTCTTCGATGTCGGCGGCATCTACGAGTTCGATGCGCTCCATAGGTTTGCCGCAGCAGTTCGGTTTGAAATCGACATGGCCGTACGGCGGCTCAAACAGAAGCGAACGCTCGCCGTCGTTGGTGCATGTGATTTCGACGTCGCCGTCGATGCCGGCAAGAATGGCGCCGCATTCGCTGCAGCGGTAGTAGGGAAGGTGCGCTGAGCTGACGCGCGGCTTCCAGGTTGCATGGGTTCGAGTCGGGCTAAATTCTGCCATTGTTCCCCCTTCTTTCGGCAGTATGAGCCAGTAAATACGAAGTTGAAAGCCCCTTGCTGTCCTTGACAAGGGACGCTTCGAAAAACTACGATTTATCTATCTTATACGAGATTTCCAATATGGAAGGGGAAGTGCGCATGAGCGTATATCAGGAGGCATACAAGTTGCCCGAATTCAAGTATGAGTATGAGCGCCTCAAGGTTGACGTCCGTGGCCCGATCCACGTTGTTTCCTTCGACGATGCTGCTAACTTGAATGCAATGTCTTACCAGCAGATGGCCGACTTCAACGACTATCTGAAGAAGGTCCGTATGGACCCCGAGTGCCGCGTAATCGTTCTCACCGGCGAGGGCAAGTCCTTCTGCGCAGGCTTCAACCTGAACGAGCTCAACTTCGAGCCCCCCGCAGACATGGGCCGCGCTCAGCGCGATCACTGCATCATGCAGACCATCTGCTCCGATCAGGCTGTTAACATGCGCAACGCTATGCAGCCCATCATCGGTGCTCTCAAGGGTCATGCAGTAGGCGGCGGCCTTTCCCTGGCTTGCGCTTGCGACCTGCGCGTTTGCGGAGAATCCTTCAAGATGCAGGCAGGTTACCTGAACATCGGCCTTACCGGTACCGACATGTCCGGCTCTTACTACCTCCCCCGCATCGTGGGCTATGCTCGCGCTGCTGAGGCTCTGATGACTGCTCGCCGCATCGGCGCAGAAGAGCTGAAGGAATGGGGCTTCGCCAACAAGGTTGTTGCTGACGAAGATGTTGTAGAAGAGGCCGTAAAGATGGCAGAGGCTATGGTTAAGAACTCTGCTCCTCTGGGTCTTCGCCTTACCAAGGAATCCCTGCAGGTTTCCCTCGACAACTCTTTCGAGTCTCAGATCAAGATGGAGAACCGCAACCAGGTTCTGGCTTCTCAGACTGAGGACAACCGTCGTGGCGTTCGCAAGATGAATCCGAAACTGCGCGACGAGGTTAAGGCTCATCCCGAGAACTTCGCCTTCTCCAACATGTAAGTTTTCTTCCGAAGGTGTTGCTGTAAGTTTTCTTCCGAAGGTGTTGCTATAGGAACGGCGCCGAACGAAAGATTGCTATACAGAGTGGCACCCAATTGGGTGCCACTTTTTTGTTGGGGGGCATGGCGGCGCCCACGGGAGCCACTGCGAAGCTGCTCACGATGCTATGCTGGGTCCGCGTTGTAGCGCAGATTGAGGTGCTGCAAAGGCTCGCCCTGACCAAATCACTGTGCCGAAGCTATTCCAAGAGTCCGGAAACAAAAAATCGGCTTAGATTGCAACTTTTTTGCGATTGGCAATTATTGCGAGCTTCCCAATTGCGGATTGAGGCGCAAAAATGCAGGTAATTTGCCGTGTGAAGGCTCCTTTTTCGCTTTGCGGGGACAGGGAAGAGTTGGCAATCGCAAAAAAGTTGCAAAGATGCCGAGATTTTTGTTTTCGCGATGGGCGGATTGTCCCAACAGGTAGATTTCACGATGGGTGGATTGTCTCAACGGATGGATATCGCAAAAAGGGGGGTCACTGCAACGGGGCAAATCACGCAGACGTGCGTATTCTCGGCGGCAGCGCGGGCAGCAACGTCTAGGGCCACTGATCGGACGAAGCGGCCCCCGGGCCTTGCCGGATCGGGTTGGGCGGCAGCCCGTGTGCAGAGGGGTTTGCTGCGGATTGGACGGAGCGGCGCCCTGGGCCTTGTTTCATCAGACGGAGCGGCGTCTTTGGGTCTTGAGGCAACAGGAGGAGGGGGCCGTGGGTCTGGCTCGCCTGAGGAGGGTGGAGTGCCGGTTCCGACGGCGGCAGCGAAGCTGGCTGCAGGGGCTCTTTAATGCAGAAATCTTGTACGGGGCATTAGGGTTTTGGGCTTGCCTTGAGGCTCATTGGGCTTTCAGGTTTGCTTTTCCGCAAAGTGCGAGGCGGGAGTTTCGTGTTGGCCTTGCGCGGCGGGAGGTGAAGCATTTCATGTTTTGGGCTGAACCTCCCGCAAGGCAAACTGAATCGGTTCAGACATGATTGAAAAAGGCAATAACCCCTGTTAACTGTATTGTTTTTGACAAACAATACATATTCTCAAAGACTATTTGACAAAAGTGCTTTCCAACGCTGAAATAGACAAATCTAGTCGTTTTTGGGGTAGAGAAGAGGGCATCCTATGGCTCGGAGGTACGATAGCGAAGCGGTGCGTAATCGCGTGCTTTCGACGAGTGTTCGCCTGTTCTTGGAGCGCGGATACCACGGCACTACCATGGCGGCCATCCTGAAAGAAGCCGATGTTTCCTCGAGCTCGTTCCAGAACGTCTTCGGAAACAAAGACGGAGTCATGTATGAATTGATGAAGCTTATGTTCTCGGGGCAGTTTTCGGCGGCGGGTTCGGCTGCCGCCTTGCTGGGTCCCAATGCTAGCCCGGCTTTTACGTATGCGTTCGAGACGTCCATCCAGCTCACCATTGCCGAATTAAGCGAAATCATTCGCGATCTGTATTTGCAGGCGTATATCAGCGAACGTTCCCTGGAGTACATTCGTCGCAATACCGCGAAGCATCTTCAGAAAAGCTTCCAACAGTACAACCCTTCATTCGACGAAGAGGATTTCTACCAGATGGACATCGGAACATCGGGTCTGATGCTTGGCTTCATGCTGCGCCCGTGCAGCGACGATTTTCCTCTTGACGTGAAAATCGAGCGCTATCTGCAGATGGGCCTCTCTGCGCTGAATGTGCCGGCGGAAGAGCGCGCTGCCATCATTGGCGGCGTAAAACAGCAAGATTTGCGTTCCATTGCAAAGGTTGCCGTGAAACAGCTTTTCGATGTGCTGTCCGACACTTTCGATCTTGAGCTTCAAGCGCAAATATTCGGCGAGGAGGAGCGTTCCGAAGAGCAGCCCGAACAGCACAGGGCTTAACCAGCCCAACCCATCGGCACGACCTGCTGCTCGCCCCGGCCCGGCAGCTTGGCGGCCTGGATGTCCCCTCGCCGCATCGGTTGAATCTCCATACTCTGAATGCTTGCTTGACGAGCCCACAGGCCTTGCAGGCAGCGGCTCGGATGGCATTAACCAATATTGACGCGCTAATAGCATCCTTAAAAAGCAAGGCTCTGTTAGACCAGTATTGACATGCCAGCCGAAAAAGAAGGGGTCATCCCGATGGAATGACCTCGATGATTTCGCTTTGTTCTTAATCTTCAGGATAAGGCGATAAGTATTTAAGACCGTCTAGATGGATCATATGCTCCGGATTGTCCATTACCCAAACCTCCGTTTCCCAAGCAAGCTGAGCCATCCATTGCTTCATTTCATCGCGCGAATTGAAGCAAGTGATGAAAATCAGATTCGGGAAGAAAGGCTTGAACAGCTCAGAGAGCTTGCTGCGACGCATTTCGTCGAATACGCCTTCGCTAGCGGTCCCTGACCTCTATTCGATATGAACGAGACAACTTTGTTCGGTAGCACAACGGGGGTTTGATTTAGTTGTCTTTTGTTGTCGAAAATCGAGATCATCCTCGCTGAAACCGCATTTGCCCTTGCGATCTCAATATCGTAATTAGCGGTTCCGATAGACTGAAGCAGACTAATAAGGACGTCGGTGCTCCTATAACGGACATTTTTCGAATTTGCTGGAATGTTGGGGTTTTCGAGTTCGAGCAAACCATGGGCTCTAAAAGCCTTAACGGTGTCGTCCCTGATGGTTTCACGGGTGTTGGGTTTGTAACCGTTACCTTTGTTTGACTTGGGAAATCCGCGGTTAATTGCCTTTATCATCTCATTGATGCCAAGACTCTTACTTACTGCATCTGTCCAGTTGTCGGATTCGCTCAATCCGCAGCAAACCATCGCAACATACGCTGATCTTTCGTTTGTTGCTTTTGTTCCAAGTTTTAGGTCTTTTAATACCGATTGTACATCCTCAGCATTTACCGGCACGTTATTCTCCCATTCCCTCGAACGGCATCCTGTTTAAGTCCCCGGCGTTCACCTGGGTAGTTGCCGCGAATTGACAAAAATACTCTTCAACTTCTTTGCTGTTAACCCATTCGAGCAAACAACGAGCCTGCGAAGGAGAAAGCGGGATAAGATGCCTACTATCGCCTGCATGGATAACGTTTATATGATTTTCCACAGCAACAGCCGATGTCGCATGAAGCAAATATCCTTGCACCCTCTTTCTTGACTCCTTTGGAGCGAATCGCCTTACTAGAACATAGTCGCCCGGAGGCATCAAAGCGGATTTCGCGTCATCAGAGGGTAGCCACTGTGGTTTTTTAGCCGTACTTAGGGGATGGACAACTTGATCACCGATCAGGTTTTCCGCCTGAATGAGCGCAACCGAATTTTGGTCGAGTTTATTTATCGAGGCGTCCACGCCGTTACGATGCATGACGACCTTGCCCGTGGAAGCCCTGAAACCGCTATCTAGAAGCCTAGACTTCGTGGGGTGCTGAAAGGCTGTTGCGATAACCTTGTCAACGCCCGATGTGATTTCGTCAAGATAGTAGCTTCGAAATTTCAGCTCAGAGCCTAAATCGGCATCGGCGGCGATAGAAACCTTTTTTTGCCTGCGCCCTTTGGTGAGTTTGACGATGCAAATTTCCTGCAGGACATTGAAATCCGAGAATGCGGCTGTTCTACTCGACAAGACAACGATGGTGTCCAGCGAGCAGTTTTTTAGTAGCTCGCATCGAAACGCTGTGTAATAGGCCCCTGACATCCATGATCTCGGGATAATCGCTACAACCTCACCACCGTTTTTGAGGAAGGATATGGCTCGCATCAAAAAGGCGGCATACGTGTTCGGGACTCTAACCTGCTTGCCATTAGGATCGCAGCTGACGTTAATGACCATCTTTTTGTATGGTGGATTAAGAATTGCGCAATCAAATCGTCTATGTATCTCTATGGAAAGAGCATCGCCGCATAGGAGCTCGATGTTTGCTCCTGTTGCTTCCAGGGTGCGGGTGCATGAATCTATTAGCGAAGAATCGATTTCGACTGCACAAATCATTCCTACCGGCATATGCGCGGCCACATGAGCGCTCAAAGTACCCGTGCCAGCCCCTAAATCTAACAATGATATAGGCTTATCTCTGGTCGTAAACAAACCAGCCGCTAGAGAAGCAACTGTTGACGGAGTGAAGAACTGCTCCAAATCGGTCCTGCTACATTCCGTTAGCATGATGCCTTCAGCTCTTGACGCCTCAGCTATGGATAGACTGATTTCAGAGCTATTGCTCCTGGTCATTTTTCCCGACCTTCATCTCGAAGGGCAAGCCGCCCTCGCAGATCATCGCGCAAAGGAACATGTTCACCGCGCTGGACATGGACAGCCCGAGCTCGTCGGGGATGGCGGTCGCCTCCTTCTTCACCTCAGGCTCAATCCTGATGGTCGTTGCGGGTATGTTCGACGGCATGGCGGCTCCTAACTATCATGTATGCCACGGTGCTGACATTCTAGCGGACTCTGCCGCCTATGCGGCCCAATAGTCCATATACGGCGGCTGCACGTTGTGCATGTCGCGGATGCGAACAGAACAGGTGCCGCCTGTGAGCAGACGGGTGACCGTTGACTCCGCCGCGCGGGAACCTGCCGTCGTGAAGGCGCGTCCATCGGCCCCCATGACGGGACGTCAAAAGGGCCGGGGCTTCATAGCCCCGGCCCTCCATCGTGCCGATCAGCCTCTTCGCTTCCCGTCCAGGACCCTGATCAGGTTCTCGGCCTGGACCCTTCCGAGCCCCTTGACCCTTCTGCTTTCCGAGATGCCGAGCTCCCGCATGATCCTCTCGGCCTTCTTCTCGCCGTAGTGCGGCAGCGAGCGGATGAGGTCGCGGACCGCGAGGCGCCCTACCGCCGGGTCGCCCGCCATGGCGACGACGTCCGCGACGGACAGCTCGCCGCTGCGGAGCCCCTCCTTCACCTCGAGGCGCCTCCTCCTGGCAGCGAGCGCCTTGTCGAGGTTCGCCAGGCGCTTCTCCGCGCTGTGCTCGGGCGGTCTGTTGCTGTCGTTCACCTCTGTCTCCTTTCGCCTTTCGGCCGTCATCGTGATCCTGCTTTTTCGGCAGCGGGCCTACCTTGTGGCGCCGCACCCGGTGCAAACCTGGTAGGAGACGGTCTTGTCGACGGTCTCAGTCCAGGCTTCCTTGATAAGGACGCGTTTCCCGTACGTACCCGAGTTCTCGCCGTTCAGCGCATGCTGCTCAAGATGAGCATGAGATGGCCTTATTGCCCCACATGCAGAGCATACCTGTGTGGTCCCGTATTCCGCGGGGTGCTGAATTGTCTGCTTCTCCTGCCTCGTCCTCGTCTCCCAGGAGTGGACGTGCTGCTGCGCGGGCTGGGACTGGGACGCCTGCGACGATGAGCCGCTGGAGGCGGAGCCGGTGCCCGAGGCCTGGGGCTGGGACGAGCCGGAGGACGGCTTGGCGGCAGGGTGCTGGGCCTGCGCCTCCTGCTTCGCCGCCGATACGTCCTTGCCCTCGGACTTGGCCTCGGTGACGGCTCCCGCCACGTCCTTCTTGGCCTCGACGGCCTCCTTGTCTGCGTTCGGGCAGTTCGCGGCGTTGCCGGCGGCCTTGTCCAGGACGTCCTTGGCGGCATCGCCCTGCAGGCTGGAGTCGCCCTTCGCCACGGCTTCGGTCAGCCCGTCGAGGATGGCCCCGATGTCGTCGGCGGTGACCTGGTCGGCGGGCACCTGCTCGAAGGACGAGGACGCCTCGGCGCGTCCGCCCTCCACCTTCACCTGCTGCGCCTCTGGGGCGCGGAAGATCGAGCCGTCGGCGTTGATGGCGGGCACCCAGGTAAGCTCGTAGTCGCCGTCGGCGATGCCGAGGACGCGGTCCCCGGACGCCGTGAAGGCGTGGTAGGTGTCGACCTCGGTGCCGTCGGAGGCTGTGCCGGCTAGGTGCGCGACCATCGCGCTGGAGTCGTCGGTCCAGCCTTCCGCCTGGATGTCTAGGTTGAGGCCCTTCTGCTCCTGCTGCTCCTGGGCGGGCTGCTCGGCGGCCTCCTGGGGCGCCTGGCCCGCCACGGCGATGCCGCAGCCGACGGCGGCGACGACCGCCACTGCGGCGACGCCGGCGGCCATCCCCTTCCTGCGGGCGGTCCAGCGCTTCTTCTCCTGCGCCTCGGGGGCGCCCTTGTCCTTGTTCTCTTCCATCTTTATCAGCGTTCCTTTCCGGTGGAAACCATCTCGTTGCGCGGCGCCCGGTCGGCCTCCGCGCCGCCGCGGTGTATCGCGGCCCCGTACGGCGGCTCGGCTCCGCCGTAGAGCTCGATGGGCTTTAGGCTGTGGACGGCCAGCAGGGACCTGCCCCCGAGCTCCCCGACATCGGCCCTCAGGGCCTCCTCCGTGGACATGAGCACCAAGCCGTCCTTCGCCTCGGCGGCGAGGAGGGCGCAGGCCTTGAGGGCCGCCCGGGCAAGGCCGTTTCTGCCCTCGTCCCCCATCGCCTCGAAGGGCGCGTCGGATATGACGGCGGTCGGCGGGACGAACCTGCCGGCTGCGCCGACCAGCTCGACCACGTTGACGTCGGTCCCGGTGCCCCTGGCGCCGCCGACGACCCAGTTGTCGGGCACAGTCGCGTAGCGGCCGCCCGCGAGCTCGACTTTCCTGAACTCCGCCGGGGAGGCGGGCCGGCGCTCTGGGGCGAGGGCGCCCAGCAGGCCGACGACCCTGTCGTACTCGGCCCGGCGCTCTGCGGCGGCGGCGGTCAGGAACGGCGTCAGCGTCGCCCCCTTGTCCGCGGCGGCCAGCGACCGCTTGGCGTTCTCGCAGGCGTCCATTATGACCATGCAGGCCTCCGGCGAGAGCATGGCGAAGGTCTCCGCCAGGCAGTCTATGGCGGCCCCTTTGCTCCCGAGCCCCAACGTCCTCTGGAGCCTCTCCAAGGCATCGTCCGTGGAAGGGAGCACGTACGGCATAATGCGCCTCTTCTCTTGGGCTTCAGTCATCTTTCCCTCCTATCCAATAGTCGTTCTACTCATGGATCCATATATAGATCCATGAGTAGAACTATACTTATATCAATAGATCTATTATAGCTCCATTAATAGATCTATGTCATTATCAGTAGCTCTATTTTAGATCTATAGATAGATCTATTAATAGAACTACTGATAGATCCATCATTAGATCTAAGCAAAATAACACCTTATCTGACCTGGGTGTATACAGACCCCTATACAAATTGTATACATGGAAACACCCCCTCTGACCTGGGATTGTATACATTTTGTATATGGCTCTGTATACATTTTCCGAGATGATTCATACCACGCATACTGACCTGCGTTTCCGCAGGTCAGCCAACGTTTTCGGCTTGCCGAAAATCGCAATATAGACCGAAAGGTCGTACCTTTCTATCCTGTCCCTTTCAAATCTGCCGATCACGCGAAATGTATACATTTTGTATAGGGGTCTGTATACACCCAGGTCAGACTGCAAATTTCAAAATTTCATAGGCTATTCGACGAAAGCACCTGCTGATGCTGAAATTGACAAGCTCGGTCGTTCAGAAACAGAAAAGAGGACACCCTATGGCCCGTAGGTACGATAGCGAAGCGGTACGGAATCGCGTGCTTTCGGCGAGCGTTCGCCTGTTCTTGGAGCGCGGATACCACGGCACTACCATGGCGGCCATCCTGAAAGAAGCCGATGTTTCCTCGAGCTCGTTCCAGAACGTCTTCGGAAACAAAGACGGAGTCATGTATGAATTGATGAAGCTTATGTTCTCGGGGCAGTTTTCGGCGGCGGGTTCGGCTGCCGCCTTGCTGGGTCCCAATGCTAGCCCGGCTTTTACGTATGCGTTCGAGACGTCCATCCAGCTCACCATTGCCGAATTAAGCGAAATCATTCGCGATCTGTATTTGCAGGCGTATATCAGCGAACGTTCCCTGGAGTACATTCGTCGCAATACCGCGAAGCATCTTCAGAAAAGCTTCCAACAGTACAACCCTTCATTCGACGAAGAGGATTTCTACCAGATGGACATCGGAACATCGGGTCTGATGCTTGGCTTCATGCTGCGCCCGTGCAGCGACGATTTTCCTCTTGACGTGAAAATCGAGCGCTATCTGCAGATGAGCCTCTCTGCGCTGAATGTGCCGGCAGAAGAGCGTGCAGCCATCATTGAGGGCATAAAACAGCAAGATTTGCGCTCCATCGCAAAGGTTGCTGTGAAGCAGCTTTTCGATGTGATATCTGACACCTTTGATCTTGAGCTTCAAGCGCAAATATTCGGCGAGGAAGAGTCCGCCGAATAACAGCCCGAAAGACGCAGGCTTATTGCCTTTCTGTGGGGCGGCAGAATCGCCACGCGGCGGTTTGCAGGTATCGGATACCAATTACTTGCCATCCGGTAGGGTGGCAAAACCGGATGGGCCATCCGTATCGCTTGATTGTGCAATTGTTGCCCTCCCGTGGTGCGACGGAACCAGATTGACCTTTGTGCCATTAATAGCGCAGTTACCCCCCCCTGCAGCGTGACGGGATAGACGTTTGCTGGTTGCCCTAGAATAATGAAAAGGAATGCGCCATACGTTGAGTCAGTTTGCATAACTGCTGGTACGATGGCGGCAAAAGTGATCTGCTGATCTTGGGGATAGGAGCTCGCATGGGTGTTTTCGCAGGTGATTCCAAAACGGCGAAGGTGGGTTTGCTGTGCGCGGCGTCTATCGGTGCGGTAGCCGCGGTTGCGACTGGGGCGTTGGCCGCTTCACGTATTAAGACGCTTTGCTCGCTGAAGAAGTTGTCCAGTTTTGCCGGTGCGTACAATCTGTATGAGAGCACGGTTGCGTATCGTTACGACCTTGACGCCATTATCAAGTCAGGGGTTGAAGACGACCAGGCCTATATCGACGCGGTGTGCAAGCAGGTATTCCCTGGGATTCCCGTAAAGGTCGAGGCGCCGAAGTTCGCCTGCAGTGCGTTTTGCGCCGAAGCCCCAAGCAGCGTTTTGATGGGTCGCAACTACGATTTCAAAGACGATACCTCTGCGCTTTTGGTTCGCACGCATCCGAAGGACGGGTATGCGTCCATTTCTTTTTCGGCGCTGAACAATTTGGGCGCTAACATGCCCGAGGAAAGCCTGAAAAGTAAAGTTGTGGCGATGTTGGGGCCCTTCGCGAGTCTTGATGGCATCAACGAAAAGGGCGTATCCATTGCGGTGCTTACCCTTGATAGCCTACCTACCAGGCAAAACAGCGGCAAGCCGAAAATCAATACCTCACTGGCCATTCGTTTGGTGCTTGATAGGGCGGCAAGCACGCAGGAAGCGGTAGACTTGCTGGGCTCGTACGATATGGTTGCCATGGCTGGCCGCGACTACCATTTCTTCATCAACGATGCTTCTGGAGACAGCCGCGTTGTTGAGTACGACCCGCAAAATCCTGCGCGCCCTATGGTCGTTACGCATGCGCGCGAAATCACCAACTATTATGCGTGCTATGCCAATGAGGTTCTGCCGAATCAGAAGAACGGTGCTTTAGGGCATGGTAAAGAACGCGCGCTCGCCATTGCCGAGGTGCTTGATGGTGCGCAGCCGCAAACGAAGGAAGTTGCCTGGAAGGCGCTGCGCGGTTCTTCGCAGGAGCCAAACCCAGAAGACATCACCAGCAATACGCAATGGTCCATCGTGTATGACAACATCAACTGCACTGCCGATTTTGTCTTGCGGCGAAACTGGGGCGAAATGTTCAGCTTTGTCGTGTAGCTGCTAAGGTGGCGTGCATTGGCGGCGGACTCCGGCGAACGGGCATGCTTGGCTCGGTTGGCCAGTGCCCCGATTTGGCGAACCGGTTGTCCAGCTCTCTGCATCACACGAGGCTTGTTGATGTTGGTTGCCTCGCATCCTGATTCTGGCGCAAGACCAGCGCGCACCGTATCATAGAAAGCGAATGACGCGCCGCAACGGGAAGCGGCGAAAAGGAGGGTGCTATGCGAGTGGATTTGCAGGGTGGTTCGGTCGAGTTCAAGGCGAGGGAAAGCGTGCTTTCGAAGATCGAGGCTTCGCTTCAGCCAGGGTTTGAGCCGGTGCAGCCCAAATATGCGGCAACGGTAATGCTGGTGCGTGATTCGGCTCCGTTCCAGACGGAATATCGCATCGAAAGCGATCATTTTCCGCCCGATTTCCCAACCGGCCAGGAACTGGAAGTGTTTATGCTTCGTCGCGTAAAGACGATGGAATTTGTTCCCGATGCCGTTGTTTTCCCTGGTGGCAGAGTTGACGATCGCGATTCGAACCCTAATCTCCCGTGGTGTGGGCCCGCTCCTGCCGAATGGGCTGAGCTCATGGGCTGCACCGAGGATGTGGCGCGACGCGTGGTTGTTGCTGCCGCGCGCGAAGTGTTCGAAGAGTGCGGCGTTTTGCTGGCAGGCCCCGACGAGCATTCGGTGGTGCAGGATTTGAGCGACCCTTCTTGGCAGGAAGATCGCACCGCTCTGGAAAACCACGAGATTGCCTTCGCCGACATGCTTATTCTGCGTGGGTTGGTTTTGCGCACCGATTTGCTGGGCCTTATCTCGAACTTCTGCACGCCTGAATTTGAAACGAAGCGATACGATACGTTCTTCTTTTCTGCCCTTATGCCAGAAGGCCAGGTGGCCGATGGCGAAACAAGCGAAGCGCAGATTGCCGACTGGGTAACTCCCGCGTACGCTATGCGTGCAGGTGACGCAGGCAATTGGCTGGTGCTGGCGCCAACCGTTTACAACCTCACTTGCATCGCTTCGGCTCAAAACGCGAAAGAATTTGTCGAGACGCGCCGCCGACTTACGCGCTTCATGTCGTATCCCATCAAGAAGGAAGACGGCACGTTTATGCTGCATTGCGATTTCCCAAGGCGCAAATAGACAATGTGACAAGACGGGCGCTTCTTGCCGGCATGCGAGAGAAGGAGTTGAGCGGTGGGTTTCATTGAGGACGAAAAGCCCTGGTGCGGTGGGCGCGTAAGCGCGCGCGTTCAGTGCTTGCGCGCGAACAATCCCAGCCCCATGACGTACGTGGGAACTAATTCGTGGATTGTTGCGGAGCCTGGCGCCGAGAAATGCGTGGTAATAGACCCCGCTCCTGCTGGCGAGCAGGTTCAACGCATCCTGACGGCATGCGTTGAGGCGGGGCTGCGAATTGGAGCTATTGTTGCCACGCACGACCACCCCGATCATATCGAGGGAATTCCCGAACTTGTTGCGGCAACGGGCGCTCCGGTGTACGCGCCGCGCACAAGCCGTATCGAACAGCTGCTGCAGAAGCGCGGCTTCGCGAAGTGCGCCGACGTGAAGTGTATGTGCTCGGAGAGTGCCGAGGACGCAGGTTCGGTCGAAGTCGGGGCAGCGGGAGAATTGGATTCGGGGTGCTTGCCTCGTTCTTGTGAGGAAAAAGCTGACTGGAGTGCTGACGTCCAGGCGCTTCCGAAGGGCCCATTCCGCCCCTTTGAAGGGGCGCCGAAGTTCGAGATTGTTGCCCTGCCTGGGCATTCGGAGGATTCGGTGGGCCTGCTTTATCCCGCAGAGCAATCTTTGTTTACGGGCGATGTGCTGTTTCGCCATGGACCCACGGTGGTGTTCCATCCCGATGGGGTGCTGGCCAGCTATTTTGCAAGCCTTGATGTGCTTGAACAGTTGGTGCGCGAAGGAAGGGTGCAACGCTTCTATCCTGGGCACGGGTACCCTATCGACAACCCGCTGCCAATTATTGAAGCCACGCGAAAGCATCGTGTTGATCGTTTGGATCAGGTGAAAGAAGCGCTGAACGCGGGCACACCCGCCGATCCCGATGCCTTGTTCGACGTGGTGTATCAGGGCGTGAATCCTGCTTTGCGCATGCCCTCCATTCGAAGCATCCGCGCCCAGTTGGAGTATCTGGGAAAATAGGGACAGGTACCATTTTCCCACTTAGCCATAGCGCATAATTCCCATTTAGACATAGCGCATAAAGAAAGGGCCTTGCTTGCGAATTCAATCACAAGCAAGGCCTGTTTGTTGGGTTGGAAAAGGTTATCTTTCCCTATTATCCCAATTCGCAGTGTTACTCTGCGGCGGCCTTCTTCTTGCCGAAGATGGTCTTTGCGCCCTTAACAGCCAAGATGACAGCCAGTACGAAGAGCACGGCAGCGAGAACTGCCTGAACGCCAGCGGCGAACGGATCGCCGGCGCCAGCCATAAGTGCAGTGCACTTGGCCTGCAGCGTCATGACCAGCGAAGTGAGCGTAACAACCAGCATGAATACCATGGGGATGTAGAACATCTTGTTGTTGCGGCCTGCGTTGCCCAGCCATGCGCATACTGCCAAAAGGGCGAGGGCGGCAAGCAGCTGGTTAGCAGCGCCGAACAGAGGCCAGATGATGGTGTAGCCAGTCATGCCGAGGCCGACGCCCAGAACTACAGTAACGAGGGTTGCAACATAGGGGTTGGTCAGAACCTTACGAGCGCCCGTGGCTTCGTCCATGGACTTACCGGCAGGTACCCACAGCTCCTGGAACATGTAGCGACCCAGGCGGGTTGCCGTGTCGAGCGAAGTGAGGCAGAAGGCGGAAACAGCCAGGATCAGCAGGGTGTAGGCAATGCCTTCGATGTTTTCGAGGCCGGGGATGCAGGCCAGCATCTGGGAAAGGCCGCCTGCGAAAACGGCGGTTGGGGATGCGTAGCCGCCTGCGCAGTACTTCGTCCAAACGAAACCAACGGCGCAGAGGGAGATGATTGCCAGCAGGCATTCGATCAGCATGCCGCCGTAAGCGATGGGGCGAGCGTTCTTCTCGTTGTCCAACTGCTTAGATGTGGTGCCGGAAGCAACCAGGCTGTGGAAGCCCGAGATTGCACCGCAAGCGATGGTGATGAACAGGGCAGGGAACAGGAAGCCGGATGCGGCAGCCTTGTTCACTGCGGCCTTGCCGGTAGCGGGGTCGATAATGGCGTTGCCGTTTGCGTCAACCGCAGCATTCGTTGCGTAGAAGTCGGTGAATGCGGGGATTTGCAGGTTGGCTGCATCGCCGGTAAGGGATGCGCCCACGATGCCGATGAGCGAAAGGGCGATCATTCCGTACAGCAAGAATGAGCTCAGGAAGTCGCGGGGCTGCAGCAAAATCCATACAGGAGCAACGGCGGCAACCATGATGTATACGCCCAGCAGAATCATCCACGTGGTGTAGTCGAGCGAGATCAGGGGGAAGTTGTAACCGACGGCAACCAGAACAACGATGATTGCGATGGCAATGATGATGTTGGCGGCGGTGGGGATTTCGCGGCCGCGGGTGGCCAGGCCGTATACGATTGCTACAAAGATGAACAGCACAGAAATCATCGCGGTGCGCTGATTTGCCAGATTGGAAGCCTCGGTTGCGTTTGCCAAGTTTACGGCGAAGGTGTTGGCAACGATGGAAGCGAACGCGGCAACAACCAGGACCAGGGTCAGGTAAGCGAAGATGCAGAACAACTTCTTCGCAGTATCGTCGATGTTTTCGGCGATAACCGTTGCGATGGTCTGGCCCTTGTGGCGCAAAGACGCGAACAGAGCGCCGAAGTCATGCACAGCGCCGAAGAAGATGCCGCCAATCAATACCCACAGCAGAACGGGAACCCAGCCAAATACGGCAGCCTGAATGGGGCCGTTGATGGGGCCTGCGCCAGCAATCGAGGAAAAGTGGTGGCCAAGCAAGATGTAGGGCTTGGTGGGCACGTAGTCTACGCCGTCGTGCATTTCTTGCGCGGGGGTGGGGCGTTTGGGGTCAACGCCCCACTGCTTTGCCAGCCATCCGCCGTACAGCACGTAGCCGATTACGAGGATGGCAAGGCCGCCCAGGAGGACGATCATTGCGTTCATCTCTGAACCTTTCTTGTTTTGGGACCTTACTTGATCAATGCCAAGTTGCCGGAAAGCACCTCTTTCAGCTGTTTTCCGGCGTTGTTGACAACCACGCTTTTGCCTGTGGGCAGGGAAAGGTCTACCACGGCTAGGCGGAGGTCGGTCCAACCGCGAAAACCGAAGCGGTATTCCTTGTGGAAGCGCGTTTTCTTCGCGAGTTTGCGCGCTGCTTCGGTTGTGTGGTTGGCGATGATCACGAGCGAAAGGGCAGAGGACATATGGTTCGGTCCGGCATCAACTTTGCGGAGGGCCTTTTTCTGCATGAAGGAAATCTCTTCGGCAAGCTGTGCTTCATCGAGCTCGTCAACGCATTCGAAGAACATGAAGTCGTGCGTGTTCACTTCCCAGAGCTTTGCGCGTTTTACCAGCACATATTTTTCGCCGTAGGTGTGGTATTCCGCGAAGGCGGGGAAGGTGCGACCTTCAAAAAGATAGTCTCTCCTGATGTCGTAAAAAGACTTATGAGCTGCAAGGATGCGTTCCAACAGGTCTGTGCGCATGTCTTCCGCTGTCACAGCAAGTCTCCTTTCGCATCACGAGGGGCCATCAATTCTCCGAGAGAATCGATCTCCTCTGCTTTTTCACAAGTGGGTTGATTCTAAAGCTAAATATTTGTTACGTAACAAATAAAACCGATAACTGTACAGTAACGGGGAAATGTCGGAGTGAACGGGTTCATTCTTGTTTTCGGCATGGTGCTTGTTCTTGCGGTTGAAAGGCGGTTCGCAGCAGATCGTGCCGCTGTCGGTGGTCCAGCTCGCAGCCGACAGTCCCGCCCCGTGGCGGGGTGCCCACCCGCAGCCGTACGGCCGTGCAGCCGATGCCCGCCCCGTGGCCGAGTGCCTAGCCCGCAGCCGACGGCCCAACACCATGATTGGATTCGTCTGCGGAAGCGCTCCCGATGCCCGACGCTGCACCTACGACAGCGCTCCCCGTGCCCGACGGCGGCGCGGATGCGATATGGCGAGAAACGAGCATGCTGTACTTTCGCGCAGCTGTGGGCGACTTCATTGGCAAGATCTCGCTGCGGTGCGTTTTCGGGGGTCCAGTCGTGGCGAGATTATGCCGTGGTGCGTTCCCGGGCGGCGATCCGTGGCGGCTTTTTCGCTTCATGCGTTCCCGAAGGGGCCTCGGACGGGAAAAGCGCCCATTCCTGGCAGCATATCGCCGCCATGCATCCGAAACGAGCCGGCTTTGGCAAGATATTCGCACCGTGCATCCGAAAAGCGCCGCAAACAGCCGCTTGAGAATGCACCGCGTGAAGATCTTGCCACGAAGGGGCCCTTTTCGCTGCGCGGACCCCTCGAATCATGCACGGCGCGCGGATCTTGCCGTCGTTCGGCGCTCGCCGGGCGCTGGGCCTTATGCGTGGAAGGCTGGGGCCGGGTTGCGTAAGCGCACGCTGCATTGCTGCCGACGGTCCCGCGCGCCGGCACGGCATCTCGTTGCGCTCTGCGGTGGCAGCTTATCCCGCAGCAGAGCGCCTCGCCCTGCGGCACGCTGCGCTCGCAGTCACGATCCCCCGCTGCGATCGCCCCGTCCTGCGGCCGACGCCCCGCCCTGCCGCGA
>ERZ1034901.33-NODE-33-length-99098-cov-14.977616_pt1 | contig 99098 bp, 84 predicted proteins | sample MGYA00520628_ERZ1034901 | MGnify/ENA primary metagenome ERZ1034901 (study PRJEB33766, sample SAMN09781783) | gut metagenome | biome: gut microbiome | host: Homo sapiens | place: Madagascar | study: EMG produced TPA metagenomics assembly of the PRJNA485056 data set...
TTGAAAATTGCAAAGAGAAGCACTCATTAACTTTTCGGATTCTGCGATCGCCCTGATGCAAGAGTAGATTCGGAAGCTAAGAGAAAAGCGCTCAATGAACTTAAGACAGATATGTTAGATAACGAACCTGCACAATGGAATGACGATCCATCGTTGTTGCATTGGCTAGAGAGGTATGGAGAGCGATAAAATTTATCTGCAACAATGAAAGAAATTATTACAGTGAAATTAATAAGTTAAGAAAAAATATTCACATAACACAAGCCTTTCCATAAGCAACATTATCCAATTATTAACATAATGTTGGTTCGATTAATGTGATGATGAAGGGACGGATGAGCCCGAGCGCACACGATAAAAAGCGCATCGCCCGTGCAGTGAGTGCGGAAGGTGCTGGGGATCCCCTCAGTGTCTCCGCGCCATCAGCGGGAACCACCCGGAGTACGAGTTAATCGTATTCAGGAATCCTCGTTCTTCAGGGCGAGGAGGAAGTCAAATGAAATGAGGAGGTCTCAACGACCTCCCCATTTGAAGCGGCTCTGAGGTTCCCATCGAGATTTGGGTTTTCGACCTCGAGAGCCTGAGCCAGCGGCTGCGTGCAGCCGGGAACGATGCAATTACTGCTTCGGACGGCCGAACCACTTCATGTGAAGCTTCTCGTACGTGCCGTCGGCGCGGATTTCAGCGAGCGCCTTATTGACGGCTTTCTGCAGATCGGAGCGGTTCTTCGGGAAGATCATCGCCATCGGTACGGCATCCGCGACGAAGTCGAGGCGCTCGAGCTTGGTCTTAAGCGACGGGCGCGAAACGATCATGTAGTCCGTCGCGGGCTGAGCGTTGATGACGGCATCGGCATTGCCGGAGATCATGTTGAGCATCGCGTCCGCGCCGCTCTCAAAGGTCGTGATCTTGGCGCCCGGGATCTTCTTTGCGCGGTCGTGGCTGATGGAGCCGAGCTGCACGGAGACGTTGAGGCCCTTCAGGTCGTCAAAATTTTTGATGCCCTTGGGATTCCCCTTCGGGACGATGATCGTGAGGCCCGACATGTAGAAGGGATCGGAAAAGAGCACGCGCTTCGCGCGTTCGGGCGTCACTGCGAAGCCCGCGGCGGCAAAGTCGAGCGTGTTGCTCACGATCGCCGGGAGAATGGCGTCGAACTTGAATTCCTTGATGTCGAGCGTCGCGCCCATCTTGTCGGCGGCGGCCTTCGCAAGATCGAGCTCAAAGCCGATCAGTTCATTCGTTTTGCTGTCGTGGAATTCAAAGGGAGGGAAAGTGCCTTCCGTTGCCATCGTGAGCGTGCCCGCGGCAAAGGACGACCCGGCGGCGAGCATCATTGCTGCCGCGCAGAAAAGGTGCTTCTTGAGAGAGGCGAGAGACATGTTGAAGATCCTCTTTTGGGGGAGCTGTAATGAAAGCGTGATGGTCCGGAATGCACGCGGAATGTGAAAGGGATGGCCGGCAGGGACTCTTGCCGGGAGCGCTCCCGAGAGTGCTCTGAATGCGAAATGTATCGGCAAAGAGCGCTTCGGCGTCCTCTTATTTCGCGCGTCTTTGCTCCCGATGGCCATGCTCTCGGCGCATCACCCTAAAAATTGATGAAGGGGTCATGAATAAGGCGGAAAGTCGCCGTAAAAAAGTGATTTGTCGACTAAAAGAGCACCTCGTCTGTGTGATTGCCGCGCACCATTTCGTCACGATAATCATCGTTCTTATTTACACTTCAAAACTCGTCACGATAATTTTCGTTATGGCTGGTTCTTAAAACATCGTGATGAGGTTGCTGATGCAGCAGATGGAAAACCCTTTCAAGTTCGGATCGGTGGTCGATGGCGAATACTTCATCGATCGGCAAGATGAATTGCCTCGGGTCAGGCAGATCATCTCAAGCCGCAATCACCTGATCCTCATCGGTCCCCGTCATTGCGGCAAAAAGAGTCTCGTTCAAAAGGCCGTTAGGGAAACCAGCCGGCTGTCCGTCTTCGTGAACGTTCAGGCGGCGGCCTGCGCCGCGGACCTCGCCCGGCTCCTGCTGAATCGATTTTTAGAAGTTCATCCCTGGGAACGGATCAAGGATGGGTTGAAGCGGTTCCGGGTGAGCCCGACTTTCACCTACAACCCGGGCACCGACAAGATGGAGGCGTCGTTCAGGTCTTCTGAAGACGGCAGCCTCCTTCTGGAGGATGTGCTCAACCTGATGAACGAAAAGAGCGATCCCGAGAATCGCCTCATCGTCATTCTCGATGAATTCCAGGACATTGCCGACTATGCGCCAGGAACAGACAGGCTGCTCCGTGCGGTCATGCAGATGCACCAGAACGTCAACTACATCTTCCTCGGCAGCGAGGAAAGCATGATGCGCGCAATGTTCGAGGACACTAGGTCGCCTTTCTTTCATTTCGGCTCGCTCATGCACCTCAGCCGCATCCCGTACGATGATTTCTACCGATTCCTTTCAGAGAGATTGACGCCGCTTTGCGGAAGTCGGTCTGAGGAATTTGCCCGGCAGATTCTTGATATCTCAAAGTGCCACCCGTTTTATACGCAAGAGCTTGCTTCCGGCTTCTGGGTTCTCTACGAACGGATCGGCGAAAAGGCCGCCGTGCAATCGGCTGCTGAGGCAATCATTCGCAGCGTTTCGCCAGGCTACTCGTATGTATGGACGAAGCTCTCGATGCCGCAGCGCATTGCACTTCAATACATTGCGCGGGGAGACAAACTGCAGGATATCGATGCCTTTCCCGTGAGTACGGTCTATTCAGCTGTCGGACGCCTGAAGAAGGATGGGCTTATCGTTCGCGAAGAAGATTACGAGTTCGAGGATCCTTTCTTCGGGCTTTGGATCCGTGCGCTTTGACTTCCTATTCGTCGAGAATAGCGGTGATTCCCGAGGACAAGCACCTCGTTTTCTTAGATGTACCCGGCTGATGGCGATTTTCGCGGCTCCCCCGAAACTCATAACGCGCCCGGGTGATTAAGCACCGTTCCCATCGATTAAGAGCGTCGGCCTGAACCCCGCAGTGTTGACGACGCTCTTTAAAAATCGGAATATCGAATTGAATAGAGGCATCCACTTTCAAGATGCCATGAGCAAGACGCCGATTTCATCTTGCTGATGAAGCGCTGTTGAAGTGCGCGCTGCGCACTTCTTGAGGCTCCGCCCCAAGCCTCGCGTTCTTCGCCACGTGGCTCGGGAGGCAGGCAGGGCTTCGCCCGCCGTAACTGGACTATAGGTAGAGCAGGCTGAAAAGCTTTCGGGGAAACTTGAGGTCATTCCCATTGAGGAGGATCTCATGATCAGACCCAATTGGCGCAGGGCATATGATGCCTGGAAAGCAACCGACCTGATGCGCGTTGACTTCTACCTCAAGGATTAGGAGACGGCAGAATTTAATTTGTATTTGCGGCTACGCCCGTTGCCAATGATCTCGATGAGTCCTTCGTCAGCAGCCTGTCGCAATCTGTTGATGCAGGTGGCTTGCTTCACCTGCCACGCATCCTGAATTTCCTGTCGAGACATGGCTTCTTTGTCGTTCATGAGCTCTATCAATTCTCTTCGCCAGCCTGAATTCGCTTCACTGGTAATTTTTGGCGCCTGAGGGATGCGAAGAACAAATGAAGACGACGAAATAATGACGATTTCCTGAGGAAGCAGTTTCTTATACGTATTGAAGATTAAATTGAATCCTGTGCCCAGACTTTCCATGAGTCCTAATTTGACCAGAAGGGCCGCAAGACGGCTGTTCCTGCAGTTGGTGGCCAGACGAAGATAGATGTCATCCGGCATTAAATCCGGCAATCCGCCGACAGAGAAGAGCTCAACATATTTCGGGGTCACGTGGATCGTGCATGGCGGCGTCCGGCCGAAATCCCGATGTGCGACCAGATTGATCAGGGCTTCTCGAATAACGGGTATCGGTACGGAGTAGTGATCTTCCCTGTTGAGACTGTTTCCTACAGCTTTTTCCATGCCGCGAGCCGTGGCGGACTTTAAAAAGATGAAGGACTCATTGAAAAGCTTGAATATGGAACCGGAGATTCGCTCGGATTTCAGAATTTCCAGCTTATCCTGATCGGCAAATTGAATGCACACAATTTCAAATGGGTTCTGATCCGAACAAAGCAGCCCTAAGTTGGTGTAGAGACCGATTTTTTTGTTCCAGAGACCGAGTCCAATATGTTTTTGTGGATCGATGTCAATGTTGCGCTCCAATGCAAAGCTTCGGAAGCTGTTGAATGAGAGATCCTGCTCCGGTGATATGCGTTCCTCCCAGGGAGTAGGGTTGGAAGTCCGCACCATTTCAGAGACTTCGTCGATGCTGGCAGGTCTGGAAGAGTTGCCAATGCGGACGTAGATTGAACCCGCGTTGGTGCCGTCAAACGCGTAAGGCCGCTGCGAGCCCTGGTCAACATGAACCCAGAGGACGTGCTTTCTGTCGATGCAGAGCTGCTCAAATTGCGTGAAGGGAAAAATAGACGGCGCGATGTTGTCCCGGATCATGGAGATCAGCTGTTCTTCGACGCGATTGATGTTTTGAAGACCGATCACTTCACCATTGTCGCCGACTCCTATATAGAGATCTCCTCCTGTTGTGTTGGCAAACGCAACCAGTGTTTTTTTGATGCCATCGGTCCACTGCGATTTGAACTCTACGGTCTGTGATTCTGCCTTTGGTATTTCTTTCATGTGTGTCGTGGAATAGTGGAGGGATCGAATAACACTAATCTAACAGATTTTCTAATAGAATTCGTTATTTTTCTAATAATCTACCTGTTAGTAATAAGCAGGAAAGTTCGCAGCCTCTGCTTCAGACACGCTTGGGGCGACTCGCCTCCGGCCTGACGGAGCGTCTGAGGCGCTTTTCGCGCCTCCCCCAAGCCGCTTCCTTTGCGCTAACCTTTCCCGTCATCGTCTTCTTCTGTATACGGTCATGACTGAAACGCAAATCCAGGATCCGCTCTTTCCGGATCTTGTCCGCTGGCGCCGCCACGTGCACCAGCATCCGGAGCTGAGCTATCACGAATCCGAGACGGCAGCCTATGTTGAAGAGGAGCTTCGGAAACTGGGCGTGACCGATATTTCGGCGCCGACGCCGACGAGCCGCGTGGCGGAGATTACGGGACTCGCTCCTGCTCTTGCGGGCGTCCGTCCTGCCGTCGTGGCCATCCGCGCCGACATGGATGCGCTCCCCGTTACGGAAGCCGAAGGCCTCGATTTCTGCTCCGTCAATCCGGGCGTGTCGCATGCCTGCGGCCATGATGCGCATGTGGCGATGCTGCTCGGCGCGGCAAAGATTCTGATGAAAGAGCGCGAGAACTTTTCGGGTACTGTCCGCCTGATTTTTCAGCATGCCGAAGAGTCGGCTCCGGGAGGCGCCAAGGAACTGGTTGCGGCCGGCGTCATGAAGGGCGTCGACGCCGTGATCGGACTTCACGTCATGAATGACCCGATCGGACAGATCCGCGTCTGCACGGTCCCGGCTTTTTCAACTGCTTCCGACTGCGTCTGGGCGACGATCACCGGGTGCGGCACGCACGCTTCCATGCCGGAAGGCGGCATTGATCCGGTGATGATCGGTTCGGAAGTCGTCATGGCGCTCCATACGATCGTGTCGAGAAGCATCTCGCCCGATCATTTCGCCGTGGTTTCTCCCACTGTATTTCAGGCAGGCGAGGTGATCAATGCGATTCCGCAGAAAGCCCGCATCGGCATCAACATCCGCACGAAGGACCCGGACGACCGCGTTCGGATTCACGACCGCGTGGAGGCGCTGATCCGCGGCATTGCCGAAGCCAATGGCGGAACCGCTGCGTTTGAGTGGCTTGCCGGCTGCCCCGCCGTCATTCAGGATCCGGAGATGATTGAACGCGCGCTTCGGGTGGCGCGCGAAATCCTCCCTCCCGGAAAGGCCGCCGTCGGAACCGGCATGAGCGCTTCGGAGGATTTTTCCTATTTCGCCGAGCGCGCACCTGCCGCCTACGTCATTCTGGGAGGCGGCAACGCAGAGGAAGGCTACCCGCACCGGAACCATCATCCGGCATACCGCTACAGCGAAGCGGCGCTTCCCGTCGGCGCCCGCTATGAGGCGGCACTGGCCCTTGACATTCTCAGGAACCCGTTGAAGTCCGGGCGCTGAAAAGTAATTCCGGGGTGCTTCCAGAGCAAGAAGAAAGCCCGTTCTTCGTGATGAAGAGCGGGCTTTGAAAATTTTTGGGAAACGAAAGCGTTACTTCTTCTTCCCGTTCTGGGCTTCCCAGTCCTTTCTCAGATCCTTCGTGCGCGCGATGGCGTCCGAGATCGCGTCGGCAGCGACCTCGTTGAAGCGCCACTGGGCGTCGAGGATTTCCTTGCCGCCCAACCAGACGACGCCGGGACGAACCTTCTTCACGGTCTTTCTGCGTTCGGTCGAGATCTCTTCGGCAAAGGCGAGGCGGAGCGCATCGCGGTGCTGATTCAGAATGCCGAAGTCGGCGGAGCGTACTTCATCGGGGAAGGTGAAGGAGAGGACGCGCGTGCCGTTGATGTAGCGCAGATCCCAGCGGGCGTTGGAGAGCTGCGACTTTCCTTCCTGCTGGCAGAAAAGCGTTCCCTTCTTCACGCTCATGAGCTGGGCTTCGCCCGACTGAGCGACTTCCTGGAGCTTTCCCTTCACGCGCTTCGTCTGCTTGGTGATGGGCTGAGCAAACCGCATGCCGACAGGCTCCGAGCGGCGGGTCGGGATGTAGCGCAGGCAGTAGGGAATGTCGCGCGTAAAGCGCTTCGAGAAGTTTTCGATTGAGTCGGAGCCCGTGAAGGCGGTCTTCGTCGGAACGAGCACTTCGTCCTCGTCGATCATCAGCATGGCGCGGTAGCCGACCGCACCCTTCGGGAAGACGTAGCGGTTCGCGATGATGTAGCCCGACGGGGTTGCCGTATTCTGACGCGTGACGAGGTAGGGGCCGATGGGAAGCCCCTCGAGGCTGTAGGCGACGAGCTTCACCTGAAGCGCGAGGGGCTTTCTGCCGCCCCCTTCAAACTGAATGACGACGCGGCCCTTGTTGCCCTGCGTCAGAAAGAGCGGGCGCTGGGCATCGAGGGGCGAGCCGTTTCTCAGAATGGCGGCCGCGCCGCCGCCCCACGTGAAGCCGTGGCGGCTTCCGAGCGGGAAGTTTTCCTGAACGGCATAGCGGCCGTTGACGGCGATGTTGTCCTTGATGAAGAGCTGCGTGCGGACGTTGTCGTCAAAGTAGAAGATGCCGGCGCCCTTGAAGGCGTCGATTGTCGGCATCGGCATCAGCACGGGTTCGGGCTTTTTGTTTTTCTGCGGCGCTTCGGAAGCGGGCACGGCAGAAGCCACCGGCGTGGAGGCGCAGCCCGAGAGCAGAAGCGAGGCTCCGGGAAGCGCAGCGCACAGAGCCGCCGCGATGAGCGGGCGGCGGGAGAACGTAAGAGGCATCAATGAGGCTCCGGGGAGAAGTGCAGGGTAAAGGCGCTTCTCCCTCAAGAAAAGGAATTGACGGATTGCGTAATTATGGCCGGCGGACGGGCGATTGCAAGCGCTTCAACCGCTGAAAACATAGGGATAACGCTCCCCCTGAAGCCCGTCCCGCCGTCATGCAGTTTCCGGTCCTTTAATCCCAGGCTTCCTTCGGGTTCTGCCAGACATCCTCAGGGTAGCGGACTACCCGTCCGGGGTTGAGGATTCCCTCGGGGTCGAAGACGCCGCGGATCTTCTTCATGAGCTCGAGTTCGAGCGGATCCTTCGTGCGCTCGAGCACCTGGATCTTGGCGCCGACGCCGTGTTCGGCCGCCACAGATCCCCCGAACTTCACCACTTCGTCGTTGACGAGGCGATGAATTTCGCGCTCGTGCGCCTTCCAGTACCCGGGCCCGAGCTCCGGTTTGCTGCCGAGGTTGAAGTGAAGGTTCCCGTCGCCGTAGTGCCCGAAGATCATGGGAAGGAGCCAGGGGGCTTCCTTTTCAAACCGCGCGTAGGTTTCTTCAATGAAGGCGCAGAGACTCCCCCGCGGCACGCTGATGTCGTTCTTGATGTTGCCGCCCGACGCGCGGACCGCGGTCGGGATCTCCTCGCGGAGGGTCCAGAGGGCTTCGGCCTGCGTTTCCGTCTGAGCAATGGCGGCGTCGGTGAGGGTCCCGTCCTCAAAGAGGGGCGAAAGGGCGTCCGTGAGGCTCTCCGCAAAGGCTTGAGGATCCTCGCGCTTCGTATAGGAGAGGTCGAAGAGCACCATCCAGTCGGAGGGCTCGATCGGGGCCTTTCTCCCTGCGGCAATGACGGGTTCGAGCGCGGGCTTTGAAATGAGTTCGAAGGCGGTGAGCGAGGGGCCTGCGAAGTCTTCGAGCGTCGTGAAGAGCTTTTCGACGGCGCGAAGTTCCCCCAGAGACGCAAAAACCGTAATGCGTCCGGCAGGGAGCGCCGAAAGGTCGAGAACGGCCTTCGTGATGACGCCGAGCGTTCCTTCGGACCCGATGAAGAGGTCCCTGAGGTCGTAGCCCGCATTGTCCTTCCGCACGCTTCGCATGAGGTTGAGGATCCGGCCGTCGGCGAGCACAACCTCAATCCCGAGGCAGTTCCGCCTTGCCATCCCGTAGCGGACGACGTGCACGCCCCCGGCATTGGCGGCGAGCATGCCGCCGATCTGGGCCGTGCCCTGTGCTGCGAAGGAGACTGGGAAAAGCTTCCCGGCTTCCCTGGCCGCCGTCTGCACGCGCTCGAGCACGGCGCCCGCTTCGACCGTCATCGTGCTGTTGACGGCGTCGATCCCGAGAATGCGGTTCATGCGTGAGAGCTGCAGGATCAGGGTTCGTGCATTCAGGGGGCTCTCGGGATTGGGGGTGGCTCCCCCCACCGTCGACGTGTTTCCGCCCTGAGGAATGACGACGAGATGATTTCTGGAGGCGAAGCGAAGGATTTCCGCAACCTCTTCGGGCGTTCCCGGACGAAGAAGCGCAAGCGCCTCGCCCTGGCGGCGCCGGCGGGAATCGAGCGACGCGGCTTTGATTTCTCCCGCATCCGTAATGACGTGGTCGGCGCCGAGGAGGTCGGAAAGCTCGCGAATCAGGCGCTCGCGATCCTCTTCGGAAAGGGTGGAAATGATGGAACTCATGAGTCAGGAAGCCTCAGGATAAGAGGAAGGAGAAGCGGTTGTCGGGAAAGCCGCCTTGAGGGGAATGCTTTCAAATTAGAGCGCATCCGAAGCCCAAAATGCAAAAAAGCCGCGGGAAAAATTCCAGCGGCCTTTCTTGAAGCGGGGGCTTGAGGGAAACTTCTGAAATTCTATGTAAACAAAAGATTTGAAGAAGTTTCCCCAGCCAATCAGGCAAGCGCCTTGAAGACGCGTTCCGTGATCGCGTCGATCGAGCCCAGGCCCGAGATCGAGCGATACTTCGGCGCATCAGCGGCACCCGACTTCGCGAGCTCTTCATAGAAGCCCACGAGCGCTTCGGTCTGGTCGTGATAAACCTTGAGGCGCTTCAGAACGACTTCCTCGCGGTCGTCGTCGCGCTGCACGAGGGGTTCGCCCGTTTCGTCGTCCTTGCCTTCGACCTTCGGAGGGTTGTACTTGACGTGGTACGTGCGGCCGGAAGCCGGATGCACGCGGCGGCCGGACATGCGCTCGACGATTTCAGCGTCAGGAACGCTGATTTCGAGCACGTAGTCGATCGGAACGCCCGCGTCGCGCAGAGCCTGAGCCTGCGGGATCGTGCGGGGGAAGCCGTCGAAGAGGGCGCCGTTCGCGCAGTCGGGCTGCGAGAGGCGTTCCTTGACGAGGCCGATGATGATGTCGTCGGAGACGAGCTGGCCCTTGTCCATCACTTCCTTGGCGGCAAGACCGAGGGGCGTGCCAGCCTTGACGGCGGCGCGAAGCATGTCGCCCGTCGAAATCTGCGGAATGCCGAACTTCTGGCAGATGAACTTGGCCTGCGTGCCCTTGCCCGCACCCGGCGGTCCGATAAGAATAAGGCGCATTCTGATGAACTCCTGAAAATGAAACGTTGAGGGCGCGCATGCGGGCATGCGCATGATCGTCCGAAGAGAATCAATGAATTCTACCCCTCACGGGAGATGCCGGAAAATTTCTGTTGAATCCGCAGAGCTGTCATTGGGCGCCAAATCGAGAGAATCAGGCCGCTTTTCGGGTTCCGCCGCAGAAGAAATGATCGTTTTTGCAAAGGAAATAATGAAATCAGGCAATTTTGCATAGACGACTGAAGCGAAAATAGCGTTGTGTCACGATCCACTTTTGTTTTGCTTTAGAGAGGAGCGCTTCAACCCATGGCTCAGATCAGTTCCGGTCGTCGCAGACTGATTCGCGGCGGAATTGCCTTTCTTGGACTCGCTGCGGTTTCAGCCGCCGCGGGCGGAACCGTCATGACGAGACCGGACTTTGGCGGAAAGCCCGAGGGCGAGCGCCTGAGACGCATGATGGCGTCTCCTCACTGGGCGGAAGGCCAGTTTCAGAATCTCGATCCGATGGCGGCGCCCCCTGCGAACCGCTCGCAGTTCGAGATCATGAGCGAATTCCTCTTCGACAGGAACCCTGCGCGGTTTCCCGTCGGCATCCTGCCGCACATGAAGACGGATCTTGCTCAGCTCCCGCAGAACCAGTTCGTCTGGCTCGGTCATTCCGGGTTCTTCCTCCGGATGGAAGGGGTTTCGGTCATTATCGACCCGGCGCTGCATCAGGCATTTCCGCTCCCAGGGTTCTATAAGCCCTTCCCCGGGGCGGATGCTTATCAGCCTCAGGACCTTCCGGCCGCAGACCTCCTCGTCATCACGCACGATCACTACGACCATCTCGACTACGAAACGGTGCGGGAGCTCAGGTCCCGCGTCAAAAGAGCCGTCTGCCCCTTAGGCGTCGGCGCGCACCTCGAGGCCTGGGGCTGGGAGACCGACCGCATCACGGAGCTCGACTGGTTCGAGGCCACGAAGGCGGGTCCTCTTACGATTACGGCGCTTCCCTCGCAGCACTTCTCCGGCCGGACCTTTAAGCGCAACGAAACGCTTTGGGCGGGCTACATGTTTTCTACGAACGGCGTGAACGTCTACCACTCGGGCGACACGAGCTGGGGAAGGCACTTCGCGCAGATCCGGGAAATGTTCCCGAGGATCGACATTGCGCTTCTTGAAGACGGGCAGTACAACGAGGATTGGCCGGGCGTGCATCTTCTTCCCAAAGCCTGGGGAGAGGCGCTTGAGGTCATTCGCCCGGAAGCGGTGCTCGCCATGCACAATTCCAAGTTCTGCCTGAGCCGCCACTCGTGGCAGGAGCCTCTCGAACGGGCGCTCGCGACCACGAAAGCGGAAGGCTTTTCGCTCCTCACGCCTGAGATCGGAGAGGCCGTGGCGCTCGATCCTGCGCTGAGAAAGGGCACCCGGGAGTGGTGGAAGACGGCGTGAAAAAGCGTCCGAGAGCTCATGGAACCAACGGGCGATGATAGCCCCGGAGGCTTTTGATCTTTCCGTCAACACCGTGAGCTAGTGGCACCGGGAATTCAAGAAGGAAACCTTCCGCGTCAAGGGTTCAACGAACCAGTACCGGTACCCGAAGGATTTCAGTGAGAACGTGATCCGCATGCGGTTGCCGCGTTATAACGTACCAACTTTTGCTCCTGAAGCTCCAAAAGAAAAGGGCCTCCCCGAAGAGAAGCCCTTATATTTCCGAGTGACAAGCGCCTAGGAGGCCTCGGATAGGTTAATTAGGTCCAATTTCCACTCATAACCATGCGAGTGATATAGCCTGATCTTGAATCTCCAGCCGCACGAGCCGTCGCGTCCAAGCGGCGCAACACGCGCTGAGGGATGGTGATATTGATGCGCTCTGTCTTATCGCTGAGCTTGCTGAGATCAACCTCAACAACCGCCCAAATCCAGTTGTGCCATTCCGGATGCTCAGCATAAAGCGTGGCAAACGGAGTGGCCTTCGGAGCCGATCTGCCCTCGTCGAAAGCGGTGTCAAGCCAGAGTCCGGCGGCTTCAGTCGCGTTTCGGATGGCTTGATCAAGATCGTCCCCTTGAGAGTAGCAACCGGGAAGGTCGGGGATGATAACGCCAAAGTCGGGATTATCTGCATCTCCCGGCTCGATCGCGACAACGTAATTCATGAGAACTCCTTCGCTCTTAGTTGTTCGAGGCGCGCTAATGCAGTCGCGAAAGGGGCGGGGTTGCCCCTCTTGCTTAGATCGTTACTTGATGCCTGCGATTTTCTTCGCATCCTCGACAAGGCCCTTCTTCAGGTCCTTACGAGGATGAGGGATGGTGATCAGTTTTTCGACTCCATCCTTTTTGAGTTGGATATGTGATCCGCTTTGGCGAACCACCTTCCATCCCAGTCGTTCAAGTAACTTGATCATTTCTGCGCTTGTCATAACGCCTCCTATCAAGTTACAGGGATGATTATACACATCTTATGTATATTAATTAACACTAGATGTGTATTTTGGTTGTGTCACGCATCAAAAAGCCCGGTCATCCTCGCGGATGCGGCAAGCGCGTGGAGGCATCGAAGAGAACGCGCCCACTGCCTCGACGGCATCATGGCTGCCCGAACGCACTGCGTTCCAAGCACGGACCGAAAGTGGGTGTACGACTATTGCACCCGCAGAGGCGTGCGCCCGCAGCTTCTCGTGCCCGGGATTCGATCGGACGGCGGAACCTTGTCTTCGAAAGAGTGATGGCCAGATCGCGCGCTGCAACAGGCTTCGTACGCTCGGGCGAGATCTGCTGAGCGAGGGAATCATGGTGAGTTGAAAGCAAACCCAGCACTTTTCTTTCAGATTTTCCTGGCCTCAATCAGGATCAAATAGATGATCTCACATCAAAAATTTCATTGCAGTTCAGTGAATCTAAGAGTGACGTAAAAAATCTTACAATCTAACTGTTAGGTCCGTTAGATTCCGCGTGAGATGCCGGATGCTGAAAAATACTTTCCAGCGATAGTGGCGGCAATTAAATGAAGGCTGAGGGAATGGCGCCGTAATATCCCATCAAATAGCGTTTTCTGAAGTTATTGACGTTGCGCTCTTTTTCAAAATCCGATAATCTTCGAATATTCGTTCCACTGAAACCGTTTTGAGATACGAAAGCGATTTCAGACACTGACAGCTGATCCGGTGAGAGAAGCTCCGGATTATGCAATGTAAAGATAAACTGAGCTTTTTTAGTATTGAAGTCGCGAACCTGGAAGAGCTTGATGATTTCATTCATCAAGGCTGGATGGAGGGAAGCATCAAAGTCATCCACAATGACTGTGCCTCCGCTTCGAACGGCTGTCAAAAGGAATGAAAGCAGGTTGAAGAGCTTCTGCAGGCCGCGGGACTCCATCCGCAGACTGAAGGGGATTTCTGTTCCGTTTTCTGCCTGGTGAAAGGTTTTAAATTCAGGCTCCGAGAAGGCTGGAGAAGCCTTGTCTTTTGCGAAAGCAGGAAGAAGCCGCAGTGCTTCGGGAGCCAGAGGGTTATGAGGCTCGATGGGTTTCTCCATTTCGATGCGGCGAATACGGACGTCAAGCTTCTGCAGATATTTGGAGATCAAAGCTAAAGCAGCATTCTCTCGTTCCTGTTCCGTCGGCAAATCGAAAGTATTTGCAAGCAGCCTGACGCCGCTGCCTGTCGGAATGCTTTGATCAAAATAGATCATCCGGGTGGTGAGACTGTGGAAGGCTTTATTGATTGCCGAATCAAAACCCGGGAAGCTTGCGGCAATGACGGGGAGTGCAGCACGCAATTGCTTTTTGGTCGAGGCATCGAAGCACTGAAGGCGCATCCCTCGTTCGACTTCTTCCCATCCATCAGCATGCGCTAAAAAGACTTCGCCGTCGCGAATGGAGAATTTCTGCATGCCGCCAACCAGAAGCGTTTCTTCGACGATGCGATCTGCCGCGACCTGTGCGACATAGCAGAAACGCTGTTCGCGGTCAGTCCACTCAAGTCCGATACAGGTAGTTTGAGCTGCGTGCTCTTTGAGCAGATAAGGCTGAAAAAGACGCAGGGGGTGAAAAAACGGATTGTTTTGCGCGAATAAGGCGAGCAAAGCGATTGCCTGAATGACGCTCGTCTTGCCGGAGGCATTCGGACCGAATAGTGCCATGCAGGGAACAAGCCGAAATCCAACGGATTCAATAAAGGGTAGTGTCGGCAAGTCAGCGTAGCCGTTGGGAGCTTTTTTCTGCGCATAGCTGAAGCCGATAGATAGATCTTTGATATTTTTATAATTTCGAATTAAGACCTGTGAAATCATGACGGCGCTCGCTAAGACGTGTTGGGCTGTTTTTGAGAAGATAAACAGAAAAATTGTTTATCTTCTCTTGCCTGAATGGATGATAACAGGCGGAATAACAACACTCTGGAGAAGAGAGCGGGTCAGGGTGGAGATGAAAAACGCCAAACGGCGCACCCGCTGACGGAATGCGCCGTTTGTTGAGAGCCTGTAGAAGCATGCGAGCTTCGAAGAGCGTCTTACGCTCCGAGGCGGGCTTTGAAGACCTCTCTTACGCGCTCGAGATCCGCTTCGGTATCCACGCCCGCAGGGAGCGCTTCATCAAGCACCAGCACGGCAATCTTTTCGCCGTTCCAGAGGGCGCGCAGCTGCTCGAGGCTTTCCGTCTCCTCAATCGGAGCGGGCGGAAGCGTCGGGAACTTTTCCAGGAACGCCACGCGATAGGCGTAGAGCCCGAGGTGATGGAGGGGCTTGAAGCCTTCGGGGAGCTTCGACTGGTTTTTCCGGAAAGCGTCGCGCGGCCACGGAATCGGGGCGCGCGAGAAAGTGAGGGCATTCCCCCGGGCGTCAAGCTCAACCTTGACGACATTGGGGCTGAAGAAGTCCTCGATCGACGTGAGCGTATGCGCCGCTGTGGCAATCGCGCACTCGGGGCGGGAAGCGAGGAGTTCAGCCGCGTCGTTGACGACTTCGGCGGGCATCAGGGGTTCGTCGCCCTGAACGTTCACGACGATTTCGTCGGGACCGAGCCCGAGGAGGCGCGCGGCTTCGGCGAGCCGGTCCGTGCCGGTCGGATGATCGGGCGACGTGAGAACGGCTTCAACGCCCGCAGCGCGGCAGGCTTCGAGAATCGCCTCATGGTCGGTCGCGACCGCAACGCGGGCGGCCTTCGTGCGCCGGGCGGCTTCAGCGACGCGAACGATCATGGGTTTCCCGAGAATGTCCTTCAGGGGCTTCTCGGGGAGACGCGTCGACTTCATGCGCGCCGGAATGATGATGGTGAAGCTCATGCTTAAAACCTCTTCATTCAATGGCAATCAGAACTGACCGGGGCGCGGGGCCTTCCCCGAAAGGCGCTCGGCCTCGAGCTTGACCTTCGCGGCTTCCTCGTCCGAAAGCTTTCGTGCGTCCTGAGCGAGCATCATGGGGATGCCGTCCTGAATCGGGAAGGCAAGCGCGCAGGCGGGACAGAGAAGTTCCTCGGGCGAGGCTGCGGCTTCGGATTTGCCGGCAATGAGCTTGCCCTTGCAGACGGGACAGACTAAAAATTCGGGGATGCGCTGGGTCATGGATGTTTTTAGAAGAAAAAATTATTCGATGCTGTCGTTCTGGGCTTCTGGATGGCGGCCGAGCCTGCGCGCGGCTTCAGAAGCACGGGTGTCGATGAGGTCGATGAGATAAGGGTCGAGAACGACCTCGAGGCCGACTACCCAGATGCGGTCGTCGCCCTTGATCTCAGGGATCTGCGCGCACTTTACGGCGTCCTTCCCCGTAATGAGAATGACGTCTTCCTTTCTGCCACTGAAGGGATTGCTCGAAAAGTCGAAGTGGTCGCCGAGCTCAAGCTCCGCGCAGTCGATGTCGTGACCGCGCACCATCGCAAAGAACCGCCCCGGCGCGGCAATGCCCGCAGCGGCAAGCGCCTTTCCGCCCGTTCGTTCAAGGTCGGCGGCAATGGTGTCGATGTCGCGCACCTCGCCCGTCGAAAGCCGCCGGCAGGCGCCGAAGCAGCTCGAGGCGGCAAAGCGCGGCGTGCGGCTCTCCACAACGGATTCGGTCGTGGTGTTGAGGATGATGGCGTCGACGTCGTCGAGACGGGAAACGGGTTCGCGAAGGGGACCCGCGGGCAGAAGCCAGCCGTTTCCGAGGCCTCTCGCGCCGATGACGGCAAGCTCCACGTCGCGGGCAAGCGCCGCATGCTGCAGGCCGTCGTCCGAGATGATGATGTTGACGCCGGGATGCTCGCGAAGAAGTTCGAGCCCCGCCTTCACGCGTTCGCGGCCGACCGCTACGGGGGCGAGCGACTCGCGCGCGATGAGAAGCGGTTCGTCCCCCACCTGAGAGGCGTCGGAATCGGGCGTCACGAGGCGGACCCCGTCTTCAGAGCGCCCGAACCCGCGCGAGATGACGCCGGGCGTCCACCCGCGGGCTCGCAGCGCTCTCACGAGCGCGATCGTTACGGGGGTCTTCCCCGTTCCGCCCACGTAGATGTTCCCGACGACCACGACGGGCACCGGGAGGTGGTTCGCCACCGTTCTGCGGCGGCGCGAAGCGCTTACCGCCTGGTAGATGAGGGAGAGCGGATAAAGGAGGCAGGCGACCGGGCCGCGATGGGACCAGACGCTGTGCACCCAGGATTCAAGCCGGGGATGGTTGCTCATTGGCGGCACGCTCTCGAAAAAAGAAATGAGGAATGGAAGCCGGTCTTTCCGGTTCCGGAGAGTGCCGCGGATCTTCGCGGTGGTTTGTCGTCAGACATATAGCAAAAGAAGTGGGCTTTAAAACGAGCCTCAGAGCCAAAGCGAAACTGAAAGTTTAATCGGTACCGGCGCCGGCTGTCCCGTTCTCTTCCCGAGAAAGTCCGCCTTTTTGCGTTAGGGACTTCGAGGAGGTCCGGTCGAATGCAGGCTGCTGCGCTTCTCTTTCTCTGAGGAGTACTTCGAAGAGTCCCCGCACCCATTGAAAGTACGGGTCCTCATCCGTGCGCTTATGCCAGGCGAGGCGCATCGTGAGCGTGGGTGCGTTTGCGGGGGCGGGAAGCAGCGTGAAGCGGCCGGGGTCGAGCGCGAGCTCCGCGAGCGCCCTCGGGAGCACGCAGAGCGCGTCCGAGCCTTCGAGGAAATAAGGCGCGGCGAGAAAGAACGGGAGATGGAGCACCGGCGCGCGCCCGTGCTTCGGCTGGAACCACCCTTCGGCGGGACCGTTGGGCGTTCTTCTGCGGTCGGGCTGGGCGTTCGCGATCACCTGAGGGAAGCTTTCCGCGTCGGCGGGCGAAATGAAGCCGTTTTTCAGCACCTTTCCTTCAAGGGGATGGGATTTTCGGGCGACCCAGACGTAGGGCGTCGTGAGAAGCGCCGCCGACCGGAGGTCGGGCGAAAGCCCTTGCCTCGCATAAATCACGAAGTCGAGGTCTCCGGCGCGCAGAAGCTCGAACATTCTTTCGTCTGCCTGCAGGAACTGGAGCGTGAGATTGGGAGCTCGCGCCATGAGGCGAGGAAAAAGCGGCGCAAAGATCGATGCGCACGCATTGTCGTAGGCCGCGAACCGGAGCGTTTCCCGGCGGGTGCTGTAGTCCTCTTCCGCATCGCGCCCGAGGCGGCGCAATCCCGCTAGAAGCGGCCGGAGCTTCACGGCAATCCTCTCGGCCTTCGCCGTCGGGCGCATCGCGAAGCCTTCGCGCGTGAAGAGCGGGTCGGAAAAATGCGCTCTCAGCTTCTGAAGCATCCGCTGCGCCGTGGCGGAGCTCACGGCGAAGTCGTCGGCCGAGGCGGCAAGCGACCGGGTTTCCATGAGCGAAAGAAAGAATTCAAGCGCATAGGTGTCGATTGAGGTCGATTTCTGCATGGATGTCGCTTCGAAAATTGATGCCGGGAGCAGGATATTTTCGCATTTTCCGATTTGAGGGACATCTTTAGCATTTCGTCCATCGCGAGAAGGCCGTCCGGTCAGTCGCGAAAGAAACAAAAGAACCCGAACAAGAACTCAGAAAAGCATCATGCACACCTCCCGCAATCTCGTCCTCTTTTCTCTCACATTCCTTGCCGCAGGCGTCTCTCAGGCGATGACGGCCGGTACTTTCGCCGGCTCCGCCACGGGCAGAAACGGCGAAGTCGCCGTTGAAGTCGACGTCTCCGCGAACCGCATTGAGGCCGTCCGCATCGTGAAAAGCACTGAAACTCCGGGCATCGGGTCGCTTGCGACCGATGCGCTCCCCGCGGCCATCGTCGCCGCCCAGTCCCCGAACGTTGATGTCGTTTCGGGCGCAACGATCACGTCCGACGCCATTAAGGCTGCCGTTTCGAAGGCGCTTGAAAAGGCGGGCGCCGATCCGAAGTCGATGAAGGCGAAGGCGGCGCATAAGGATGCCGCGACGGCTTCCTTCCCGACCCAGGCCGACGTCGTCATCGTGGGCGCCGGCGGCGCGGGTCTTGTTGCTGCCGCCACGGCGGTTGAGCAGGGCGCACGCGTCATCGTTCTCGAAAAGATGGCCATGATCGGCGGCAACACCGCACGAAGCGAAGGCAACATGTCGGCGATCGATCCTGAACCCGAAAAGCTCCAGCCGATGACGCCGGCGCTCGAGGCGATTGTGGAGAAGTATCTCAACGCCAAGGTGCCGACCGCGGAAATCCAGGCGATTCAGGACACCGTGAGAAAGCAGTACGCCGACTACAAGGCTTCGGGCCGCAAGGAAATCTTCGATACGCCTGAACTCTTTGCGCTTCAGACTCTCATCGGCGGCGACTGCAAGGCGGATCCCAAGCTCGTGCTCGTGATGGCGCGAAACGCCACGCGCGCCATGCAGTGGCTGGACGACCAGTCCGACATGACCTGGGAGCACATCGCCCGCAAGTACGTCGACATGGGCATCGGCGCGCTCTACCCGCGCGCTCAGTTCCCGCGCGCCAAGGACGGAGTCTCCCCGATCTCGACCTATGACGCTTACATCAAGCCGCTTGCCGACAAGGTGAAGGCCGCGGGTTCGAGCATCCTCACCAACATGCAGGTGGTCGACATCGTGCGCGAAAACGGCCGCGTCACCGGCGTGATTGCACAGGACAAGAACGGGAAGAAGCACGCGTTCACGGCCTCGAAGGGCGTGATTCTCGCTGCCGGCGGCTACGGCGCCAATCTCGCGATGGTGAAGAAGTACAACGGCATCAGCGTGACGGCCACCTCGAACCAGCCCGGCACGACGGGTGAAGTGATCGAGGAAGCGGTGAAGGACGGCGCGGCGCTCGAAGGCATGGCCTGGATCCAGATCCATCCGCACGGCAATCCGAAGAACGGCGACCTCGAATCCAATATTGCCGGCCGTCCGCAGGACACGCCCTACGTCAACAAGCTCGGTCTCCGTTTTGCCGATGAAACCGGCCGCCGCGACGACATTTCGCACGGCATCCTCGCGCAGCCCGGCAAGGTCGCCTTCTCGATCTACGACCAGAAGACGATCGATGCGAAGAAGGTTCGTCCGGAACATATCGAACGCGCCATCACGCACGGCTACGCCTTCCGCGCCAATTCGCTCCCCGAACTCGCGAAGGCTGCGGGCATCAGCGCCGAGGGGCTTGAAAAGACGATCGCGGTCTACAACGAAGCCGCGAAGCTCCAGTCCGACTCCGCGCTCTCCGTGCCGAAGGCCGTGATCGGCTGGCCCGTCGACAAGGCGCCCTACTACTGCGTGCCCATCACGGTTACGATCCATCATACGATGGGCGGCCTCAAGATCGATGAGGAAACGCGCGTTCTCGACCAGAACGGGAAGCCCATTCCGGGACTCTTCGCCGCGGGCGAAATCACGGGCGGCATTCATGGCGGCAACCGCCTCGGCCGCAATGCGCTCACGGACCTTCTCGTCTTCGGCCACATCGCGGGCGAAGAGGTCATGAAGAGCTCGAAGTAACGCTTCCAAAGCATCAGGGGCCTCGGGTTCTCAAGGTCCTTCAGAGACTGCAGCTCCGTTTTGCCGGTTGAATGTTCGGCAGCCGGAGCTGCTTGTCTTTTGGGGGCTGCCGGAGGAGGTCCGGATCTCTCGTCCGGACAAAGCTCCGGTTGACAACTTTTCATGTGGAAAAGTGGAGAACTTCTGCCGGCTTTTTCTCTTTCCGAATCTGCAACTATCGGAACTAATTAGAAAGCCCTATATGGCGGGCCTTCGTCATGGAAAGGGAAAACGCAATCAAGTCTGTGGATAACTCTGTGGACAGAAAGGGGTTCCGGGAGAAAAATGAATCCCAAAGGCGGAAATGAGCTTCGAAGTGATACCCGTATCATTCTTCTCTTCTCCTCTCTATGTAAGGCGTTCGGCATTAATAGGCGTGTCCGATGATCCTCTGCGCTGAGGTCTCTCCCTTGACAAATCCGCCGGAATCTGCTGTGGACAAATCGGTGCGGAAGTTCTGCCTGCGGGTTGTCCTCCATGCCCGTGGACAGACATGTGGACAACTTTGGGAGAAATATTTCAACGTCTTCAGTTTTCTTAAAATTTTTCCGTTGCCTATTTTTTGTGCAAATCGTGAGTTATTCACATTTCCTGTGGATGGCTCCTTCGCCTTCCGGCGCTGACGCCTTGATCCGCAAGGTGCCGGACGTTTGAGATGAGGCCGGGCGAACCTGTGGAAAAGGAATGGCGGTTATCCACCGCCCCGATTCCGACAGCCGGATGCCACGCTGTCATAATGAAGCGCGCGAAAAAGTCCTTCTTATTCCTTTTCAGAAGATCCTCCATGGCCAGCCGATTCCACAGCGGACCGCCCGACGATTTCAATGATCCCGGGGCGGACGATGCACTCTTTTTCGAGAGCCTCTTTGAAGAGGCCGAGCGGGAGGTCCGCACCGTTCGGCAGGTCCGCAGCAGCCGTTCCGACGCTGTCGCGGGAAAGGCGAAGAAGGAGGAGCAAAGCTTCAGGCGGCGAGCCTCAGCAGAGCCCAACCGTGCGTCGGATTCTGTGAACTCGGCCTCCGCGCGTTTTTCCCGGTCCCGCACGGCGGCTTTCGGGAGTTATTCCTCGAGCGTCAGCAGGTCGAGGAGCGTTTCCGCGGGCGCTGCGGGCAGTCCCTTCATGCCGCCTCCGGCTTATCCGAAAGAGCCCCCCTCCCTGATGTCGGTGATGGCCGCAGAGCGCGGGGAAACGGTTCCGGCTTTTGAGGGCACTGCCGCGCTCATGAACCGCACGTCGCCCGACCGCGAAGGCGCGGTCGCGGAAGAAAAGCCTCTGACGGTTTCGGAGACCCTCGTACGGATCCGGAATGCGCTCGACGGCGTCATCGACGGCTTATGGATTTCGGGCGAAGTCGCGGCGGTGAAGACGTCCGGGGCCGGGCATGTCTACTTCAGCATCAAGGACGAGAGAGGACTCATCGACTGCGTCCTTTTCGGCGGCGCCCGGCAGGGGCGGCGCCTCTTCGTGGTCGGCGACAAGATTGAAATCCGCGGAAGAACGGACATCTATGCCGAGCGAGGAAAGCTTCAGATCATTGCTTCGCAATGGCGGCCGGCGGGACAGGGAAGCCTTTACGAAGCCTTTCTGAGGCTCAAAGCGAAGCTCGAGGCCGAGGGGCTTTTCGATGAGTCGAAGAAGCGCCCCATCCCGGGGTTCGTCAAACGGGTTGCGCTCGTAACGAGCTCGATCGCGGCCGCCTACGGCGACGTCTGCCGCACGATTGAGCGCAGAACCCCCTGGGTGCGGATTCTCCACGTTGAGGCGCCGGTCCAGGGGGCGGATGCGCCTGCACGGTTGATTGCCGCCCTTCGGGCTGCCGACCGGACGGGGGCGGACGTGGTGCTTCTCGTGAGAGGCGGCGGCGCCTATGAGGACCTTCAGGCCTTCAACGACGAAGAGCTCGCGCGCGCGATCCGCGCGATGCGAACGCCCGTCATCTCAGGCGTCGGGCACGAGGCGGACTTTACGATTGCGGACTTTGCGGCGGATCTGAGGGCGTCGACCCCGACGGCCGCTGCCGAATCCATCGGTCCCGACCGCGAATACTGGATGAAGCGCCTCGAGAAGCTTTTCGACACGCTTTCGAGCGGCCTCACCCGCGAAATCGAGCACGCCATGCAGCGCTTCGACCGCGCTCAGGCCCTCATGCCTGATATGGATCTGAGGCTCGCCAATGCCGAAAGGGCAGTGAGCCTCATGGCGGAGCGCTTCAGGTCGGCGGACTTTGTGCTCCGCACGCATTCGGAGCGTGTGGAGCGGGCCGCAGCCTTCCTCGCTGATCCGGAGCGCGTTCTTTCGGCGCCGGAACGGGTGCTCGAGGATCGTGCCGAACACTTCCTCGCTATGGCGGACCTTCAGGAAAAGAGGCGCGGGGAACGCCTCGGATGGCCCGGAGAGCGTCTCAGCGACGCGATTGAGAGAAAGCTCGGCGACGCCGAGAGGGAATACCGCCGGGCGCTTCAGCAGAAGCCCGATCCCATGCGGACCGTGACTCAGCTAGGTCTGCGCCTTGCTCAGGCGGAGACGGCCCTGAAGCTTGCCGACCCCGACCGGCCGCTCCGTGCGGGTTATGCCCGGATCTCCCTGGGCGGCCGCGTTGTCGGCGCGGCCCGGGATCTCTCGAGCGGGAACTCGATTGAGGTCCAGTTCTTCGACGGCGAGGCGGCAGCGGTTGTTGAGCGTGTAAGCATTTGCTCCGGGAAGGAGTGATCAGAGGCTTTGCGGCAAAGGTCTTTTCTATCGTCAGGGTAGAAAAATCATATCTGTCGGATTTCGCAACAAATTTATTTCTGATATCAAGCTGTAATCCGGGCAGAAGGGAAAACCCGAATGATATGATGAAGGGCACCAAGACTTTCCTTATTCAGGAGACAAAAAATGACCGAATTCACGCTTCCCGAGCTCCCCTTTGCTCACGATGCGCTCGCTCCCGCGATGAGCGCCGAGACGATTGAATATCACTGGGGCAAGCATCATCGCTCCTATGTGACGAACCTCAACAACCTCGTGAAGGGCACCGAATGGGAAGGCCGCGCGCTCGAAGACATCATCCGCGGCTCCGCGGGCGGTCTCTTCAACAATGCCGCGCAGCACTTCAACCACTCCTTCTTCTGGAAGTGCCTCACCCCGAATGGCGGCGGCCGTCCGGAAGGCGCGCTCCTCGCCGCGATCGAAAAGACCTGGGGGTCGTTCGACGCCTTCGTCGCCGCTTTCTCCAAGCAGGCTGCCGGCAACTTCGGCTCCGGCTGGACCTGGCTCGTGAAGGATGCCGACGGTTCGCTCGCGATCGTCAATACCTCGAATGCCGGCACGCCGGTTGCTGAAGGCAAGACCCCCGTCCTCACGCTCGACGACTGGGAGCACGCCTACTACATCGACTACCGCAACGCCCGTCCGAAGTTCATTGAAGCCTTCTTCTCGAAGCTCGTGAACTGGAAGTTTGCCGAAGCGCAGTTCGCGCTCTAAGGCGTTGCAGCCGGGCCTTTAAAAAGCCCTGAAGCAAAGAAGAAGCGGTCCGATTCATCCCGGGCCGCTTTTTTGTTCTCTGAGAAATCCTTCTTTGATGAAGATCCTCGTCATCTAAGGGAAATTCAGAAGAAAAAAGAGGTCGTTTACACAGCGGCGCGGTTACGCTCATACTTGAAACAGAAATGCCGAATTGACGCTGAGAGAGGCGTGAAATTTCTGCATTTCTCATAAAGGAGAGAAAAAACATGTCCATGCATACCGATCTGCTCGGCAAAGCAGTCCTTGCCGCCTTCTTCGGCGTCGCGAGCGCCGCCGCGACGGCGAATGCTGCCGCCACGGCGCCGAGCACCTTCAAGCCCGGCGTCTACGAAGCGACCGTCAACGGCCACAATGCGCCGATGACCGTCAAGGTGACGGTTTCGAAGAACCGCATTGAAAAGATCGACTATTCCAAAAATCTGGAAACGATCGGCGTCGGCAAGGTCGCGCTCGACCTCGTGAGCCAGAAAGTGCTCAACTACCAGTCGACGGGCGTTGACGCCGTCACCGGCGCGACTATTTCGAGCTTCGCGCTCCTTCAGGGCGTTCGCGACTGCCTCAAGCAGGCGGGCGGCGACATGAAGGCGCTCAGTCAGAAGGTCGAGAAGCACCCGGCGGTTGAAAAGACCTACAAGGCCGACGTCGTCATCGTGGGCGGCGGCGGAGCGGGTCTTGCTGCTGCCATCGCTGCCGAAGAAGCGGGCGCGAAGCGCATTCTCGTGCTCGAGAAGCTCGGGTTCCTCGGGGGCTCGACCAATGTGTCCGAAGGTGCTCTGAACGCCGTCGACCCGGTTCGCCAGGGCAAGCAGGGCATCGAGGACTCGGTTCAGAAGTTCTACGACCAGACGATGAAGGGCGGCCACAACAAGGGAACGCCTGAACTCGTGAAGTACCTCACGTCTCATTCAATGGACGAGGTCAACTGGCTCGAAGGCTTGGGCGTCAAGTTTAAGGATGAGATCGGCACCGCAACGGGCGCCCTCTGGCAGAGAAGCCACTATCCGGCGACGCCTTCGGGCAATACCTACATCCGTACGTTTGAAGACGTCATTAAGAATTCGGGCGGCCGCATTCAGGTCCTCACGGATACCAAGGTGACGGATCTCATTACCGCCAACAAGCGCGTCACGGGCGTGATGGCCGAGAATTTCGGCCGCAAGATTACGGTGGATGCGGGTGCGGTGGTGATTGCCACCGGCGGCTTCGGCGCCAACATCAAGATGCGTCAGGAATACAACACCGGCGTCTGGAAGGAAGTGAAGCTCGACAATTCGATCGGCTGCACGAATCTTGCCAAGGCCGCTCAGGGCGACGGTCTCGTGATGGCGAAGAAGGTGGGCGCTGAGCTGATCGGCCTTGACGACATCCAGATTCATCCGTGCGGCACGCCGGGTACGGGCCTCATGGAAAACATCCGCACGTCCGGGCGCAACCGCATCTTCGTCAACCTTTCGGGCGAGAGGTTCGTGAATGAAGGCGCCGCGCGCGACGTGCTCGCGAAGGCGATTTTCGCGCAGCCCAAGGGCACCTACTGGATCGTCGTCAACAAGCTCCGTTATCCGAGCCCGGACTTCGTGGACGCGAACGGCGCAACGATCCGCAACATGCTCGCGCTCGGCAGCGTTGTTGAGGGCAATACGCTCGACGACCTCGCGAAGAAGACCGGCATGGATCCGGCCAAGCTGAAGGCAAGCGTTGCTGGCTACAACGCCGTTGTTGAAGGGAAGGCCAAGGATCCGCTCGGGTTCCTCGCCAACAATGCCGCGGACAAGGTCCTCGACGGCGGTCCTTGGTACGCCTGCCGGAAGGTCCCGACCGTGCACCATACGATGGGCGGCATCCGCATCAACGTGAAGGCGCAGGTGCTTGATGCCGAAGGCCACGTCATTCCGGGGCTTTATGCCGCGGGCGAAGTGACGGGCGGCATTCACGGGAGCAACCGTTTGGGCGGGAACGCCATCGCGGACGTGATGGTCTTCGGTCGTACGGCCGGCACGAATGCGGCGACGCTGAAGTAAGCGTTCGACTCTGAAAAGAGAAGCGATCTCTCGCGGGGACGCTTCGGGCGGAGTTTTTCCGTTCCGGACGTCCCCGTTTGCATTCTGCCGATTCCCAACTGCCGGGTTGGCGTCGGAAAACTTACATGTCCCCGAGCGAAAGACCGCGGTATTCCTGCGTGTAGCCGGCGAATGAGCCGTTGGCCTTCAGAAACGCCTCTCCCTTGACGTGTAGCGCATGCATATCGAGTTGTTCAGGATTCCGCTTCACCTCTGCAAAGAAGATTTTTTTGCCGGCATGAGAAACGGCGACGAGGTCGATCTCATTTTCCCCGCGTCTGTCCCACCACGGTCCGACCTGATCCCACTCGCGGTCGCTGCGGTATCGGGCGAGGAACCAGTCCTCGAGCGTTCGTCCCGTATAGGTCGGCCAGTTTTCCCGGCAGTACTCCTGCAGCCGCGGCCATTGAGCGCGGGCGGCGAGAGACCTCTGGTCCAGCGGGTCGACAAAGCGGTACCAGAATTTGAAGAACGGGTCGCTCAGGTAATAGCGAACGCCTTTTCCGGCGAGCCGGCCGTTGAGCGGCGCTCTTTTTTCAATCAATTTGAAGATGTTTTCGAGTCGGGAGAGGTATACCGTTACATCGGCTTTCCCGGTTTTCCCGCTGATGGCGCTCCATTCATTTGCGCCGCGCGCAACTGCTGTCAGGATGGTCTGGTATACGGGAGATTCCATTCGGAACTCATTCGCGAGAAGAACTGTTCCTTCTTCGCGGAACCAGGCGCCTTCAGGTGAAAAGACCAGATTGATCGTGTCGTTCGTGCTTCCGATGCCGTTGTCGACAAAAAATTCGACGTAACGGGCAACGCCGCCTGTGAGCGCATAAAGCGTCAGAAGATCCTCCGGCGAGATTTGCGGAAATTCATTCCGCGCAATGGTGGAGAGGAGAACGTTGTCAAAAGGCTCAATTTCGAGAAGCAGATCTGTCCTCCCGTACAAAGGTTCGCTCGCATCGCTGAAAATTCGCCTGAGCGCACTAGCTACTGAACCGCTCATGACAAGTACGAGCTTGCTTCCCCGATGAAAGATGTCCCAGCTTTTCTGGAGACGACTCCAGAAGGCATTGACTATACGGTCGAGCTCCTGACACTCGTCAATAATGACGACCATAGGATTTTTCGTTGATGCTTTCAGGAGAAATTCAAGAATCTCATTGATATTTGAAAACGCTGGCTTATAGGGGAGCGACAGCGTTTTCTCGAGCGTTTCCGTCCATGAGGCTACAAGTTCAGCTTCCTGCACGCGCTTTTCAGCAAAAAGATAAATGACTGGGCATGCGGCTGACTCAAACGCCTTCAGGATTAAAGTTGTCTTCCCAATGCGTCTTCGGCCGCTGACAACAGTGAGACGTCCAGCCTCGTTCCTCATAGCGAGTTCAAGCTGTTTTCGCAGAAGACGGATTTCTTCCTCCCGACCATAAAAGCGCATGTCGTATCCTTGCTCTAGTTTTCCTTCAATTATTTTACCTTAAATAACTTTAGGTAAATTTATTGAAGGAAAAAAACGACGGCTTTTCCCCGCTCACTATCGTTCCCGTTCGTATCAACCTCAACGACCGTCAATGCCAATGAGCAAAAGGCTCCGCTACAAAGAGGGCGCAACGCCGAGGAGCGTCAGCGTAAGCGGAACCGTGATCGCTGAAGCAAAGGTGGAGACGAAGATGGCATTGCTTGCCCCGCCTTCCTCGGCCTGGAAGTCCTGCGCCATCAGGTAAGCATTGATCGCCACGGGGAGCGCCGCCATGAGGGTGACGGCATTCGTTTCAAGGTATCCCAACCCAAGGAGCCGGGCGATGAGCCAGACAAGAAAAGGCTGGATCATGAGCTTCACGACCGTAACGAAAACGCCCTTCGGGAGGGCTGACGAGAAGCTGTGTTCAGCGAGTCCCATGCCGACCACGATGAGGCACATGGGGGTCGTGGCCGACGACACGTAATGAACGGATTGCATGACGAAGCCCGGAAGGTGCCACCCTGTGAGCCCCCAGGCGGTGCCGACGATGATGCCGAGCACGACCGGATTGCGGAAGACGCGCAGCATCGGCGCGAGAACTTCCTTCGGGTTTGTGATCCGGCCGCTTCGTCCGAATTCGACGGATGCAATGGCAACGGTCCAGAGAAGGAGCACGTTGAAGAGAATGATGATCGAAATGGAGGGCATTGCCGCGTCGCCGAGGCTCACCTGCACGATGGGGACGCCGAGCTGAACGTTGTTGCCGAAGATCCCGGCCATGGCGAGGACCGTCGTGCCGGCGGCGTCGGAATGAAAGAGGCGCTTCACGGCGCTTCGCCCCGCGAGATAAACAATGGCGCAGGAGCCGAAGAATGCAATGAGGATGCGCCAGTCGATGGGCGGCATCTCGGAGAGGTTCGAAAGGAGCTCAAAGAGCATCACCGGCATCAGAAGCCGGAAAGTGAAGCCTCCCAATGCCTTCGTGACCGCCGGCGTGAAGACTTTTGCCTTGATGAGCGCCCAGCCGAGCGCAACGAGAATGAAGAGCGGTGCGCAGAGCGCAATGTGATGGAGAAAAAGCGCCATGGGAGGACTTTCGGGGAAAAGGATTTCTCTCAAGTATGCGCTTCGCGAGGCAGGTATAGTTTCGGGACACTTTCAAAAGTACGGATTTCCGGAGCAATGCCATGACTGAAGACTATGAAGAGACGCCCGAAGCGAATGAAGACGAACTCTGCCGCGACATTCAGATGAAGCTTCCCGACTGCCTCTGGCAGCTCGACTACGTCAACCGCTACCGCGCGGGAAAGTTCAACGAGGACTTTGCGGCCCTCGAAACGGGCGAGAAGTTTCTCTTCGGCGTTATTGAAATCCCCTTCACGGAAGAGGACGGAAGCTTTACCTGGGGCGTCTGGGCGGAGGTCGCTGCGGGCGACCACGACGCCTATGTGAGGGATTTTCAGACCGAGGCCGTCGAAGGCCGCGTGATTGCGGGACGCCTCGCAAACGACATTCCCGGCATGCCTGAAGCCTTCGGCGCGAATGTTGAGCTCACGCTCCACGCCGGCCGTCGTCCGGAAATCCGCGTGCTCGAGGGAGACCTCGGCATGCAGCAGGCGCGCGGCATGTCGCTCGCCGAACATGAAGCGCTCGACCGGGAGCTCTTCGGCGACGATGACGAGGAAGGGGACGATGAGGCGGAAGCCTGAAGCCGCTATTCATTTGAGGAATAACACTCGGTTAAGATCGGGCGATGAGCTCGATCTGAATCAATCGAGAGCAATTCTCATCTGAGGCGAGAGAGACGAGAACCGTAAAGTTTTCGACATTCCATTCCAAAAACAAAAAGGAATTGCTATGTCCCGTCTCACACGCAGAAACTTCCTCGCCGCCGGCGCTGCCGGCACGGCTGCCGCCTTCGTGCCTCAGACGAATGCGGCCGCGAAGCCCGCTCCGGTTGAACCGGGGAATCCCGCGGCGGTTAAGAGCGCCGCACAGTTCCGCGAGAAGCCGCTTTCCGTTCCGACAAAGAAGGACCTGGAGCTCTCCAATACCTTCTGCCTCGGAAAGTCGACGCTCGACGAAAACGAAGTGATCACGGCGTCCCGCTGGGGCGTCGTACGCGCGCATGTTCAGGGCGGAAAGCTCACGCACCTCACGCCCTTCGAGCACGACTACGCACCCTCCGTCAACATGAACGGTCTCTGCGAGCTTCCCTATTCCTCCTCCCGCATCCGCTACCCGATGGTGCGCGAGGGGTATCTCAGGAACGGCCCCGCGAGCCGCGAACACCGCGGCGAAGAGAAGTTCGTGCGCGTCTCCTGGGAGACGGCTCTTGATCTCGTCGCAAAGGAAATGAACCGCGTCTACGACGCTTATGGCCCGAGCGCCGTCTTCGGCCGTTCCTACGGCTGGATGTCGACGGGCAAGGTCAATGCCGCGATCAACCTCCAGCAGCGTCTTCTCAATCTGAGAGGCGGCTTCATCCAGTGCATCAACAGCTATTCGACGGCCGCCATCAGCCGCATCCTGCCCTACGTCGTCGGCACGGGCGACCCGCGCTCGACGAGCTGGGACGTGGTGATGAAGCATTCCGAGCGCGTCGTCCTCTGGGGGTGCGACCCGATCGTGACGAACGACATCGACTGGCTCACGACCCTTCACAACAGCTACGGCTACTTCCGCGCGCTGAAGGAAAAGGGAACGAAGACCATCGCCATCAATCCGCTGAAGCCCGACACCGCGGAATATCTGGGCTCCGAATGGATCGCGCCGCGCCCTGGCACGGACTGCGCCATGATGCTCGGCATGCTCCACGAACTCGTGAGAACAAAGAAGGCTGACACCGAGTTCCTTACGAAGTGCTGCTCGGGCTGGCCGGAACTCCATGACTACATTACCGGCAAGACCGACGGCGTCGAGAAGACTCCGGCCTGGGCCGCCCGCGAATGCGGCGTGCCGGCCGAAAGAATCGTGAGCCTCACGCACGAGCTTCAGGAACACCGCACGATGATCATGATGGGCTGGGGCATCCAGCGAATTCAGTACGGCGAACAGTCGCACTGGATGGGCTTTGCGCTCGCGGCGGCGCTCGGTCAGATCGGCCTTCCGGGCGGCGGCATCGGCACCAACTATCACTATTCCAACGGCGGCTCGCCCCTCTGCACGGGACCGTTCCTCGGAGGCATTTCAAGCGGCGTGAAGCCCGTGAAGCCGTCGACTCTGCCCTGGAAGGGCAGCCAGACGATTCCGGTCGCGCGCTTTGTCGACTGCTTCCTCAATCCCGGCAAGACCATCGACTTCAACGGCACGAAGGTGACCTATCCGGAAGTCCGCCTCGTCATGTGGGCGGGCGGCAATCCCTTTGCGCACCAGCCCGACACGATGAAGCTCGAACGCGCCTGGAAGAAGCCCGAAACGGTTGTCGTCACCGATACGGTGTGGACGGCGACGGCGCGTCACGCCGACATCGTGCTTCCGGCCGCAACGGTCTTCGAACACAACGACATCACCAACATCGGCACCTATTCGAACGACGGTCTCGTGGCGATGCAGCAGGCGATTGAGCCGCAGTGGGAATCGAAGCCCGACTACTGGATCTTCAGTGAACTTGCGAAGCGCATGGGCCTTGAAGCGGCCTATACCGAAGGTCTCGACGAGATGGGCTGGATCAAGCGTCTTTACGGCGAATCGCAGAAGATGGGCGAACGCATCGGCGTGAAGCTCCCCGCTTTCGAAGAATTCTGGAAGAAGGGCTACTTCCTTTTCGACGTGGCCGAAAAGGACCGCAATTTTGTGGCTTACGAGGCTTTCCGCAAGGATCCGAAGGCGAATTCGCTCGCAACCGAGAGCGGCCTCATTCAGCTTTATTCGCCGAAGATCGCCTCCTACGGCTACAAGGACTGCCTGGGGCACCCCGCGTACTTTGTGCCGACCGAAGGCGTCAACACGAAGACCAAGGCGCATCCGCTCGCCCTCATGGCCTGCAAGAGCCGCTACCGCATGCACAGCCAGCTCGACGGCACGGTGAGCCACCAGTTCGCGAACATCAACGACCGCGAACCCTGCTGGATCAACCCTGCGGACGCGAAGGCGAGGGGCCTGAAGTCGGGCGACGTCGCGCTCGTGAAGAATGACCGCGGCGCGCTCCTTGCGGGCGTCTACGTCACGGACCGCGTGCAGCCGGGCGTTGTGGTCGTGCATCATGGCGCCTGGTTCGCCCCTCTCGACATCGACGGACTCCGCGTCGACGTTCATGGGAACTCCAATACGCTCACGATGGACGAACCGACGTCGTCGCTCGCCTGCGGCAACATCGCCTCGACTGCGCTCGTCGAGGTGGAAAAGTGGACGAAGGCGCTGCCGCGCGTTTACGTCTACGATCAGCCTGAAAGCGTGCTTCAGGCCTGACGCGTGATTCGCATGAGGAAGGCTTCGGATCTCTGCTCCCGAAGGCCTTTCTCAACAGGAAGAACCGCAGATTCTCTTCGCTGGAATCTGCGGTTTTTATATTGATTATTATGAGAATTCTTTTATAAGAGAAAAATATCGAATAAATGCAGTAAAATTCTTTTATAAAAGAATTTCTTTTGATCTCATGCATATGTATCCGCGCCCGCTCTACCTCGAACAACTTCTTCAGTTCAGAGACAGTCCCGTCGTCAAGGTGATTACGGGAATGCGCCGCTGCGGGAAAAGCGCGCTGCTTGAGCTCTATAGGGATGCATTGCTCAATAGCGGCGTACCCCCTGAAAGAATCTTCAGCTTCAATTTTGAATCTCTCGCTAATGCCGATCTGCTCGACTATATGGCGCTCTACAAGCGCGTCATGGCGAATGCCGGGGAGACGAAAGAAAAGGTCTATCTTCTCTTCGATGAAATTCAGGAAGTGGAAGGCTGGCAGAAGGCCGTCAACGCTTTCCGGGTGGATCTCAATGCCGACATTACCATTACCGGCTCCAATGCAAGGCTCCTGTCCGGTGAGCTTGCAACGCTCATTGCCGGGCGCTACGTCGAAATCCGCGTCTGGCCGCTGAGCTTTGCGGAATTTCTGCTCTTTAACGGCCTGAAGATCGAATCGTGCGACCTCCAGAAGGCTTTCGACGCCTTTGTCCGTCAGGGAGGCCTCCCGGGGCTGCACCAGATCAGCGGCGGCATGGAAGCCCGGATGCAGTACCTGGGCGACATCTTCGACGCCGTGCTGCTCAAAGACGTCGTGCAGCGCAATAAGGTGCGGGATGTCGAGCTCCTCTCAAGAATTATCATGTTTTTAATGGATAATATTGGAAGCCCATTTTCCGCGAAGACTGTATCGGACTTTCTGAAGAGCCAGGGGAGAAAGCTCAGCACGGAAACCGTATACAACTACCTCAGCTTTCTCGAGCGCGCCTTCATCATTGAGAAGGCGAGCCGCTTCGACCTCAAGGGCAAAAAACTTCTCGAGACGCAGGAAAAGATTTTTGTCTGCGATACCGGCATTCGCAATGCGGTGGTCGGCTTCCGCCCTGGCGACATCGCCGGGCTTCTCGAAAACATCGTCTATCTCAATCTGAGGCAGAAGGGATACGACGTGACCATCGGGAAGCTCGATGCGCTCGAGGTTGACTTCATCGCCAGGAAGCGCGAAGAGCAGATCTACATCCAGGTCTGCTACCTGCTCACCGATGAGAGCCGGGCGCGGGAGCTTGCCCCGCTTCAGAAAATCAAGGACAACTACCCGAAATTCCTTCTTACGATGAGTCCTATGGCAGAAGGATCCATAGATGGGATAATAATTAAAGATTTTATTAAATATTTGTTAGCCTTTGATTGATAAATAAAATTTTTCCGGATTGAAGAGAGTAATCCTCAGTTGTTTTTCTTTTGCCTGCAGGATTCAGCCGATGCCGGTGCGGCCGGCATCGGCTTGAGCGGCCTCAGGACTGCGCGGCAAGCAAGTGCTGAAGCGGGTTCGCAGCACTTCCCTGCCGAAGAAATGCTGAGCGCTTCAACCCGTTGATGCGCTCTGCATTGAGGTGTTTATTCAACGCCCGTGGAGCCGAAGCCGCCCGTGCCTCGCTCGGAGGCGTCGAAGGACTCGACGATGCGGAACTCAGGCTGAACGACCGGGACGACGATCAGCTGCGCGAGGCGCTCGAAGGGCGTCACTTCATAGGGTTCGGAACTTCTGTTCCAGATGGAAAGCATGAGTTCGCCCTGGTAATCGCTGTCGATGAGGCCGACGAGATTGCCGAGCACGATGCCCTTTTTATGTCCGAGGCCGGAGCGCGGAAGAATGAGCGCGGCAAAGCCCGGGTCGGCGACGTGAATGGCGAGACCCGTATGAAGGAGCTTCGTTTCGCCCGGGGCAACCACGAGCGGCGCATCCAGAATGGCGCGCAGGTCGACGCCGGCGGAGCCCGGCGTTGCCGTTTTGGGAAGATGTTCGCGGGCGCGTTCGTCAAGAATCTTGAGGTCGATGAGCATGGTGTCTGTGAATTCCGTGTCGGCTTCAATGTGAATCGAAGGTGGAATTATCCACGGCGCGCGAGCTCCCGTGCAGCTGCCGCCACAATGAATTCAGCGCACTCGCGCTTGGAAGCAGGGCCGAAATGCTCCTCCTCAGAGGCGCTCACGATGCGGATGGCATTTTCTTCGGAATGAAGCGCGAAGCGCGCATCGTTGGCGACGATGAGCGCGGCGTGCTTGCGGATCAGCTTCTCGCGCGCAAAAGCAGTGAGCGTTGCGCCCTCTGCCGTCTCCGCGGCGAAGCCGATCGTGACCGGGGCACCGGGGCGCTCGCCCACGCGGGCGAGGATGTCGGGATTCTCGCTCCAGAGGAGGTCCTGAAGCGCCGAGTGGCCGGAAGCATCCTTCTTGATTTTGCGCATCGACACCGCGCCCGGACGCCAGTCGGCGACGGCGGCAACGCCGATGAAGAGGTCGCAGGGGGATTGGTCGAGCTCGGTCTGAACCGCCTGATCCATGTCCCGGGCGGAAACCACGTCAATGCGGCGCACGCCGACGGGCGTCGCGAGACTGACAGGTCCCGCGATGAGCGTGACTTCGGCGCCCGCATTTCTCGCGGCGCGCGCGATTTCAAAGCCCTGGCGGCCGCTCGAGCGGTTGGTGACGCCGCGCACCGGGTCGATCGCTTCGTAGGTGGGGCCGGCGGTAATGATGACGCGCTTCCCGACAAGCGTCTTGGGCGAAAAGAGGGCGTCCGCAAGCTCGCAGACTTCGGCGGGCTCCATCATGCGCCCGGCTCCCTTGTCGCCGCACGCCTGAAGGCCTTCGACGGGGCCGAAAAACGCGGCGCCGTCAAGCTTCAGGTGCTCCACATTGCGCTTTAAGGCGGGATTGGCCCACATCGCCTGATTCATGGCCGGGACGAAGGCGATCGGAGAGCGTCTCGCGGCAATGAGCGTGCTCGCGAGGTCGTCGGCGATGCCGTTTGCCGCCTTGGCGATGAGGTTCGCAGTAGCGGGCATCACGAGAATGAGGTCCGACGTGCGGGAAAGCTCAATATGGGGCATCACGGAGTAAGGGTTCTTCGCCCATTCGGTCGTGAGCGCGGGCTTGCCCGTGAGCGCTTCGAAGGTGAGCGGCGTCACGAATTCCGCGGCGTGTTCGGTGAGCACGACCTGAACTTCGGCGCCTCTCTTCATCAGAAGACGCGCTGCCTCGCAGCTCTTGAAGGCGGCAATGCCGCCCGAAACGATAAGCGTGATGCGTTTGCCCTGGAGCATGAATTCCCCTGACGGCTGACAGATGAAAGAAATGCTTGAATTCTGCCTGAAAGAGGTCGTCAGAGGCAGTCCTTTTCTGCACGAAAATTGGCAACAAAAAGCGCCTCCTTCCGGGATGGAAGAAAGCGCTTTCGAAGGGAAAAGCTTTGGCAAAAGCCTATTTTTCCTTATTCACGTGACGGAATTCATCGATGACGATGCCCGCGGCTCCCATGCAGATTGCAATATCGGCCACATTGAATGCGGGCCAGTGCCAGTTTCTCCAGTAGAAGTCGAGGAAGTCGATCACGTACCCGGAAGTCATCCGGTCGCAGAGGTTTCCGAGCGCCCCCGCGCCGATGAGCGTGAGGGAGAGGCTGAAGAGAAACCGTGCGTTGTGGCGCCAGAGCATTCTGAGCACCACAAAGACGACGACGAGCGCAAAGGCGGAGAGCACCCACCGCTGCCAGCCGCCCATTTCAGCAAGGAATGAGAAGGCCGCGCCGTAATTGTGGGCGAGCACCAGGTTGAAGCCCGGCAGCACCGGATGAATGTCGCCCGGGTCGAACGCCCGCTCGAACCAGAACTTGGTCGCCTGGTCGAGCGAGAGAACGACAAACCCGAAGAGCGTCCAGAGGCTGAATTTCAGGGGCGTCGCCCGGCCGGGGGCCGGTCGGGCGGCGCGCTTCATGTCAACTCTCTGAGCCATTTACGCGAAGAGGCGCTTTTCGCCGGCGCCGAAGAGGTTCGAGACGCAGCGCGGGCAGAGGGTCGGGTGTTCGGCATTGCTGCCGACGCCCGGCACGTAGTGCCAGCAGCGTTCGCACTTCTTTTCTTCCGACGGACGAACGGTGATCTTCACCTCGTCACCCTCGGCCTTCACGAGCTTCACTTCGGACATGATCATCACGAAGCGGAGTTCGTCGCCCAGGGATTCGAGAACCTCGTAGAGGCCCGCGGGCGCCGCGATTTCGCCTGTCGTCTGGAGGGACGACCCGATCGTGCCGCTCGCACGCTCGTCTTCGATCGCCTTCTGAACGTCGGCGCGGACGGCGCGGATCTTCGCCCACTTGTCGAGGAGATCCTTGTCGCCGCCCACTTCGGGGAGGTGCTCGAAGGTTTCGACGAAGATGGTCTCGGCCTTGTTGGGCGAGAAGACCTTGAAGGCTTCCTCGGCCGTGAAGGAGAGGATCGGCGCGATGAGGCGCAGAAGCATCTTCGTGATGAGGTAGAGCGCGGTCTGAGCCGAACGGCGGGCGAGGCTCTTCGGGGCCGTCGTGTAGAGACGGTCCTTGAGAACGTCGAGGTAGAAGGAGCCGAGGTCGGTCGAGGCGAAGGTCTGCAGGAGCGTCACCACGTTGTGGAAGCGGTAGTCCTTGTACTCGGCGAGCACGCGCTTCTGGAAGTCTTCCGCATAGGCGATCGCCCAGCGGTCGAGTTCGAGCATGTCGTCAAGCGCCACGGCTTCCTTCGAGTAGTCGAAGTCCGAGGTGTTGGCGAGGAGGAAGCGCAGCGTATTGCGGATGCGGCGGTAGGATTCCACGACGCGGTTCAGAATCGTCGGACCGAGGCGCAGTTCGCCCGAGTAGTCGGTGGAGGCAACCCAGAGGCGCAGAATTTCAGCGCCGAACTTGTCGCTGATTTCCTGCGGACGGACGATGTTGCCCTTCGACTTCGACATCTTCTCGCCCTTTTCATCGACGCAGAAGCCGTGGGTGAGAAGCTGGTTGTAGGGCGGACGGCCGTCGAGCATCGTGCCCGTGAGGAGCGACGAATGGAACCAGCCGCGGTGCTGGTCGGAGCCCTCAAGATAGAGGTCGGCAGGCCACGAGAGGATGTCCTTGTGGGAGCCGCGGAGCACCGTGTAGTGGGTCGTGCCCGAATCGAACCAGACGTCGAGAATGTCGGTCGACTTCACGTAGTCCTTGGCGTCCTCGCCGAGGAGGTCCTCGGGCTTCACCTTGGCCCAGGCTTCGATGCCGCCTTCAGCGACGAGCTTCTCGACCTTCTTCATGATTTCGAGCGTGTCGGGGTGAAGTTCGCCCGTCGACTTCGAAAGGAAGAAGGGAAGCGGCACGCCCCAGTTGCGCTGACGCGAGATGCACCAGTCGGGACGATTTTCAATCATCGCGTAGAGGCGGTTGATGCCCCACTCGGGGAAGAACTTCGTCGCCTTCACGCCTTCGAGCGCCGCTTCGCGGAGCGTCTTTTCGGACGAGGGAAGGCCGAGCACGCTCTTCGTATCCTCATCGGGCGCATCCATGCGGACGAACCACTGGGCGGTCGCGCGATAGATGAGCGGCGTCTTGTGGCGCCAGCAGTGCATGTAGCTGTGGGTCATCTTCCCGGAGGAGAGAAGAGCGCCCGCAACGCGCAGCGTGTCGAGGATCTTGGGGTTGGCCTGCCAGATGTTCATGCCGGCAAAGAAGGGAAGCCATTCGGCATAGGTGCCGTCGCCCATCACCGGGTTGAGCACCTGGTCGTTCGTCATGCCGTGCTTCTTGCACGATACGAAGTCGTCCACGCCGTAGGCCGGAGCCGAGTGCACGATGCCCGTACCGGACGTGGCTTCAACGTAGTCGGCGAGGTAGACGGGCGAGTAGCGGCGGTAGCCCTCGTGCATGTCGTAGAGCGGGTGCTTGAAGCGCACGCCCTCGAATTCGGCGCCCATGGCGGTGGCGGCAACCTTGCCTGTCAGGCCGTAGCGCTTGAGGCATTCTTCCGTCAGGTCCTTCCCGAGGATGAGGTAGCGGTCGCCGCAGTCGACGAGAGCGTACTCGAGCTCGGGGTGCATGTTGAGCGCCTGGTTGGCGGGGATCGTCCAGGGCGTCGTCGTCCAGATGACGATCGAGCAGGGCTTTTCGATCTTCATGCCGAAGATCTTCTCGACGCGCTCGTGGTCTTCGTCCGTAAGGGCGAAGGCGACGTCGAGCATCGGCGACTCCTTGTCCTTATATTCGACTTCCGCTTCAGCGAGCGCGCTCTGGCAGTCAAAGCACCAGTTGACGGGCTTCAGGCCGCGGTAGACGTAGCCCTTTTCCATGATGAGGCGCAGCGCACGGATTTCAGCAGCTTCCGTGTCGTAGCGCATGGTGCGGTACGGATTGTCCCAGAGGCCGAGAACGCCGAGGCGCTTGAAGTCGGCGAGCTGGAGCTTCGACTGCTCCATCGCATAGGCGCGGGCGAGCGACTGCATCTTGTCGACGGGGAGGTTCTTGCCGTGCTGCTTTTCAATCTGCACTTCGATCGGCATGCCGTGGCAGTCCCAGCCCGGGACGTAGGGCGCGCAGAAGCCTTCGAGGGTCTTCTCCTTGACGATCATGTCCTTCAGGATCTTGTTGACCGCGTGACCGAGGTGAATTGCGCCGTTGGCGTAGGGAGGGCCGTCGTGAAGAATGAACTTCTTCGCGTCGCGGCGTGCGTCGAGAATGCGCTCGACAATCTTCTTTTCATCCCATTCGCGAATCCAGCCCGGTTCGCGCTTGGGGAGGTTCCCTCGCATCGGGAAGGGTGTATCCGGCAGGTTGAGCGGATACTTCTTATCGTCAGCTTGTGCCATTTTGGTCAAAACTCCTGGCCCCCTCGGGCTCTTCAGGTCGAACGCTGCGGGCGGCCCCTGATGCGGGACGCGGCGCGTGAGTGCGTTCAGTTGGTTTCAAGGAAAAATCCCCGTGCTTCTGTTGCCGCCTGAGACTTCCGTTTCGGGAGAGATCCGTTGGCGGACTCTTTTCATGAGTCCGGGATCTCTCCCTTTGGAATTCACTCAGGCGTTCCCGGGGCAAGCCCGAGAATCTGACGCGCGCGGGCGGCGTCGTTTCTGATGGCGGCCGTAAGTTCGGGGAGGCCGCTGAATTTCTGTTCCGCACGTATTCGCTCTATGAAGCGAACGCAGATGTTTCTGCCGTAGGCGTCGCCGTGCCAGTCAAAGAGATGGGTCTCAAGGAGCCAGCGCTTTGAGCTCGTCACCGTCGGGCGAAGCCCGAGAGAAGCAACGCCCGGAATGCTCGCGCCCGGGAGAATCCCCTCGACGCGAACGGCAAAGACGCCCGAGAGCGCAGGACGCGCACGGCTTCCGGGCGGAATCGGAGCAATGTTGAGCGTGGGGTAGCCGAGCGTGCGCCCGAGCGCCTGACCGTGAATCACGCGGCCCGACATCGTGTAGGGGCGCCCGAGCATGAGGGCCGTTTCATAAAAGTCCCCGGCAGCCAGGGCTTCCCTCACGCGGGTGGAGCTCACCTTCCTTTCGCCGTGAAAGAGGAGCGGCGAAATCCACGTTTCGAAATGATGTTCCTTTCCGAAATTCACGAGGTCATGGGCATCGGCCGCACGGCCGCTCCCGAAGCGGAAGTCTTCGCCCACGGTGATCCAGCGGCAGTCGAGCCCGTTGACGAGCACCTCCTTCACGAAGTGCTCCGCCCCTTCGCGGGCAATGCGCTCGTTGAAGGGCAGCATGTAGATCCGCTCCACGCCGCAGTCGAGAATGCGCTTCACCTTGTCGAAAAGCGTCGAAATGCGCGGAACCGGATCAAGATGCGGGAAGTATTCCCGCGGATGGGGTTCGAACGTAAGCACGGAAGGCACGAGACCGCGATCCTTGGCGGCATCGACCATGCCGTGAAGAAGCGCCTGGTGGCCCGTGTGCACGCCGTCGAAATTGCCGATGGCGATGGCGCTCGGAACGCGCAGGCGGGGATCAGGGAGACCGCGGAAAACGTGCATGTGAATGACGGAATAAAAAGGAATTTCTGGAGCGAAAAATTATACTGTTGAGCGGCTGGCACTTCTCCCGGAAGCAGAGTTTTGCCCTCCCGACCCGCTCTGATTCTGAATCGAGGCCAGAGTGACTAGGGGATTTCACTCAAGACGCAGAGAATTAATCCCGGGCTCCCGGCAATCCGAAAGCGCCCGCGCGCTTAGAATGTCCGCCCACTCCATACCCTCCATTTCTTTTCTCGCCCGTGCGGGGACTCTTTCATGAAGAACATCGTCATTCTGCTTTCCGGCCGCGGAAGCAATTTTGAAGCCATCCTGCGTACGGCGCGCGCTGAAAACTGGGAAGCCGCCGGCCTCAGAATCGCCGCGGTCTTCTCGAACCGCCCGGACGCCAAGGGGCTCGCGACTGCCCGCGCCGAAGGCCTGGACGCCTTTGCGGTCGACCACAAGGCCTTCCCCACGCGCGAGGCTTTTGAAGAAGAGCTCGCGCGTCAGATCGAGCCCTATGAACCCGCCGTCATCGTGCTCGCGGGCTTCATGCGCATCCTGACGGCGGGCTTCGTTTCCCGCTGGGAAGGAAAGATTCTCAACATTCACCCGGCGCTCCTGCCCCTCTTCCCGGGGCTCGATACGCACCGCCGCTGCATTGAAGCGGGCTGCCGCGTTCACGGGTCGACCGTGCACTTCGTCTCCGCCGTTCTCGACGGGGGCGCGATCATCGGTCAGTCCGTGGTGCCGGTGATGACGACCGACACGCCCGATACGCTTGCCGCCCGCCTTCTTCCCTATGAGCACAAGGTGTATCCGAAGTGCGTGAAGGCGGTTGCCGAAGGCCGCGTGAAGCTCGTTGACGGCCGCGCCGTGATGGACGACGCCACCGCGCGCGAACTTGCCGTCTTTTACGCGGAATAACGCTTTCCGCTCTGAACCCTATTTATTTCGGGACGCTCAGTGAAGCGAAGGCGCTTCCTCCCAACGTCCCCCTGACCGAGACAGAACATGCCTGAAAATCATCCCCGGCGCCGCGCCTTTGAAATGCAGAAGCCCCGCCGTACGGAGCGCGCCGAACCGGGCCGCCGCCGCACTGAACGCCAGATTGCCGCCGACAAGCGCCGCCGCGAGGAGCGCGCCCGCGAAGGCTTCGTAAAGCACTCGGGCCCGAAGACTCCCGAACACCGCATGGCGCCCCGCGCGCCCGGCCGCGTCCGCGTGACGACCCTGATCGTTGACGAGCTCGCCCGCGCGCTCAAGGTGATTCTCAAGTTCGACGGCCCGGCCGACGTACTGATGAAGCTTTTCTTCAAGAGCAACCCGCAGCTCGGCATGCGCGACCGCGGCATCATCGCCGAAGGCATCTACGATGCGCTTCGCCGCTACGGCACGCTTCGCGCCGCCATGCGTCCGGTGCATCCGGACCGCGCGCCGAAGCTTGCGGCCCTTGCCGTCCTTGCCCGTCAGCACGGCATCGAAGCGATTTCGCCCGCCGCCATCGGCTCCGAGGAAGGCCCCCTGAAGAATGTCCTCGCCTTTGATGCAGAAAAAGCGCCCGCGCATGTGCGCGCCGAGCTTCCGCAGTGGCTCTTCGACCTGATTGAGGCGCAGTACCCGGATTCGCAGGACCTCTACCGCGCGATGACGGAGGGCGCTCCGCTTGATCTTCGCGTGAACCTCCTGAAGGCGACGCGCGAGGAAGTGCTCGCCGAGCTCGCGAAGAACGGCGTTGAGGCGCTCCCGACGCCGCTTTCGCCCGACGGCGTGCGTCTTCCGACAAAGCCCGGCCTCACCCGCTGGCCGATCTACAAGGACGGCCTCGTCGACGTGCAGGATGAAGGCTCGCAGCTGATCGCGCGCCTCCTCACGCCCCGCCGCCGCGAGATGGTCTGCGACTTCTGCGCGGGCGCGGGCGGCAAGACTCTTGCATTGGGCGCTCTCATGCGCTCGACCGGCAGTCTCTACGCCTTCGACGTGAATGAGAAGCGCCTCGCTGGGCTCGCTCCCCGCATGCGCCGCGCCGGCCTCACGAACGTTCATCCGATCGCGATCAGAAGCGAACAGGATCAGCGCGTGAGGAGGTTGAACGGCAAGTTCGACCGCGTTCTCGTCGATGCCCCCTGCACGGGCACGGGAACGCTGAGGCGCAACCCCGACCTCAAGTGGCGTCTTTCGCCCGAGGAGCTCGAGCGCATCAACGCCATCCAGAAGAGCGTGCTCGCGAGCGCAGCGAAGCTCGTGAAGAAGGGCGGACGCCTCGTTTATGCGACCTGCTCGCTTCTGAAGCGCGAAAACCAGGACGTCGTGGAGGCCTTCCTCGCGGCCAATCCAGGCTGGCGTCTCGTTCCCGTGAAGGAAGTGTTCGAGCAGCAGGGGATTCACTTCGGTCCCGGCCAGCTCGAGCGCTTCGAGGGCTACATGCAGCTCCTGCCGCACGTGAACAACACGGACGGCTTCTTCGCTGCCGTGCTCGAGCGCGATGAATAACACGCAGCGCTGAAAAAGCGCTGCTCTGAAAAGACCAGAAGGCCCGGAAAGTTCCGGGCCTTCGTCGCAAAAAGGCACTTAAAACACAGAAGGACGGGTGAAGACCGTCTTTCTCGTTCCGATCAAGAGTTAGTCCTTCCAGGTGCTGAACGGGTGCCGCACCAGGTTGGAATTGAAGTAGCGGGGATCGTCCGAGACTTCCTTTCCCACCCATTCGGGCTTTTCAAACGGCGTCTGCTCGTCGGGCAGCTCGATTTCCGCGACGATGAGTCCTTCGTTGACGCCGAGGAATTCATCCACCTCCCAGGTGAACGCGCCCATCGGGATTTTGTAGCGGATCTTTTCGATGATCGGCTTTTCCGCAAGGTTCTCCAGCATGGCGACGCAGTCGTCATAGGGAATGGCGTATTCGAACTCAAGCCGGGTGACGACCCTCGTCGGCCCCTTCACGGTGAGGACGGCTTTGTCCCCCATTGTCCGGATGCGCACGCTCCGTTCCTTGCTGCTGTTGAGGTATCCCTGTCGATAGGAAACGCCTGGGGCGAGCTTTCGCCAGGCGTCGCCGGTCACAAGAAATTTTCTTTCGATTTCCTTTGCCATAGCGGATTAGCCTTTTACTGAAAAATCAATTGATTGATGAAATCAGGCGGATCGTGCGGCGTTGAGAAGAATGGATGCCGTACGCCGGTAGAGCGCAAGGAGCTCCACATGAAGCGCGCTCGTTTCAATCGATTCGGAAACGCCCGACGAAACGCGGCTCATGTGCCGGACGACAAGTTCAAAGTCCCGGCTCATCAGACTTTCCTCGTCGCCTGAAATCTTCCGGAGGAGCGCCTTGTTCTCATTTGTTTCGATGAGTTCGCATACGCCGTGAAGCATTTTTGCGACGTCGTCGTGAGTTTCAAGGAGCTCCTTCAGGCCCGGGGGCGAAAAGAACCGGCTGTCGCGCCATTTGTTCTTTCGCACGGATTTGAAGATCTGGGTGCTTACGCTGAGTGCAAAGCCGAGCGAATCACTTAAGTTCGAGAGCCTGTCCCACTCGAGAGACTCCTCCTTGGTGAGCCCGATCCGGACCACTGCGGCGAGGTACGAGGAGACTGCCCGGCATCGCCTTCGCAGCAGCTTTCTGCGGCTTTCCATCATGAGAAGTTCGCCGGCCGGGGGATTGATGGCGAGCATCCGGCGCAGATCCGCCCAGTATCGCTCGAGAATCTCCGCCGTTTTGAGGATCTCCCCGCGGGCAAGCCTCAGGGATGTTTTCGCGGAAAGGAGATTTTCTTCCGCCAGAAGCTCGACCTCGCCTTCCGTAGGGAAGGGTTTGGACGGAAGGCGCGCATCAATGAATCTCGAAGCCGGGCCGACAAAGATGAGGCCGAGCGCGCAGATTACGGTGTTGTAGGCAAGATGAAAGAGAATGATCCCGTCGGGGAGAGATCCGAAGAACGCTTTCAGAGGCGTTGAGAAGCCGAGCGCGAGCGCGCCGGCAATAAAGCCCGCCGTACGAAAGAGGCCGTTTCCGAGGGGCGCCTTCCTTGCCGTGCGCGAGCTCCCCGTCGTCGTCAGAATGGCAAGCAGGGCGCTTCCGAGATTGGCGCCGAGAACGAGCCAGAGGCCGGCTTCGCCCGAGAGAATGCCTGAAGCGTGAAATGCCGCTGCGGTGGCGACGACTGCGAGGCTCGAAAAGAAGAGAAGCGCGAGGACGATGCCGAGGAGCACGCTTGCGGCAGGCCAGGCATCCATCCAGGCGGCGGCACTGACGAGCGCTTCGCTCTCGCGCAGAGGCAGCGTGCTCTCCATGATCATCCGAAGCGCGATCAGGATGAAGGCAAGACCGAGCAGAATGCGGCCGAACTGACCGGAGCGCTCGTCCGTGTGCCGCAGAAAGAGGATCGTGCCGATGATGATGAGGACGGGTGCGGCCGCTGAAAGGTCGAGCGTGAGAATGCGCACCATGAAGGCGCTTCCCACATCCGCTCCGAGGACGGCAGAGAGCGCAATGGCCGTGGTGATGAGGCCGCCTGCCTGAAGACCGGCGAGAAGCAGTGCGGACGCCGTCGAACTCTGCAGAAGTGCGGCGAGTGAAAAGCCGGCAAGGAATCCGAAAAAGCGGTTTTTGAGCGATTTGGCCAGTCCGACCCGGAGCGTCTCTCCGAATGTCCGGAGGATTCCGGTCTTCACGACATAGGTGCCCCAGACAAGGAGTGCAACGGCGCTGGCTATCTGAAGCAGAAGGAAGGTCATGCGGCGGGGTTCTTCAATATAAGTCTGTCGGTATGAGCTTTTATTCTATTGTGCGAAAGCCGCAGCCCATAAGGAAAGAGGCGCCGAAACGATTCGGACGCCTCTTTGGATGGCCGGAGCCGGCAGGAACTGCCGGCCGCTCCTTATTCGGGATTTGCACAGTGCACCGGCTTGGCACCGAGCACGTCGGTCAGAACCTTCGGGTCGATGCCGACCTGATAGCCGCGGCGGCCGCCGTTGATGAAGATGTGATCGAGCTCGAGGATCGTATCCTCAACATAGACGGGCATCTTCTTCTTCGTGCCGAAGGGAGAGGTGCCGCCCACAAAGTAGCCCGAATTCCTCTGCGCCTGTTCGGGCTTGCAGGGAGCAACGTGCTTCACGCCGATCTGGCGGGCGAGGTTCTTGGTAGAGACCTCGCAGTCGCCGTGCATGAGAATGATGAGGGGCTTCTTGTTCTCGTCCTCCATCACGAGCGTCTTGATGACGTGGTGATGGTCGAGCCCGCAGGCGGAGGCGGCGAGCGCCGTGCCGCCGTGCTCGACGTATTCGTACGACTTTTCTTCAAAGGGAATCTTGTGTTCCTTGAGCCACTGCGTCGCGGGCGTAAGGCTCTGGTGCTGAGACTTTGACATCGGCATTCACCTCAACTCAAAAGCTTTGGACGGCCGGCTTCAGGCCGGCCCTTGGTTTAATGATTTGCGGGTTAATACTAGCCTCTTCGGAGCCGGTCAGACGAGGGACTACGGTGATGCGTCAGAGGCGGCGAGGTTATTTACCTGCCTTCTCGGCCTGAGCGGCTTCAAGATCGCTTTCCCAGAGACCCTTCGGCAGCGGAAAGGCGACGCTTTCCTCTTCGCCCTCGAGCGTGCGGACTTCCGTGGCGCCCGCATGTTCCCTCAGCCAGTCGACCACGCCCTGAACGAGGCTTTCGGGAGCGGAGGCGCCCGCAGTGAGGCCGACGCATTTGACGCCCTTCAGCCACGCGGGGTCGACGTGTTCAGCAGAGTCGACGAGCCAGGCGCGCACGCCGGCACGCTCCGCGACTTCGCGCAGGCGGTTGGAATTTGAACTCGTGGCGGAACCGATCACGAGAACTGCGTCTACACCGGCCTCCGCGAGCTTCTTCACGGCGACCTGGCGGTTCTGCGTTGCGTAGCAGATGTCCTGACGCTTGGGTTCATGAATGTGCGGGTAGCGCGCCTTAAGCGCCTCAATCACGTCGCGGCTGTCGTCGGCGCTGATGGTGGTCTGCGTCACGTAGGCGAGCGTGTCGGCGTCCGTATAGGGGAGCTTCGCCACGTCGGCGGGTTTTTCAATGAGGCGGATGCCGTCCTCGACCTGGCCCATGGTGCCTTCGACCTCCGGATGGCCGGCATGGCCGATCATGAGAATGGTGCGGCCTTCGCGGCGCATGCGCCCGACTTCCTTATGCACCTTGGTGACGAGGGGGCACGTTGCGTCAAAGACGCGCAGCCCGCGTTCCTCGGCTTCCCGGGCAACGGCCTTCGGAACGCCGTGAGCGGAAAAGACGACTGTTGCGCCCTCCGGTACGTCGGAAAGGTTGTCGACGAAGACGGCGCCCCGGGCGCGGAGGCTTTCGACAACCGTGCGGTTGTGCACGATTTCGTGACGAACATATATTGGAGCGCCGTAAATGGCGAGCGCTCTTTCTACAATGGCGATGGCACGCGTGACGCCGGCGCAGAAACCGCGCGGCTGAGCAAGAAGAACCTGCATGAGAAAGCCTCTGAAATGGAGTCTGAGGCAACAGATTAAAGAAAAACGGGCTTTTTCGCACACATCACGCGCGGACTCGAGTACAATTCGCTCCCTGTCATATTCTCCGCGCCGCCGGGAACCCTGTACTGACACTGTGGGGGGCCAAGCCGCGACGCGCCGATTCAACGGCGCCGATGCAGGTGGCGACGCATCCGGAGAGTGACTAGTTTTAACTTTTTATTGCGCTCGTTTGGCACAGCATTCCTTCAAAAGATGCTCAGCGCCTGCGAGACGTATTTTCTTTGGAGTTAAAGATGGCACGAGTGTGTCAAGTCACCGGTAAGGCGCCGATGGTCGGCCATCAGGTCTCGCACGCGAATAACAAGACCAAGCGTCGCTTCATGCCGAATCTGCAGTATCGCCGTTTCTGGGTTGAGAGCGAAAACCGCTGGGTTCGTCTTCGTCTGACGAATGCGGGCCTGCGTACGGTCGATAAGGTTGGCATTGATGCTGTTCTCGCGGATCTTCGCGCCCGCGGCGAAATCTAATTAAGGAGTTTCACCATGGCGAAAAGCGCTCGCGATAAGATCAAGCTCGAGTCCACGGCTGGCACGGGTCATTTCTATACCACGACCAAGAACCGCAAGACTCAGTCTGGCAAGATGGAAATCTCCAAGTACGATCCGGTTGCCCGCAAGCACGTGATCTACAAGGAAACGAAGCTCAAGTAATTCCCGCTTGAGTTCTGTTCCGGTCCGCGCATGCTGAAAGGCATGCGAGAGGACGGCCGCAGAAAGCCCGGTGCAGTTTATTCGGCATCGGGCTTTGCTGTATCCGGATCTCTCAAAAAGCAAAACGTCCTGAATACGCGACGCTGATTACTCCGCCTTCCGGGAAGCGGCTAAACATGCAATATTCGAAGCAGTAAAGAGACGCGAGCATCGCGTCAATGCCTTCAGGCCGGCTTGAGGTCGCGAGGGAAGGACATCGCCGGACGCTGCCCGGCAAAGGAAATATGGAAATCCATGGCTACCTTGAAGCTTCCTGAAGGCGTGACCTACCTTCAGGCCCATACCGCAGTGAGCGCCAAAGAATTTTTGAGTGAAACGGACTTTGCAGCGTTCTGCCGCAAGCATGGCTATGACGCCGCCGACGTGGATGCCTGGGCCGAATGGTTCAGAACTCATCCGGATGTCGTGGACAAGAAAGCGCATGATGCGCAGATGTCGTCAATGGCCGAACTCAGGAAGGAAATCGCCCGGAAGGACCGGGTACTCTCCCGGAAAGAGAAGGCTCTGGCAGATGCCGAGACAATGCTGATGCTTGCTAAAAAAGCAGAGGCGATCTGGAATAAGAGACGCTGATAAGAGCATCCGGACATGAAAAAAGCCGCATTCCCATCCGAACCGGACGGAAACGCGGCTTTTCTTTTGGAAGCTTCAGAGCTTCAGCGAACCATTACATTGCACCCGAAAGCGCAGTGTTCGTATTCGTATTGCCGTTCCCGTAGACGCGCTTCATTGCAACGGCGCAGCCGATTGCCATGAGGCCGAGGACGACGACGTAGAAGCCGAGGCCGAGGCTGCCGATCGAATCAGGATGAAGCTTGCCGTAGGTGTGAAGCGCAAAGCAGAGCTGCGGAGTCACGGCGCCGGAAAGCGCATAGCTGATGTTGTAGGCGAACGAGATGCCGGAGAAGCGGATGCGGGCCGGGAAGACGTCCGACATGAAGATCGGGCAGAAGTTGTAGAGACCGGCAAAAAAGCAGGTCGCAACGTACCAGAAGGCGACGAACGCGGTGTTGGGTTCAGCCGTATAGAGGTTGTGGCAGAAGAGGAGCGCGGAGGCGGCGAAGCCGATCGCGTACCAGGTGCAGAGGCGAGCCGGGCTCAGGTGGTCGGCAAGAATGCCCGAGAGCACGCACGAGGCGACGATCGAGACAATGCCGGCCATCTGCAGGTAGGTCGTTTCAACCGGCGTGAACTTGAGAAGTCCGCCCGTGAAGCCAGGCATCATCAGAATGAAGATGACGATGCAGCCCGTGAGGACCCAGGTGATCACGAAGGAGAGGTAGACGCCGAAACGGGAGGTGCGGAGCACTTCAGCAAGCGGGAACTTGGCAAGCGCCTTGCTCTCGCGCATCTTCTTGAAGACCGGGGTTTCCTGAAGGAAGCGGCGGAGGTAGATCGAGATCAGGCCGAAGATGCCGCCGAGCACGAAGGGAACGCGCCACGCCCAGTCGGAGAGCTCCGCCTGCGTGTAGATCGTGTTCATCACGAGGGCGACGATGGCGCCGAGCAGAATGCCGCCCGTCACGCAGGCCGTCAGAATGCCGATGAACTTGTTCTTGTGACCCTGCGGGGCATGCTCCTGAATGAAGACCCAGGCGCCGGGAAGTTCGCCGCCAATCGCGATGCCCTGGCAGATTCGAACGAGTATGAGGAAGATCGGCGCAGCATAACCAATCGTTTCATAGGTAGGAATCACCGCCAGAGAGAAGGTCGGAATGACCATCAGGGCGATTGAAAGCATGAACATGTTCTTGCGGCCGAACTTGTCGCCGAAGTGCGCCATGACGACGCCGCCGAGCGGACGGGCAAGGTAGCCGGCGGCAAAGGTGCCGTAGGTGTTGAGGAGCGCCCAGAATTCACCGATTCCTGCCGGGAAGAAATGCTGGGAAATAATCTTCGCAAAGAAGAAGACGATGATGAAGTCGTAAAACTCGAGGATGCCCCCGAGGGACGATAGTCCGAGCGTCTTTACTTCCTCCCGGGAGAGAGACGCTGAAGAAGTTTGCTGCTGCGTTTCCATTTTTTATGTAAAGGATGTTGGATTTTCGAATCTATCTCTTCGTTTACCAAAGAGATGTGAAAGGAGAAACTGCCCTTTCACGGGAAGCATCCTAATCATTTGCTCAGTCATTGGAGTACTCCAAACCCCTAAGGTAAACGAGATTAGTAATCGTTTGGAGGTATGTGCGCACAACATTTGTGCCGTTTCTCAACAAGATTGAGCAAAAGCGCTTAGTTCTGGATCGTGCTTGTTTTCAAGGAAAAAATGGAAAAAGAAAAAACGCCCGGATTCCGTGTGGAACGCCGGGCGTTTTGACGCGTGAGTCGGGGAGAAGCGAAGCGCTCACTCAAACCGTGAGCGCTTCAGGCACCTGAGCCCTCGGGAGGCTTTCAAGCGGCCAGCGGGGACGCACGCCGAAGGAAAGCTTCTCAACGAGCGCATCCCGTTCTTCCTGCGTCATGGATTCGAGGCGCGCGATGCCGGCGGCGGCAATCATGGCGCCGTTGTCCGTGCAGAGGCGCATGGGCGGGAAGTAGATTCTGCCGCGGCGGCGCTCGACTTCCTGAGTGAGCCGCTCGCGAAGCTGCCGGTTGGCGGAGACGCCCCCCGCAACGACGACATGGTTGAGGCGCGTCATCTTGATGGCGCGCACGAGCTTTGCGGCGAGGACGTCGACCAAAGCGTCGACGAACCCGCGGGCAAGATTGGCCCGGAAGGCTTCGTCCTTCGGATCGGGGGCGTTCGTTACCGCCGTGAGAACCGAGGTCTTGAGGCCCGAGAAGCTCATCATGAGGTTGGGCGCATGAATCATCGGGCGCGCGAGCTCGATCGCGCCGGGCTCACCCTTCTCGGCGAGCGCAGAGACGGCGGGGCCGCCCGGATAGGGAAGGCCGAGGAGCTGAGCCGTCTTGTCGAAGGCTTCGCCCGCGGCGTCGTCGAGCGTTTCGCCTAAGAGCTCGTAGGAACCGAAGGATTCCACCCGGAGGATCTGCGTGTGGCCGCCCGAAACGAGGAGCGCGAGGAAGGGAAATTGCGGCGCGGGCTTCGCAAGCCGCACGGCGAGGAGGTGTCCTTCGAGGTGATGGACGCCCACTACCGGGATCCCGAGCGCAAAGCCCATGGCGTGCGCAACGGCGTTTCCGGCAAGGAGGGCGCCCGCAAGCCCCGGGCCTTCCGTGACGGCAATGGCCGTGATGTCGCGGCGGGTCTTTCCCGCCTTGGCGAGAACTTCATCGGTGAGCGCAACAACGCGCCGGATGTGATCGCGGCTCGCGAGCTCGGGCACCACGCCGCCGTAGGCGCGGTGCATGTCGATCTGAGTATGGAGCGCATCGGCGAGGAGCCCTTCCGTATCGGAAATGAGGGCGGCGCCGGTTTCGTCGCAGGATGATTCAATACCAAGAACTAGCATAGTGGGCGTCATTCTAATTAAAGGAGAGCTGCGGGACTGCCTCTTCGGACCGGCAAAAAGAGAGGCTTCGGGCGCAGCGCTCAAAAACGCAGAAAAAAATTGCCTTCCGGCGTTGAAGTATGCATGCGCTTTATGAGAAAATTCGCGCTTCGTACTCGGCCGCATCTTGCCCCGGAACCAGACGCGTGCCCGAGTTTTTCATACATTTCCGGGTCATCACAACCAGGTGTCGAATGCCTACTATTCGCGTTAAAGAGAACGAACCCTTCGAAGTCGCCATGCGTCGCTTCAAGCGCACCATCGAGAAGTCCGGTCTTCTGACCGAGCTCCGTGCGCGTGAATTCTACGAAAAGCCCACCGCTGAACGTAAGCGCAAGAAGGCGGCTGCCGTCAAGCGCCACTACAAGCGTCTGCGCAGCATGATGCTCCCGAAGAAGCTCTACTAATTGCTTCTCTTTGGCCTTCCGGATGGTCCGGAACGGCTTTCAGAAATAATCTGATATCGCTCGAAGGATGGTGATGATTAAAGACAGAATCCGCGAAGATATGAAGGCCGCTATGCGTTCGCATGATGCCGACCGTCTGAGCACGATTCGTCTCCTTCTCGCTGCGATCAAGCAGCGGGAAATCGATGAAAAGATCGATGCGACGGACGATCAGGTGATGGAAATCATCACCAAGATGGTCAAGCAGCGCCGCGACTCGGTCGAACAGTATCGCGCTGGCGGTCGTGAGGACCTGGCCGGCAAGGAACAGAATGAAATCGATGTGCTCTCGGGATATCTTCCCAAGCAGCTCACGGATGACGAAGTCATCGCGATCATCGATGAAGCTGTTGCTGCCGCAGGCGTCACGGGCATGGCCGGCATGGGCAAGGTGATGGGCGCCGTGAAGGCGAAGGTTACCGGCCGCGCCGATCTCGGCAAGGTCTCCGCCCTGGTGAAGGCCCGCCTCACCGCGAAGTAATCGCTGTTCGGCTCTGCTTCAGGCCGCCGGCATCGGGAAGCTGAAAGCACCGGATGCCGATGAGGCCGAAAGCTTCATATCGCCGCAGGGCTCTCCGGAAAGATTGAGGGCGCTGCGGAAAGAAGGAAGACCCCGGAGTCAATCTTCGGGGTTTTTCTTTTTGCATGCGAAGCGTTTTTCCCTCAGAATTCGATTCGGCATTTCTGCCGGATCTGATTTTTCTTCTTCCCTGCGCATTCCATGATCCCTGAGGGCTTCATTACGAGTCTCCTTGACCGCGCCGACATCGTCGACGTGGTGGGCCGCTACGTGACCCTCAAGAAGGGCGGACGCAACTTCATGGCGTGCTGTCCCTTCCACAAGGAAAAGACGCCGTCCTTTTCGGTAAGCCCCTCGAAGCAGATCTTCAAATGCTTCGGCTGCGGCAAGGCAGGCAATGCCATCGGCTTCCTGATGGACATTGAGCGCCTCGATTTTCCCGATGCCGTGAGGCGCCTCGCGGAAATCTACGGCATGGAAGTGCCCGAGGACCGAACGCCCGGAAGACAGGAAGCAAGGAAAAAAGCCCGCGCGCTTTCGGACTTCATGAAGGAAGCGGCGGACTACTACACGTCCTGCCTCAGGAATTCCACAAAGGCGATCGACTACCTGAAGGCCCGCGAAATTTCGGGCGAAACGGCGGAACGCTTCGGCCTCGGCTACTCGCCCGACGGCTGGCACGGACTCGAAGCCGTCTTCCCCGGCGACCGCTACAAAGCGCAGGAGCTCCTCACCACCGGACTCGTGCTCGAAAAGAACGGCCGGCGCTACGACGCCTTCCGCGACCGCATCATGTTCCCGATCCGTTCGCCCAAGGGAACGGTCATCGGGTTCGGCGCCCGAACGATGAAGGGGGACGAGCAGCCTAAATACCTCAACAGTCCCGAGACTCCCATCTATCACAAGGGAAGCGAACTTTACGGGCTTTATGAGGGACGGGCGGCGATCATCGAAAAGGGCCGCGCCATCGTCTGCGAAGGCTACATGGACGTGATTCAGCTCTCGCAGGCGGGGTTCCGCGAAGCCGTGGCGGCTCTCGGCACCTCGATCACGCCCGAGCACGTGAAGAAGCTCTTCAAGCTCTCCGACTCCGTCTACTTCTCCTTTGACGGCGACAGCGCCGGCAGAAAGGCGGCAAAGCGCGCGCTCGACGCGGCGCTCCCCGTCATCAGCGACGACCAGGCGGCGCACTTCGTGCTTCTGCCTCCGGAGCACGATCCCGACAGCCTCATCAAGGCCGAGGGGCCGGAAGCCTATGAGCGCGAGATGGAGAAGTCGCTTCCCCTCACCGTATTTCTGAAGAGCATTCTCGTCGAAGGAAAGGAGCTTATTTACGCCGAGGAGCGCGCGAAGCTCGTGGCGCAGGCGAAGCCCCTCATTCTTTCGATGAAGAGCGCTCCGGTGCTGAAGCTCTCCCTCATGAAGGAGATTGCGGCGCTTGCGCGCCTGCAGCTCGAGGATCTCGAAAGAGAGTGGGGCGTGGCGACCGAAAGAAAGACGGTGGAGCGCCCGTCTTCTGCAGCTTTCCCGCGTCCGGGCAGCCCGAATGCAGGGCGCTTCGGCGGCTGGGACGCGCGCTTTGACTGGAGGCGCCGTCCGGCGCCTGAGCCGAGAATCGGCGTCCAGGACGTGCGCGACCGCATGCTGCAGTGCTTTCTTGCCTATCCGCAGCTTCTCGGCGAATTCAGCGCTCAGATTGAAGACGAATTCGTCATGAGTCCGAGTCCCGCGGCCAACCGGATCGTTGAGGTCTGGCGGGCTGCCGCGGGCGAGGATGACGGGGAGCCGATGTCGCCTGCCGCGCTCCTGATGCGGCTCTCGGATTCTCCGGATGCCGCGAGGTACGAGTCCCTTCTTGCGGGCGAGCTTACGCTCGATACGCCGGAGGAAGGCGCACGGCTCGAACTGCGCCGCGCTTTCCTCGATCTGGAACTCGAGCGCGTCAAGTCGCGCGAGCTCGTGCTCGGGAGTTCCGGCGCCGCGATTGAGGAGCTGAGGCGCCTCAAGTGCCGCCGCACGGAACTGATGAAGCTCATTGAAAAGGCGGTCGCGGACGAGCGCGTCTATCGCCGCGAGCAGGAGGATGTCTCCCGCACGCGCGAATTTGCAAAAAACGAGTTGGGTGAAGGCGCGACTGCTCTCTCCGACAACCCCAAGGTGCGCGCCATCCAGGAGCTCCTCTTCGGGAAAATGCGCGCGGACGGAAAGGAAGCGAAACGAATTCCGGCCGAGGCTGCGGCGCAGGCGCCGGCCGCTGCCGCTCCTCCGGCAGCCTCTCCCTTCGGAGCGCCGCCGTCGCCCTTCGGGAATCCTCCGGCGCCTGCTCAGCTGCCCGCAGCATCCGTCGCTTCGCCCTTCGGCGCGCCGCCTGCGCCGCAGACGTCGCCTTTTGGCGCTCCTCCCGCCGCATCTCCCGGGGTGCCGGTGATGAAGCCTTCAGAACCGGCTCCCGCTCCCGCCCGGGCTGCGGACGACTCGCCGCGCTCGCGCCGCGATGCCATTGCAAGGGCCTTGCGCGAGCAGGCCGAGAAGCGTGCCGGCATGCGGCTCGAAGACCCGGATCAGGATTATCCGGAGGATCCGGGCGCCTTCGCCGCTGATGCGGATGCCGCGATGCCGCCCGAAATGCCGGAGGGCTTCGGCGCTGATATGGCCGACGAAGAGTTCTCCGGCCTTCTCGAAGAGGCTCAGGACAATCTTCCCGGCGACATGCCCGGTGCTGATCCCGACATGCGCGGTTCCGGCCGCTTCTGAAAACCGGAAGCGCAATCCGGCATGCGGAAATCAAGATTGGTTACATCTTGTTGCAAATAATCATTTGCCAGATCTTGATTTTCCTTGTGGTTTTCACGAATTGTCGGGTTAAAAATCCGTTCATGTGGCAAAATTTAGAACGATCCCCCTGATTTTTTTGGGGTGCTCAGCCAGGAAAGGAGAGAGAAAAAATGACATTTCTCTTTCAAAGTTTCTGCGATCTGAGCTCTCCGCGTCAGGACTGCATTTGTAAATGGCAGCTTCGGGATCCTCCGGCTTCGAGGGAAGCACAGATTTTCCCCGGAGACGGCTGCGCACTACAGACCGTCCTCTCTGAAGGAGGCTTCGGACGGGCGGCCTGTCTCACTTCTGCGGCAAGCAAAGCTTTGATGCCGCGAAGGGCCTGAGGAGAGGTACATGGCGGTGGCTAAAAAGGCAAAGAAGGATGTCGCTGCGGATGCAGCGATCGACACGAGCTCGAAGAAGCACGGCAAGAAGAAAACCAAGGCGCCGGCGCAGCTCGAGACCTCGGGCCTTACGCTGTCCATTGAGTCTGTTGAAGCGGAAAAGCCCCGCGCTCCTGCCCGGCTGAGAAAGTCCGCCAAGAAGAAGACGGCGGTCGAAGAAGCGGCGTCCGCTGAAGTCGAGGCCGTTGAGGCTGAGCCTCAGGCTCCTCTCGAAGAAAAGGCAGAAAACGCACCCGCTCCGGAAAAAAAGACAGCCTCCCGCAAAAAAACGGCGAAGGCAAAGGACGCCTCAGCGTCTGAGGAAGCTCCGGCGCCCGCAAAGAAAACCCGCAAGCCGCGCGCAAAGAAGGCTTCGGAAGAAGCCGCGGCTGCCGCTGAAGCGGAAGCCGGGAATTCTGATGAAGGCGAGGCGGAAGAGAAGCCCGCCAGGGCTTCGAAGGCCAAAAAGACTGCCAAGGCGGCAAAGGCGCCGAAGAAGGCGGCTGCGAAGAAGAAAACGTCGAAGAAGGCGAAGAAGTCCGAAGATGCGGACGAATTCGCCGACGACGGCGGCATCGTCGACGTCATTGACGACGATGACGGGAGCGGCGACTACGAGGACATCCCGGACCTCGAGGACGTTGCCGACGTTGAGGACGTTGAAGACATCGAGCCCGAGGACGATGACGGCGAGGATGCCGCAGAGTCCCGCGACGGCGCCGAACCTGAACCCGAAACCGGTGCGCCGGGCGAAGGCGCCCCGAAGAAGGTGCGCCGCACGAAGAAGTCGCGCGCGGCGCGCGACAAGGCGCTCCTTGAAGCCATGCAGCACGGCTACGGCGCTCAGGAGGAGTCGAAGGAGGACCGCCGCTCGCGGCTTCTGAAGCTCATCACGCTCGGCAAGGAACGCGGCTACGTTACCTACAGCGAAATCAACGACAACATTCCCAATACGCTTCTCGACGAAGATGCGATCGAAACGATCGTAAGCATTCTCGGGAACCTCAACATCGCCGTGCACGAGGTTGCTCCCGATGAGGAGCAGCTCCTCATTCAGGGCGCGGGCGAAGCGGTGAGCGACGAGGATGCGGAAGCCGAGGCCGAAGCCGCGCTCTCGACCGTTGAGAGCGAATTCGGCCGCACGACCGATCCGGTGCGCATCTACATGCGCGAGATGGGTTCGGTGGAGCTTCTTTCGCGCCAGGGCGAAATTGAGATCAGCAAGCGCATTGAGGACGGCCTCAAGCACATGGTGCTCGCCATTGCGCGCTGTCCGGTCACCGTGCGCGAGATTCTCGAGAGCGCCGAGCGCATCCGGTCGGGGGCGGCGGCGATCGACGAGATCGTCGACGGCATCGTTTCGCCCGACGATCAGAAGAACGTGCTCGGGAGCCACGAGGACGAGACCGACATGGGCGCTTCGGCCATGACCGTGGGGCAGCTTGAGGAACTGAAGGAAAAGAGCCTTCAGATCTTCGACAAGGTGGGCGAGCACTTCCATGCGCTCGTGCGCGCCTTCGACGACAAGGGTCCGAAGGCCCCTGAACTCGAGTCCCTCAAGGATTCGATCCAGCAGGAGCTCATGAGCATCCGCTTTACGGCGAAGACTGCCGACAGGCTCTGCGAGTCGCTTCGCCGAACGATCGGCGACGTGCGCGCGAGCGAGCGTGCCGTCTACGACGAATACGTCCGCAAGATCGGCATCCCTCGCGACTGGTTCCTCGCCAACTTCATTCCGAACGCCACCCGCATCGGCTGGGTGGACGACGTGGCGGCGGCCTTCCCGGCGAAGGCTCAGGCCGTGCTTCACGTGCGCGCCAATGTTGAGGAGGAGCAGCGGCACCTGGCGGAGCTCGAAAGGTCCTCGCACATGACGGTCGACGAGCTCCTTGAAACCTACAAGCAGATGGCGACGGGCGAGGCGAAGGCGAGAAACGCCAAGCGCGAGATGACGGAAGCCAATCTCCGTCTCGTCATCTCCATCGCGAAGAAGTACACGAACAGGGGACTGCAGTTCCTCGACCTCATTCAGGAAGGCAATGTCGGCCTCATGAAGGCGGTCGACAAGTTCGAATACCGCCGCGGCTACAAGTTCTCGACCTATGCGACCTGGTGGATCCGTCAGGCGATCACGCGCAGCATTGCCGACCAGGCCCGCACGATCCGCATTCCGGTTCACATGATCGAGACCATCAACCGCATGAACCGCATCACGCGCCAGGAACTTCAGGAAACCGGCGTGGAGCCCGACAGCCGCAGGCTTTCGGAACTGATGGAAATGCCCGAGGACAAGATCCTCAAGATCATGAAGATCGCGAAGGAGCCGATTTCGATGGAGACGCCGATCGGCGACGACGACGATTCGCATCTCGGCGACTTCCTCGAGGATACGCAGACGGTGGCGCCCGCTGAGGCGGTGCAGAATTCGAGCCTTTCGGAAACGGTCCGGCAGGTGCTCGACAGCCTTTCGCCGCGCGAAGCGAAGGTTCTGCGCATGCGCTTCGGCATTGAAATGCAGTCCGACCATACGCTCGAGGAGGTGGGCAAGCAGTTCGACGTGACGCGCGAGCGCATCCGCCAGATCGAAACGAAGGCGCTTCGCAAGCTTCGTCATCCGAGCCGCGCCGATAAGCTCAAGAGCTTCGTCGAGGGTGAGGGAAAGGACTGAGAAAGTCCGGAAAAAAAGTTGAAAAACTGAAGGGTGCGGGTTATCCTGTCCACCCTTTTGCCGCGGCCCGATCTCTTTTGCGAAAAGAGATTTCCGGGAATGCCGGCACCGCCGGAACGCACGGAGGAAGAACGAATCCGCCCGGCAGCCGAAGCGCTGCTGCGGGGATCGCTGGCGCGGAATTTTGATCCGCTTGAATGTGCGCTTTGGGTGGTTCCGGTTCTGCGGAATGCTTTTCGGGGTCAGCAGAGGCTGATCAGAACGGAAGCGCGGCGAGGGACGAGCCGGAGGCCTGAGGCTTTCTGTTCGAGGAGACAGTTTGAATGAATGAAGCTCTGCGGCTGCATGCGCGCCATGCGGCCGGGGGCTTTTTTTCGTCTTCGATGAATCTCCCGGGCAATCCGGCAACCGCGAACGCTATTGACAGGATTTCGCCCGACGCGCGGGCTCTGTTCGCTTCATGCGGGCAGCGGCTGCGCCGAGGAAGAGCACTATGGGCAAGACGACAAAGAAGACGACTGCGGACAACGCGGATGAAGCCGTGATCGAGACGCCGGCCAAGGCTGCGGATCCGGCTGAGAAGGCTGAGGATGCGAAGGCTCTGAAGCCCGCCAAGGCTCGGAGAACGAAGAAGGCGGATGCCGACAAGGCTGCCGGCTCCGAGAAGGAAAAGCCTGCGAAGCGCAAGAAGAAGGGTGAGGCTGAAGCGTCTGACGACGCGGAAAAGCCCGCCAAGGCGAAGAAGGCCAAGAAGGAAAAGGCCGAGAAGCCCAAGAAGGCGAAGGCCTCGAAGAAGGCTGCCGCCGCTCAGGAAGAGGATTCGGACGAAAACGAATTTGCCGATGACGTCGATTCGATCGATCCGGACGATCTCGCAGAAGCCGACGACATTTCCGTTGACGATTCGGACGAGGATGCCGCTGAGGTTGATGCCTGGCAGGAAGGAAAGGTTCCCGAGGATGAGGCCGGCGCTGACGGCGACGGCGTCCGCGAGTCGGGCACCCAGCCCAAGAACGGCTACGGCGAACTCGTGCGCCTCGGCCGCACCCGCGGCTGGGTGACGCTCGCCGACATCAACGACTATCTCCCCGAAAGCGCGCTGCGCACTTCGGAAAACCTCCAGGAAGTGACCGAGCAGCTCGGCCGCCTCGGCATTCAGGTCTTTGAAACCCCGCCCGATGAGGACGACATCCTCATCAACGGCATGGGCGGCGACACGGGCGACGACATCGACGAAGACGATGCCGCCGTGATGCTTACGCCCGAAGAGTCTGCCGGCCTCTCGAAGGATCCGCTGCGCGCGTATCTGAGGGGTGTGGGTTCCCACAAGCTCCTTACCCGTGCGGGCGAAATCGAGGTTGCGAAGTCGATCGAACAGTTCACGATCCGTCTCGTTTCGACGATCGTGCAGTACCCGAGCGCGGTGGAGGAAATCCTGCGCCTGGGAGAAGTGCTTCGCGACGAAAATACCGCGGTCGACACGGTGGTGGACGGCTTCAACGACGCCGCTCAGAAAGCGAGCGAGACGGCCGACTCCACGAACGGCGACGAGATCGCTACCGACATCGGCGCCGCCGCCATGACGGTCGACCAGCTCTCCGAAATGCGCGAGCGCGTGCTCTCGCTCTTTGACGCCGCCCGCGGCGCCCTCGAGCGCGTGCGCGCGAACTACGGCGATCCGGCGCACGTGCGCGCCTACAGGAGCGCCCTCAAGGACATGTCGGATGCGCTGTCGCCCATCCGCTTCTCCGTGAAGCTCGTCACGCAGATTACGGACCACATCGGCTCGCACATGGACGAGGTGAACGACACTCTGAAGAAGATGCGCCTCACGCTCGTCAATCAGTGCCGCATGCCGCAGAAGGATGCCGTTGATCTCCTGAAGAGCGACGAAGTGACGGATCCCGCCTGCTTCGACCGCATTGCGGGGCTCGACAAGCCCTGGTCGAAGGGCGTTGCGCACTCGATCGCCATTCTGAAGGAAGAGCAGGACGTTCTGATCCGCGCTGAGAAGAACGGTCTTCTGAAGCTTTCCGAGCAGCGCGAGCTCGGCCGCGCCATGAAGCTCGCCCAGACGAACCTCATGCAGGCGAAGGCAAAGATGATTGAGGCGAATCTGCGCCTCGTCATTTCGATTGCCAAGGGCTACGTGAACCGCGGCCTCGCGATGACCGACCTGATTCAGGAAGGCAATCTCGGCCTCATGAAGGCGGTCGACAAGTTCGAATACCGCCGCGGCTACAAGTTCTCGACCTACGCCACCTGGTGGGTGCGCCAGTCCGTTACCCGCGCGGTTGCGGATTTCGGCAATACGATCCGCATCCCGGTGCATATGACCGAGTCCTACAACAAGCTGCGCCGCCAGAAGCAGAAGTTCCTGCAGCAGCACGGCCGTCAGCCGACCGAGCAGGAGCTCGCGGAGCTTGCCGACCTGCCGCTTCAGAAGGTGCTTCTCCTCACGCAGGCGATGCGCGGCGTTGAATCGATCGATGCGCCGATCGGCGACGAAGAGGACGCGACGAAGCTCGACTTCGTGAAGGGCGACGAGCACGACGATCCGGGCATTGCCTTCCAGGATCAGTCGATGGTCGAGTGCATTCAGAAGTCCCTGAATGAGCTCACCCCGCGCGAAGCCCAGGTGCTGCGCCTTCGCTACGGCATCGGCACGAATCAGGACCATACGCTCGAGGAAGTGGGCCGCACGCTCGGCCTCACGCGCGAGCGCGTGCGCCAGATCGAGTCGGCGGCGATCAGAAAGCTCCGCACGCCGGACTTCACGGAACGTCTGCGCGACTACCTCTCGAACTGATGTCCGGGATCTGAGCCGCTCATAAGCAACGCCCTGATGCATGAGAACGTGCCTCAGGGCGTTTTTATCTCCTCGAACGGGGTTGCGGAGTTTCCTCCCGTCCTGATTCTCGGGTAGAATCCTCCTCTTTCATGAATGCATGGCGGGCCTGTAGCCAAGTTGGTTAAGGCACCGGACTCATAATCCGGCTATCCTGGGTTCAAGTCCCAGCGGGCCTACCAGATCTTCCTTTCCGGACGATGCCGCACTCGAATTCCCGGACGAGCCGCGCATCAGCCCGTTCAAACAAGGGCCGGATCAGCTGCCCTGCGGTTGATTTTCCCTTCGTCTTCTTCTCCCCTCTTGAATTTTCGGATGTCTTCCTTCGAACAGTTCGGTCTTGATCCCCGCATTCTTTCCGCCATTCAAAGCATGGGCTACAGCTCGCCCACGCCGATTCAGGAGCAGGCGATTCCTGTCGTCCTGATGGGCGGCGACGTGATGGGGGCGGCGCAGACCGGTACCGGGAAGACCGCAGGCTTCGGCCTCCCGCTGATTCAGAGAATTCTCCCGAAGGCCAATACGTCAATGTCGCCTGCGCGCCATCCGGTGCGCGCGCTCGTGCTGACGCCGACCCGCGAGCTTGCCGACCAGGTGTCGGAAAACCTCGTTGCCTATTCAAAGGACACGCCGCTCCGTGCGGGCGTTGTTTACGGCGGCGTCGACATCCGTCCGCAGGCGGAGATGCTCAGAAGAGGCGTTGAAATCCTCACCGCCACGCCGGGGCGCCTCCTTGATCATGTCGAACAGAAGGCCGTCAACCTCTCTCAGGTTGAAATCGTGGTGCTCGACGAAGCGGACCGCATGCTTGATATGGGGTTTCTCCCCGACATCTCGCGCATCCTGAAGCTTCTTCCGGCCAACCGACAGAGCCTTCTCTTCTCGGCGACCTTCTCGCCCGAAATCAAGAAGCTCGCGAAGAACTTCCTCAAGCCCAATCCCCGCGTGATTGAGGTGGCGCGCGAGAACTCAACGGCGGAAACCGTTACTCAGGAACTCTTCACGGTTTCAGACCGCGAAAAGACGGACGTCCTCATCGACATGCTGAAGACGCGCGGTCCGGAGGGAGGCCCCCTCACGCAGGTCCTCGTCTTCGTGAACGCGAAGATCACCTGCCGGCGCCTTGCCCGCACGCTCGAGCGCGTCGGAATCAATGCCGACGCCATTCACGGCGATAAGACGCAGGAAGAGCGCCAGGTGGCGCTCGAAGGCTTCCGCACGGGCGCGATCCACGTCCTCGTTGCAACGGACGTTGCCGCCCGCGGCCTCGACATCAAGGAACTTCCCTTTGTCATCAACTACGACGTTCCCTACAGCGCCGAAGACTACGTGCACCGCATCGGCCGCACGGGCCGCGCGGGTTCCAAGGGCGTCGCCACGATGCTTGCCACGCCCGAGGACAAGCGTCTCGTTGAGGCTATCGAAGCGCTTACGAAGCAGACCTTCAAGCCGATCGCCATCTCTCCGATGCCGAGAAACCGCAGAAATGCGATGTCGCGCCGCCGCGATCAGGGGTACGTCGAGCGCGTCGATACGCCCGAGGACGAGCGTCTTGCACGCGAGCGCGCCCGCGCCTACGTGCCGCCTGCTCAGCGCCACCGCGATCCGATTTTCGACATGCCCTACATCGAGCGCAACCCCGGCACCACGAAGAAGGCGGATGAGCCCCTCTACCTCGAGCGCCGTGAAAAGCGCCGCCCGGTTGCCGCGCTCCTTGGCGGCACGGGCCATTGACGAATAGACGCTGTCGCTTAAAAATCCCTGGAAGGATTCAGTCCACCAGGGATTTTTGCTGTCTGGTGCTGTCTGCGGCGAGCGGAAGCCGAAAATTGCCCGGGTTGCGGAGAGGCTTTGTCTGGTGCGGGGCTTTTCCGGATTTTTTCTACGAGGAGAGTCAACGAGATGCAAAAGCCCGAAGAGAGGATTGAGGAGAAGCTCCGTGAACTCGGAATTCCCTACGAGCGGCACGATCATGCGCCCATTATGACGGTCGAGGAAGGTCGGGTGCTTGCGCGCGAGTACGGCTCCTTCTGCATGAAGAATCTCTTTCTCACGACGAAAAAACGCTTCTACCTCCTCATGATGCCGTCGGAAAAGAGCTTCTCTTCCAAAGCGCTCGCGAAGCAATTGGGCTGCGGGCACATCTCCTTCGGGAGCCCGGAGAAGCTTGCCGAATGCCTGCAGACCTATCCGGGCGCCGTGACGTGCCTCGGACTCCTCTTTGACGAGAAGAAACAGGTTGAGGTTTTGGTCGACAAGGACCTGCTCGAGGTGCCTTTCGTCGACGCGCACCCCTGCAGCAACGCGGCGACTCTCAAGCTCGCCATGAAGGACATTCTTGAAGTCTGGCTTCCGGCAACGGGACACGCCGAATGGAAAGGAGTGGAGATCGAGTGACGCTTCTGCGCGAGCGCGGACAGCACGAAGAGTACGAAAAAAGACCGGCAGGATGGCTCCCGCCGGTCTTTTTTTTACTCAGGTCTGGCTGAATGGGTTCCGATTACATCGGGATCAGTCCGCGGCCGAGGAAATAGCTGCAGCCGACGCCGATGATGACGGCGATGATGTTGAGCCAGATGCCGGCCTTCACCATGTCGGCGATCTTCAAGCGCCCCGTGCCGAAGACGATCGCGTTCGGAGGCGTGCCCACCGGCATCATGAAGGCGCACGAGCAGGCGATGACCATCGCGAAGAGCGGCGCTTCAGGATTGATGTTGAGGCTTTCGGAAGCTGCTGCCACCACAGGCATCATCGTTGCAGCGAGAGCCGTATTCGACGTGACTTCAGAGACGAAGGTGATCACGGTGGAAATGCCCGTCATGAAGGCGAGGTCGCTCACGCCCTGGAAGACGGAGGCCTGGGCGCCGATGAGGGCCGCGACGCCCGTCGACTGAATCGCCGCCGCCATCGAGAGGCCGCCGCCGAAGAGGAGGAGCACGTCCCAGGCAACCACATCCTTGGCGCTGTTCCAGTCGAGCGCGTGGATGCCGCGCTTGGCGTCAACCGGAATCATGAAGAGAAGGATGCCTGCGCCCATGGCGATGAGTTCGTCGGAGAGGGGCTTCAGGGGCCTTGCGCCGTTGATTTCAAGGCCGCGCAGAACCGGACCGAACATCCAGAGGACAGCTGCGAGCACGAAGATCACGAGAACGATCTTTTCGCCGCGCGAAAGGGGTCCGAGCTTTCTCAGTTCGCCCTTGATCCATTCACGGCCGCCGGGGATGCCTTCCATGTTGACGGGGAAGAGGAAGCGCGTGAGAAGGAAGTAGGTCGCGGGAAGGAGGAGAAGCGTCACGGGAAGCGCCACCTTCATCCAGCCGAGGAAGGAAACCTGCACGTGATAGGTGTCTTCAACGAAGCGCGCGAAGATGCCGTTGGGGGGCGAACCCACGAGGGTCGCCATGCCGCCGATCGAGGCCGCATAGGCAATGGAGAGAAGCACGCAGACGGCGAAATTTCTCTCGTCCTTCGAGATTTCCGGGCTCGTCTGGGTGGAGCGGATGACGCCCATCACGGCCACGGCAATCGGCACCATCATGGCTGCCGTTGCGGAATTGGAAACCCAGGCCGAAAGGAAGGCCGTGGAGATCATGAGACCGAAAATCATCTGCTTCGGCTTCGTGCCGAAGAGCGAAATCGTCACGAGCGCAATGCGCCGGTCAAGGTGCCAGCGATGAATCGCCGCAGCGATGAGGAAGCCGCCGAGGAAGAGGAAGATCGTTCCCGAGGCATAGTGGCGCATCGTGTTGACGGGAGTTGCAATATCCAGAAGCGGATAAAGCAGAATCGGCAGCATCGCCGTCACGGCAATCGGCAGCGCTTCACTGAACCACCAGATGGCCATCAGGGTCGTGACTGCCGCACAGGCCTTGCCGGCGTGGCCGAACTCGACCACCTTGCCTGCCGTATTGACGAAGCTGTCGGGCAGGAGAAAGTAGACGAGGATGGCGAGCACAGGCCCCAGAATAAACGCCCAGATCTTGGTCGAATTCGAAACGGCATCAACCGAGACCGATGAGGTTTGGAGTGGCATGGTTGTCGCTCCTTGATAAAAGTCAAAGGGAGGAAAAATCCTTTACGTGCCATCAGAATATACGCTGGACGCGAGTTCTGCTTTGGGGGAATTGAGGTGCTTTAGGGAGAAAAAGAGGGAAATTGCAGGGGAATGATGTCATTTTCACATTAGCGCATTGATTTCACTGGAGATCCGACAGAGTTAAGTCGTGTGGAGTAAGGTAGTTGCCGTAGCGGATCAATGGGATGCATCCTTCTTCAGGCTTGCTTTTCCGCATAAATAGCTATAGCGTTAACCCTCACAGCATCATGAACGGAAAGGAAAGCGTTTCTTTTCCCGATGCCGGGAGCCGGATCAGCAGATTCTGATTCAAACGCTCCCGGAATTCCCCGCAGACTCGAGCGGGGAACCCAAGCACAATGCCGGGTCCCTCCCGGTCTGTGCGAGTTGCGCCCAATTCCCTGCGGGGGAAACACATCATTATTCGGGCATAGGCAACAGGGGTTCAGAATCTGAACCCATCCGTGATGTCTTGGTCGCCGGAAGGCTTTTCATTCTCTTTGAGTACGCCGTCATTCCCTTCTGAGGGAACAGGCCGCAATGCACCCAAAAGGATTTGAGGCGTTCCGACTGACGGCGAGTGAGGGTGGGAGCGCCCGCGGCGTGCAAAGGAGGCACGCGAATGCTCCGGGCTGGATTTCGTTTCGAATTGCCGCGCCCAGGCAAGGGGCCTGAAGACGGCTAAAGAGGAGCAACGGTCATGGCGACGCATCGTCTCACCATCAAGGGTCAGGTCACAATCCCCAAGGAAATTCGCGATTATCTCGGTCTCGCAGAAGGCAATTCGAGCGTGGATTTCTCCATTGCGCCTGACGGTACAGTTGTTGTTAAAAAAGCAGGCGAAGCGGCTCACGCTTCGAGTCTGCGCACTCGCGCCCAGCGTGCTGCCCGTTCGGTGCAGCAGGCATGTTCGGGCCGCAGCCGCGAAATGAACCGCGGCGGAGTGCTTGCCCTTCTCGCCGGAGGCTTCTGACGGAAGCCTGCGCAAACGGGCGGAAAAAGAATTGAGAAAAGCCCGGACGAGCATGAACTCTTCCGGGCTTTCTTTACGACTCTCTTTCTTTGCGGCTTCAGGATTTCTTCTGGTCTTCCGCTGCTGAAGGCGGCACGAGGCCTTCTTCCTTCGCGAGCTTCTGCGCCGCCTTGTCCTGTTCCTTGAGCGCCTTCTTCAGGGTGGAAGGCTGGAGAACCGGGAAGTTGACGAGCACGAGGAGCCCGTGGGGATCAGCGTCCGCAAGCTCGACGGAGCCGCCGGAGCGCTTCACGATGCGGTCGACGATGGCGAGTCCGAGGCCGGATCCCGTAACGCCCGAGCGCGCAGATTCGCCGCGCTCGAAGGGCCGCATCACGCGGGCGCGCTGGTCTTCCGGGAGTCCCTTACCCTGGTCGGCAACGGCAAGCGTTGCCGTCCTTCCGTCGGGGCTCTTCGTGAGCGTCATCGAGAGCCTCAGAATGCCGTCGTCGCTTCTGCCGTAGCGCTGGGCATTGACGATGAGGTTCTGAATGGCGCGCGAGAGCTCAAGCGGATGCGCCATGACGAAGATGTCGTCGGGGAGCTTTTCCGCCGTGAGTTCCACGGAAGAATCGGTCTCAATGCGGGCATTGTGGATGGCGGCCGTCACGGCTTCGCCGAAATTCACCATCACCTGGTCTTCGTTTGTGCGGCGCGCATAGGCGAGGAACTGGTTGACGATGTTTTCCATCTGCTCGAGGTCGCTCACCATGGCTTCGCGGGAGTCTCCGGGAAGGTCGGCGAGCTCTACCTCGAGGCGAAGACGCGTGATCGGGGTGCGCAGGTCGTGCGAGACGCCGGCGAGAAGGAGCTCGCGGTCGGCTTCCATATGACCGAGATCCTCCACCATGCGGTTGAAGCTCACGTTGACCGCCTGAATTTCAGACGTGCTGGCATCCTCCGGAAGGGGTTCGGGCTTCTTCCCCTGACTGATTTCGCGCGCGAATGCCGAAAGTCTTGCGAGCGGCTGCACGACGTGGCGTGCGAGGAGCGTGGCGCCGAAGAGGGACGCAATGCCCGCTGCGAGCGCCCACCAGAGCCAGGTGGTGCCGTACGGAGGATCGAGCACGTCGTCCTTCGTCTGGAGCCAGTAGGTGTCGCCGTCGATGTCGAAGGTGACCCAGAGGCCGTCGTTGCCGTTGACGCGCGTGGCGAGAATGGTGTCGGGACCGAGCGAGGTCTTCACGAGCTGATCAATGAGCCCGTTGTAGCCTTCGCCTGAAATGCGAAAGATTTTGTCGGTGGGGTCGCGCGGGGAAATAAGAACCCCTTCGCGCGCCGCGAGCGTCTTCAGAAGATCCACGCGGTAGAGGGGATCGGCGGTGACGAGCGCGTACTTGGTGAGATTCACCGTCGAGACGATGTGCTGCGCAACGCCCTGCGAATAAGGGAGTTCGGAGAGCACGCGGAAGCTCTGCAGCCATCCGATCACGGAGAAGAAGAGGAGTCCGCAGAGAAGGAGAAACGTCCGCCAGAAAAGACTCGGACGGCTCGTTTTGAGTTGTGAGATCCAGGACACGGCAGAAGGAGAGAAGAATGAGTTCGGGCTCGGGAGCCGCCGATATCAGAAGAAGGAACAAAAGGCAAAAAGGACGCACGGACTTCTTTTGAGACCGTACGTCCTCTTTTTGTAAACGGGCGTCGTTGAAATGTCAATCAGGCGTGGCCGTCCGGAATGAAGACGTAGCCGAGGCCCCAGACGGTCTGGAGATAGCGGGGCTTCGAGGGATCGGGTTCGAGGAGCTTTCTCAGGCGCGAAACCTGAACGTCGAGCGAGCGGTCGAAGGCTTCGTATTCGCGGCCGCGGGCCATTTCCATGAGCTTGTCGCGCGAGAGCGGCTGGCGCGGATGGCGGGCAAAGGCCTTGAGCACGGCGAATTCGCCGGTGGTGAGCGGAACCACCTCGCCGTTCTTCTTGAGAACGCGCGTGCCGAGGTCGAGCTCGAAGTCGCCGAAGCGGACGACTTCATTCTCGAGCGAGGGCGCGCCCGGCGCGTCCTGACGCGGACGGCGGCGCAGCACCGCGTGAATGCGGGCGAGAAGCTCGCGGGGATTGAAGGGCTTGCCGAGGTAGTCGTCGGCGCCGAGCTCCAGACCCAGAATGCGGTCGACGTCCTCGCCGCGGGCCGTGAGCATGATGATCGGGGTCGTGTCCTTTTCGGAGCGCAGGCGCTTCAGAATGGCAAGACCGTCTTCGCCCGGCATCATGAGGTCGAGAATGAGAACGTCGAAGTGCTCGCGCACCCAGAGACGCTTCATCGCCTCGCCGTTTTCGCTCACAAAGACCGTGAAGCCGTTTTCGCCGAGATACCTGCGCAGAAGATCACGCAGACGGGGGTCATCGTCGACGACAAGAATCTTGGGGGTGCGTTCAACCATTTGTTCGCTCCTGATGGCGAGGAAGGAAGCGGCAGGCGAGCTTCTCGCTGCGGACTTCCCAATGAATTTCGATGCTTCAATTGTTTCACCTTATTCCCCGCTTCGTCACCCTCGGGCAATTCGATGTTACAAATACGCGCTCAAAGATACATGACGGGCAATTTCCGCTGAAATTGCAGCTGAAGTCAGTTTTCTTCAGGGGTAAATGTAAATGCGGCGCTTCATGAGAGTGAACTTTTATCGCTCAATGCGACTTGAAATGACGCTTTGAGCGGCAAGGAAGGCGTTTTTCCTCAGGAAAGCGCGCTCACGAGCGGCAATGTTCTGTCACGGTTTACTAATTCTTGGCGCAAATCGGAGAGATTCCCCCTGATATATTGAAATTCGACAGAGACCCCCGGAGGGGACTCCGCGAGCACCGCGCTTACTCTAGGAAAGCGCCTGCGTCCGGGCTTTCCTCCTTTCTTTGAGACTTTATTTCATGGTTAGTCGTTACTGTTCTCCAGTTCTCGCGCTTGCAGCCTGCCTTGCGGCAGGGCCGGCCTTTGCGGCCGAGCTTACGGATGAGCCGCTCGGTACCGTGGCGGGCGTCCCTCAGGCGAAGGACTGCGGGACTGCGGAGGCGCCTTGCGTGCAGCTCTGGGGCAGCATGTCCGCTGAAGAACGCGCAAGGCTCTGGCCGTTTCTCGATGAGTCCTCAAAGCTCTCCTACTGGCGCGGCATGACGCCCGAAGAGAGAAAGAGCCTCAGAATGTGTCTTTCCGAACGCGACCGCGAAGCCCTTCGCCGGCGCTTCTCGTTCGACGCGAGGAACGGCCGCGAACTCGTTCGCCCGAAGCTCTGCGGCGAAGAGCGCCGCCTGATGCGCGAGCAGATCATGGAAGTGCACATGCAGTTCAGACGCGCGCACGGCGCGCATGACGGCTCGGCGCAGCCCCTGCCGCCTCCCGCCGCCCGCGGACCGCATCATTCGGAACGGTGATTCGCCGCTCCCGACTGAGCGCAGAAAATTCTTCATAAAGAGCCGGATCTTTTCTGAGAAGACCCGGCTTTTTTCGCTCTTTCGCTCTTTCGCCCTCTCGTATAATCTGAACTTCCTATATTTCATGCCGAGAAGAGGCGTCTTTTTTATGTCCGGATCCTTACCTCTGATCCTTGCGCTCGATACCGCGCAGGAAGATTGTGCAGCGGCGCTCCTTAAAGGGACCGAGCTGATCGGCAGTCGGGTGGAGACGGTCGGAAGCCGTCACAGCGAGATCATTCTTCCGATGATCCGCGATCTTCTGAAGGACGCCGGGGTCGAAAAGACGGACTTGAGCCTCATTGCCTTCGGCGCCGGTCCGGGATCCTTTACCGGTCTTCGTGTCGCCTGCGGCGTGGCGCAGGGGCTTGCCTGGGCGCTCGAATGCATGACGGCGCCGGTTTCGAGCCTTGAAGCGCAGGCCGAGTGGCTGAGAGATTCCGAACACCTCCCCGCCGGAGAGGTCATTGCGGTCCTGAACGACGCCCGCATGCATGAATGCTACGGCGGCGTCTGGCGCGTGCCGGAGGATCCTTCGGCACGGCTCGAACTTCTCGCGGGCCCGGAAATCGCGGCGCCCGCGGATGCGGCGGCGTTTCTCGCGCGCTTCGGCGCCGGTCATCTGATCGGGAGCGCCGAACTCGTCTACGGCGACGAAATGGCGCTTTCCGAGACGCTTCATCACACGGCGAGCAGAAGCTCGCGCCCGGAAGCCATCGGCCGCATTGCGGCAATGATGCTTGACGCAGGCGAAGTGGTTCGCCCTGAGCTCGCGGCTCCCGTCTACGTCCGCAACCGCGTCGCGCTCACCATGGCTGAACGCGCCCGCGGCGAGAGGCTTCAATGAAGGGGGAATTCACCGCAATCCGCCCGATGAGGGCGGAGGATGCCCCAGAACTCGCCCGCCTCGAGGCGCTCGTTGAGGCTTCTCCCTGGAGCGAAAGGAATTTTCTCGACTCGCTTCAGGCAGGGCACCTTGGCTACGTCCTCGAAAAAGAGGGCAGGATTGCCGCCTGGTCCGTCGTCATGACGGTGCTCGATGAATCCGAACTCCTCATCATCGGCGTTCGTCCCGACCTGCAGCGGCAGGGGCTCGCCTCCCGTCTCCTTTCCTTCGTGCTCGGCGAGCTTCACGGCAAAACGGTTCTCATGAATCTCGAGGTCCGGGCGGGAAATCTTCCCGCCATCGGGCTCTATAAGCGCTTCGGCTTCCTTCAGACCGGGATCCGTCGCGGATACTATCCGGGAGAAAAAGGAGCGGGCCGCGAGGATGCGCTTCTCATGACCCTTTCGCCGATTCCCGCGGGGAACGACAAGGCCGACGGGAGCGCATCATGAGCTTTACCCGCGAAGACTGCGAACTGATTGAAGCGATGGGGCTCGGCCCCGTCTGGCTTCTGAGAGAAACGGAGGATCCGTTTCTCCCTGAACTCGGCACGCTCGTGAGGGAACTCCGGGAGCCCGCGGCATCCGCTCGTCCTCAGACGGGTGCAGCGGCTCAGAAGCCTGCGGGCGGCGCGCCCGTCAGACCCGCCCCTCGGGCGACTGCGCCTCAGGCGGCTCAGGCGCCTCAGACGCCGGCGGAACCCGTTCAGACCGCGCACATGGGAATGCCCGAGGCGCTTGCGGAACAGATCCGCGCGGCCGGCTGGGAAGAACTCAGAACGCTCGCCAATGCCTGCAGGCTCTGCTCCATGGCGTCGAGCCGTCAGCACGTGGTCTTTTCCGACGGCGATCCGGGTCCCGGTCTCGTCATTGTGGGCGAAGCTCCGGGAGCGGAGGAAGACCTTCAGGGCATACCCTTTGTTGGAAAGTCCGGGCAGCTTCTCACCTCGATGCTCGAGTCCCTAAATATCGTGCGCAAAAAGGACGTCGTCATTCTCAATGTCCTCAAGTGCCGCCCGCCCATGAACCGCAATCCCGAACCCGAGGAAATCACCTGCTGCGGGCATTATCTCGAGCGCCAGCTCGAGATTCTTGCGCCGAAGGTGCTCCTTCTTGCCGGCCGCTTTGCAGTCGGATCGCTTCTGAAGCTCGAGGGGAATTTCTCGATCGGGCGGCAGCGCGGACGCGTTCATCAGGTGACGATCGGAGGGAAAACCGTACCGGCAATCGTCACGTATCACCCGTCCTATCTGCTCCGCTCGCCCCTTGAAAAAGCAAAGTCCTGGGATGATCTGCTCCTTCTCAAGGGCGCCATGCGGGATGCCGGCATACTGCCTCCCGAAAAGGAAAAGCGCTGGAACTAAGCCTCCGGCGGCCGGGCGCAGGGAGCTCGGTGCGGGCATTTTGGTGCAGGATTCTTGAGATATCCTCGCCCGTACGGACTAGGCTTCATGAACATGATTGCGGGGCGTCTTCGCTTTTAGGTGCTCCTACAATGTACAATGTTTACCTTTTAAATTAAAGGATTTATCGGGATCCGAGAGCTCTCCGTGAAGCGCTCCCGGATTCTGCGGTCCTGAGCGAGAGATGTCTGATATTCAAAATAGGGCGGCCGGCCCGGCAGAAAGGAATCCTGTCGAAAGCGCTCCTCAAGCGCAATACGATGAAGCGCTCCGGGCCTGCTCGCGCGAAGCGGCGGCGACCCTCGCGGCAGCCGTCGCCGTGACGGTCTTTTTCTGGGGGACGCTTTATCTCTCAGCCTCAAGCAAGGCGCTTTTCTGGGGCTTCCCGCTCTGGTTCATGATTGCCGTGCCCGGGGGCTACCTCTTTTCCATCGTCGCGGTGGTCTGGATCGTGAGGCGTTATTTCCGGGATATTCCGCTCGACATCACGCCTGATGACGCGGGGGAAGTCAAAGCGAACGAAGGAGCGAAATGATGACGGACACCATGCTCATCTTCATTCCTCTGATCCTTTTCTTCCTCGTTCTCGTCTTCACGATGCTCTGGACGGAGCGTACGCGCAGTCGCAGGTTTGAGGCGGGACGCGCCTTCAGCGGGGAATTTTTTCTGGGAAGCCGTTCTCTCTCGGGATTCGTGCTGGCAATGACCCTTATTGCCACATACGGCTCCGTCTCTTCCTTCGTCTCCGGTCCGGGCATCGCCTGGAAGCTCGGCCTCGGCTGGGTGGTCTTCGCCGCCCCGCAGATCATTGCGGGCTTCTTCATCCTCGGCCTTTTCGGGAAGAAGATGGCGATCGTCTCGCGCGCCTGCGGCGCGATTACGGTGACGGGGCTCATCGACAAGCGCTTCAGAAGCCCGGCACTCTCCGTCATCCTCTCGATTGCGCTCCTCGTCTTCTTCACCGCCATGATGACGGGACAGTTCATCGGTGGCGCGGCCATCTTTTCCGAAGCGGCCGGCATTACGCCTGAAGCGGGGCTCTTTCTCTTCGGCGCGCTCACGGTTTTCTACACCGCCTTCGGCGGCTTCCGGGCGGTTGCCTGGACCGACACGGTCTGCGCAATTCTGATGTTGGTCGGCATGGTGATGCTCGGGAGCTCCGTCATTCACGAGGCCGGAGGCCTTGAGCTCGCAATGGAGCGCGTAGCTGCGGCGGGCTTGAGCGACCCCGCCGCCGGCGCGGCAGCGAGCACGATGCTTACTCCCAATGCGGGCGGGGCGCTGCCGTGGTCGCTTCTCTTTTCGGCCTGGGTGCTCGTCGGCTTCGGCACGGCGGGGCTCCCGCAGTCGGCGGTCCGCTGCATGAGCTACCGGACCTCGGGCGACCTTCACCGCGCGATGATCGTGAGCACGATCGTCTGCGGCGCCCTGATGGTGGGCGTAACCACGATCGGCGTTCTCGCGCGCGGCGTTCCCGGGCTTGAATTGGGCGGCGCCTCAACGGATCATCTGATTCCGCGCCTCATTGCGCAGCACATGACCCCGCTTGAAGCGGGCGTCACGCTGATCGGGCCGCTCGCCGCCACCATGTCGACGGTGAGCTCGCTCCTCATTGCCGCGTCGGCGGCCGTGGTGAAGGATCTCCTCATCGCCATGCGGCCGGAATTTGAAGAGAAATCCCGGGCGCTTCTTCTTTTCTCGCGCGGCACGACGCTCGTCCTCGGCATCGCGGCCATGCTCTTTGCGCTCCACCCCATTGATCTTGTGGCCTGGATCAACATGGGCGCTTTCGGAGGGCTCGAGCTCGCCTTCCTCCTTCCGCTCGCGGGCGGTCTCTACTGGAGGCGCGCAACGGCCGCAGGATGCCTCATTTCGATCGTCGCGGGCTTTGCCGTCTACGCCTGGGCGCTTCTCATGAAGCCCGACCTCGGTGGATTTCATGCGATCGTTCCCGCCTTTGCCGTTGAAGTGCTCGTCTTTGTCGCCGTGAGCCTCGTGACGCGCGACAAGTCGAATCCCGACCTCCGCTATTTCTTCCCGCAGCGTTGAGGAAGATCCGGGCTCTCCGGGATCCTCCATAAGGAAAGAGGCGCATTCCGTCATGGTGATGCGCTTCTTTCCATTGGTCCTTCCGAATTTCTCAGGAGAGCCGGGCTGCCGCCTTCATCTCCTTCACGAATGCGCGAAGGGAAGCGAGCATTTTTCCCTTATCCCCGAGGTTTTCCGCAATGATCTTCGTGACGGCTGACCCCGCAATGGCGCCGTCGGCGCCCGATTTGACCGCGGCCGCGACATGTTCCGGCCGGGAAATGCCGAAGCCGAGAAGAAGAGGCGCGGAGTGCGCAGCACGGAGCGCTTCGACCTCATCGAGCTGCGGCATCTCGGCCGCGCGGTCCGTGCCGGTAATGCCGGTGCGGGAGAGGAGATAGACGTAGCCTTTGGAGCGTTCGGCAACCTTCCTGAGGAGCTCAGGCGACGCCTTCGGAGGGGCAATCGCAACGAGGGAGACGCCGGCGGCCGCGGCGGCCTCATCCCATTCGGGCTCGCGCTCGCGCATCGAGATGGGTACGTCCGGAATCAGCACGGCGTCGGCTCCGGCGGCATGAACGGCCCTGAAGAAGTTGTCGATCCCAGGGGCCGTCACGAGATTCACGTAAAGCATGAGGCTGATGGGGAGCTCCGGGTGCGCCCCGCGGACGCTCTTCACGATCGCAAGGCACTTTTCCGTGGTGGATCCGGCTTCAAGCGCCCGTCCGGCGGAAGCTTCGATCACGGGACCGTCCGCACAGGGATCGGAAAAGGGAATGCCGAGTTCGAGCGCATCGGCGCCGCCCTCAATCAGCGCTTCAATAACCTCGCGCGAGGTTTCGGGATCCGGGTCGCAGAGGTTCACGAAGGGAACGAAGGCGCCTTCGCGGCGGGCGCGAAGCCTTTCAAAGAGTTTCTGAAAACGATTGGGCTCAGTCATTTTGGGTGTATCCGGCAGCAGTTGAGATTTAGGTTTCTTTGGAGAGGCGCCTTATTTGAGAAGCGCTTCGGCGGCATCGGGCGAAAGCTTTCCGTTCGCAAAGAGCCCTTCCTCCTCGAGCCGGGCGCTCACCTGGAAGATGTCCTTGTCGCCGCGTCCGGAGAGATTCACGATGAGCTTCTGCTCCTTCCCGGGATTTTCGCGGGCGAGCTTCAGTGCATAGGCAAGCGCATGGGCGCTTTCCAACGCCGGGATGATGCCTTCGCGGCGCGAGAGCTCAATAAAGGCCGAGAGGGCTTCGCGGTCGGTGGCGCTCACGTACTTTGCGCGCCCCGTTTCCATGAGGTAGGCGTGTTCGGGGCCTACCGACGGGAAGTCGAGGCCGGCCGAGATGGAGAAGGATTCCTCGATCTGCCCTTCAGGCGTCTGCATGTTGTAGGAGCGGGCGCCGAAGAAGATGCCGGGCGTTCCCTTTTCAAGCGTCGCGCCGTGAAAGGCCGTCTCAAGGCCCTTGCCCGCGGGTTCGACGCCGAAGAGCTTCACGTCCCTGAAGGGCACGAAGTCCGTAAAGATGCCGATCGCGTTCGAGCCGCCTCCGACGCAGGCAATGACGGCGTCGGGCAGCCCGCCCTCGAATTCCGCGAACTGTCTGCAGGCCTCCTCGCCGATCACCTTCTGGAATTCGCGCACGATGGTGGGGAAGGGATGCGGACCCGCAGCGGTGCCGAGCATGTAGTGCGTGTCATGGAAGCTCCCGGCCCAGTCGCGAAGCGCCGCGTTGCAGGCTTCCTTCAGGGTGCCGCGGCCGGCCGTCACAGGCACGACCTCTGCGCCCATGAGCTCCATGCGAAAGACATTGGGCTTCTGGCGCTCGACGTCCTTCGCGCCCATGTAGACGCGGCACTTGAAGCCGAGGAGTGCGCAGGCGAGCGCCGTGGCGACGCCGTGCTGGCCCGCGCCCGTTTCCGCAATGATGCGGGTCTTGCCCATCCGGCGGGCGAGGAGCGCCTGGCCGAGCACCTGGTTGGTCTTGTGAGCGCCCCCGTGCATGAGGTCCTCGCGCTTGAGGTAGATCGTCGTCTTTGTTCCCTGCGTGAGGTTGCGGCAGCGCGTAAGCGGCGTCGGGCGGCCGCCGTAGTTGACGAGGAGATCAGCGAGCTCGCGCTGAAAGGCGGGATCCTTCTGAGCTTCAATGAAGGCGTCCTCGAGCTGATCCAGGGCCGGAATCAGAACTTCCGGAACGAACTGACCGCCGAAACGGCCGAAATAGGGGTTGAGCTTCATGGCGAAATCCGTTTGAGAAAAGTTTGCGTAGTAAGTTCTGTTTTTTTTAGCTGCGGATGCCCCGGATGGCGCCGAAGGCGTCGCGAAGCTTCCCGTTGGACTTGATGCCGGGCGCGTCCTCGACGCCGGAATTGAAGTCGAGGCCGAAGAAGTTCTCTCCGAAGGCGTGGGCAGCCTGAGCTGCGTTGGCTTCGGAGAGCCCTCCCGCAATGACGATCCGGGGAATGTCCCGGAAACTGGCGAGGAGCGAAAAATCAAAGGATCTTCCGGTGCCGCCGGTCTGACCGGCAGAAGCGCTGTCGAGCACCGCCCGGTCGATGGTCTGTTCCTTAATCAATTGCCCGATGCGGCGCGCGAGCGAGTCGAGTTGGTCCCGAGAGAGCCCTTCGGGGCTCACGGCAGGAGCGAGCCGGAGCGCCGGGAAGGCTGCATGAAGCGCTCTCAATGCGTCGTCGGAAAGAGCGCCGTGAATCTGCAGGACTTCGGGTTCGAGGGCAGCCGCAATGGCGGAGACCTCGCCCGACTGAGCCGCATCGATGACGGCGGCGATTTCGGCGGAAAGTCCGAGCTCCCGGGCGCTCCGGCGGATCTCCTTCACGAGCCTCCCGGCTTGATCCAGCGTCACCGCGCGCCTTGATCTCGGAGTGAGAATGATGCCGATCGAGGAGGCGCCGGCCTTCAGAGCGTTCAGGGCGTCTTCGGCGCGCGTGATGCCGCAGCACTTTGAGTGACCGTAGAGAAGTTCGCGGACGCCCGTCGAGAGGTCGCCTGCAAGCGAAAGCGCCGACCCGCAGAGAAAGGCGTTGATGGCAGGCGACTCGGCGCGCGCTTTCAGAATGTCGGCGGCATTCCGGTAGCCCGATTCCGCAACGATGACGGGGCTCCCCGGGATCTCTTCGGCAATGGCCGGGGCCCTCCCGAGGTCGACCTCGAGCGTGCGTAGATTGCGGTTGTTGATGCCGATCACGCGGGCGCCGAACTCAGCGGCATGCCGGGCTTCTTCCGGGGTGGAGGCTTCCGTGAGAATTTCGAGCCCGAGCGAGTGAGCGTAGTCCGCGAGCAGCCGGTAGCCCTCGTCCGAGAGGACGGAGAGCATGAGGAGAACGGCATCGGCTCCCGAACGGAAGGCGGCGAGGATCTGCTCCCGGCTCACGATGAAGTCCTTCGCAAGAAGCGGCTTGTCCGTGAGAAGCCGGAGCGCGGCGAGGCGCTCGAAGGAGCCTCCGAAGAACCGGGGCTCCGTGAGGACGGAAACCGCATCGGCATAGCGTCCGTACACATTCGCGTAATCGTTGAGGTCCACGGTCCCGCGCATGAGGCCTTTCGAGGGAGACGCGGCCTTCACTTCGAGCATCATGCGGCTTCCCTCCCGGCGAAGCGCTGCCTCGAAGCACCCGGTGCGCGGCGTTTGGAGGCCCGCTTTCTGAAAGAGCGCCCCGCGCTCGTTCCGGGCTCTGGCTTCTTCGTCAGCCGAGGCGTGAGGGAGCGCATGCGCCCGTTCAGAGGCCGCCGAAACGATGGGCGCAAGAACGGTACCGTCGATTTTTGCGGGGGCGATGAACGGGTTTCTGCGGGCCGCTTCAGCGACGCGACCCGGCAGTGGACGGGAAAAGCGCGCTTCAGTCATCATGCGGCCTTTCGGGCGGAAGCTTCGCCGAGGGCCTTTCGATGGGCTTCGGCAAAAGCCTGGTGGGCTTCGAGGGTTTTCAGGCCGCAGCCGAGCGCGATCCCGTGGCGGGCCATGGCGAGCGCTTCAGGGAGCGTCTTCGCGCGGTGGCCGAGAAGAAGCAGGAGCGAGAGGTTCGCGGCGATGAAGTCCTTCTGCGCTTTGGTGCCGCGGCCAGAGAGGAGCGCGAGCGTGATTTCGGCGTTGTCGGCCGGATCACCGCCCTGAAGGTCTTCGAGCGCATGGGGCTCCACAATGCCGAAATCCTGGGGCGTGAAGCGGCGGCGGATGAGTTCGCCCGATTCCGTGAGTTCGACCGCATCCGTATCGGCGTGGACCGCGACTTCATCGAGGCCGCCCCCGTGAACCACGAAGGCGCGCTTCATGCCGAGCTCGCGAAGCGTCGCGGCGACCGTCTCAAGAAGCGCAGGATCGTAAACGCCGATCAGGGCGTAGTCGGGGCGGGCCGGATTCGTGAGGGGCCCGAGGATGTTGAAAATCGTGCGGGTGCGAAGGCTCGCGCGCACGGGGCCCGCAAAGCGCATGGCCGGGTGGTAGAGCTGCGCAAAGCAGAAGCAGAAGCCCGTGCGGGCAAGGAGTTCGCTGCTTTCGTCCGGGGTCGGGCGGATGTCGACCCCAAGCGCATTCAGAAGGTCGGAAGCGCCGCTCTTTGACGACACGCCGCGGTTGCCGTGCTTCGCGATGTGCAGACCCATGCCGGCCGCAATGAGCGCGGTCGTTGTGGAGACGTTGATGGTCTGAGCGCCGTCGCCGCCGGTGCCGACGATTTCTCCGATCTCGAAGCCGCGGGGACGCGGGAAGCGCGTGGCGGCATTCACCATGGCGTTGGCGGCGCCCTCGATTTCCTCGGGCGTTTCGCCTTTCATCTTGAGGGCGGTGAGGCAGGCGGCGAGCTGCGCGGCATCGAGCTTGCCCTCGAAAATCTGAGCAAAGAGCGCGCGGGCATCCTCACGGGAAAGATTATGGCGGGCGGCGAGGGTTTCAAAATAGGACTGCATGACGGACTCCGAAAGAGATGAAAAAGCAGAAAAAAGGGAGAAAATCGGGGATTAGGGCGAAGGCGGGGCTAACTGCCCATCGGCCATCGGAAACCGGTTTTCGCTTGATGCTTCTGCATGGAGATTCCTTCGGAAGGGATTGGGATTTCGGTCTGCCGCGGAATCTGTCTTTTGGGAGCCCAGGTATGAAAAAAGCCCGCCGGAAGGAGTTCCGCGGGCTTTTTCTCTGAAATGCTTGCTCGAACTTTCAGTTCATGCGCGCACGTGGGGAGAGCACCCGCTCTTTCGAGAGGCGCCACCACCAGTAACCCGTGAAGACGGGAAGCGTGTGCGTGAAGGTGTTCTGCATTTCAGCTGCCAAGGTGAGGATGTTTTCTCTATCGCTCCTCGTTCCTGAACGACGGAGCGTGAAAACATGATTGCTGATGAAGAAAGGTTTCGTCAATAGGGAAAATGAGTTAGACGGGAACGATCGGCTCGAAGTCTTCCCTTTCGGCGTTCCAGATGTTCATGGTCTTCGCCTTCATGTCGTAGTAGAGCGCATGAAGCGAGAGCGCGCCCGATTCCACTTTTTCGCGCAGCCACGCGTAGGAGAGGAGATTCTCGAGCGAAAGAAGCACCGCGCCTTCTTCCGTGCGGCGAGCGAGAAGCTCCGTTTCGCCCGAGGGCTCCTCGCGGCGGATTTCCTCGGCTACCGGATGAGCGAGCATCACCCAGCGCGAGATCCATTTTTCATCGGCGATTTTGTGGGGAAAAAGCGCCCCCTGAATGCCGCCGCAATTGGAGTGCCCCATGACGATGATGTGGTCGACGTCAAGGTGCTTCACGCCGTATTCAACCGCTGCGAGGACGGCATCGGGGTCTCCTGCATCCTGAGCGCCCGGTACGAGCGCCGCAATGCTTCGCACGACGAAAAGGTCGCCCGGGCGGCAGCCCATCAGAATTGCCGGGTCTGCTCTTGAGTCGCAGCAGGCGATGACGAGCGTTTTCGGGTTCTGTCCGTGCGCAAGACGGTCGAAGAACTCGTGTTCCTTGAGAAGATAGGATTCCTTGAAGTTGTGAAAGCCTTCGATTAATTCGTGAAAGTTGACGGACATGACGGCGTTCCTTGGTCCTCTCGGGCGTTTTCTGCTGCGTCCGGAATGATGGGAGAGGAATTATGGCGCCGCCGGAAGGCTTCAGGGCTTCCCGGGAAGCACGATGTCCGGAAGATGAAAGAGGCCGTCCTTCTGAACTTCCTCTTCCGGCTCGAGCCCTTCGAAGAGATCCGGAGCATCCTCCTGGGGATGGAACTTCCCTTCCCTGTAAAGGCGCGCCCAGTCGCGCACCGTATACGCCGGGACGCCCAGCAGGCTTGCGGTGCGCTTGTAGCCGCAGCCTTCGCGAAAGAGCTCAAGCGCCTGCTGCTTGATGTTGGGAAGATACGACGTCCGCTCATGCGGGAGTTCCTGCGGAACGTAGTCGGGCCAGGCCTCGTACTTGGGCTTTTCGGGCTGAGCGGGTTCCGGGGCAATTTCCGGGAAGAGGCCCGCCTCGAATTCGTCCCTCTGTTCCAGAGGACGATCGTCGGGAGAGGTCGGGCGATGAAGCTTGACTCTGGGCATGGCAAAGACCTCGAAGGAAGCGGATCAGAGACGGGAAGTCTCCCGGATCTCACCGCTCGAGAATTCTGACGTCGGAAATCTGGCTGAAGCGCCAGACGACGAAGCTCTTGGTCCTCAGGTCGTACCCGGCAATCGTCTCCTCGTCGGGCGAGATTTCCGCCACCTTGAGGGCGCACGGGCCGTTCGACGTCGTCATGCTGACGATCGTGCCCGGTTCGTCCCAGGCTTCAACGGAGGGGTGAAAGCGCATGGCTTCAAGGATGTCTTCAACGAGATCCGGGGTCATGTATTTGTTTTTCCTTTTTTTTGTGTGGTATTTCTTCGCCGCGTTCTGCCGGCGCTTTTCAATCGGTCGGAAGCGTCCGGCAGGTGAGAGTATGGCTGGAAAATCGCGAATTGGCGAATGTCGTCAGGAAAGAGACGGGAGCGGGAAGGCTTCTGCAAAGTCGAGCACGATGCGGCGGAGATCCTCCGGGAGCAGCGCGAGCGCCTTTTCGCGGATCGCCTGCGGGATTGGATAGCGGCCCGCAGCAATCGAACCCGCAATGGCGGCAATTGTGTCGCAGTCGCCTCCGAGCGCAACCGCCCGGCGGATGGTCTCCTCGTAGCTTCGGCTCTGAAGCGCGATTTCAAGCGCAAGCGGCACGGTGCCACGGCAGGAAAGATCCGTCGGGATGGGCGGCGTGAGGCTCTCGAGTTTCGGTAGAGGACCGAGGCTGCCGAAGCGCTTCTCCCATTCGCTTCGAATGTCGTTTTCGGCCTGATTCGCCCGGAAGGCGTTGATCGCCCAAACGGTAGCGGCCGCACCCATGAGACCTTCCGGGTGTCCGTGGGTTGGGAGCGTTGCTATGCGGGCGAGCTCAAGCGCTTCCGCGGGCGTCCGCGCCGCCCAGGCGCAGGGAGAAATCCGCATGGCGGCGCCGTTTCCGAAGCTCATGGGAGCGGGCGCGTCGTCGCTGAGCACCCAGCGCATGAAGCGCGCGCCGTAGCCGGCGCTTCCATGGTCGCCCGCAACCTTTCTGAGCGTCGGCGCAATAAGACTTTGGAAGCGCTCATGGTCAACCGAGCCATCGGGCGTGCGGGCATCGAGAAGCGCCTTTGCTACGGCGCAGGTGAGAACGGTGTCGTCCGTCGGGAATGCGCCCGGCGGAAAAATGACGAGCGCTTCGGGAGAGCCGCGGAAGTTTGCAAATTCGTAGCGGGATCCGAGGATATCGCCGGCAATAGCGCCGATTAGCGGCATGAGGAAGTTCTCCGGATAAGGAACGGGAGGAATGGGTGACTACTCCCCGTCCAATCCTGCGGATTGGGCGAGGCTTCTCGCTTCCTCGGTCACAACCCGGATGTCTCCGGGATTTACACGACCTCAGCGAGCATTAGGAGAGGACATTTCTCTCCGCAGGACGGGTAGCCCCTCCGCCCTCAATTTTCTAATGCCTTCTGCCCGAATGTTGGCTGCAGCGTTGACGTCGCGGTCATGGTGAGCGCCGCAGTACGGGCAAGTCCATTCGCGCGTCGCCAGATCAAGCTTCTCAAGCTTGAAGCCGCTGCAGGAGCACGTCTTTGAAGAGGGATAGAAAGTATCGATCTGCATGAAGTACTTTCCTTCCCGCTTCATTTTGTAGGCAATCATTCGTAAGAGCTCGCCCCAGGCGGCATCAGCTATTGACTCCGCCAGGCAGTGGTTCTTCAGCATGTTGATGATTCTCAAACTCTCCGCAGCCAGCGCTTGGCTTTCGTTCACGAGTCGCGAAGAGACCTTGTGAAGGTTGTCGTTGCGGGCATTAGCCACGCGCTTATGCGCGCGTGCGAGCCTGCGGCGCGCCTTCTCGCGCCGGCGGCTGCCCTTCTTTGTTCTTGAAAACTGCCGGCTTCTGCGGCGAAGCGCCTTGCGGGCGCGCTTCAGATGCCTCGGGTTGGGTTCCTTACGGCCGTTCGATACCGTAAGAAGATCCTTGATGCCGACATCAATGCCGATGACCTGATCCTCATAGATCTCCTTCAGAGGTTCCTTTTCAGCAAGACCATCCTCCCAGAGCACGGCGGCGTAATAGTCGCCGGCGGCATCGGCTTCAAGCGTGATGCTCTTCACCTTGCCGACCACCTCACGGTGGATCCGGGCCTTGATCGGCTCCATCTTCGGCACCCGCACGTAGTTGGGCCCGACGGAGACGTTGGTGCAGTGATAGCTCGACTGCGGACCTCTGCGGGACTTGTAGTGCGGATAGCCCGCTCTTCTCTCAAAGAAAGCACGGAAGGCCTTGTTGAGATTCCGCACCGTTTCCTGAAGCGCCATTGAATCGTATTCCCTGAGCCATGCGTATTTCTTCGACTTCTTGGCTCTGGCGATGAGCGGCTTGATCTCGTGGATGAGGTTGAGCGATACGCCCCTCGTGCGGTAGTAATGCTTTTTCAGAAAGAGTGCCATGTTCCAGCACTTGCGGACAGCACCCCACTGTGCCCAGAGGAAGGCCTCCTGAGCGGCAGTCGGATAGATGCGGAATTTCGCCGCACGGAGCATGTGGGAGTTAATAAGATTTATTAGTGGATCATAAAATGATCTTATATCAATAGTTAATGCGGAGTCAACGTTGAATTCAATGTTCCATTACTTCAAAATTTAGCGTCACGGCGAAACGAAACTGCATGTGCATTTCACGACGAAATACCGGCGCAAAGTGATGACGCCGAAGGTGCTGGAAAGCGTGCTTGTCTCACTCGGAATTACGGCCGAAGATTTAGGCTGCAGCCAACGGGAGGCGGATCACATACACCTGCTCGTGAGCTACCCTCCGAAGGTGAGCATCAGCGAGATGGTGAGCCGCTTTAAAACGCGTTCGTCTCGGAAGATTCGCGAAGAGTATCCAGGGATTCTTGAAGTCGGCAAAACAGGGCTATTTTGGTCGCGCAGCTACTTCGCTTGTTCAGTAGGCGGAGCTTCCCAGGAAATTCTTAAAAAGTACATTGAGAATCAGACAACCGATTAGCCGCCATTCCTCCCCGCCCCTTCCGGGGCGAGGGCTCCTGGCGGATTTTGCTGAAAGCCATTCTGATGCGGCGGGCGGCAGAAAACGACTTAAGGGAGAGAAGAAAAAGAAAAACCGGCCGTACGCGGAAATGCGGTACGGCCGGCTTCTATCCTCCATCTCCGGCCTCCTCATTGAGGAGGCCGTGAGGGTCGCTGCGACAAATTAATACTTGTCGAAGTACTTCTGGACTTCCTTCCAGTCGCCGGTCTTCGTGAGGCTCAGCTGCAGGAGCACGCGGGCCTTCTGGGGATTCAGCGACTGAGCGGCAACCCAGTGCATCTTCTGGTCGTCGACCTCGGCGTCCTTCGTGGCGGAGCCGGTCGGAACGCGGGAGGCGCGGACCACAACGATGCCGTCCTTGGCGGCCTGTTCGAGCACGGGCCAGATGTCCTTATGGACGTTGCCGTTGCCGACGCCAGCGGAGACGATGCCCTTATAGCCTGCCTTCACGAGCGCTTCGGCCTGATACTTCTCAACGCCGGCATGGTTGTAGACGATGCCGACCTTGGGGAGCGAATCAAGCTTCGTCACGTCGAACGGAGCCGGAAGCTGGGCGCGCAGGCCCACGGCTTCGTAGGTGACCTTGTCGTTGAAGATCCAGCCCACCTTGCCGAAGTTCATGGCCTGGAAGGTTTCGGGCTGCGTGGTGTTCGACTTATAGACGTCGCGGGCGCCGATGACGACGTTGTCCATCGCAACGACGACGCCCTGTTCGGCCGTCTTCGGCTCGGCAGCCGTGATCACAGCCTGATAGAGGTTCCTCGGGCCGTCAGCGGAGAGACCGGTCGACGGAAGCATGGCGCCCACGAGCACGACCGGCTTCTTGCAGCGGTTGGTGAGCTGCAGGAAATAGGCGGTCTCTTCCATCGTGTCGGTGCCGTGCGTGATGACGAAGCCGTCATACTTGCCGCAGTCAGAGGCGAGGGTCTTGGCGAGTTTGAGCCAGACTTCATCGGACATGTCCTGCGAGCCGATCTGCGCAACCTGCACCGGGGTCACATTGGCGACCTTGGCGAGCTGGGGAACAGCCGCCACGAGGTGGTTGACCGACACCTGACCGGCCTTGTAGGCCGAACCCGTGGCCGACTGGCCGGCGCCGGCGATCGTGCCGCCCGTGGCGAGCACGGCGATGTTCGGCAGAGCAAGCGCGGCGGAGGAAGCGGCAGCGAGCGTCAGGGCGAGCAACGAATGCTTAAAGTTCATGTGACAACACTCCTTTTTTGCGTTTAGCGGGTGGTATAGGCTCTGCAAGCCTCTTGATCGGGCTCAGTAGCCTGTCTGGTCTGCTTGAAGGCCTGTGCGGCAGGAAGACATTTCGTATGCCGGAGGGCTCTCCTGCAGATGGCTTCAGTGTATTCATGTGGGACCTGGCTGGAGGGTTTTATGTGCTCTTCTTGATTCAGATTTACCTTTCAGCTTGAGTTAAGGTTTCTACCGATGCGAAGGCATCCGTGCCTGTGGTTGCTGTCCAGTGGTTTATTTTCGAGGCACTCCCGCCGATGTCATCCTTCCGCAAAAATCGCCCCGTAGAATGAAGCGTTCTTCAATTTGAGAAATTTGCGAACAGCATGCAGGAAGAAGCGCTCTACTTTCATCCGGCGCGGGACGAAAACGGCGACCCGGTCCCCGTTTTTTCGCCGACTTCGGGTTCGGCCCCCGGGACGTGGCTCAACCCCGATGAGGCCGCCACGTGGTCCGTCACGCACCCGGGCATCCTCCCGGAGCGTCTCAACGGCATTCCCTTCACGCATGAGGAAATGGGCGAGGACGACTGGCGCGCGCTCATGAAGCGCTGCCGGAAATTTCCGGAGCCGCCCGAACCCGAGAGTCCCAAGCGCCGCACGAGCGGCCTCGTGATCATTGAGCCCGATCAACGCATCTGGCTCGCGCACCCGACCAATCAGTTCGGAGACGTCGAGGCCACCTTCCCGAAGGGGCGGCTCGAACCCGGGCTCTCCCTCGTCGTCAATGCCGTGAAGGAAGGCTGGGAGGAGAGCGGCATCGTGGCCGAGCCCCTCTCCTACCTCTGCGACATTGAGAGGACGAAGACGATCACGCGCTACTACCTCGCGAGGCGCGCTGCCGGGTCGCCGAAGGACGCGGGCTGGGAAAGCCAGGCCGTGAGCCTCGTCCCTCCGCACGAACTCCTTCACTTCCTCAACCGTCCGAACGACCGGAAGGTTCTGCCCTTTATCGCGCTCGCACTGAGGAGCCGCTCCGGACTTTCTCCCGCGGCGCAATGATCGCCGGCAAGCATCTGAATTTTTCGTGAATTCCGACCAATTGTCGACAAAAAACAGCCTATTACGCAAAGGAAATAAGGTGTTTTCCTTATACTCTTTGCGCACCTCCAAAAAAGCAATCCGAAGCGCGGTTTCAGCCTCAAAATCACGCGCTCAGCGCCGATAATGATGAACGGCCCGATATTTCCCCGGGCGTTACGAAAAGAATTTCTAACGGGTTTCTAGTCATGTCTCAAACGATTCTTCAAAGCGTTCCGGTTGGCGAGAAGGTGGGCATTGCCTTCTCGGGCGGTCTTGATACGAGCTGCGCTCTGCGCTGGATGAAGACCAAGGGTGCGCTTCCCTATGCCTATACGGCGAACCTCGCTCAGCCGGATGAAACGGACTATGAGGCCATTCCCCGCCGCGCCATGGAGTACGGCGCCGAGAAGGCCCGTCTCGTCGACTGCCGCGCTCAGCTCGTGAATGAAGGCATCGCCGCGATTCAGTCGGGCGCCTTCCACATTTCCACGGGCGGCCAGCTCTACTTCAACACCACGCCGCTCGGCCGCGCGGTCACGGGCACGATGCTCGTCGCCGCCATGCGCGAGGACGGCGTCAACATCTGGGGCGACGGCTCGACCTACAAGGGCAACGACATCGAGCGCTTCTACCGCTACGGCCTCCTTGCCAATCCGAATCTCAAGATCTACAAGCCCTGGCTTGACGTCACCTTCATCCGCGAACTCGGCGGCCGCGCTGAAATGTCCGCGTTCCTGCAGAAGGAAGGCTTCAGCTACCGCATGTCTGCCGAGAAGGCCTACTCGACCGACTCCAACATGCTCGGCGCCACGCACGAGGCGAAGGATCTCGAGCACCTCAATTCGAGCATGAAGATCGTCGAGCCGATCATGGGCGTTCCCTTCTGGCGCGAAGACTGCAAGATCGAGCCCGAAGTCGTGAAGGTTGCCTTCAAGGACGGCGTCCCGGTCGAAATCAACGGTCAGAAGTTCTCCGACCCGGTCGCGCTCATGATGGAAGCGAACCGCATCGGCGGCCGTCATGGTCTCGGCATGTCCGACCAGATCGAAAACCGCATCATTGAAGCGAAGAGCCGCGGCATCTACGAAGCCCCGGGCATGGCGCTTCTCTTCATCTGCTACGAACGCCTCGTCACCGGCATCCACAATGAGGACACGATCGAGCAGTACCGCACGAACGGCATCCGCCTCGGCCGCTACCTCTACCAGGGCCGCTGGTTCGACAGCCAGGCGATCATGCTGCGCGAAACCGCCATGCGCTGGGTGGCTTCGGCCATCACGGGCGAAGTGACGCTCGAACTCCGCCGCGGCAACGACTACACGATCCTCAACACCGTGAGCCCGAACCTCACCTACGAACCCTCGCGCCTCACGATGGAAAAGGGCGACTCGATGTTCACGGCCGAAGACCGCATCGGCCAGCTCACGATGCGCAACCTCGACATCGTCGACACCCGCGCGAAGCTCGGCATCTACTCGAAGGAAGGCCTCCTTTCGGGCAGCGACATGACGCCGCTCCTCGGCGGCAACAAGTAAGGCGATTCGCCACCGGAAGCGCTCGCCCGGATTTCAGGGAGAGAGCGCTTCTGAGAATCGTTCTTCTTTAAGAGAAACAAAGGGTTACATCATTCTGATGCAGCCCTTTTTTCTTGCCGGTAGAATCGAGACCTTGAAAGACCGCTTTGAAGCGAGAGGGGAAAAGCCCCGAACGCCTCAAAGCGGTTTTGCTCTATCGGGCGCAGATTTTTGGATTCATTCTCATTTTCGAGGCCCTTTGCTGCTTCTTTTTTCGCAGGAGTCATTTCAAAAATGACAGTCGAAAATCAAAAGGGCGCCCTTGCGGTCGCGCAGGTCCAGCCCCTCGAAAATCCCTCGGAATTCTTTACGCACGGCGAAGGCGACAGCCCCCGCACGCACGCTTCGGAAAAGACCCGCGGCTCCGTTCTCGGATTCGCCGTGCTCCTCACGCTCACCTTCTCCGCCGTTGAGCTGCTCGGCGGCTGGTTTGCGAACTCCCTCGCCCTGATCGGCGACGCCGGCCACATGCTCACCGACTCGATGAGCCTCTTCTTTGCGCTCATCGCCAACCGCATTGCGATGAAGGGCGCCGACAAGGTTCACAGCTTCGGCCACGGGCGCGTCGAGGTGATTGCCGCCTTCGTGAACGGCCTCATCATGCTCGGCGTCGTCCTCTGGCTTTTCCTTGAAGCCTTCGAGCGCATCCGCGAGCCGGCGGCCGTTTCGGGCTTCAACGTGATGGCGATTGCACTCACGGGCCTCATCATCAACGTGGGCGTTGCCTGGTCGCTCTCGCGCGACAGGAAGAACGTCAACACCCGTGCGGCGCTCCTTCACGTGATGGGGGACCTCATGGGGTCGGTCGCCGCCATTATTGCGGGCGCCGTAATCTGGCTTGGCGGTCCGGCGATCGTCGACCCGCTTCTTTCCATGTTCGTGGGTGCGCTCCTTCTGCACGCCACCTGGACGATTCTGCGCGACTCCATCCGGATTCTGCTCGACAGCACGCCTGAGAATACGGACTACGACGCCGTCGGCGAATACATCCGCTCAGTGAAGGATGTGGAGGAAGTGCACGATCTCCATGTCTGGACGATTTCCCCGGGGCACGATGCCGTGCAGTGCCATGTGCTCATTACCTCCTACGAGTGCTGGCCGAGGATCCTCCATGAGATCCGAGAGGGCATCAAGGGGCGCTTCGGCATTGATCACGTGACGGTGCAGCCCGAATGGGCCTGCATGACGCCCTGGTGGGTTTGCCCGAAGAACGCCTCATGCGAGGATTCGCAGACTAAAAAGTGTTCCTGCAGCAAGACCGCGTGACGGGGTTATTCCTAGTGGGCATCCGGGGAAGAGGCAAGTGAGGAGAGAGCATAATTTTCAGGTTCTACAAAGATTAAAGCTCCTCTCCTCATGCTCCGACAGATTCTCCTCACCCTTGCGCTTGCAGCGTCGGGACTCTTCCCTGCCGCTCTGAGCGCGGCTCCCGGAGATCTCTCCGTGCTTTCGTCGCCCACTTCGCAGCCGATGATTCTGGGCGAAAAGCACCGCTTTCATTCGGGGCTTCTCAATGAGGAACGCGAATACTGGCTGCGAATTCCGCCTTCCTATGCGCAGAGAACGCTTCCGCAGGAAGTCACGGTCTTCGTCGTGCTGGATGCGGAAAAATACTTCCCCTTCGCGGCAGCCTCAGCCGCCTGGCTTGAGGACCCGCGCGTCTCCGGGCTCGGTCCCTGCGTCGTGGTGGGGGTTGTGAGCGGGAATCCGCTCGAGGACTTCACGCCCACCCCGTCGAACGCCGATGAGGAGGGAAACGTCAATGAAAAAATGAAGCCCCGGGGCGGCGGCGCGGAGGGGTTCTACCACTTTCTCACGACGGAACTGCAGAACGCCATCGAACTCAACCTTCCGCAGCAGCTCAAGGTGAGGCGCCGCATCATCGCGGGCGAAGGCTTGGGTGGCCTCTTCGTTCTCCATGCGCTTCTGCACCACCCGGAGAGCTTTGACGGCTACGCGGTGCTCGACCCCGCCCTCTGGTGGGACAAGGGGGCGCTTCTGCGCCGGGCTCTGAAGGCCGGCGCCCGCACGGCGAAGGACCCGAAGCCCGCTTTCTACGGCACCTTCATCATGGATGACGGCACGCAGTTCGAGCGCACGAATGAAAGCGCATTCCGCAATGAGGCAGTGCCGCTTCTTCAAAAGCAGGGCATCCGCACGGAGATCGTCACCTACGCAGGCATCACGGACGAGAGCATTGCGCCCAAAGTCCTCTACGACGCCCTGAAGGCGCTCTATCCGGCTGAGAACCCGCCGGTCCCGGCTCCCTGAAGTCTTTAAGCGTTTCCGACGCTGTGCAATCTAGGTGCTTTTCCTTAGAATTAAGGCAAAGGCGCTTCATGAGGCGGCATCGGGCCTTTCCCATCACAGGAGCGGCATTCGCGGGTCGCGTTCGCGCTAAGCAAAATGTCCCGTTCGGTTTGCCTCTCCCGCTTATAATCCCGGATTCATCAGTTTCCGTCTTTCCTCTCGGTTGGAACCATGACCAAGTACGTATTTGTCACCGGCGGCGTTGTGTCCTCTCTCGGCAAGGGCATCGCCGCCGCTTCGCTTGCGGCAATCCTCGAATCCCGTGGCCTCAAGGTCACGATGATCAAGCTCGATCCCTACATCAATGTGGACCCGGGCACGATGTCTCCTTTCCAGCACGGCGAGGTGTTCGTGACGGAAGACGGCGCGGAGACCGACCTTGACCTCGGCCACTACGAGCGCTTCATCTCGACGAAGATGCATAAGCCCAACAACTTCACGTCGGGCCAGATCTACGAGAGCGTGCTGCGCAAGGAACGCCGCGGCGAGTATCTCGGCAAGACCGTTCAGGTGATTCCGCACATCACGAACGAAATTCAGGAATTCATTGCCCGCGGCGCGGCGTCCACCTGGGACGGCAAGCCCGATGTGTGCGTCGTCGAAATCGGCGGCACGGTGGGCGACATCGAGTCGCTCCCCTTCGTGGAAGCTGTCCGCCAGATGTCCTTCCGCGTCGGCCGCAACAACACCTGCTTCATTCACCTCACGCTCTGCCCGTGGATTGCGTCGGCCGGCGAACTGAAGACGAAGCCCACGCAGCACTCCGTGCAGAAGCTCCGCGAGGAAGGCGTCTACCCCGACATCCTCCTCTGCCGCGCCGAACGCATGGTTCCGGAAGGCGAGCGCGCGAAGATTTCGCTCTTTGCGAACGTTCCGATGGACTGCGTGATCAGCGTTGCTGACGCCTCGACCATCTACGAAGTGCCCCTCATGCTCCATGCGCAGCACCTCGATGAACTCGTCTGCAAGAAGCTCGGCCTTGAAACCAAGCCCGCCGACCTCTCCGCCTGGCAGAACATCGTCGAGCGCCTCAAGAACCCGAAGCACGAAGTGACGATCGGCATGGTGGGCAAGTACGTCGACTACGCCGACAGCTACAAGTCCCTCAACGAAGCGCTCATCCACGCCGGCATCCACACGGATACCCGCGTGAAGACCCGCCTCATCGACTCGACCAAGATCGAGGAAGAAGGCACCGACCTTCTGAAGGGCCTCGACGGCATCCTCGTTCCGGGCGGCTTCGGCAAGCGCGGCACGGAAGGCATGATCAAGGCGATTGAATACGCCCGCGTCAACAACATTCCCTTCCTCGGCATCTGCCTCGGCATGCAGTGCGCGGTGATTGAATTCGCCCGTCACGTCTGCGGCTTGGGCGGCGCCAATTCGACCGAGCTCGATCCCAACACGCCGCACCCCGTCGTTGCGCTTCTTACCGAATGGAAGGACCGCTCGGGCCAGGTGCAGCGCCGCGACGAGTCCTCGGACCTCGGCGGCACGATGCGCCTCGGCCGTCAGGAAGTTCCGGTTGCCGACGGCACCCTCGGCCACAAGATTTACGGCGACGTCGTTGCCGAACGCCATCGTCACCGCTACGAAGTGAACAACTCCTACGTTGCTCAGTTCGAGGAAAAGGGCATGGTGATCTCCGCCAAGACCCCGGGCGAACATCTCCCGGAAATGATGGAGCTCCCGAATCATCCCTTCTTCTTCGCCGTGCAGTTCCATCCGGAATTCACGTCGAATCCCCGCTTCGGCCATCCGCTCTTCAAGGCCTACATTGAAGCTGCGGTGAAGCATGCCGAAGAAGCGAAGGCCGGCAAGTAAAGGCCTCCCGCAATCAGTACTCTGAAGCGAAGGCGGCCTTTGTCCTCAAGGATGAAGCGCCGCCTTTCACTTCTTCCGGGCGCGAAGTCCCGGATCCCTTTTCTGGAGATTCATCTTGCAGCTCTGTGGTTTTGAGGTCGGCAACCGCCGTCCGTTCTTTCTGATTGCCGGCCCCTGCGTCATCGAGGGCGAACAGATGGCGATCGACATCGCCTGCCGGATGAAGGAAATCACCGGCAGCCTCGGCATCCCGTACATCTTCAAGGCAAGCTACGACAAGGCGAACCGCACGTCCGGGAAGAGCTACCGCGGCCTCGGCATGGAAAAGGGTCTTGAGATTCTGAAGAAGGTCCGCGAGGTCGCGGGCGTTCCCGTTCTCACGGACGTTCACACCGAAGCCGAGGTTCCGGCGGTTGCCGCCGCCGTGGACGTCCTTCAGACGCCCGCCTTCCTCTGCCGCCAGACCGACTTCATCGTCGCCTGCGCGCAGTCGGGAAAGCCCGTCAACATCAAGAAGGGCCAGTTCCTCGCTCCGGGCGACATGGTGAACGTGATCGAGAAGGCGCGCGCGGCTGCGGTCGATGCGGGGCTTGACCCCGACCGCTTCATGTGCTGCGAGAGGGGCGCGAGCTTCGGCTACGGGAACCTCGTTTCCGACATGAGGGGGCTCGCCATCATGCGCGCGACCCATGCTCCCGTCGTCATGGACGCCACGCACTCCGTGCAGCTTCCCGGCGGCAACGGCACTTCCTCGGGCGGTCAGCGCCAGTTTGTTCCGGTGCTTGCGCGCGCGGCCTGCGCGGTGGGCGTTGCGGGCTTCTTCATGGAAACGCACCCCAATCCCGCAAAGGCGCTTTCGGACGGCCCGAACCTCGTGCCGCTCGACCGCATGAAGGAGCTTCTTTCCGAACTCGTCGAGATAGACCGCATCGTGAAGGCGCGTCCCTATCTTGAAGAAAACTTCGCCTGATCTTTCCCCATTTTTCTTCTCCTGCGGGCAATCAATGCGTTGAGCTCCCCCGCAGGGCTTTTCTCTGAGAGGTAAATCAATGAGCGCCATTATCGATGTGATCGGCCGTGAGGTTCTTGACAGCCGCGGCAATCCGACGGTTGAAGCCGAAGTCTGGCTTGAAAGCGGCTGCATCGCCACCGCTGCCGTGCCTTCGGGCGCCTCGACGGGCGTTCGCGAAGCGATTGAGCTGCGCGACGGCGATCCTGCCCGCTATTCGGGCAAGGGCGTCACCAAGGCTGTGGGCAACGTTTCGGGCGAAATCGCCGATGCGGTGATCGGTCTTGAAGCTTCCGACCAGGAATTCATCGACCGCCTGATGATTGACCTTGACGGCACGGAAAACAAGAGCCGTCTCGGCGCCAACGCCATCCTCGCCGTCTCCATGGCCGTCGCCCGCGCGGCTGCTCAGGAAACGGGCCTGCCGCTCTACCGCTATTTCGGCGGCACGGGCGCCGTGACGCTCCCCGTCCCGATGATGAACGTGATCAACGGCGGCGCGCACGCGAACAACAACCTCGACCTGCAGGAATTCATGATCGTTCCGGTGGGCGCCTCGAGCTTCCGCGAAGCGCTTCGCTGCGGCGCGGAAACCTTCCATGCCCTCAAAAAGCTCGTCAACGGCCGCGGCCTCTCGACCGCCGTCGGCGACGAGGGCGGCTTCGCCCCCACGATCGGCTCGCACGAGGAAGCGCTCGACCTGATTCTCGACGCGATCGGCGCCGCCGGCTACGAACCGGGCCGCGACGTCTGCCTCGCGCTCGACTGCGCCTCGTCGGAATTCTTCGACGACGGCCGCTATGTGATGAAGAAGTCCTCGGGCGACGCTTTGACGGCCGACGACTGGATCGGCGTCCTCGCTGACTGGTGCGGCCGCTATCCGATCATCTCGATCGAAGACGGCATGGCCGAAGGCGACTGGGAAGGTTGGGCGAAGCTCACCGCCGCGCTCGGCAATCAGGTTCAGCTCGTGGGCGACGACCTCTTCGTCACGAACCCGAAGATTCTGCGCGAAGGCATCGACCGCGGCATCGCCAACTCGATTCTCATCAAGGTGAATCAGATCGGCACGCTCTCGGAAACCTTCGAAGCCGTCAACATGGCGAAGTCCGCCGCCTATACGGCCGTCATCTCGCACCGCTCGGGCGAAACGGAAGACAGCACCATCGCCGACATCGCCGTGGGCCTCAATGCCGGCCAGATCAAGACGGGCTCGATGAGCCGCTCCGACCGCATGGCGAAGTACAACCAGCTCCTTCGCATTGAGGAGCATCTCGAAGGCGTCGCCTGCTATCCGGGCCGCCGTGCTTTCCACCAGCTTCGCGGCTAAGTTGCTAAGCTAGCGGACACGCTGACGACAAAAAAAGCGGGCGTCCTGCAGAAATGACCCTCAGGGCTTTTCTGCGGCGCCCGTTTTCTATTCCCTCTCTGTCGGATCCTCACGTTTTTTTACCGATGGTTCGCTTCTTCATCTTCATTCTCTTTTTCGGTCTCTGCTTTGCCCAGTACCAGATCTGGGCGGGGAAGGCGAGCTGGGACCATATTGAGGAAATGCGCGAGAGCCTGCGACAGCAGCAGGCCCTGAACGAGGAGCTGCGGAGAAGCAACGAGGCGCTCGCGGCCGAATACGCCTCTCTCGTCTCCAATCAGGACGCGATTGAGGAGCACGCGAGAAACGACCTCAACATGATCCGGCCCAATGAGGTGCTCTTCCGGATCGAAACGACTGAAGAAGCGCAGAAGAAGACGAACGCCATCGAGTCGATGCCAAATGTCGATGCGCCCGATATAAAAGCGGGCTCAAAGCCTACCTTTGAGCCCAAGAAGTCGGATCTCTATCACGCGCCGAAGAACCTGCGGGCGCCGAGGGCCCGCGACCGGCGCGATTAATCCATTCTGCTTCAGGCCTCGTGCGGGCCTGAGGCGTTTGCAAAGAGCGCCTTCACGTCGACGGCGTCGTAGTGCTTTTTGCTTCCGCAGAAGCGGCAGCTGATGTCGATGCCGCCGGTTTCCTCCACGATCGCCATGGCTTCCTTTTCGCCGAGCGAACGCACGATGCCGTCAAAGCGCTCGGGCGAGCACGTGCAGGCGAATTTCGGCGTGGTCTCGAAGGTGACGAGCGGCGACTCTTCCCAGAAGAGGCGGCGGTTGATGTCTTCCGGAGCGAGCGTGAGGAGTTCTTCGCTCTTTACCGTGTCGGCGAACATCTTCACGCGGTTCCAGCCTTCGGGGTCGAAGTCCTTGGGGAGCTTTCCGCCTTCGCCCGGGAGCTTCTGAAGGAAGAGGCCGCCCGCAGCATGCTCGTCGGCGGCGAGCGCAAGCTTCGTTTCCACCTGTTCGGAGCGGTCGAAGTAGTTTTCAAGCGCCTCGGCGAAGGTCTTCCCCTCGAGCGGCACGATGCCCTGATAGGGCGCTTCCTCTGCCGGCCGGTTGGCGCGGTCGAGGATGAAGGCGCAGCGGCCCTTGCCCGTCTGGTTTACGAGGGTCGTCAAATCGGCGTTGGGGTCGATTTCGCCCGCGTCCCCGCGCATCTGAATCATCACGCGGAAGGTGAAGCCCTGGCGGACCTCGGCGAGCGCTCGGCGGATGGGGCCGTCGCCCTCGATCTGAAGCGCAACCGTGCCCTCAAACTGAAGGGCGCCGGCAGAAAGGAGCGCCGCGGCGGCGAGCTCCCCGGCAAAGCGCCTTGCGGCGAGGGGCAGATTCTGATGTTCAACGGCGCGTGCGAGCTCGTCGCCGAGGGTTACCGTTTCACCGCGCACGTTGGCGCGTTCGAAAAGAAGCTTCTGAAGAGCGTCCATTTGAAGTTAAATATCCTAAAAAAGTTTCCTGATGGCCGCGATTCTAGCGGGATCGCCGTCAAAGTAGACTTGAAGAAGCAATACTCTCTTGCGTTTTTCTGCGAGCGGATACAAAACGATGTCAGTAGATCTCCATATGCATTCCAACGCTTCGGACGGGCAGCTCCCTCCGGAAGCCCTGCCGGAGCTCTGCGCTCAGAACGGCGTGAAGCTCATGAGCCTCACCGACCATGACACCATGGCGGGAACAAAGGCTGCGGAGGCTGCGGCGAAGCGCCTCGGAATCGCGTTCATTCCCGGCATTGAATTCTCCACCCTCTGGGGCGGAACGGGCATTCACGTGGTGGGGCTCGGTCTCGATCCGGATAGTCCCGGGATTGCCGGATTCGTCGCGGGCACTCAGATGAAGCGCGTTGAGCGCGGCCGCGCCATGGACGAAAACTTCGCGCGCGTCGGGATTCACGGCGCGCTCGAGGGGGCGCTCCACTATGCGGAGAATTCGACCTCGCTCTCGCGCACGCATTTCGCGCTCTGGCTTCTTGAAAAAGGCCACGTGAAGAACTACCAGGAAGCCTTCGACAAGTACCTCAAGCCCGGGCGCCCGGGCTACGCGCGGGTGGAGTGGCCGGCCACCGTCGACGCGGTGCGCTTCATCCGCGAGGAAGGCGGCGTCGCGGTGCTCGCGCACCCCGGCCGCTATGAATTCTCGGCCGACTGGATGAGCGACCAGCTCCTTGAGGACTTCAAGGCGGCGGGCGGCGAGGCGATTGAGGTCACATCAGGCTCGCAGTCGAGAGCGACCGACATCATCTTTGCGCAGAAGGCGCGAGACATGGGGTTCCTCGCGAGCACGGGGTCGGACTGGCATTCTCCAAGGTCCGCACGCCCCTCTCCCGGCATGCAGCCCGCGCTCCCGAAGGACCTCACGCCCGTCTGGGTGAAGTTCGGCTACCCGCGCGATATGGATTAATCCCGCATTGAGCCGCATTCGGTTTTTCCTTTTTCCCAAAAGAGAAGGGCCGCATTCTTGGGAATGCGGCCCTTCCTTTAAGTGGTTCTCAGCAGAATCTCTGATCAGAAGCGGTCGAGGCCTTCTTCCTTCAGCTGATCCATTTCGTCGAGATTCACATGACGGTTTCTGCGGCGAAGGCGGAAGCGGCGGCGTTCGCCTTCGTTCTCGGGCGCGAGGTCGATCGGCTCGCCGCGCGAGGGCGAGAGGGCGCCGTATTCAGGCGTTTCGCCGACGAGGAACTTCCCTTCGTAGTCCTTAAGCACCTTGGTGACGAGGCCCGAGAGTGCAAGGAGCGCGATCACGTTCGGGATCACCATGATGCCGTTGAAGAAGTCGGCAAGCTCCCAGACGAGGCCCACATGGAGGAAGGAGCCGAGCATGAGGAAGCAGAGGACGAGCACGCGGTAGCTCGGCACCCAGCGAAGACCGAGGAGGTACTTGACGTTCTGTTCGCCGAAGAAGTACCAGCCGACGATCGTCGTGAAGGCGAAGAAGAAGAGGCAGACCGCAACGAAGCCCGGACCGATCGCGCCGAGGCCGTCCGTGAAGGCCTTCTGCGTGAGGGCGATGCCCGTCGTCGAACCGTCGATCGAGCCCGTGACGAGAATGACGAGCGCGGTCATGTTGAGGACGATGAAGGTGTCGAAGAAGAGGCCGACGTAGGCGACGAGGCCCTGCTGGCAGGGGTGCTGCACGCGGGCAAGCGCATGCGCATGCGGGGTCGAACCCATGCCGGCTTCGTTCGAGAAGAGGCCGCGGGCAACGCCGTAGCGGATCGCTTCCTTCAGGCTCGCGCCGATGATGCCGCCCGTCGCGGCGGTCGGGTCAAAGGCGCCCACGAAGATCGCCTTGAAGGCCGGGATGATCATTTCCCAGTTGGCGAAGATGATGGTGAGCGAGCCCACGATGTAGACGACCGCCATCAGGGGAACCATCTTTTCGGCGAAGCTCGCAATGCGGCGCACGCCGCCGATGAAGATGAAGCCCGCGATCGCGAAGACGAAGATGCCCGTCGCCCACTGCGGCACCGAGAAGGCCGTGTAGACGCTGTCGGCGATGGAATTGGCCTGCACCATGTTGCCGATGAAGCCGAGCGCGATGATGATCGAGACGGCGAAGAAGGCGGCAAGAGGCTTGTTGTTGAGGCCGCGGCTGATGTAGAAGGCCGGGCCGCCCATGATCTGGCCGTGAGCATCGCGGGCGCGGAAGACCTGCGCGAGCACGGCTTCGGCGAAGATCGTCGCCATGCCGAAGAAGGCGGCAAGCCACATCCAGAAGATGGCGCCCGGGCCGCCCATGGCGATCGCAGTGGCGACGCCGGCGAGGTTGCCGGTACCCACCTGAGCGGAAATCGCCGTGGCAAGCGACTGGAAGGACGACATGCCGTCCTTGCCGGCTTTGGAGCCGAAAAGCGAGAAGCCGCCGAAGACCTGGCGGAAGGCGTCGCCGAAGCGGCGGACCTGGATGAACCGCAGTTTAATGGTGAGATAAATGCCCGTGCCCACAAGCAGCGGTATCAGGCAGTACATGCCCCAGAGCAGACTGTTGACGCTCTGGACAAGGGTAGTCAGGTTGTCCATTTGCATTTGAAAGATAACTCCTCAGAAACGCGGGCTCTGCCCCTCAAAAAAATGAACGGCTCCGGTGAGGTTTCGGTCCGTTCCGGCAGGCTTGCTTTTTGTTATTGATGGATGAATCACGGCAGTTCGATTCACACCTTGGAAAGCTGTACTAAAAAATCACAGCTGATGTGCGATGCCGGAACACAATTCTATGAGGAGCGATTGCAACAAGTCTTTTCTGCTAATCCCGTGAATAGGGTAGGATGGTCTATATAGATTTATGAAATATATGGAAATTTTATAATCACTGTTTACAGTGGAAAATGTCTGAAAAAGCGGTTTTTTGATAACCCCGGAATGAGCTAGGTGAAATCCCCAGTTGAGCGGTCTAAGATAATCGGCTCTTCAGAACGCTTTTCAAAGGACTTTTGCGCGCTATGGCTCCACGCATCATCCGCTTTCTTATCTGGGTCGCGCTCATTGCATGCGGTTTCTGGATTCTCAACGCCGTCGTGAGCATGATCTGGTACGTATTCCGGTAACTGACCGGTACGAGAGTCCGGGCTACGGCGCGCCGAAGAGGTCCGGAAGAATCTCCGGGAGGCTTTCCGGAGAGGCCGGTTCAATGCCGGCGCGCCTCAGCTTCTTTGCCGCCTTGAAGAGAAGCCTGTCGCGGGTGACGAGCGCCCGGGCTTTCGACGCTTGCGCGAGCGTCAGAAATTTCTGATCCTCGGGGTCGCGGCAGCGCACGCAGATCCCTCCCGCCGCGCTCTCAAGGAGCTCGGGCGACGCAAAGTCGGAGAATTGAGCCGTGTGCCGCAGGATCGCCTCCACTTCCTCTTCTGAGAGGCCGAACTGCGGGCGGGAGAGTACGCCCGCGAGCTCGAGGAAGGCGTCCCGTGAGGCTGCGAGACGAATCTTGCCCGCTTCAATAGCCGTCTTAAGCGGCATTGCCTTCCCGTCCTTCCAGAAGAAGCACTCCATCACGATGTGCGTATCGAGCACGATGTGGGGCGTCCGGAAGCCTTCCACGGGAATTGTTCGGGAAGCGAGTTCGGCTGCGGCGGCGTGAAGACAGGGAGAAATCATGGGAAGACCCGGAAATGAAAAACGGGACAGAGCGGACTTTTAGGTCCGGTGGTCTGTCCCGGTGACGCGCGTTTTCGCTTTTTCAGAAGCGCGCTCTCTGATGGAGCGCGCTTGGCCGCGGAAGGCGCGGATTATTTGGCGAGGAGCTTCGCCACGTGGTCGCGTTCGCTCTCGAGCTCGGCGATCGACTTCTGCATGCGCGCGCGGATGAAGTCGGAGAGCTCAAGACCCTTCACGATTTCATACTTGCCGTTCTTCGTGACGCAGGGGAAGCCGAAGACGAGGCCTTCGGGGACGCCGTAGGAGCCGTCGGACGGCACGCCCATCGTCACCCAGCGCTCGCCCGAGCCCAGCACCCAGTCGCGGATGTGGTCGATCGCGGCAGAGGCGGCGGAAGCTGCGGAGCTCGCGCCGCGGGCTTCAATGATGGCCGAACCGCGCTTCGCGACGGTCGGAATGAGCGTTTCCTCATACCAGGCGCGGTCGATCCCTTCGAGGGCGGGACGGCCGCAGATTTCGGCATGCTCGAGGTCCGGCACCATCGCCGGGGAGTGGTTGCCCCAGACGGCGGGATGCACGATGTCGTTGACGGTCTTCCCGGACTTGGCGGCGATCTGAGCCATCAGACGGTTCTGGTCGAGGCGCAGCATCGAGGTGAAGTTTTCTGCCGGCAGCGACGGCGCGCTCTTCATGGCGATCCAGGCATTGGTGTTGCAGGGGTTGCCGACCACGAGCACCTTGACGTCGCGGCTCGCGGATTCGTTGAGGGCGCGGCCCTGTTCAACGAAGATCGCGGCATTGGCGTCGAGAAGATCCGCGCGTTCCATGCCCTTCGAGCGCGGACGGGCGCCGACGAGGAGCGCGACATCCGCGTCGCGGAAGGCGGTCTTCGGGTCGCTCGAATTGACGACGCCGGCGAGAAGCGGGAAGGCGCAGTCGTCAAGCTCCATCATGACGCCCTTCACGGCCTTCTGGCTGTCGGGATTGTTGCGTTCGAGAAGCTGCAGGATGACGGGCTGGTCAGCGCCGAACATCGCTCCGGAAGCAATGCGGAAAAGGAGGGAGTAGCCGATGTTGCCGGCAGGACCGGTTACAGCAACGCGAATAGGAGTCTTCATTTCAGTTCTCTCTTTTATTAAATGTCCGTCGTCGGGACTTTTGAGTCGCCGCGAAAAAATTTGGCGAGAAGTCTAGCAAAGCACGCGCGTGAAGAAGCAATGAATCGCAAAAGGAAGGCGCCCGAAAGCGGCCTTCTTATGCGCTTCATAGGGATAAGGCTCTCGGATTTGCATTTTTTCGAGAGACGGCGCCTCTCCTCAAACACAATATGTTGCGGAAAAGTGCTTCAGCTACCCCGATTGGTCGATGCCGAACAAACCGAAGGTTTGCTAGTCTTCTCTACATCCGGGATCGGGGACTACGGGCGCGCTTTCCGCGCGGCCCCCGCATCTCTCGATCCTTTCCCAATGATTTGGAGATTCAATAAAAATGGAAAAGAATGTCTTTCTGCGTCTTGCCGAAGAGCGCTACACCACGAAGCACTACAACGGGAAGATGATTCCGCGCGAGCCAGGGCTGACGCACATTAATTTCTAATTTCAGCTGGAATCTTTTGATTTTCAGC